>Ga0209039_10002034_pt1 | contig 17798 bp, 13 predicted proteins | sample BogFormECP12_OM1_FD_188238 | JGI IMG/M metagenome (GOLD analysis project Ga0209039, IMG submission 188238) | Bog forest soil microbial communities from Calvert Island, British Columbia, Canada - ECP12_OM1 (SPAdes) (version 2) | ecosystem: Environmental > Aquatic > Freshwater > Wetlands > Bog ...
GGGGCGGGGGGGGGGGGGGGGGGGGCTGGGGGGGGGGGGCGGGGGGGGGGGGGCCGGGGGCCGGGGGTCAGGGGCCAGGGGTCAGGGGTCAGGGGTCAGGGGTCAGGGGCCAGTGAACGGCGGGCGAATGCGACGGGTTAGGTCATTTCGGTTGAGGGGTGCGGCCATCGCGGTGCTCGCGGTGATGGCGCTTCCGTGTTTCGCGTCGGAAGTTGCGGTGCTGAAAAACGGGTTCTCGATCCGGCATGAACGGCGGGAAGTGCTGGGTGACATCACGCGGCTCTATGTGAACGCCGACGGATCGAATTATGTGGACGTCCCGACGGCGGACATTGAGCATTTTGAAGCGGCGCCGGAGTTGCCGGCCTCCGGCATGAACTCGACATCATCGCTTCATATCGGGAAAGCGAACGAGCCGATGATAGGATTTCCCGGGCGCCCTCAGGCGAATTTGGCCAACGTTGTGAACGAGGCGAGCGGGCGGTACCGGCTGGATCCAGACCTGGTAAACAGCGTCATCAAGGCGGAGAGCGGGTTCAATGTGCGGGCGGTGTCGCCGAAGGGGGCACAGGGACTGATGCAGTTGATGCCGGGAACGGCATCCCAACTGGGCGTGCCGAATGTGTTCGACCCGCAGGCCAACGTCGAGGGCGGGACGAAGTATCTGCGGGAATTGCTGGAGCGCTACAACTTCGACCTGGTGAAGGCGCTGGCGGCCTACAATGCCGGGCCACAGCGGGTAGAGCAGTTTGGCGGCGTGCCTCCGTATTACGAGACGCGGGCGTATGTGGCGCGTGTGGTGAAAGATTTCAACAAGAAGAAAGTAGCGCAGAAGACGGCGGCTTCTGCCAACGGCGCGGGCGGCAAGCCGCAGGCTTCCGGGGCTAAGGGGCGCGGTGCCCAATCTGTGGCGCCAACAAAAGCAAGTGCTGCGAAGGCCAGCGATTAGGGAATCGGGCCTCGGGGGCTAAAGCCCGCATCTTGAGCCGAGCCCTGATCGCAGCGCTGGAAGCGCTGCGCCACCCAAAACCACCGAGCGGCGAAAAGCAAGAATCCCAATCAAAGGCCGCGGGCAAGGGCGACTGCCCCTGGCTGGTTTGACCGGTTGGACGCGCTCATTTACCTTTGGAACTGCCGTTTCCCACTTCGCGTTGCGAGGGCCGCGGCGCGGAGATTCTCTCCTTCATGGATAAAAAGCGCATTCTGGCCAGCGTAGTCGTGTTCCTCATCCTGGCGATTCTCTTTTATCTGCAGTACCGGCACTGGCGCAGCTTCGACTGGGGAACGTTCTGGACCCAGACCCACAGGATCAATAAGTTCCGCGTTTTCTATGCGGTCGCTCTGATCTACTTCGCTTACGTTCTCCGGGCGGTACGGTGGAAGATTTTCCTGAGGCCCATAAAACCGAAAGTGAAAGTGACCGAACTGCTCTCGCCCACGCTGATCGGATTCACCGGGATAGCTTTGCTGGGGCGGGCGGGAGAGTTCATTCGTCCGTATTTGATCGCGCGCCGGACAGATCTTCCCTTTTCCTCGCAACTGGCAGTGTGGGCAGTGGAGCGAATTTTTGACATCGGCGCCTTCGCTTTTCTCATCGTGCTGGCGATTTTTCTGCCCAGCGCGCTGCCTTCCATCCCGCATCCGGAATATTACGCACGTTTTCGCGAAGCAGGATTCCTTCTGATTGCGTTGGTGTCAGCGACCACAGCGGCCGCAGTGGTAATCGGTCGCAAGGGTGAAGTGGCAGCGCGATGGGTAGAGCAACGGTTCGCGCATGTGCCGTCGAAAGTCGGGGCGAGCTTTGGGCACAAGCTGGGGCAAAAAGTACGCGAATTCGGCATGGGGCTCAACACGATTCATGGACCGTGGTCGCTGCTCTGGCTGACGCTGGTTTCGGTGGGCATGTGGTACGTGATTGCGCTGGCGTACAAAGCGGTGACGCATTCTTATGGAGTGGACGCTTTAGAGATTCCAGTCTCGCAGTTATTGATTCTGATGGGATCGAGCATGGTGGGTTCGATGTTGCAGCTGCCGGCGGTTGGCGGTGGATCGCAGATGGCGACCATCGCGACGCTGTCGAGCGTGTTTGATGTGCCTCCGGAGATGGCGGCCAGTTGCGGGATTCTGCTGTGGCTGGTCACGTTTGCAGCGGTGGTGCCGGTGGGGTTGCTGCTGTCGCATCACGAGAGATTGTCGTTGAGGAAGTTGTCGGAAGAGAGCCATCACGCGGAGGAAGCGGAGATGGGGCAGCCGCCGGCGGTGTAGAGGTTTGACACATCAGTGAGCGTCGGCAGCCGAGCTTCGCTCGGCCTGTCCGGGTCAAAGACCCGGACCCACACAGGAAGCCGGACCCACACCTACTCCGTAACCACCGCCTTTACCAGATTGCGGGGATGGTCCACGTCGTATCCCTTCTTCACCGCGACGTGGTAGGCGAAGAGCTGCAGAGGAATCACTTCGACAATCGGCAACAGCAACTCCGGAGCCGCGGGCACGTAGAACACGTGACTGGCGATCGTTGCGACTTCGCTGTCGCCTTCGGTGGCCACTGCCACCAGCGATCCGCGGCGAGATTTCACTTCCTTCATGACCTCGAGCGTCCGCCGGTAACGCAACTCTGAATCCGGATCGCTGTGGTCGCAGGTGGCCAGCACTACGACCGGTAACGTCTCATCCACCAGCGCATTAGGGCCGTGCTTGAGTTCCCCCGCAGGATAGCCTTCGGCATGGGCATAGGAGATTTCTTTGAGCTTGAGCGCACCCTCGCGGGCAATGGCGTAATGCACGCTGCGGCCGAGATACAGGAATTTTTCCGCCTTGAAGTGGGCGGCTCCGAATTGGTCGGCCAGGTCGTCCCATGTGCCGAGGTTCTGCTCGATGGCTTGCGGAAGACGCCGCAGCCGGTCCAAATACACTCGGGTGACTTCCGACGTCATGCGCCCGCGCTTGCGCGCGAGAAACAGGGCCATCAGATAGAGAATCGTCAGTTGCGTGGTGAAGCTCTTGGTGGCGGGAATTGCCAGCTCCGGGCCGGCCCCGGAAATCAGAGCGGCTGAGGCCTCGCGCACGATCGTCGCCTGAGCGACGTTGGAGATGGCGATGGTCTGCACCCCGCGCGTGGAAGCCTCGCGTTGCGCCGCAATGGTGTCAGCTGTTTCGCCCGACTGGGTAATGACCATCACGATGGGAACCGCGCCGGCATGGGTCGAGCGGTAGCAGTATTCGCTGGCGTACTCAACGTCGACCGCAACGCCGGAAAGATCTTCGATCATGATTTCGCCGGCGAGGCCGGCGTGGCGGCTCGATCCGCTGGCCGCGATAATCAGCTTCCCGAAGGTCAGGAGCGAGGCTTCGATCGCCTGCAACTCTCCGGGAAAGATCAGGTCGTCTTTCAGGTGCTTGGCGATCGTCTTGGCGATGGCCGCGGGCTGCTCGTAAATTTCGCGCCGCATGGCGTGGGAATGCTGGTGGTTGGTCGCGTCTTTCTTCGGTTTGAGAGGAGTCATATAGGGACAAGGCGAGACTAAATCATTCCCGGGGAGTGGGGCAAACGACGTGCTCACGCTGCGGAGCTTCGCTCCGCCGGACAGCCCCTTCGACAAGCTCAGGGCAAGGCACTTCGACTGCGCTCAGGGCAGGCTTGGGCAGCTGTCCCCACATGAGCGGCGCTCTAGCCAGGGGCTAGCTCTTCGCGCCCTTGCCTTCAAAGTGAGCTTCGATTTCCTCTAACGTTTTCCCCTTCGTTTCCGGGAGGAACCAGACGGCGGTGATGAAGAAGATCACGGTGCAGGCGGCAAAGCCGAAAAACATCGTAGAGTAGCCGTACTTACCGACCGTGGGCAGAAAAATCGCTGCGATTCCGGTGGAGACTCCCTGGTTGAGCACCAACGCGATGCTCATTCCGTTGGAGCGGATGCGGGTGGGCATCAACTCGGAGAGGGCCAGCCAGACGCACACGCCCGGACCAATGGCAAAAGATGCTATGAACAGGAAAAGCGTGAGGGCCACGAGCCAGCCATTGCCGGTGCCCGGAAGGGGGGTGATCAACGCATTTTCAATCCTCAAGGGCGCCTCGCGTGAAGCCTCGAGATTGCCAAACGGATTGGAGAAAAAGGCGCTGACCCTGTTGCCCGGCAGGCAGCCCTCGCGCACGATTTGTATGGCGGCGGTTGGGTCGTCGGAACGTACGGCCTGACTCGCGGCCCGGAAGTCGCCGTACGAATAGGTGACGACCAGCGACGTTGGCCGGTCGGCTGCCGCTTGGCCGCTGTCTTTCAGGAGTCCGCCCGCTGATGCCTCGTTGTAAAGCAGCGTGAGTTTCTGATCGCCGCCGACCATGGACTGTACCGCACTCCGCGCGTCAACGCGCTGCTTTTCCGTTCGCATGAACAGCAAGCCGGTGCAGGTGACGGAAAGGATGATGCCAGCGGTGCCAACTCCCAGCAGGAACTTGCGGCCCTTGCGGTCCACCAGCACAACAGCGGCAAGAGTCACAAAAAAATTAACAAACGTGAACAAGACGTAGCCCACATGGGCGGACAGGTCCGAAAGCCCGCTTTGCAGAAGAATGTTGGTGTTGTACGCGATGATCGAGTTGATGCCCGTGGCCTGGGTAAAAGCCAGAACGATGCAGGCCAGAATGAAGGGAATCACGTACTTACGGCGCAAGAGGGACTCTTTGGCGCCGTCTCCAGCGGAAGTATTTTTCTTCTCGGAGGCAAGGACTTCCTCCATTTCCCGGAGTTCCGCACTCGCCTGCTGCGCATCGCGGGAACGCAGCAGGGCGGCGTAAGCGGCGTCCTTTTTCTTGCGGCGCAACAACCAGCGGGGCGACTCCGCCACCATCAGGCTCCCGATTAGAAACAGAATGCCGCCAGGCAGAGCGGCCCAGAAGATCCCGCGCCAAGCCAAGTTCTTGAAGTGGAAGATGGCGCTCGGGTCGCCAAGCTTCGCAACATGCTCCAGGCGGAAACTGAACAGCAGCCCGATGAGCGCGGCAACCGCGATCCCGGCAGTCAACATCCACTGAAACATCCCCGCGCCCTTGCCCCGGCCCGAGGCCACCAGACATTCCGCCAGATAGAGCGGGACGGCCACTCCAATCAGGCCCACGCTGAGCCCCTGGAACAACTGCCCCAGCACCAGCGGTCCGTAGCCGTGGGACAGGGCAATCATCGGAATGCTGATGACGAACAGGAGTCCGCTGACTGTCATCAGCGACCTGCGGCCCATCCAATCTGCGAGCAGGCCGGCGAAAAGGGTCGAGAGCACCGCCCCCAACATCGGAGCGGCAACAACGTAGGAGAGCTGGCCGGCATTCAGACCGGAGGTTGCCTGCAGGTAGGGCAGCGCGCCGGCAATGACGCCGACGACCGCACCGTAGAGCAGGCCGCCCAGGCCGGCCACCACCAGCAGTAACCGGTTGTAAAAGGACAAGGATTTCTTATTCTCGAGGACAGTAGTCGTATTAGTTGCGATCTCAGCCGTCATAGTTTTGTGTCCACCGTTTGGTTTTCACCGTGTGTTTTCACCGTTCGTTAACCCCGGCGATAGTAAAGCTCAGCAACTGCCGGCAATCTTCAAACGCATGATTGTAGCCCAGACGAGAGGGCATTACGGATGGAATCGCATGGCGTCGACGATGCGCGTTGTGCGGGTCGAGCAAGCGGACTGCGTCAGGAAGTCTTGACGCCAACCGGCTCCCGCGTTGCCGCGCCTGCCGGGAAATTCTTGTCAATGGGGAGGCTGAAAGAGAAGACCGAACCGCTGCCCAGCTGGCTGACCACCCCGATGGTTCCTCCGTGGGCTTCGACGATGACCTTGACGATGGCCAAGCCCATGCCGGTTCCGGGCGCCGTGTAGCGCTGATTATGGCCGCGATAGAACTTCTCGAAGATTAACGATTGCTCGAACGAATCGATGCCCGGACCCCGGTCGGCAACGTTGATGACGAGCCGGTCGCCATTGACCTCGCAGGTCACCTTGATGGGGGATCCCGAGGGGGAATACTTACCGGCATTCTCCAGCAGATGCATGAGCACTTCACGAATGCGCTGTACGTCGATGCGCACGTTGGGCAAGTCCGGGGCGGCAATGATCTCGACCGGGTGATTCTCCAGGGAGGACTTAGCATCGTCCAAGGCAGGGTTGAGGGCGTCCTGGATGGAGTGGGACTGCAGATCGAGCTGGAACATGCCAGCGTCGAGTTGGGACATCTCGGCGGCCTCGCCGACCAGGCGGTTCAAATGATCGGCCTCTTCGTCAATGACGGTCAGCAGTTCCCTTCTCCCTTGATCATCCAGAGTCGCGGCTGACAACAGAGTGGTCACGCTGGCTTTGATGGAAGTCAGCGGAGTCCGAAATTCATGGGTCACGGAATCGAGCAGGGCGGAGCGGAGGCGCTCGTGCTCCTGCTCAGCCCGATGCTTGCTGAGGGCCTCCAGGGCGCGGGCGCGCTCGATGGCCAGACCTATCAGACTTCCGAGCGCATCCAGAGTCTCGCGCGAGAGCTCGTCACCGGCAACGCCCAGGGCCCCGACCGTGCGCATTCCCAGGCGCAGCGGCACGTAGGAAATACCTGCCTGGGTGATGGGCTCTCCACGCAGAAGGGTTGAGCGCAACACGCTCTCATCGAACACGGCATCGGGGGAAGAACGATAGATCGAGGGTTGGCCGGCCGCGATCACGGCGATGCTTTTCACCGAGAAGGTATCTTGCACGTAGCGGGGCAAGGCATCCAGAAGTTCGAGGACATTCTCGGAGGCCAGCAGGCGCTGGCTCAGACCGTAAAGACGCTCGACTTCGCGGCGGCGTCCTTTGGCGCGCTCGGCTTCGCGCCGGGCGCGTTCCGCCAGATTGCTGGCTACCAGCGCGGTCACGAGAAACGCGAACAGTGCCACCCAATTCTGGGGATCAGCTATGGTGAAGGTTTTGATTGGGGGCAGGAAGAAAAAGTTGAAGGCTACCGTCGCTGCAAGAGCCAGCACCACGGCGTAGCGCAGTCCCCAGTAGGCGGACGCCAAAAGCACGGCGACCAGAAACATCAAGGCAACGGTAGTGGGATTGACGTGCAGCCGGAAGTCCACCACCGTGATTACGCCGACTGCCGCAACCACTACCACATAGCGAACCGCCTGGGTCTGAGCGCTGGTTTTCACATCCGCATTGTACGATGGACGTGACAATTTCGACGCTACGAAAGACAATAGCTGCGATGGCCAAGACACCCGAGGAGTGGTTGAGTGAAATTTCACCCGAGAAGGCGCGCGGCATCTTTAAGCTGTTCCTCGGCTATGCCCCCGGTGTCGGCAAAACCTACAACATGCTGAGTGAGGCCATCCGCCGGGCCAGCCGCGGGGAAGACATCGTGGTGGGCGTGGTGGAGAGCCACGGCCGCAAGGCAACGGCGGAACTGGCCACCAAGCTGGATCGCGTCCCACTGCGCAAGCTGGAGTATAAGGGCACGGTTTTCGAAGAGATGGATGTGGACGCCATCCTTGCCCGCAAACCGGCGGTCGCGCTGGTGGACGAACTGGCTCACACCAACATCGAAGGCAGCAAGCATCGGAAACGCTACGAAGACGTCATCGAACTGCTGGAGGCGAAGATCGACGTGCTTTCGACGATGAACGTGCAGCACGTCGAGAGCCTCGGCCCTACCGTCCAGCAAATCACCGGAGTTCAGGTTCGCGAGACAGTTCCGGACTGGGTGATGCAGCGGGTGGACGAGATTGTGCTCGCCGATCTTACTCCCCAGGCTCTACAAAACCGCATGTTGCGCGGCGATGTCTATCCGGCAGACCGCGCCCAGCGCGCACTTTTGCACTTCTTCCGGCCGGGCAACCTGATCGCGCTACGGGAACTGGCGCTCCGCCAGGTTACGCGTGTGGTGGACCGCAGTCTCGACGCATATCTGGAAAAAGACGACGTGCAGCAGGCGCACACGGTGCGCGAGCGCATCGGGGTCTGCGTGAGTTCGAATCCGGCGGCGCAGTATCTGATTGCCCGCGGCTCACGCATGGCGCAGGCCATGGGCGGCGAGTTTTTCGTTTTCTACGTAGACGTCGGGCGGGATACACGTCCGGAGGACCAGAAGACTCTGGCGGAAAACATTCGCTTTGCCGACAATTTAGGAGCGCACGTGGTTCGCGGCTCAGCTAGAAGCATCGCCGATGGCGTCGCGCAACTGGTGCGCGAGCATCACATCACGCAGGTGATCTTTGGCCGGTCCGCGCGCACCGGCTGGCAGCGATATCTGTACCTGTCAGCCATTCAACGGTTTCTGAGGGATTCTCCGTCGGTGGATGTCCACATCGTGACCCAGGAGCAACACTGATGCCGGACCCGCCTCACATTCTGGTGGTGGATGACGAGCCGCAGATCACGCGCGTGCTGCGCACCAGTCTTTCCGCGCAAGGCTACGACATCCGGATTGCGAACAGCGGCGAAATGGCGCTGGAGATCATGAAGGACTGGTCGCCGAATCTGATCATCACCGATCTGTCCATGCCCTCGATTGACGGGGTGCAGCTTTGCCGAGCGGTGCGAGCCGTTTCTCACGTTCCCATCCTCGTGCTCTCGGTTCGCGACCAGGAACGACAGAAGGTGGAGGCGCTGGACGCGGGCGCCGACGACTACGTCACCAAGCCGTTCGGCATGAGCGAACTTCTGGCCCGGGTGCGGGCGAACCTCCGCCGCATTTCGACGGAAAGCGAGCCGGAGGCGGTCATCGAGATCGGCGATTTCCGCATTGACACCGCGGCGCACAAAGTCACCGTGCGCCGGCGCGAGGTGCGCCTCACTCCGAAGGAGTTTGAACTGCTGGTTTACATGGCGCGCCGCCCCGGCAAGGTCATCAACCACCGCACTCTGCTGGGCGCGATCTGGGGCGGACAAAGTACGGAGCAGGTGGAGTATCTGCGGGTGTTTGTCGGCCAACTGCGCAAGAAGCTGGAGCCGGATGCATCCTCGCCGCGCTATATCGTGACCGAACCGTGGGTGGGATACCGGTTTGAGCCGGGGGAGTAAGGCGTCCTCCACGCGTCCGATCATCGTTGCTGCCCTCGTTAGTCCTTCTTTCGTTAGCACTCTTACAAACATTCTACGAACTCTTTATTCAATCCTTACGCCTTTCTGTATCAAATCTATCGAGAGCGGAAGGGACCGACAGAACGGTCCCGCATGAAGCAACTTGCGAAATCTCAGAAAGGCGAAGAGTCTATGTGGTCGATTCAGGATGTTTCCGCGGAAGAGCTGGCGAAGTTGTTCCATCATTATCGGGGAGCGCTGGCGCATGATTTCGATTGTCACAACGGCGAGGAGGGGACGTCTTCTTGGGATCGCGCTCCTCAGAGCGAGCGCAAATTGATGGTGGCTGCGGCGCGTCTGGCGCTGCTCGAGTTAGCGGCCACGCCTGCGCAGGCCGACGCCGGCCGTCCGTACTTCGCCAAGCCGGGCGAGGCCGATTGGGGCTGCTGAAGCCTTTTCTGCGCGACGAACCCGTTTGCCAAGCGGATTACCTGAGTAATCCATTCGGCAACCTTTACGAATTCTTTATGAATTCTTAAGCCCGCTTTTACGCGGGGAGTTGTCCAATCTAGTCGGACCCCTTTCCACCACAAGTGTCGATGATGCTGAGACTTGCCATGGCGGTGCTGTGCGTCGGCGCGGTCAGCTTTCTACTGCGGGTGTTGTTTGCTCTAGTGCTGGAGGCGACCAAGGAGCCAGCGCAAGCGCTGGAGGTGCACTTGGCGAAGTTTAATCCACGCAGGCAACAAGGAGAACTCATAGTTATGAATCCTGAGGCTGTGCAGCGCAGATTTCCAGTACGAACTGGTGAGCGGATCGTTCTGGTCGCCCTGTTGGCGGCTGGACTCGCGCTTCCCCTTCGAGCTCAACAAGCGACGGGCGGTCCTTCCGGCAACGATGACAGCACTGTCAATCCGCAGGCGAGCGCTAGCCCCGCGCCGGTGCCGAGGGAAATCCTGGCAGAGCTGGATGCCATGAAGAAACGCATCGAGCAACTGGAGGCACAACTCAAAGCGCGTGAAGGCGCGGGAGATTCCGTCGCTGCGGTTCACCCGGTGACAGCCGTGACGCCAGCCGCACCCTCAGCGAATGTGTCTGCCATGGCGATTGCGCCCGCGGGCGAGGCGGTGCAGTCCGAGGCGGCGCCGCCGGAGAAAAAGCCGGCCGCCGAGCCCTTCGCTTTCGCCGATTGGACGTGGTTGAACGGCAACCCGCGCACGAAAGAAGCCGCGTTCGATTCGAAGTTCTTTACTCCTGAAATCCGCGCGGACGTGGAATATACCTACGATTTCAACCACCCTAAAGACGACTCGATTGGGGGATCGAGCGAGATCTTCCGCTCCAACGAAGTCGGGGTCACGCAGCTTGGAGTGGGCGGCGATTTTCACTTTGACCACGTCCGCGGGCGCCTGCTGACGCAGTTCGGCATGTATTCAGAGACCACGCCGCGCAACGATGCCAGCTACTCGCGCGGGCAATGGAACCTAGCCGACGCTTACCGCTACGTTTCCGAAGCCTACGGCGGCTATCACTGGGACGTGTGGCACGGCATCAACGTGGACGCCGGCATTTTCATGTCGTATGTCGGACTGTTCAGCTACTACAACTTCGACAACTGGGCCTACCAGCCTTCGTACGTTTCCTCGAACACGCCGTGGTTTTTCACCGGCATGCGCATCCAGATATTTCCTACAGAGAAGTTGAAGATTGAGCCCTGGATCATCAACGGATGGCAGTCTTACGCCCGCTACAACGGCCGGATTGGCCTGGGCGGGCAAGTGCTGTATCGTCCGAACAGCTGGATTTCGATGCTTTCCAACGATTACGGAGTTGGTGCCGATGTGCTGGGGATTCCCAACCGCACCCGCCTGCACACGGACAACAGCCTGGAAGTGAAGTACTACGACCATCCGGAGCGGTTTCTCGACAAGATGGCCTTCACGCTGACTGGCGACATGGGCTGCGAGAGCGGCGGCGGCGTGAATTGCACCACCAATAAGAAAAGTGGCGGACAGATTATCGCCTACAAGCAGAGCTTTCTCGGTTACATGATCTATAACCGCTGGTGGTTCCACAAAGACCGGTACGGGTTTACGCTGGGCGGTGGAGAGATCAACAATCCGGGGCGATATCTGGTGCTGCTGCCGCCGATTGATGGCACGACGGCAACTTCAGGCACTCCCTACTTTACGGAAAATCCCGGCGATCCGTTCAAGGCGTGGGACATGTCGGCGACCTACGACTACATGCCCAGCCAGTACATCACGTTCCGCTGGGAGTTCAATCACCGCCATGCCAACGTGCCGTACTGGACCGGCCCCGGCGGGATCACGCCCCCAGGAGGGAATAACGGAAATCCCGGGTCGCTCGTCTGTCTGAACGGCGCCACCAACTGCACCGGTTCACCGACGAACACATGGTACCCCGATTTGCGCAAGACCGAGGATCGCGCCACGATGGCAATCCTGGTGAAGTTCTAGAGGTTGAATGCAGGTATGCTGGGGGACGAGTAAGTCCCTCGAGCCTGTTAGGGATGCCGCAGCAAGCGAGCATGAGGGAGAAAGGTGTGAAGAAATATGAAGTCCCATCTCGCATGCGCGTTGGCGGCATTAGTCTGTGTGTCCCATGGGCAGGCGCAACAAAGCTCCTCCGCGGCGCCAACTGGCTTCCCCGAGGACTTGCAGCGGAGGGTGCAACAACTGGAAACAGAAGTGAATGAGCTGAAACAAATCGTGAAGCAGCTTCAATCTGGCGGCACCGCCGTTATTAGCGGCGCGACCCCCGTGGCGGCTGACGGCACCTTGGCTTTAAAGACCGATCCGGCGGCTAAGCCACAGCAGCCGGTTAGCTCGGCGCTAGCCTCCGGCGTGAGTGTGGACGATCGGAAGACATTAGATTTTATGCGCGGTACGACGCTCAATGTTGGGCTGGATACCTACTACGAGTACAACTTCAATGATCCAGTGGGGCGGGTAAATCTGCTGCGAGCCTACGACGTGTTGAGCAACGAATTCAGCCTGAACCAGGCTAGCGTGATTCTCGAACATGCGCCCGATGTGAGCGCCGGCCGCCGCTGGGGCGGGCGCCTGGACTTGCAGTTTGGACAGGCCACCGACACGTTGCAGGGAAATCCAAGCAATGAGCCCAGGCCGGAGATCTATCGCAATATCTTCCAGGTCTACGGCACGTACGTCGCGCCCATCGGCAAGGGGATCAATATCGACTTCGGAAAATGGGGTAGTTCGCTGGGCATTGAAGGCAACTACACCAAGGACCAGATCAATTATTCTCGGGCATTTTGGTTCGACTTTCTGCCCTTCTATCACATGGGCGTGCGCGCCAGTATTCCGGTGAGCGACCGCTTCAGCGTGAACTACTGGATCGTGAATGGGACGAACCAGGTCGAAGCGACGAACGGCTTCAAGGACGAACTTTTCGGCTTCACCGCCAATCCACGCAAGAGCATCACGTGGACTATGAATTATTATCTGGGCCAGGACCATCCCGACCGCACACCATCTGCAAATTGCGGACCAATCCCAGTGCAGCCGGGGCTGTGCTTTACTGCCCTCGAGCCCGCTCCCAATGGGCGAACTCACATTTTCGACAGCTATGTGACCTGGAACGCCACGTCAAAGTTAACCATGGCCCTGGAGGGGGATTATTTTATCCAGCGTTTATGGAAGAACGCTGCGCCTGGCGAATCCTCGGCTCCTGCGCATGTGGACGGCGGCGCCGCCTATATCCAATACCGTTTGACGCCAAAGCTTACCCTTGCGACCCGGGCGGAGTACATGTCTGATCGAGGAGGCCTCTTCAGCGGGATCTCGCAGGCATTGAAAGAGAATACGGTCACGTTCGATTACAGGCTGGCGGAGGGTTTTCTCATGCGTTATGAGTGGCGGCGGGATTTCTCAAATCAGCCGTCGTTCTTGTCCGATGTGCAAGGCGTCCTCAATAAACAGCAGACCACGGCAACTCTTGGCATGGTCTGGTGGTGGGGCCGTAAAGAAGGCTCGTGGTAATGTTTGGCGAAATCATGAGTGGAGATCAAGCATGCAAGACGTTATTTGGACTGCGGTAACGATCGCGTTCTTTGTGGTCTCGGTTGCCTATGTACATTTCTGCGACCGGGTCAAGTAAGGGGACCTTATGGACACACAATCTCTCATCATGCTCATCATCAGCGCGCTGACGACGATTTACTTGTTCTACGCGCTGCTGCGTCCGGAGAAGTTCTGACATGACCATCCATGGCTGGCTACAGATCTTCGTATTCCTGGGACTGATCTTTTTCGTCACCAAGCCCCTGGGAGTCTTCATGGCGCGCGTGTTCGCGCGCGAACGCACGTTCCTGGACCCGGTGCTGCGGCCTGTCGAGCGCCTGCTCTACCGTCTCACCCGTGTTGATGAGGAACACGAAATGCGCTGGACGGAATACGCGACGACGATGCTGCTGTTCAGCGGCGTTTCGATGCTCGTGCTCTACTTGATCCAGCGGATTCAGGCAGTTTTGCCTTTCAATCCGCAGCACCTTGGTGGGGTCATGCCTGAGCACCTGGCGTTTAACACGGCGGCTTCCTTCACTACCAACACCAACTGGCAGGTCTACTCGGGCGAGACGACCATGAGCTATTTCACGCAAATGGCCGGGCTCGCATATCACAACTTTGTCTCGGCAGCGACGGGAATCGCGCTGGCCGTTGCTTTCATCCGCGGCATCGCGCGCCGCCAGATGAAAACTATCGGCAATTTCTGGGTCGATATGGTGCGCGCAGCGCTATGGGTACTGCTGCCTTTTTCCATCGTGGGCGCACTGCTGCTGGTTTCGCAGGGGGTTGTGCAGAACCTCAAGGCGTACGACACGGTGAAACTGGTCGAACCGCAACAGGTGCAGCGCGTAGGCCAGGATGGCAAACCGGTGGTAGACGCCAACAGCAAGCCGGTCATGGACACAGTCCCAACACAGACCATTGCTCAAGGCCCCGTGGCTTCGCAGGAGATCATCAAGGAGTGGGGAACGAATGGTGGCGGCTTCTTCAATGCCAACAGCGCGCATCCCTTCGAGAATCCGACGCCGCTCTCGAATCTCATCGAGATGTTTGCCATTTTCGCAGTGTCTGCTGGGCTTACCTACACCCTGGGACGCATGACTGGGTCTCCCGCCCACGGATGGGCAGTCTGGGCGGCGATGGCCATCTTGTTTCTCTGCGGGGTAACCACCGCCTATTGGGCAGAGTCGCAAGGCAATCCGCTTTATCCATCCACCGTCGCCCAGCACGTGACCAACACGCAGCCGGGCGGCAATATGGAAGGCAAGGAGACGCGGTTCGGCATCGCCAGCTCGGCACTGTTCGCGACGGTCACCACCGATGCGAGTTGCGGAGCGGTCAACGGCTGGCACGATTCGTTCACCCCGCTGGGCGGCATGGTCCCGATGGTCAACATCATGCTGAGCGAAGTGATCTTCGGCGGAGTCGGCGCAGGCCTATACGGCATGCTGATCTATGTGGTGCTGGCAGTGTTCATTGCCGGCCTCATGGTCGGGCGCACGCCGGAATACCTGGGCAAGAAAATCGAAGCCTACGACGTGAAGATGGCGATGCTGGTATCGCTTGTCTTTCCCCTCATCATTCTTTCGCTGGCCGGCATTTCCGTGGTTAGGAACTTCGGGACCGTGGGCATCTTCAATCCCGGTCCGCACGGCTTCAGCGAGATCCTTTATGCGTTTGTTTCGGCAGCAGGCAACAACGGCTCGGCTTTCGGAGGAATCATCGCCACCAATTTGTGGTATGACACGGCCATTGGGATAACCATGCTGATAGGCCGATTTTTCATGATCATTCCCATGCTGGCGATTGCGGGCAATCTTGCCCAGAAGAAATACGTGCCACCGTCGCTGGGCACGTTCCCGGTCACGACGCCGCTGTTCACGTTTCTGCTGATCAGCGTCATCCTGATCTTAGGCGCGCTGACTTTCTTCCCGGCGCTGAGCCTGGGGCCAATTCTTGAACATCTTCTTTTGTATGTAGGAAAGACTTTCTAGGGAACTCTATGGCAAGCCATCGCAAATCAGTTTGGGATCTGAATCTCGTTCGCAACGCCGCATGGAGTTCGGTGTTGAAACTGGAGCCGCGCAACATGATGGGGAATCCCGTCATGTTCGTGGTCGAAATCGGCAGCGTGATCACGACGGTGCTCTTGCTCCTCCATCCGCACCAGGCGTTTCGGTTCAACCTCCAGATCACGCTGTGGCTGTGGTTCACCGTTTTATTCGCCAACTTCGCGGAAGCCATGGCGGAGGGCCGCGGAAAGGCGCAGGCGGAGACTCTGCGGCGGGCCCGTTCAGAAACGATCGCCAAGCGCATTGTCTCCCAGGGAAAGATCGAGGAAGTTCCGAGCGCACAGCTGCGAGCCGGCGATCTGGTTTCGGTTTCTGCCGGGGAACTGATTCCCGGTGACGGAGAAATTGTCGAGGGCGTCGCTTCGGTGGACGAGTCGGCCATCACGGGCGAATCCGCACCCGTGATTCGCGAGGCCGGAGGCGACCGCTCGGCGGTGACGGGCGGCACGCGAGTGCTCAGCGATCATATTAAGGTGAAGATCACCTCGAACCCCGGTGAGACGTTTCTCGACCGCATGATCGCGCTGGTGGAAGGGGCGGCGCGCCAGAAGACTCCCAATGAGATCGCGCTCAACATTCTGCTCGCAGGCCTGACCATTATTTTCCTGCTGGCAGTGGTTACGCTGCAGCCGTTCGCGGTTTATTCCGGATCGCCGCAGACGGTTTTCGTGCTGGTCTCGCTGCTGGTTTGCCTGATTCCCACCACGATTGGCGGCCTTTTGTCGGCGATTGGGATCGCGGGCATGGACCGGCTGGTGCAGCATAACGTGCTGGCCATGTCGGGACGCGCCGTGGAAGCTGCCGGCGACGTGAACACGTTGCTGCTGGATAAAACGGGGACGATCACGTTCGGCAACCGCCAGGCGACGGAGTTCTTGCCCGCTCCGGGAGTGACCGAGGCGGAGATGGCCGACGCCGCGCAGCTCTCCTCGCTGGCCGATGAGACTCCGGAGGGCCGCTCGATTGTTGTGCTGGCCAAAGAAAAATATCGCCTGCGGGGCCGCGATTTTGCCAGCCATGAGGCGCAGTTCATTCCTTTCACCGCGCAGACTCGCATGTCGGGGGTCAATCTGGACGGCCGCGAGATCCGCAAGGGCGCTGCCGACGCCATCGCGCATTACATTGAGCAGAACAACGGTGCAGTGCCCCAGGAAGTTCGCGGCTTTGTGGACCGGATCGCATCGTCCGGCGGCACGCCTCTGGTAGTCGCGGAGAACCGGCGCGCCATGGGCGTGATTCACCTGAAAGACGTGGTCAAGGGTGGAATCCGCGACCGTTTCGCACAACTGCGATCGATGGGAATTCGTACGGTGATGATCACGGGAGACAATCCTCTCACAGCGGCAGCCATTGCACGGGAAGCCGGGGTCGACGACTTCCTCGCGCAAGCCACCCCCGAAGACAAACTGAAGCTGATTCGCAGCGAGCAAGCGGGCGGAAAACTGGTTGCCATGACGGGAGACGGCACGAACGATGCTCCGGCGCTGGCCCAGGCGGACGTGGGTGTTGCCATGAATACTGGCACGCAAGCTGCTAAAGAAGCCGGGAACATGGTGGACCTTGATTCCAATCCGACTAAGCTCATAGAAGTCGTCGAAATCGGAAAGCAGTTGCTGATGACGCGAGGTGCGCTGACGACGTTCTCCATCGCCAACGATGTCGCCAAATATTTCGCGATCATTCCGGCCATGTTCGCCGGAACCTTCCCGGTGCTGAACGCGCTGAACATTATGCGCCTCAAGACGCCGGAGTCGGCCGTGCTGTCGGCGGTCATCTTTAATGCGTTGATCATTATCGCGCTCATTCCGCTGGCACTGCGGGGCGTGAAATATCGGGCCATGAACGCCGAGGCCCTGCTGCGCCGCAATCTCTTCATCTATGGCGTGGGCGGATTAATCGCGCCCTTCGTGGGCATCAAGATCATTGACCTGCTGATCACCGCAGCCGGGTTAGCCTGAGGACTCTTATGAAGAAACATCTGATTACCGCATTCCTGATGACCATCGCGACGACGATTCTGCTGGGGCTGATTTATCCGCTGGTCATCACCGGCCTGGCGCAGCTCTTCTTCCGGGACAAAGCGAACGGGCAGATCATCTATCGCAACGGCGAAGCGATCGGCTCGCGGATTATTGCCCAGCCCTTCACCTCGGCCAAGTATTTTCATCCGCGGCCGTCCGCAGCGGGTAACGGGTATGACGCCGCCAACTCCGGGGGCACAAATCTAGCGTCCACCAACCAGAAACTCATTGACCGCGTGCGGGCCGATGCAGCGAGCCTGCAGCAGGAAAATCCTAGCCAGCCCGTTCCTGTAGATCTGATCACCACGTCCGCTTCGGGCCTGGATCCTGACATTTCCCCAGCGGCAGCGGAGTTTCAGATCCCGCGCGTGGCCCGGGAGCGCGGCCTACCCGAGTCCACGGTCCGCGATCTGGTGCAGAAGCACACTTCGCAACGCGATCTTGGCCTGCTCGGAGAGCCGCGCGTGAACGTGCTTGAACTCAATCTTGCTTTGGACAAGCTGACGCCCAAGAGTTGAGCTGTCGCACTAGCAGCCGCATACTACGCTGGAGGATGAACCGCGGCACATACTTACTGCGAGCACGTGCTCAGCGAGCAGCCGCGCTACTCTCAGGTCGAATCAGCA
>Ga0209039_10002036_pt1 | contig 17789 bp, 18 predicted proteins | sample BogFormECP12_OM1_FD_188238 | JGI IMG/M metagenome (GOLD analysis project Ga0209039, IMG submission 188238) | Bog forest soil microbial communities from Calvert Island, British Columbia, Canada - ECP12_OM1 (SPAdes) (version 2) | ecosystem: Environmental > Aquatic > Freshwater > Wetlands > Bog ...
AATTTGGTCGAGCCCCAACACGCCAACCGACAGCGCCTTACCAGCCACTACGTTCATGCCGATATGCGACCCGCCGCAGTTATCGGCGTATTGGGGGCCTGCACAACAGAGCCGGGAGCGCCAACCGCCGACTGGCCCGCTCCCCAGGATTGATGCACCACGTTCACCGCTTGACTAGCACCGCCCTTAAGCCCTCCACGGTTCTATTTTTTCCCGGACGAGAGCGGCCATCCCCATCGGATTAGAATTTGACATGAACCACTCGACTTGCCCCATTCTTTCGAAAAGCCCCGCTTTTTGCCTCCGCCTTGGTGAATTTCGAAAATGGGTCCGTGTTTGGGTTCGGTCCCGGGCCCGATCTATTGTTTTCAATAAGTCGATGGCTTCGGTCCTGAAAAAATGATCACGACGGGTGCTCCGTTGAGTGCTCACCAAAGCAGGTCGTCGCGCATAGACTTACTCAACTCTATAATACACCATAGTTTCAACACAAATCTGGGCTCAGCTCGTAAGCCAAGAACGGCCTATGGCCGCCGCTTTTGATCAGCTAGCAATATCTCTGTTTAAAATAACCCTCTGTCAAATTTCGGTTGTCGATCGACTCAGGCGTTGTTATGACAAATCCGCAATCGTTCATATCGGGCCACCAGAGGCGGTTAAACTGAAAGCTGAAAACAGAAAACTGAGAACTCCCACCAAACGGTGGCTTCGTTCCTGATTCCGGCGAGGGCCGATCCTTTGTTATCAATCAAATCGGTGGCTTCGTTTTTCAAAAGCCCTCAGCTATCGCCCGTCACCCATCAGCTTTCCTCCGGACCCTGCGGCCTTCTGACTTTCGCCAACTGTCCTTTTACCGCCTGCCTGCGGTCAACCGCCTTCTGCACCCAAACGGTGGGTTCGTTCCAGATTCCGGCAACGGCCGATCCTTTGTTATCAATCAAATCGGTGGCTTCGTTTTTCAAAAGGCCCTCAGCCTTTCAGCCGTCAGCCTGGCAAGGCGCCCGCTACTCTCTGGCTTCCGCCTGCTTGCCTTCTGCCGGACATAACGAGGCTATCATCCAATTATAGAAAAGGCAAGTCCTCTCTTGGTTAGAACTCAAGGCGGCCCCGTAAGTGCTGCCTCATGCAGCCCATTCAGGGGTGAGCATCGACTTCACGGCGACCATGCTGGAGGAATTAGAGAAGGTGGCGCAGGAGCTGACATCAGCCGGGCAGGCAGTGATCAAGACCTTAATCCGGCAGGCGCTTGACCAGCACTACACGGTCCAGGCAGCGCGCGCCTGGAAAAATAGCGCTTAAACGCGTCGACATGGTAAGAGCGAGAATAAGGCGGCCACTCGCGGATGCGGCTCTGGACGGACCCGGACGAGTTTGAGCAAACTGCCCTCTGATGAAATACTCATAACGGCTACCCAAGATTGATCGCGGCGCTATATAATATGTTCCCATGCTGACGCGGGTACACCTCGACAACTTCCGCTGCTTCGTCAACTTCGACTACAGACCGAAGAGGAAGCAATTACTGCTCGGAGCGAATGGCAGCGGCAAGTCATCGCTGCTCGACGGGATTCGTGATCTCAAGCGGTTTATTAAGGGCGATGAAAATCCATTCACCCAGTCCACACGCACCCGTTGGCTGGATCTTCCTCTCCAGGTTTTGGAAATCGAAGCGCTCTTGGAGAGGCAGAAATATGAATACCGGGTCGAGATTGGGTTTGCGCCGGAGACCAAGCAATTGTCGGTTAGCCAAGAGCGGCTAAGGGTTTCCGGCGCGACGGTATTTGAATTGGCGAAGGGAGAGATACATTTTTTCCCCAATAACAGCGACCAAGCAACGACCGTACCGCTGGAAACGACAAAATCCGCGTTGCACCTGTCGCAATTGAGCAACTCACACGTTCGCCGCTTCGTGGAATGGATGGAATCCGTTCATTGTTTTCGGATCGACGTGAATCCAACGGCCATGGACGAGAGCGCCGACAGGGAGGAGCGTGAGCCCGACTACGAACTCGCGAACCTCGCAGGGTGGTACCGCCATTTGGTGCAAGCGCACCCTGACGAGAATGTAAGGTTCTTAACCTCCATGAAGGACGTACTAACCGGATTTCAGGGTCTCAGATTCTCTGCCGACGAAGACGGCACACGAAGGCTTCGAGCTGATTTTGCGGATCCCCGGAAGGCAGGCTTCGCGGGGCTGGGGGTGAGGGTGAATTACGCAATATCCGAGCTCTCAGAAGGTCAGCGTTGCCTGCTCGCCTTGTACATGATCCTTCATTTCCTGATAGCCCAGGGGCACACCGTCTTTATCGATGAGCCGGATAACTTCATCGCGTTGCGGGAGATACAACCATGGCTGCTGGTGGCAGAAGAAGCGGTCGACGACCATGACGGACAACTCATTCTTATCTCCCATCACCCGGAGATTCTGAATCAATGGGCGTCAAGACATGGATTGCTCTTCTTTCGCGAGGATAATGGGCATGTTCGAACGGAGAAATTCAAGCCCGACCCAAATGGGAATTTACAACCTTCAGAATTGATTGCCCGTGGGTGGGAGGATGAGTAAACCGTCCCAAGTCATCGTCGTTCTCGAAGACGACCATCATGAAATGCTCATCTACAGATACCTCGTCAACTGCGGGCTGAAAAGGTACGCGATAAGGATTCACCGATCCCCGTCGGGCCAGGGGAGTGCTGAAGGCTGGGTGCGGAAAACGTTTGTGAGGGAAACAAACGTGTACCGCAGCCGTCAGGCCCGGGCCCTGACCGCCTTGATCGTGATGATCGATGCTGATACTCGCACAGTGCAAGAGCGTTGGAACCAACTCGATGAGACGTTGACGGAGAGTGGGAACCCGATCGTTGGTGAGGGTGAGCGAATAGCGCGGCTCGTCCCGAGGCGCAACGTCGAGACATGGATTCTTTGTCTGAATGGGCAGGCAGTGGACGAAGAAACCGACTACAAGAGGGCGGGGAGTGACTGGAACAAGTTGATTCCCACCGCCAGCGAAACGCTGTATCAGTGGACTCGATCACCAGCCGAACCGCGGGACCACTGTGTGAGCTCTCTGCGGACTGGAGTCCGAGAGCTGAAACGCCTCCGACCCTGAAGTCGCTTCTCCCTACGAATGTCTACGTGGGTTGGGGCCTTCGCTACACTCGGTTTGACCAATCACACGATCGACCGGACCACACCGCCTTCGGCGCGCAGCGCTGGTCCATTCGCCGGTTGGCGCAGAGCGCTGCGATTTTGCGCGGGTGGCGCATACGGTGGCTTTCACGTGTGCGCCAGCGCACCTACCCTGCCCTGCGACCGCGACTCAGCCCGTGCTTGCCTTGGCCTCGGCCACCGCTTCCGAGATGACGTGATCGTCGACGCCGCGGCGGCGCAGGCAGTCCACCACCAGCCTCATTTGGTCCTTCTCCAGCTTGGCCAAATCCCGGCGAAGGCCTTGGCCGACGTAGGCTCGGAGCAGGAGCTGATAGCCGGAAAACCCCAGCACCGGCGCGAGCAGTTTCAAGTCCTCGATTACATCCTCGGGAATCCGGATGCTGATCGTGGACATAGGGCGGTCCTTCCGTAGCCGCTTCCGAACGCGCTTATTCATGCTCATCGAAGAACACCTCACACGCCTTTTCAAAGCTCACGCGGCGCTTGCGCAGGTTCGCGGCGTCCCACTCAAAGGCCTGGCCGTGGAGAACATAACTGACCTTCATCACAACAAGTGTATATACGTTGTAGATTGGGGTCTAGACCGAATCGGCCGGGGTTCCCGCTTCTGGTTCGCAGGCGTGGGCAGCGGCGGCAAGGTTGGGGATAAGCAAGATAGCGCGGACCCTAGGCCAGCATTCCTTCCACGCGATGAGTGATGATTTAACGATTGGCAGCGACAGGTAATCCCCTTCCTCAGATGGGTGCCTGCTGTAGCTTGACGATTCCGGGAACTTGCCTTGCCTATGTATTGCATATACAATGGTAAGCGATGTCTGAGTGGGACCGGAACAACCTGCGCAAAATCCGGGCGCACGGGATCGAGCAGGCTGAACAGGCGCTCCTGGAGCGTGAGCCCGCTTCGTCTGCTACGGCGAGACTCGGTTTTTTGTTCCTAGCCACCAACCACTCGTCTCTCGCCACTTGTCCAGTAGCCTCCACTCAAGAGCGTCCGACTGAAACTTGAATTGGATGTCAAAGTTCGGATTGCAAAAGGCAGAGCGGCACTTTAATATCATTGCTATGAAAACCCAAGTGGTCACAACCTTGAAGCGCCAAGCCACCAGTATTCTGGCGGAAGTGGTGAAAGATCGGTCTCCGGTCCTCATCACCCAACACGGAATCCCAACCGCCTATCTGGTGGATGTCGTCACTTTCGAAGCCCTTCAGAATCGCATGCGGCTCCTGGAGGGAATCGCGCGCGGCGAGAGAGCTATCGAAGAGGGGCGGGTCTCTACTCATGTCCAGGCAAAGCAGCGATTAAAGCGATGGCTAAAATAATCTGGGCCGACCCGGCGATTCAGGAGCTGGATGCGATCGCAGATTATATAGCGCTGGACAAACCTGAGGCCGCTCAGCGACTTGTCCAACGGGTGTTCGCTGCCGTGGGAAAGCTTCAGAGCTTTCCCCGGATGGGCTGACTCCCCGCAGAACTCCGCGGCTTGCCTTATCGCCAGTTGATTGTTTCTCCGTGCCGTATTTTCTATCGCATTGAGAAAGAGGTCGTCTACATCGTTCATGTTTTGCGCGGAGAGCAATTGGTCCGAAGCGAATTATTCCCTGAGAGTGAAACCCCTGAAGAAGAAAGTGCCGAAGATGCCAAGCTTCAAAAGCGAGAGCGGTGAGGCGGATTGGTGGGCCAGCCAGGACGGTCGTGCCTACGTGAAGCGGAAGTCCGCTGAAGGGCGATCGAAAGGGGCCAAGGCTGGTGGATCGAGTCTGGTTGCCCAATTGAATGAGAAGCGTAGCATCCAGATTGCTATCCGCCTGCCTGGGGCCGATCTTGCGCAGGCTCGCGAGATCGCGCACCGCAAAGGCGTCGGCTACCAGACGCTGCTGAAAATGCTGGTCCACGAGGGTCTGGAGCGCGAGTCCCGCCGCCGGTGAAACCTGGAAGAAGTGGTGACTGACGAGTGGCCAGGCAACAGCGTCTGTCTTTCTTCCTAGCCACTAACGTTTAACGGTCGCCAACATAGAATGTCCGCTGTAGCTGATCGGCGTCACCCACGGCGGACGAGACTCATGCACAGCTTTGGTTTTGGCCGGTAAAGATCGGTGAAGATGGATTCCGCCGAAGGAGGGTTGGTAGATGAATGGAAAACGAATAGTGGCAATACCGTCGCGCCAACGGCCCAACGATTCCGGCCTGGTGTCGCCTTGGGCACGCCCGAGCGCGCGCCTGCTTACGGTGTTAATCTCCATCTCCGCCTGCGCGGTCACGTCGGCGCAGCAGGCAATCAAAACCGGCCCGGAAGTGGGTTCCATTCTGCCTGCGTTTGAGGCGACCGATCAAAACGGTCGACTGCAGAACTTGCAGAGCATTCTTGGTCCGAAGGGCGCGTTACTGGTTTTTTACCGTTCTGCCGACTGGTGACCGTTTTGCAAATCCCAGCTCGTCGAGCTGGAACAGCATCTCGGCAATATCCGTGAACAAGGCCTGGGGTTGGCCGCGATCAGCTATGACAGCGTGGCCGTGCTCAAGGCCTTTGCAGACCGAAAGCATATTACTTATCCCCTGCTTTCCGATCCCGATTCCAAGATCATTCGCACTTTCGGGATTCTGAACGAAACCGTTCCGGCGAACTCCATGGCCTATGGCATCCCTTATCCGGGAACGTACCTGGTGGATACGAGCGGTAAGGTGGTGGCCAAGTTTTTCGAGGACGATTTTAAGGAGCGCACTCCCACGATGGAGATTCTCGACCGAGTGGGGGGCGCGCTCAGCTCGACGTACGCGATCGTGGAGGCGAAGCACCTCCGATTATCCTCGTCGGCCAGCACGAACGCAGTCCACCCGAACCAGCGGGTTGCACTCTTCCTGGGCATTGACCTGATGCCCAAGATGCACGCTTACGCTCCGGGAGTGCAGGGCTACATCGGCATCGAATGGAAGATGACAGAGACTGCGGCTAAGTTTTATCCGGTGAGATACCCGGCGCCGGAAACGCTGCGCCTCGAGGTCATTAAGGAAACTGTGCCCGTGTATCGCGGACACGTTCGGTTGGGGGAGGACGTTGTCATCGGTACGGAGGCCCAAGTGAAACCTACGCTGAACGAGCACGGCGAGATGGTCCTCGAAGGTTCGCTTCGCTATCAGGCTTGCGACGACCACGAGTGTTATATTCCAGAGACCGTCCCGCTGAAGTGGACGTTCACATTCGAGCCACTCGATCGCGAGCGCGTTCCCACGGAGATCCAACACAAGCCCGGACCCTAAGGGCGCTCCCGGTGCTCAGGGAATTCTGCCTGCACGCGACGGAATTACTCGCCCGTCCCACTGTAATCGCTGCCACTCAGACAGTTTCGCTAGAGTTCTTGGGATTCGGCTTGAGAAGTCGCCTACATGGAAACCGACCGCTGGCCAACATAGACCCAGCCGCCGACGATTTCCGCGCGATCCAGCGCGCCCGTGGTGTTCTCATTTGGCCGAGCGTCCCACCCGCTCTTCTCCTCCATTCAGGCCGGGCCCGCTCCTCTGGCAGCCTCATTTGAAGTTGCGGGCAAGAGCGGGCGGGACGCCCGCGCTCCCAGGATCGTCGAAAGGGCTGGAAATGGGCCGGACGGCGCGGGTACAATCGAAGTTGAGGAATTCGGCGATAACTGACGCCGCCGAATCGGAGTGAATCGTATGGCGACCACGCTCACACGGCCTGAACTGGGAGAACGGCGGATTGTTTTGTATGACATCAGTTGGGCGGCCTACGAAGCCCTGCTCGCCGACCACTTGGACCGCAGTGTGCCGCACTTTACCTATGACCAAGGAGTTCTGGAAATCGTGAGCCCTTCTATTAAGCACGAGGGTTCTAACTGGGCCCTGGCGCGGATTGTTGAAGCCTACGCCGAGAAAGCCGGCATTGAATTCTTCAATATTGGTTCAACCACGTTCAAGCGCGAAGACTGGGAGCGTGGCTTCGAGGCTGATTCGACGTTCTACATCCAGAACGTGGATCAGATGCATGGCAAGACCGAGGTCGACCCGACGATGGATCCGCCGCCGGACTTGGTGATCGAGATCGACGTAACGAACTCCTCCCTCAATAAGCTCCCTACTTACGCCAAGTTTGGCGTGCGCGAGGTGTGGCGCTGCGAGGGGACGGGAGTGGTGATCTATGACCTTGCCGGCGAACGGTACGTCGAGAGCCCAGAAAGCCTTGTTCTGCCCGGTCTTTCGGCCGCGGACCTGTCCCGGCTTCTCGAGGAGAACAAGACGTTGTCACAGACCGCTTGGCTGCAAGCGCTGCGCCAGTGGGTGCGAGAGCGGAAAGGCAGCAACTAATTTAGCTATCGGCGATCAGGCATCAGCAGTCGGCTATCGGCAAGAACCGGACTTTCGTGCCGAGGGCTGACGGCTGATTGGTCCTGCAACTCACAAACGGACCAGGGACAGCGGACCACGGACATCTTCCATGCGTCATGTTTACCTTGACAACGCGGCCACCAGCCCCCTCGCCCCGGAAGTGTTCGAGGCGATGAAGCCGTATTTTATGGAGCAGTTCGGCAACGCATCGTCGGTGCATTGGTACGGGCAGCAGGCCAAGGCAGCGGTAGAGGAGGCGCGGGCCCAGGTAGCTCGTCTGCTCAACGCGCGGCCGGCGGAGGTGATCTTCACCAGCGGCGGCACGGAGAGCGACAACGAGGCTTTGTTCGGCGTGGTGGAAGCCGCGGGGTCCAGGCCGGGTGGAAACGGCGGCGGGGGCGCCGGTGGAGACACTGGGCCGGCGCACATCATCACGACTACAATCGAGCACCACGCCGTGCTGCATTCCGCACAGGTGCTGGAACGCCGCGGCGTCGCTGTCACTTATCTGCCCGTGGGCGCCGACGGCATCGTGGACCCGGCCGACCTCGAGCGCGCGATCCGGCCCGAGACGGTGCTGATCTCGGTGATGTTTGCCAACAATGAGCTCGGGACCGTCCAGCCGGTGGAAGAGATCGGCCGCATCGCCCGCGAGCGCGGCATTTGCTTCCACACAGACGCGGTGCAGGCGGTGGGGAAGATTCCGGTGGACGTGGAACAACTCCGCCTCGACCTGCTTTCGCTCTCGGCCCACAAGTTTCACGGGCCCAAGGGCACCGGCGCCATGTACATCCGCAAGGGGACCAACTTGGCGCCGCTGATCTACGGCGGCCACCACGAGCGGGATCGGCGGGCGGGCACGGAGAACGTTCCGGGAATCGTCGGACTAGGCAAGGCCGCGGCATTGGCTAGCGCCTGCCTGGAATGCAGCGCACGGCTGGCGGCGCTGCGCGACCAACTGGAGAACGGGCTGCTGACCCGCGTGCCGGGTACGGCGGTGAACGGGGACCGGGCGCGACGCGTGCCGGGCACCGCCAATCTTCGGTTCGACGGCGTCGAAGCCGGGAGCTTGGTGATCGCTCTCGACCTCCAAGGCATCGCGTGCTCGGCGGGATCGGCGTGTTCGTCAGGCTCGGCCACGCCGTCGCACGTGCTCACCGCCATCGGGCTCTCGGCGGACCAGGCGCGATCGAGCGTTCGCTTTAGCCTGGGCCACTCGACCACGACGGAGGACGTCGAATATACGCTCGAGATTTTGCCCCCCGTGGTGGAGCAGCTCCGCGAAGAGAGTCGAAAGTCGAGAGTCAAGAGTCAAAAGTAGAAGGGGTCGGCCCAGACCTTCGACTTTCAACTTTCGACTCTCGACTTCATTTGGGCCTTGCTATGACGATCGCAGTAGCCATGAGCGGCGGGGTGGACAGTTCCACGGTCGCTGCCCTTCTGGCGGACCACAATCCGTTGGAGAGCGGCGACGGCGCGCCTCGCGTGGTCGGGCTGACCATGCAGCTCTGGGACCAGCGGCGGTTGCCGCAGCTTCAGGGGCTTACCGAGAGTTCGTTTGCGCCAGGACGCGCCAGCGGCCGCTGCTGCTCGCTCGACGACGCCTACGACGCGCGCCGCGTGGCCAACTTTCTCGGCATCCCATACTACGTGGTGAACCTGGAGCAGGACTTCGAGCAGGGCGTCGTCCGCCCCTTCGTCGAGCGCTACCTGTGCGGCGAGACGCCCATCCCGTGCAGTCTGTGCAACACCGAAATCAAGTTCGAGAAGTTCATCGCGACGGCGCTTCAGATCGGCGCAGATAAGATCGCTACCGGCCACTACGCCCGCCTACGTCTCGACGAGGGCAACGGACGCTACCGCCTCCACGCCGCCGTGGACCGTACCAAGGACCAGTCTTACTTCCTTTTCGGCCTCACCCAGCCGCAGCTTGCTCGATCGCTCTTTCCGCTGGGCGAGTTGACCAAGACCGAAGTGCGCGAGATCGCCCGGCGCCGCCGCTTGCCGGTGGCGGAGAAGCCCGACAGCCAGGAGATTTGCTTCGTGCCCTCAGGCAGCTATCGGGACTTCATCGACGCATATTTAGCTGAGCAGGTCGGGCAGGCTAAGCAGGCCGAGCGGGGAAGGACCTTCGAGGATCAGGCCGGCGAAGTGGTCACCACGGACGGGCGCGTTCTCGCCGAGCATCACGGTGTTCACAATTACACGGTTGGCCAGCGCAAGGGGCTGAACGTCGCCACCGGCTCGCCCCTTTACGTCATACAGATTGATCCAGCCCACCGCCGCGTGGTGGTGGGTGCGAACGAGGAACTCTACCAGCACCGTTGCCTGGTGCGCGACGTGAACTGGATCGCGCCGGTCGCCACGTTAGTTAAGAACGGCGAGGCGATCGAGGCGCGCGTCAAGATCCGCAACAAGCACGTGCCCGCCGCGGCGCACGTAGGGCCGAACGGCGTTCGGCCCGGGGACGGCGTCCAGGTTGAGTTCGTTGAGGCGCAACGGGCGATCACCCCCGGCCAGGCGGCGGTGTTCTATGGCCCCGACGACGAGGTGCTGGGCGGCGGTTGGATTGCCAATTATCCTCCCTGAATCGTAATCCTCCGGCTCGACCATCGCCACATCACGTGGCCGATGGTGAGGAGCGCGATCACCCAGAAAAGCTGCAGGCCCAGGGCGCCCAGAATTCGCCAGCCGTTGATCTTGCCCAGGTAGAGCAGCACCGGGACGTAACTGATGTATTCGAACGGCAGCACCGCCAGGAGCTTCTGAAAGAATTGAGGAAAGAACGAGATCGGCAGCAGCAATCCGGAGAAGAGCTCCAGCAGAAAGTACTTGGCACGCAGCAGGCCCAGAATCGACTTCAGGCGGATGGCGAACGTCCCCACCGCGAAGTTGATCCCGGCCACGATGAAGAAGCTCAGCACCACGCTGGCGAAGAAGGCGACAAAGTGCACGAAGCTCGCCGGCTTGCGCAGCGGGTAGACCAGCAGCAGCACCACGGCGGTAGGCAGAGTCAGCATCACCAGGCGGAACACGGCTTCGCCCGCCGCCTGCGCCACGTACATAAGCTGCACGTTGACCGGCTTGATCAGGTCCATGGCCAGCTTGCCTTCCATCACCGCCTGGGCCATATCCTGATCGATGTTGTTGAAGTAAACGGAACGAATGGTCCAGCCCACGGCGACATAGGTGAGGATCTGGGCGAAATCGAACCCCTCGATCTTTGCGCTGTGCTCGTAAATCGCCCGCCAGATGAAATAGTAGACCGAGACGTAGATGAAGTAAGTGACGATTCCTGTGTAGTAACGCAGTCGATAGGCTAGCGTATTCACGAAGCCCACGCGCGCAAACTCGCCGTAAGTGCGGAAGAACCGCCGCGGTCGCCACGCGTCGCGCGAGGCCAGCGAAATTGCGCCGTCGCCCATCAGGCCACTTCCCTGACCAATCCACAGATTTCGCAGACTGCACAGATTACAAGGAAGCAAAGGGATAAGTCAAAGTATCCGTTATCACCCGGCCTCCTGAGTCTGTCCCAACCTCTCTTCTCTTGCGTCCGTGTCATCTGCGTAATCTGTGATTTAGTCTTTTTGCCGCCGGCGTAGCGTGCGGGCTCACCAAGTCTCACTCGTAACTTCACGAGCCGTGTCGCGTGATTTAACTTTCTCGTTACGTGAATGTAACACTACTGTCAGCGAGGCGGACCGATAATCGAGAGGAGAGCACTGGAGGTGATCATGAAGGCTTCGCGCGAGCGCAGGTCCCGGCTTCTCAGCCTGGAGTTCAGTGGCAAAGACCCTCTCCGTCAAAAGCTCCTTTCGTTCGTGAAGGGAGGAATGGAACGCGTTCTTCTGTTTCCCGAACTCAATGCGATTTACGAGCAGGCCTCCCGGCAGGGCGACGGCAACCACTTCTTTGACCAACTCCTTCAGGTTCTAAACATTGCTTACCATATTTCGCCGGAGGACATGGCGCGGATTCCTCGTCGCGGCCCGGTGGTGCTGGTGGCTAATCATCCGTTCGGAGCGGTCGAGGGGATCATCTTGGCGGCCATCCTGCGATCGGTGCGGCCCGACACCAAGCTGATGGCCAACTCACTGCTGGAACACATCCCGGAGGTGTGCGACGACTTGCTGATGGTGGATCCCTTCCATCGGGAAGGCTCGACGCGAGCCAACATCGCCAGCCTCAGGCAGGCAATCCGTTGGCTTCGAGCCGGTGGTCTTTTGGGAATCTTCCCTGCCGGGGAGGTCGCGCATCTCGACCTGCGGACCCGCGCCATCAGTGAGACAGAGTGGAGCGACTCGGTAGCACGAATTGTCCGCATGACGAGGTCTGACGTGGTTCCGGTCTATTTCAAGGGCGCGAATGGTCCCCTTTTCCAGATCCTGGGTCTGGTTCATCCCGGGCTGCGGACCATCTTGCTGCCTCACGAACTGCTCAACAAGCGCGATAAGCGCCTGGAAGTGAGGGTAGGGAACGTGATTTCTGCCGACAAGCTGTTGACGTTCTCCGGCAACCAAGAGATGACGGCTTACCTTCGTCAACGGACTTATTGGCTGGGTTATCGGAAGGGTGAAGCGCAGGACCATGAGGCCGTGTCGCCAGCCGACGCGACGCAAGCTGCGCCGCCGACCGCGTGCTCTCAGCCGGTCGACCTGTTGCGGCAGGAGGTCGATGGCCTGCCGCCGGAGCAGGTCTTGGTGCAGAGTGACGAGTTCCGGGTCATCGAGGCATCAGCGAATCAAATCCCTCACCTGCTGCTTGAGATCGGGAGGTTGCGCGAAGTCGCGTTTCGCCAGGTTGGAGAGGGAACCGGCAAGTCCATCGATATCGACCGGTTCGACTTTTTCTACACCCACCTTTTTGTCTGGAACGCGGCCAGAAACGAAGTCGTCGGTGCCTATCGGATTGCACCGACTGACGCCATTTTGAGTTCCAGGGGGCCCGAGGGCCTCTACACCAATACCCTGTTTCAGTTCAAGGACGGATTCCTGGAGCGAATCGGCCCGGCGTTGGAACTGGGCCGGTCGTTCATTCGTCCTGAGTACCAGAAGTCCTTCAACGCGCTGATGTTGCTCTGGAAAGGAATCGGCGAGATTGTCACGCGGAACCCACGTTATAAGACCCTGTTCGGAGCGGTGAGTATCAGCAACCGTTACCAGCCGCTTTCGCAGCGGCTGATAGTGGAGTATCTGAAACGGCATCACTGCCTGCCCGAGTTGGCCAGGTCCGTGCGGCCCCGAAAGCCGTTCAAGGCAAAAACGACTTGGCAGGGAGAAGCCGGCCCGGTCGGCGATCTGGAAGAGCTTTCCATTCTCATCGCTGAGATCGAAGACCGTCAACTTAGTGTTCCGATCCTCCTGAAGCAGTACCTGAAGCTTGATGGGAAGGTGCTTGGTTTCAATGTCGACAAAGACTTCAGCGACGTTGTGGATGGCTTGGTTCTAGTGGATCTCACGAAGACCAATGAAACGATCCTCAAAAGGTACATGGGCGCACAGGCGGCGGCAAGTTTTCTCGCGCACCATCAAGCCGTCCAAGCCGCGTGAAGGCGTTATTTAGACATAGCCACGCAATGGACAGATTTCAAGAAAAGAAGCCAGGAGACAGAATGAAGAAAATGAAGAAATGGTATCCTGGTTTTCGATTCTTCATTCTGCCTCCTGCCTTCTGTCTCCCGTCTTGTCTAGTCTGTGGATTCACTGCTTTTCTCGCGAGCGCATCGCCGCATTGACCTCCGCCGACTTCCCGCGCGGAATGCTGAGCGACTTCCACTCGCGCGACCTGAGGTGCTTGGCCAGGAACACGATCTGGCCCACGTGCGCGCCGTAATGCGTGAGCTGCCGGTCGATGGCCTGGACCACAGTGTACGGTTGGCCGCGGATGGTGACGGTTCGCCTTAAGTCGTCCGCGCGCAGCGGCTCGAGCGCCTGAAACAGGCAGTCCCAGCCTTGCTCCCAGCGCCGCATCACCGAGTCTCTCGTTTCAGCGCTCTGCACCTCAAACTCCGTGTCCCGATTCCGATCCGGTTTCTCGCCGTCGGACGTCAGGAAATCTGTCCAGCGCGAGCGCTGGTTGCCGCTGATGTGCTTCATGATCGCTGCAACGCTGTTCGACTCCTCGTCGAGTGTCACGAACAACTCTACGTCCGACACCTGTGCCACGGCGCGATCAGCCAGCGACTTCAGACCGCGAAATTGAAGCATTACGTCCTGTAGGTAGTGATTTCCGAATAGTTCGTCCATACTTAAGAGGGAACAGGGAATAGGGAACAGAGAAACCATACGTTGCCCGGCACACGCCTTTGAGCGGTTCGTCTGCCCTTTACCCTCCACCCTGTTCCCTGATCCCTATTCCCTGTTCCCTATTCCCTATTCCCTGCCCCCTATCCCACCTCCCCGCTCAAATAGATCCTCTTCACAATCTCCTCAATCGGTTCTTCTTCCACAAAGATGTCGCGCACCTCGAGGCTGGTGACCAGCCGGCGGATGACGTCCGCGGTGGAGTGCTCTTCACGATCGAAGCGCATCACATATGTCAACTCGTCCACGCGCTGGCAGGCGATGCCGTTGGAGGCGATCTCCGCCAGGCGCGGGACCTGCACCCGGTCTTTGAGGAAAAACTTCACCTGGTTGTACCTGGAGAGGCGCTTCTTCATCTCGCCCAGTTGCCCGTCGAATAGCACCTTGCCCTTGTCGATGATGATGATGCGCTTCGAAAGCTCCTCAATGTCCGCCAGGTCGTGCGTCGTGAGCAGCACGGTGGTGCGCTCGGTGCGATTGACTTCCTTCAGGAACTCGCGGATATGGTCCTTCGCCACCACGTCGAGGCCGATGGTGGGCTCATCCAGAAACAACAGCGGCGGGTTGTGCAGCAGCGACGCGGCCAGGTCGCAACGCATGCGTTCGCCCAGGCTCAGCTTGCGCACCGGGGTGTGCAGGTACTCCTTGATGTTGAGGATCTCGCCGAACACGTCCAGGCGCCGCCGGTAGTCGACGTCGGGGATCTCGTAAATCTCCTTGAGCAGCTTGAAGGATTCGACTACGGCGATGTCCCACCAAAGCTGGGTGCGCTGGCCGAAGACCACGCCCAGGTGGCGCGTATAGTGGCGGCGGTCGCGGGATGGAACAAAGCCGTTGGCCACCACACGCCCGGAGGTCGGCACCAGGATGCCGGTGAGCATCTTGATGGTGGTGGATTTGCCGGCCCCGTTGGCCCCGATATAGCCCACCATCTCGCCGCGCTCGATGGCGAAGCTGATATGGTCCACGGCACGAATCGTCACATGCTCGCGCACGAAGAGGTTTTGCAGCGCCCCCAGCACTCCCTCGCGGCGGCGAAAGCTCCTGAACTCCTTGGTGAGGTCATTGACCTCAATGATCGGCGGCATGGAAGGGTCCAAATCTACAGATTATCCAGATTACACAAACCCTGGGCGCTTGTCAGTCGCCTTTGCGGGCAGCCCTCAGCTATCACCGGTTGGCAACAAGGCGGAACCGCGTAGTCAGACCCTCTTTTTCGCTGACGACCGATCTGCACGCAGCGAAGGGTAAATGAAATGTCTTCAATCCAAAATCCAAAATCTAAAATCCAAAATGCCTTATGATGGAATGGCAATGAAAATCCACGAATATCAAGCCAAGCAGATTCTAGCCCGCTACGGCGTCACGGTGCCGCGCGGGGAAGTGATCACCAAGCCCGAGGACGCGCGTCCGGTGGCCACCCAACTGGGCGGCGGCGTGGTGGTGGTAAAGGCGCAGATCCACGCCGGCGGTCGCGGCAAGGCCGGGGGCGTGAAGCTAGCCCACAGCCCAGACGAGGCGGAGAGGTTGGCCGCCGGGATGCTGGGCCAAACGCTGGTGACGCACCAGACCGGCCCCGAGGGGCGCGTCGTGCGGCGGGTGCTGATCGAGGAGGGCCTTCCGATCGCGCGCGAGCTTTACCTGGGGATGGTGATCGACCGCGCCACCAGCCGTCCGGTGCTGATGGCCTCCACCGAGGGCGGCGTTGAGATTGAAGTCGTCGCCGCCGAGCATCCAGAGAAGATCCTCAAAGAGGCAGTGGACCCGGCGGTGGGATTCCAGTCCTTTCAGGCAAGAAAGCTGGCCTTCGGACTGGGGTTAGAGGGCGGCCAGGTGAGCGAGGCGGTGAAGTTCCTGGCCGGCCTCACCCGCGCCTTCGAGGCCACTGACGCCTCGCTGGCGGAGATCAACCCGCTGGTGGTGACCAAAGACGGGCGCGTGCTGGCGCTCGACGCCAAGATGAACTTTGACGATAACGCCCTCTTCCGCCACCCCGACATCCGCGAATTGCGTGACTTGAACGAAGAAGACCCGCTGGAAGTGAAGGCGAGCCAGTACAGCTTGAACTACATCCGGCTCGACGGCAACGTGGGCTGCATGGTGAATGGGGCCGGTCTCGCCATGTCCACCATGGACATCATCCAATACGCGGGCGGCAGCCCCGCCAACTTCCTCGACGTGGGCGGCGGCGCCAGCGAGGAGCAGGTGAAACGTGGCTTCGAGATCATCCTCAGCGATCCCCACGTACGCGCGGTGCTGATCAACATCTTTGGCGGCATCATGCGCTGCGACATCGTGGCCAGCGGCGTGGTGGCGGCCGTGCGCGACCTCGGGATCAAGGTGCCGGTGGTGGTACGGCTGGAAGGAACGAACGTCGAACAGGGACAACACATTTTGCGGGAATCGGGTCTGAACTTCACCGTTGCTAGCGGCATGAAAGACGCGGCCGAGAAGGTGGTTGCACTGGCAACACAGTCTAAGAATTGAATCATTGGTCCATTTGTCCATTGATTCATTCATTGGCGTGAAGGATGACGGAGAAAACCTATCCGGCTGAGGAGCTCAAGAAGCGGAGCAAGCAGTTCGCTATCCGTGTCATTAGACTCTTCCAGGCACTGCCCAGAAATGAGGTGGCGCGTGTTCTCGGAAGGCAGGTCTTGCGCAGCAGCACGGCGGTGGCAGCCAACTACCGCGCTGTCTGCCGGGCGCGCTCGAGGGCCGAGTTCGTGGCAAAGATTGGCGTGGTGGTGGAAGAGGCAGACGAAACCATCTTTTGGCTGGAGCTTTTGGTCGAGGCTGGTATCGTGCCGCAGCGTCGAATGGAGCGGTTGCTTGCGGAAGCGACGGAGCTTCTGGCGATTTTTGCGGCTTCACAGCACACGGCCAAACAACGCGCGTCTGGTTCTTAGAGTTCAGGGCAATGAATCAATGGTCCAATGGACTAATGGATCAATCTTATGGCGATTCTGGTTGATGAAAACACGCGCCTCCTCGTGCAGGGCATCACCGGCCGCGAGGGCGCATTCCATACCGAGCAGGCGATCGAGTACGGCACCAAGGTGGTGGCCGGCGTAACGCCGGGTAAGGGCGGCAGCGCCTGGACCAACAAGAGCGGCGGCCATCGGCTCCCGATTTTTAACACGGTGGCAGAGGCGGTGACCGCCACCGGCGCTAACGCTTCCGTGATCTTCGTGCCGCCGCCGTTTGCCGCCGACGCCATCATGGAGTCCGCCGACGCCGGCGTGCCGCTCGTGGTCGCGATCACCGAGGGTATCCCAACGCTCGATATGGTACGCGTGAAGCAGTTCCTGAGCGGGCGCAAGACCCGCCTGATCGGCCCCAACTGTCCGGGTATCATCTCTCCTGGCAAATGTAAGATTGGTATCATGCCGGGCCGAATCCATCTGCCGGGGTACGTCGGCGTTATCTCGCGCAGCGGCACCCTTACCTACGAGGCAGTGGGCCAGCTCACCGCGCTGGGCATCGGACAATCCACCTGCATCGGCATCGGCGGCGATCCCATCATCGGCACCAACTTCGTGGACGCGCTCGCCTTGATGAACGACGATCCTGATACGCACGCCATCATCATGATCGGCGAGATCGGCGGCACCGCCGAGGAAGAGGCGGCCGCATTCATCAAGGCGAATGTGAAGAAGCCGGTGGTGGGCTTCATTGCCGGGCGCACCGCACCGCCCGGCCGTCGCATGGGGCATGCGGGCGCCATCATCTCCGGCGGCAAAGGGACCGCAGTGGACAAGATCGCCGCTCTGCGCGCTGCCGGGATCACCGTGGCCGAGAGTCCGGCTCTGCTGGGGGAGACGTTGCAACAAAGGGTCAACGGTAAAGGGTAGGGTCTAACCCCGAAGGGGCGAAAGAGAGTTAAACATAGCGTCTTAAGTAATGCCGCATAATCGATGCAGCACCGAGTTCGGTTTTTGCCAAGCGGCCATCTGCTGCGAGACCGCATCGAGCAAAT
>Ga0209039_10002038_pt1 | contig 17785 bp, 13 predicted proteins | sample BogFormECP12_OM1_FD_188238 | JGI IMG/M metagenome (GOLD analysis project Ga0209039, IMG submission 188238) | Bog forest soil microbial communities from Calvert Island, British Columbia, Canada - ECP12_OM1 (SPAdes) (version 2) | ecosystem: Environmental > Aquatic > Freshwater > Wetlands > Bog ...
CGCGCATCCAGGAGGGACATCAATTTCTGATGCACAGCCTGATGGATTTGCTGGAAGCCGAAGTTGTTCCACCCGACGCAAAGCAGTGAACGACCAGTCGCAAGGTGAAGAATCATGAACCATTCCGGTAAGAGTTCGACGAAGAGCATGACGCGCCGCAGCATCCTGAAGCTGCCGGTACTTTGCTGGCTCACGTCTCTGTTTGGCGGCAGCGCAGCTGCCACGGCGCCTGCGGCTGAGACTGCCGGCACAGGTGGCTCGCTGGCACGCCGCGCCATCAGCCTGAACGGCGCCTGGAGCCTGACCTACGGTCCGCTGACGGAGTATCCGCAGAAGTCGCCGGGGACGACTCCGCCGGCGGGGTGGCCCACCATTGCCGCCACCGTGCCAGGCAACGTCGAGCTTGACCTGATCGCGGCCGGCAAGATGGAGCCGCTGGAGAAGGGCAATCGCGTACTGCAGGCGCTCAAGATTGAAGATCATCAATGGTGGTACCGGCGCTCGTTCAACCCTGGCCAGTCTGAGGCCGGCGAGCGGGCGGAGCTGGTCTTTGAGGGTCTCGATTGCATCGCCACTGTCTGGCTGAACGGCACCGAGGTAGGACGTGCCGCTAACATGCTCATCGCACAGCGCTTCGATGTAACTTCCGCGCTGCTGCCCGGCCAGATGAATGAACTCGTCGTGCGCATCGATCCCGCGGTGATGGCCGGCCTCGCGCATCCCCACTCGGGCTGGGAGTATCCACAGAACGGCCATTGGGAGGCATTGTATATCCGCAAGGCCGGACACATGTACGGATGGGACATCATGCCGCGCATGGTCAGCGCCGGCCTATGGAAGGATGTGTCCTTGGAGTGGCTTCGTCCCACGCGCATCTCCAGCGTTTACTGGCACACCAAGTCGGCGGATGTGAAGCAGGGTCGCGCCACGGTCACCGTCGCATGGGAGCTTGCCGGCGTAGCTGATGCGGGCAATCACAAGCTCGAAGTTGCACTGCGCTGCGATGGAGAAACCGCCGCGCTCTGGAGGGCCGCCATTACTGCGCCCAGCGGCCAGCAGGAGCTTGACGTGGAGCACGCCGCTTTCTGGTGGCCGCGCGGATACGGCGAGTGTCCGCTCTACGAGGCCACGGTGACACTGCTCGATCACGCTGGCAGGGTCATGGACCGCCGAATCGAGCGCATCGGCATCCGCAGCATCGAGCTGGATCGCACCGATCTTCTCACGCCGGATGGGAAGGGCAGCTTCGGCTTCACCGTCAACGGCGTGCCCGTCTTCATCAAAGGCACCGACTACAGCGCTCTCGACGCACTGCACAGCCGCGACCATCTGTACCTGGATCGCACCGTGCGGCTCTTGACGGAGCTCAACTGCAACATGGTGCGCTGCTGGGGCGGCAGCGTCTATCCGGAAGACCGCTTCTTCGACCTATGCGACGAGGCCGGCATCATGATTTGGCAGGACTTCAACATGGCCTGCGCCATCTATCCCAGGGACGATGACTTCCTCGCGGCGCTGGATCAGGAGGCGCGGTCGGTTGTTGCACGCCTCCGCAATCATCCCTCGCTGGGGTTGTGGTCCGGCAACAACGAGTGCGACGATGCCGTCGATTGGGCCACTCAAAACGGCCGTCCGATGAGCGATCCCAACCTCGACCTCAGCACCCGCAAGACGATTCCCGCGGTCTTGATGGAGCTCGATCCCCATCGCCCCTATCTGCCCAGTTCGCCCTATCACAGCCCCGCCGTGGTCGCCGCCGGAAACAAGATGGACTCCATGCCGGAAGTTCACCTCTGGGGACCGCGCGGATACTTCAAGGCGCCATTCTACACCTCGTCGCCAGGACGCTTCGCCAGCGAGATCGGCTATCACGGCTGCCCTTCCAGAGCGTCTCTTGAACGGATGATGGACCCCGAGGCCGTCCATCCTTGGGTCAAGGGCCACGAGTGGAACGAGCAGTGGCTCACCAAGTCCTGCCGCTCCAGCCCGGAGGACAAGACCACCGTGGGGCGCAACGACCTGATGATCAACCAGGTAAAGGCTTTCTTCGGCGAGTGTCCGGAGGATCTGGACGAGTTCATCCTCGCTTCTCAGATCACGCAAGCCGAAGCGATGAAGTTCTTCGTCGAGCTTTTCCGCCAGCAGAAGGGCGTCAAACAGGGCATTCTGTGGTGGAACATTCGCGACGGCTGGCCGATTCTCTCCGACGCCGTGGTGGACTACTACTTTGAGAAGAAGCTGGCCTTCCACTACCTGCAGCGTGTGCAGCGCGACGTGCAAGCCATCTGCTGCGAGGAGGCGCAGGGCAAGCACGCGATCGTGGTGGTCAACGACACGCTGAAGCCGGCGCGCGGGCGGCTGGAGATCCTGCGCGCGGGGAACTCGGCGAAGTTGTTTGAGGCTCCGTTCGACGTTGAGGCCAACGGCAAGGCGACGCTGGGCTCACTGCCGCATCCGGCGAGCAATGAGATGTGGCAGATGAAGTGGACGACGGAAGGCATCGGCGCCCATACGAGCCACTACCTGGCCTTCACTCCCACTGTCAGCTTCGAGCAATACGAGGAGTGGATGAAGATTCCCGGACTGTTGCCTTCATAGGTGTTTGGCCCCGAGGTTTGGACTGGACTCCTGCGGGCCGACTCCGGAGGGCCTACCTCCATCTCGAATACAGCACCGTGTTCAAACATCAAACACGTTCATGGCACAAAGTTCCCGGACGGGAATTTCACCCGCTGTGGACCAGCACCTTTTCACGGCGCACTGAATTAAGCAGGCTAGGGGTGTAAATTCTCCCAGGCGCGATCGGGCAGCCCTCCGGCACACATCTTGCACACAAGTAGCTCGGAAAACCCACAAAGGATGTGATTATCGACTGATTGGTCAGTCAGTCAGCTCGATAGTCTAATTCACGTGCATAAGCGTCTTGAAGAGATCCGCCTGTAGACTTACCTAGTTTCTAGCGGATTTCCACCATTGTTTGTTGGAAGTCTAATACAGTTCCGGCATTGCGTACCTTGCCAGGCACGCATCTGCTCCTCACTTTTTCTGGAGCTTGTTTCAAATACTGACGATCTTGATTCCCCGCTATCTCTGATGGCCGACTTCAAGCCCAGTTCCGCGACCGGCGGAACGTAAGAACGGTTTATGAAGCACGCTGTAGGCAGACTTGTGTGCGAGATCCCCGCTGGCATCGCTACACTAATTGCGTGATCAGGCCTATGTCCACCGAGAATATGCCGCTCATGATAACGACGACGGTAAGCGGCGGGCGTGACGCCCACCAGCTTGCGGAATACAGCACCGAAGTAGCTTTGATCGCAATACCCGGTATCCAAGCTTATGTCTGCGATCGAGCGATCCGTCTTTACAAGCAGGTCCTGGGCGCGCTGAATGCGGTACTGGGTGAGATACTTCATGAATGACGCCCCTGTTACCTGCCTAAAACAAATCATGAACTGGGACTCACTCATGCCGCACATTCTCGCGGCGTCGCCCACCCGAATCGCGTTCCCGCAGTTTTCGCCTAAGTAGTGAAATACTGGGCGAAGCCGCTCGAGGGCGCCTTGCTGCTGATGGAACATTTCCAAGGTCTTCGTATAAGCTGAATATTGATTTACCAGCAGCATGAGCAGCATTTTCAAGTACGTTCGCACTGCCAGACACGCTCTGTGAGAAGAAGCCGGCAGCTCGGATCGAATTCGTAACATGAGTTCCAGAACCTGGTTAGAGACGCCGGTTTTCCCTGGTATGACGTAAGGAAATTCAGAATCCTGCACAAGAAAAGGGGCTAAGTAATCAGCCCCGTCGCCGCCTCCGTCACAACGGATGAGGTCGGGATCGAAGAACAGAGCAGCGAGTCTGCCGGGTGCCGACGTACGGCATTCGATGCTGTGGTGTGGCGTGCTCCCAATGACTGCCAGATCTCCTTCTTCGAAGGGAAGAGCCCTTCCGTTCACATGACAGATGGCCGAGCCGGAACAGAGATACAGAATCTCTAAGTACTCGCGACGATCCAGCGGGAGTTGATAATGTCCGCTCCAGGCATAGAAGAGAAGTTTGATCGGACATGGTGAGTTAGAGGGCCAAACGTGTACTCCATCGGGACTCCCAGGTTCGACAAGAGGAAAGATGCTCTCGACCAACTTTTCCCGTATCAGAGATCGGTCACCTGCCCTGCCTGCAACTAATAGCGTTCCGTCAGTTCCACCCCCTGATTCAACACCGTCGCTGTGGAGTTTGGAATACCTCATCTGCTGCATCGGTTGTGTCCTCCGGTTCCTGGACAAGATCGCGAGCCTTAACGTCCTCGCTCAACCTTTCATATTTCGGTCCTTCACGAACCTGACTCTTTCAAGATTGACTTCGTCTTCCGAACTGAATGCACGAGGGCACTGTAGCGATCGCCTCGGAAAACCGAACGCGTGAATTCGACTGGGCGCCCGTCATTCGTATATGTTTTTCGATTGACGACCAGAACAGCCGTACGTGCGGGCAAGCTCAGAAGCTTTCGGTATAGTGAATTCGGAATCTCTGCTGAGATTTCTTCAGAACAGCTGTCCAGCGAGAGTCCATACGATTGCTCCAGAATCTGGTATAGCGAACTTTTGGCCAAGTCGAAGCGTTCAAGTCCTGGACACAAGCGTTCAGGAATGCAGGCGATTTCCAACGCTAGCGGTTCCCCATCATTCAAGCGCACACGCTGAAGCTCGTGTACCTTTTGGCCCTCGCGAAGCCCGAAGAAGCCCCGCACGGCCGCCGTAGGGGTAGCCAACTCCAGCGAGATCAACCGTGATTCCGGGCACCCGCCCCGTTGTCGAATCTCCTCGCTGAAGCTGCGCAACTCCTGTTGTTGTTTTCGCAGACGGCTATGCGTGACTATGGTTCCGACGCCCCTGCGCGAATCAATTAAACCTTCTCGGGCAAGCAGGCTCATCGCTTGCCGTAACGTCATGCGGCTGACACAAAACTGCTCACAGAGCACTCGCTCCGGCGGCAGAACATACCCGGGCGGTAAAACTCCGCTGGTAACCAAGGAACCTATGGCTTCCGCAATCTGCAGGTAAATAGGCGTTGGCGCACCCTTGTCGATCCGAATCGAAGAAAATGGTGTAATGATTTGAGTGGACATAGCCAACATCGTATCGTCAGGGTCTTGACGTATCCAATAGTTGTCTATACATTTCAGCTAGACATATGGCAGATAATATTGTACTTTGTCAAGAACTTTTTTAGGAGCCGCGGATGGCAACGACGGGAATCGCCTTGGCTGTGCTATCAGGCCTGTTTAATGGCTTGTTCACCGCGCCAATGAAGCTTGAGTCACGATGGAAGTGGGAGAATACTTGGATCGTCTTCATCATCGTTGCCTGCTTGATGATGCCGACGGCAGTGGTCTCGTTTAGCTCGGCAGGATGGTTGAGGATCCTGGACGCGGCGCCCCGTTATGCCGTACTCAGTGCCGTATTGTTTGGATTCAGCTGGGGTTTTGGCGCGATCTGTTTTGGAAAGAGTGTCCACAGCATTGGCGTTTCCATGGCAAACACTCTAGTGATCGGGCTGAGCTCCGCTCTGGGTTCCCTTGTCCCTCTGCTCATGAAAGCTGAGGTGCATCTCCGGATGAAGGAGATTGTCCTTTTTACTGGCGTGATCGCTCTCCTTGCCGGAGTGGCGGTTTGCGGAAGGGCGGGCCGTCTGCGCGACAACCGGCAGCAACAATTGGGGGTTCCTTCCATAATGGGTTATCTTCTTGCCATTGCCGCAGGAGTGCTGTCCGCCGTCTTTAACATTGGATACGCCCTGGCACTTCCCATCTCAGATGTGGGCGTCCTCCACGGCTTGACTCGATTCGCCGCGACAAACTTGATTTGGTTTTTAATGCTTGGTGCTGGCTCGATCCCGAACATCGGTTATTGCGCACTGCAGATGAGGCGGAATAACACATCGGCATTGCTCTATATGCCTGGCTCCTTGCCGTCTTGGGCTCGTAGCAGCACCATGGGGCTGTTGTGGGGAGGCAGTATCTTTCTCTACGGGGCCGCGACTCCGCGGTTGGGTGCGCTCGGGCCCTCTCTCGGCTGGCCTCTAAGCCTGGCCGTCGGTCTAGTCGTTGCGAATCTCATGGGTGTAGCTCTCCGAGAATGGAGGGGTGCGGCGACGGCGGCGGTGAGATTGATGTGGATAGGACTTGCGATATTGCTGTCCGCGATTGTCCTTTGTGGTATCTCAGCGAGGTTCCCAGAATGACGACAAGCGAGGTAGTTCAAGCTATTCAGGGGAAATTGATAGTTTCATGTCAGGCTGCGGAGGGCCAGGTCCTTCATGATCCTCAAGTAATGGCACTGTTCGCGGCAGCGGCTGTGGAAGGAGGAGCGGCTGCGATTCGCGCGAATGGGCCGGCCGACGTCCGCGCCATTCGCGGCATCACACGTGTGCCCATAATTGGCATCCAGAAGGTTCGACACCATGATGGAATACCGCTCATCACGCCATCTGTCGACTCGGCAATGGCACTCGTAGAGGCTGGGGCGGATATGATTGCCCTTGATTGCACTGCGCGCGGCCGAGAATCGGGGGCGTTGGACCGGGTGCGTGAGATTCGAACCCGATTAAGCGTCCCTGTGCTTGCCGATGTAGCCGATATTGCGGAGGCGATAGCCGCAGTCCAGGCAGGTGCCGATTTTGTCCTGTCCACACTTCGCGGCTACACGGAAGAAACGAACCATGCTCAGGATTTTGACCCGAGATTCATAGAAGATCTCGTTCGTGTCAGCAGTGTTCCGGTGATTGCGGAAGGTCGCATATCATCGCCCGAACAGGCGCGATCAGCGGTTGCGGCGGGAGCGCTTGCCGTCGTCGTTGGCACAGCCATTACTCGACCCACCGATATCGCGCGCAGGTTTGCGGTGGCAGTTGAAACCGAGTATCTGCGCCGGAACAAGGCAAGCCATGCAATTGGGATCGACCTCGGAGGGACCCAGACAAAGTATGGCGTTGTCCGCTCAGACGGTGCTCTCCTGCTCAAGTCCGCGGTGGAAACACCCGCTAAGTCGGGCGCGCATGCGCTGCTCGATCATCTCAAGTGCATTGCGGGGCTAGCAAGGAACCAAGCACAGGCAGCCGGCTATGATCCTGTTGCGATCGGGGTCGCCACCGCCGGTTGGGTTGAGCCAAGTACCGGGCGCGTGGTGTATGCGACCGACAATCTGCCGGGCTGGACCGGCGCTAGGATTGGTGAAGAACTTGGTTCGATTTCAGGCCTTCCCGTTGCGGTGGAGAATGACGCCAACGCGTTGGCCGTCGGGGAGAAGCATTTCGGTACGGCAAGATTCCTTGACGATTTCGTCTGCCTCACACTGGGTACTGGGTTAGGAGGAGGCTGTTATGTTGGCGGAAACCTGAATCGTGGTGCTCACTATTTCGCCAATCAAATAGGCCATATTCCTTTTATGCCCGACGGCATACTCTGCTCTTGTGGGGTGAAGGGATGTCTCGAGCCCTATGTGAACGCCTCGGCACTAATCCGGTATGCGGGCAATTCAAAAGCATCCGCAGCGGAAATAATCGCAGCCGCAAATGCTGGTGAAGAAAAGTCCCGCGAGGCAGTTCGAACACTTGGCCGGCACCTTGCTCGAGGCTGTGCAGCGATAGTTGCAGTCCTTGATTCGCAAGCGATAGTTTTGGGCGGTGGCTTGACTGAGAACAATCCACTGCTGATGTCTGTTCTCAATGACGAACTGGCCAAGCTTGCTCGGCCGTGGAAGGAGCGGGAGCTTCGGATCATGCCGTCGGAGCTTGGTTATCATGGTGGCGTATTGGGTGCCGCCGCCCTCGCCTTTGACCGCGCATTTGATTCCAAGCTCGGTAGGCAAAACACCACTCAGACGATCGCGCATATTGGGTAGTGTAGAAAACTTGATGGGCGAGAGAAACGCCGATCTGCTATCGTGCGCCCCAGAAAGGGCCGTCTCTTGATCAGATCCGGTCCTTAGCCCAGTTCATATATTCCGAATACAGCTTCACGGATTCGGGGCGCCCACAAAAAGCCTCAGAGCCGGGTCTGTTCATCAGCCCTTGGTATTGATAGACGAGGATCTTTTCGACCCAAGGCGATACTGCTTCCAGCTGGCGGACTACACGAGTAAATGGCGCAGGAAGGAGCGCGCTCTTGTAAACATCGCGCTCGAACTCAAGAATCTCGATATCCGCCCAGATGGCTGCCCTCCCCGCGATCGTGGGCTTTTCTCAGCCCCTCGTGCAGACGTTCTTCCACCTTCGACTTCTGCACGCCCACTTCATCCTGGTACGCAACGAGGTCCACGTCTAAGGACTCGAGTTGGTGGACATATTTGTCGTTCGGTACGGCTACCCGTGTACCGTACGGCGCGATCAAGATCTTGGCCTGTGGCGATGCTGGCCGCGTGAGTGCTCCGCCTTCGCACTGAAGTTCGAGACCCCGAAGTGGTTCCACAGATTGTCGAGCCGGTCGTCATAGAATCCGATGCCCGGAGAGCCGGAAGTGAACACGGGGCGTCCCGCGCCGCAATCGGTCCCTTCGCCGCCCTCGTTTCCGGTGTCGGACACCTGCATGATCTGCGCGCCGTTAAGGTGTCCAGTGATCAACGCCGGATTCGAGCCCGTAACCGTGCCCATCAGCACGTCTCCGTCCACGAGATTGATGCTCGGCGAGGACGGCTCGATGTTGCAATACATGCCGTTCGGCCCACTCCATCGCGCTATATGGCAGTATTTGTTCTCAGGTACGATGCTGCAGTAGACCTCGTAGCCTGTGATTCTGTTCGCGCTGATGGTCACGCGCAGCCGCACCTCTATCTCGTGACAACAGACCTTCGGTATCTTGTCGATCTTCACCGTCACTTGCGCTTGTTGATCAGCGGCCCAGGAACCGGTAAGAATCGCCGTAGGGTCTCCGTAGGGCGTCGGTTCGCTTACGCCATAGGCCATTCCGCCGCTCGTCTGCACGTCGCCCCAGAGATCTCCACCGGCCGATTGTCCTCCGACCCACTTTCCTCCTTCCGAGATGGGATTCTCGGAAAGTGGGAAAGAAGTCGAGTAGGTCTGCGCAAAGGCCCATATGGGCCAAGACATCAAAACGATGGCGAGGGTAAGTCTTTTCATCGTAATCACCCTGTCCTTTTAGTGTTCGGGTTCACTTGCGTCCGCTGAATTTATCTACAGCCTCAAGCATGCGATAAGGATGAGCACTCTCTTGAAAACATTTGATCCCCAGGAGTGTTCCCGCCATAGTAGTTGCAGCCCCCAACGTGTAAAGGAAATCTCGCCGTACCCGTCCTCCTGTCGCGGGTCACGTACGCTGCTTGGCTCCTACACGCCCTAAAGTCCTAGGGAGTTCGAACCGGTTGTTTGACTACCGCGACTCCTGACCCATTCCATGTATTCCGTATACAGCCTCGTGGACTCCAAGCTTCCGCAAAAGGCATGGGAGCCGGGTTTGTTCATCATGCCCTGATATTGGTAGACGAGGATCTTATCCACCCATGGCGACACTGCCGCCATTTGGCGCAGAATGCGCTCGAAACGCGCGGGCAGGAGCGCGCTTTTGTAAACGTCACCCTCGAACTCAAAAATTTCGACATCTGCCCACATGGCTGCCCTCCCCGCACGGTCGTGGGCTTTTCTCAGCCCCTCGTAAAAAGCCGATGTTTCCTCCACCTTCGACTTGCGCACGCCCACCTCATCCTGGTATGCAATGATGTCCACATCCAAGGACTCGAGTTGGTGGACATATTTGTCGTCCGGCAGGGCCACGCGTGTGCCATATGGCGCGATCATAATCAGAGCTCGCGGAGTGAGCTGGCGCACGAGCCGCGAGCAGGTGTTGACATAATTGACGAATTCGTCGGAAAAGTATGGATTAATAAAAGCTTCGTTCGGCCAGTACCATCCGAAAAAGCACTTGTGGTCACCGTAGAGTCGAGTAATCTCTTCAATGGCCTGTAGCCGCTTCCTTGCGGCTACGGGGTCAGTAAGGATGTCAGGGCTGTCCCATCCACCATAGAAGCCTCCGCCCATAAAGAACTTGATGCCATATCTGTCGGCGGCGGAGAGGACAGCTTCCAATGGATCGTCACACGCCAATCTCCACGAGGGAAAGATGTTCGTATGGTAAAACGAGCGGTAGTAAAGAGCAGTCGCCATCAACACGAGATATTCCATTCCGGTTTCGGCGATTTCCTTAATTTTGAGCTGCCATTGATCACGGGTAAAGTTAGCTAATGCAGGATTCCACTCCACTCCTTCGACCGTGGCTTGATGCTGAAACTCGAACCAACTGCCTGAGATTGGTTTGATCTTTGGCGATGCAGGCAGTGCATTCTCGATTCCCCGCAAAGTACGGGTCATGGTTGTTGCAGCCCCTAATGCGTAAAGGAAGTCTCGCCGATTTAGGCTACTCATAGTTCCTCCGGAAGACCGGTCTTCGGTGTGCGGATGTGATTTCAAGCAGTGTCGGCTATTGCAACGCCCGATACTATTCGCGCTGACTTCCGCCGGGTATCAGTGTGACCCAGCGGCGGCTTACCGTCGGATCGCTGGAATCTTCGACAGAAGTAGCAGTGGCTCCGATGGTGTACTTGCCCGGCACCTCGGGCAATCGAACTCTAATATTGTAGCTTTGCGCTCCAAGCGGCGAGGGTCGGAAAGGAACATCGGCTCCGTTCAGCCCGCTTCGGACCATTGCCGCCGGGAATGTTATTGGCGTCATCAATCGTATTACCGGTGTAGTCACTCACACGCGTGCGGCGGGATAGCGCTCCCCCAGCCGGATGATGCCCAGGCAGGAACGATAGCCCATCTCGGGGTGCGGATAGGCGGCCAGGATAGTCTCGACCCCCTCGCGAGTACGCGGGCCAACCGTGCCGTATTTCAACCCAGTACCTTCAACAAGCGTGACGTAACGGTCGACGCCGACATCTGTGAAGGTATCCACTCGTCCGGCTCGGCAAGGGCCAGGGGACTTCGAGTTTATCGATTTTCGCATGTGGGCCCAGCCCCAAAACTTTACGCGGATCGTGTGAGGAAAGATAGCCACCTCCTCCGATCTTCAAACGGCTACGCTTTGGATCACCCATTTCCCTTATAGGCGCTCGCTGGGCTCTCCTTTTTGGCTATCTATTGATCCAGCGCACGGACTTGATGACCAAAGCATGTATGGCATGAGGACCTGTCCTTACGGTTGTATCGTCGGAGAATCTCCTGCTTCTCGAACGGCACAGACTGTCCGCTATCCAGACTGGTCACGCTCTTAACATCGCCCGACAGACCGGGTTACTTCAGGTTGACCCGAAGACTCGAACAGCCACCTTCGGGCAACGGTCGCGGTTGGTCCACCGCGAGTATCGCTTCCTGCAGGTCGCGGCGTGCCTCATTTTCTCTATTTCCTAATAAGAAGCGCCGCCCATTCCTTAGCGTCCGGCGGGGCAGGAGGGACCCAGGAAGGCGCCGCGGCATCGGGCCCCGGGATGCGTTCACCGGTCAGCGGACTGAACCAAGTAACAGAATATGTACCCGGCTGCAGCTGGAGCGTAAAACGGCCCCCTTGCGGGAGATAAACCGCATAAACACGGCCGGGATCAGCGAGGCAGTAGTTCCCGTGGTCGATGAGTTCGTCGTGCGGGTTGGTCTTCCACCAATCGAAGCTGGTCATGAAATCGACAATGTGGCCAATGCCGACGAACATGGTCATAGAGTCGTCGCCACGGCCATTCATCCAACCGCCGCCGGAGTCGGGCCAGACGTTCGTCCCGCGACGGGCGGACTCGCCGGCCGTTTGATAGCCTCCAGCCATTACGATGTCCCAGACCACGCGGCGCAGTGAGTCAGCCGATTCCTGATTGGGAATGGCCCAGAGGGGATAGTGATCCTCGTATCCGTATTCCTCGTTGGTCTGAGGGATAATGCGGCCGGTCTGCTCCTGGAATTTACGCGACTGAAGCATGAGCGCGTGCTGGTTGCGGGACCACTCCTGATAGGAGGTGAAACCAAACCACGAGGACGTGCGATCCTGGTGCACGGACTTACCGTCGCTCACCACGTCAACGGGATGGCTGCTGGCGAGGTGATGGTAAGGGTCGAGCTGAACAAGGAAGGTACCTGTGTCATGGGTCCAAGCATCGTCACGGAAACGCTCGAGGTCGTCGCCCAAGTCCCAGGTAATGTTGGAGAATGCGGCGAAGCGGGCGACAGCATAGCGAATGAAGCGGCGTTCGTCCTCGCTGCCCGCGACGGTATGAATGCGCGAGTCATTCATGTCCAGCACTATAGATATGATCACGTCACGGTCGCGGGCAAAGCGAAGCATGGACTCGAAGCGTTGCCAGTGCGTAAGGTTGAAACGCGAGTAGTCGAATCCCGGATGCAGGAAGTCGTGGGCATCCTTGGCAGGCCAGGGGGCAAGATCTGTCGTAAAGTTCTCGCCCTGCATGACCGGTTCACCATAGTAGACGTTGGTGCGGCCGGCAAGCGTGACCCGGAGGCGATTTACTTTGAGGCGATGCAGTCGTTCGACCGAGTACCGCACGATGCGATCGTCGCTCCAGCCCAAAAGCCAATAGGCAGTGGTGCCGTTGAAGAAATAGTGTTCACCGGTCCCCTCCCAGATGAAATGCCACGGGTACTGTGGGTCAATGCGCAGGGGACCACGGCGGTGAGAGGCCGTGGCTTGGAACGCGCCTTTGAACGCCTTGGAGAAAGCGCCTTGGGTATAGGTAAGCGCGAAACTGTAGGTTCCCGCGGTTGGGGGCATGAACCGGATGCGGAAAACCGAGCCATCTGGTGAGTCGCAGAAACCGGAGACGTGCCAGGACTGGCCGGTAGCTGGTAGAAGAAAGTCGCCTTCCAGGGAAGCGTCAATAAACGGGTTAGGCACGTCGGGCGAAGAGACTGAGGCGGTGAGTTCGAGAACGTCGTAAACCTCCACGGTGGAAGGAGGTGCGGAAACAGACACATCATGGGGCGCGGCGCAGAGAGAAACCGGAAACAAAACAAAAGTGAGAAGCAAGGAAAACAGCACAGGGAGGGTTTTCATCGGGAATCTCCTTTTTGACTTCAAGAACGGGGCCATTGTACCTCTGGCTCCCTGTCCGGCACCGTCTGCAAGCGTTTTTCATACGCATTGGATGGGTAATGGGCTTCACGCGTGGTCTTCCAACAAAAGCGAGGGGAAAACCTCTAGAACAAGGGACAGAACATTGATAATAATGAAGATTGATCTTTACCTAGAGTGGTGATCTGACGGTCCTGTCGCATGAAGAATGGAGCAAAGGTGCCATCATGAGCCCTGTCGCTCACACGGAGGGTCCGGGATGAATGTTCATAGGCTTCTTTGGGTCGGTTACTTGTGCAGCATGGCTGCTTTCGCACAGGTAAGGACGAATCTCGTTCCGAATCCCGAATTCCGTGCTGACCGCAGTGGCAAACCCATCTCGTGGCAGTTCTGGTCGCCGCGTTCGGACATGCAGCCTCGCGCGGACATCGCAAGGGAAGGGGAGGGCGCAACACTGCGACTCACGGCTGTTGATTTCTCCTCGTTCGGAAAATGGATCGCTAAGGATATACCGGTTAACGCTGGTCACTTCTATCGATTCGAGGTGTTGTACAAGCCAACAGGCATTGTCAACAAGCGCGGAAGCGTAGGCGTCATGTTGTCGTGGAACATGCCTGACGGACAACCGGTTCAGCGCGATTACGTGGACGAGATTTCTGCTGCGGAAGATGACTGGCGCCGCGCTGCTCGCACTCTACGTGTTCCGGAAAAAGCAACAAACGTAACCATTGAACTCTGGCTGAGGTGGACAGCTGGCGGTTCAGTAAGCTTCAGGAATCCCAGCTTGATAGAAACCAAGGAGCCCGCTCCACGCAAAGTAAGAGTAGTCACGACCAGAATTGATGAGCGCCCAAAGGCAACGCTTCGAGATAACCTCCAATTCATGGCGGACGTGCTGGACCAGGCGGGCCGCGAAAAACCAGATGCAATTTTGCTTACGGAGTTCTTCCCGGAGCGCGGGGTGAGCGGTACCGCACACGACCGCTCCGAGGCAATTCCGGGTCCCGTCACAGATGTGCTGGCGCGCAAGGCGCGCGAATACCACTCATATATCATCCTCAGCATGCTGGAACTAGACGACGGAAAGACATACGACACAGCTGTACTGATGGACCGGCAGGGCCAAGTCGCAGGAAAGTACAGGAAGACCCATCTTCCACTTGCCGAAGTGGAGGACGGCGAAACTCCTGGGAATGAATATCCGGTTTTCGATACGGATTTCGGGCGTATTGGGATTCTGATTTGCTGGGATTTCTTCTTTCCTGAACCAATTCGAATCATGCGCCTAGAAGGAGCGGAAATCGTGTTCATTCCGCTCGCCGGCTTTCCGGGAGATCGACACTGGGATGCTGTAACGCGAGCCCGAGCTTTTGAAAACGGTGTGTACCTGGTTGCTGCAGTCAGCGAAGGAGTCGCAAGCCGAATTGTGAACCCCGATGGAGAAGTTCTGGCAGAGACTAAGGATGGGCTCGCCACTGCCGAGCTCGACTTGGCGAGGGAGTCACGCACATGGTGGCTTTCCGTTGGTCCCGCCGATGGTGAAGCCAAGAGTCTTAGCATTCAGGAGCGCCGACCTGAAACGTACAGGCCGTTGGTTGATGGAAGTCGGTGAGTCGTCTGCCTGTTGGCGACGATTGTTTCCTGAAAAGGAGGGAGCACACGCGAACGCTGTGCCTCCGCTTGCTAAGTGAGCGGGGTGATGGAAACAGCCAACTGTTGGATAGGAAGATACAACATGTTTTTCGCGCTAAACCCCTGGATTTAGCCCAGAAACCAAGCCCAACTCTCGGCAAGGTGAGACCGGAGGGTTGGTCATCGGAGCTATGAGCAAAAGATCTGTGGATGCAATCGTAATTGGTGCTGGCGCCGGCGGCGGGGTCGTTGCCAATGAACTTGCGCAAGCGGGGCTGCGAGTGGCGCTCTTTCGTGGCCGAAATTTCTCCGCCGCAGACTGCGACCATGATGAGCTTACTGCCTCACAAGCACCGTGGAATCGCAATGGCCGGCGTTTTGGCCCAGACTTTGCGGAAATTCAATCCTATCGTCCTGATCCGGGGACTGCGGCACGCGTGGTGTCTTCGCGTGGCAACTATTTTTCAATCGTTGGCTGGTGCGTGGGTGGAGGGACTGTCAGTTATCAGGGCCTTTCATGGAGATTTCACCCGCAGACGTTCCGTCTGAAATCACTGTATGGCTCGATTCCAGGATCTACAGTTGAGGATTGGCCGATTTCTTATGACGATCTGGAGCCTTATTACGAGAAAGCCGAGTACGAGCTCGGCATATGCGGGGACAGTGCTTCCGTAGCGCCGCCACGTCGCAAGCCTTACCCCATGCCGCCTCTTCCCGATAATCGCGAGGCGCAGATGCTGTTCCCTGCTGCCCGGCGGCTGGGCTGGAAGCCATTCCATCCTCCGCTGGCTATTACGTCGGTAGAGTACCGGGGACGGCCTGCGTGTATCCTCTGTCCCTACTGCATTGGTTATTTGTGCGAGGTGGACGCCAAGTCTTCGACTGCGGTCACTGTCATTCCGCAGGCACTAAGAACGGGCTTGTGCACTTTGCATGCTCAAGCAGTTGTCCGCGAGATCACCGTGGACGGGCGTGGCCGACCGAACGGTGTGATCTACCGTGAAGGCAAAGACCCGTGGAAGGAAATGCGGGCGAAACTGATCGTAGTAGCCGCATCCGCCGTTGAAACGCCCCGTCTGTTACTTAGTTCGAAGTCGAAATGGTTCCCGTCAGGAATTGGTAATCGATACGACCAGGTTGGGCGGCATGCGCACCACGATCTTTCCCTGGCGGTATTCGGATATTTCGACAAAGTTGTGAGCGATGGACTAGGCCCTGGACCGAGTTGCGCGGTCGATTTCCAGTTTCAGGATCAAAAACTGGAGGGTGGGGGCGTATTGTACAACGGCTTCAGTCGCACGCCCTTGCGTGTGGTTAACACGCTGCCGCGTCCTAAGAGCACGAAGTCATGGGGACGCCAGTTCAAAGAGTTCTACCGCAAATATTTTTGGCAACACATTCGCATTTACTGCGGAGCTCACGGTCTGCCCCGTGAAGGCAATCGGGTTGATTTGGATCCGGAGCTGCGCGATGCGCTTGGAATGCCGATCGCACGAATCACTCACAGGGCTCATGCTTGGAGCGCACCTCAATTGGAATGGATCGCGGGCCGCGCTGAACAGCTGCTCAGCGAGGCAGGTGCGCAGTTCACGATACATGACCAGGTATTACCCGAACCGGACGGTCCTTTGGGAGAGCATCAGTGTGGCAGTTGCCGGATGGGATCCGATCCGCGGAGTTCCGTCACCGATCGCACCGGCCGCGTTCACGACGTTGCCAACGTGTTTGTCGTTGATGGAAGCCTGATGACGAATTCTGGAGGATGCAACCCTTGTTTGACCATTCAAGCGCTCGCCTACTGGGTCAGCGAGCAGATCGTGCGCGGGTGGAAGAGCGGCGGACTAAACGCGTGAGCAAAAAAAACTGGCAGCAGATAACCTCGAGGCGCGAATTCCTCCACCAGTGCGGGCTGTGCACAGGCAGCCTCGTTTTGCCTTCGTCGTGGCTGAAGATGTTGGTGTGCGCGGAGCCGTATTCGCCACAAGCTGGTGGGAACAGCCGGACTGGGCCGCTGTTGGAATTCCGCTTCTTCAATTCTGCTCAGGCCGCAATCGTCGAGGCAGTCACGGACCAGATCATTCCGGCGGACCAGCAGCCCGGAGCGAAGTGGGCAGGGGTGGTCCACTACATCGACCTCGCATTGGTAGGCGATTTGAAAGATTTCCGTGTCGCGTATAGCCGAGGGATTCATCGGCTAGCAACACTGGCTCAAGACTTCGCGGGAAAGGCATTCGCTGAGCTGGATTTTGCAGCCCAGACAAATATTCTGGAAAGGCTCGAACAAGATCAGACACCGATCGCGTTGGCACTAAACGGGGCACAATTCTTCGAGCTCGTGCGCAAGCACACGTTGGATGGTTTCTTTGGCGACCCGAAGTATGGAGGTAATCGCGATTCAGTCGGATGGAAGATTTTGGGATTTGGGGGCTAGGGCGCCACGAACGCCACCCCGACAAAGAAAAGCTCGCCACACACAGCAATAGCCTACAACAAGTAGGAAACTAAACCACCCTCAGCTGGAAGCCGAGGGGTTTGCTTACGCGGCAAGCTTCATCGTTGTGCCACCAGTTTCAAGATCGACAGCGCAGTTGTCGCCTTGAAGACGACTGAATGACACTCGATGAAGAACCAATTGGCTCATGGCCGCAGAATCAGCGGCCATTTCGCCGAAACTTGCTTCGCCTGAAGGCGAGAGGTTTCCACCATCCCCGATGGGGACACTAAATTCACCGCTAATCAACTGCCGCAATGAATCCCTTACACTCATGCGGCGAGCGAAGATCACAGGCGAGTGGCAGCAGAACTCGGAAGAATTTTTGACCCGAATACGCTGAGTACGGATGCTGTGGAAAAGCCTTCGGAAAACGTCAGAATTCCTGCCCCATCTTTGCCCAAATCGCCTGTATCTGATAGAAATGTAAGGGAACTTTGCTCAAGTTCAGTGGGCGCTTAACTCAGCGGTAGAGTGCCATCTTCACACGGTGGAAGTCATAGGTTCGAATCCTATAGCGCCCACCATTCACATTTGGGCAGCAACGTAAAGCGGGTCCTTCCCCTTCGACTAAGCTCAGG
>Ga0209039_10002039_pt1 | contig 17784 bp, 11 predicted proteins | sample BogFormECP12_OM1_FD_188238 | JGI IMG/M metagenome (GOLD analysis project Ga0209039, IMG submission 188238) | Bog forest soil microbial communities from Calvert Island, British Columbia, Canada - ECP12_OM1 (SPAdes) (version 2) | ecosystem: Environmental > Aquatic > Freshwater > Wetlands > Bog ...
TTCGACGCTTTTCTTGACGCGGGATTCTATCTCAGCATAATGTTGTTCATAATTCTCCTTCAAACCTTTGACCGCGGCGAGCACGCGCTCGGTCGCGTCATTATCAACCGTGGGAGCCTTCTCTGAATCGGAAAATTCGAGTAATCCCTTATCATTACTTGATTTCGCGTGGTTGGCTCGCTTAGCTTTCGTAATGGGTAATGTCATCATTCGAGACCTCTTCGTTGCTTGGAGGCTTCACCCGCACGATTTCCATTTATAAGCGAAAAATCAATGGATCTGTAGATCGTGCGCGATCGTGATCGCGAACATGAGTGAACGGGTGCGTTCAAGGAGGTCTGGAAACTCATGCGCCACATGATGAATGGAAAACCGAAATCGTGCATTACCACGGTGCTCTTTCTCTTGTTCATCGGGGCTTGCACCGTGGCATCGATGTGGTGCACGAATTCACTATCATATAAGAAGGAAGCAAGCCAATCCTCGGCGAATATATCTTCATTAGTGGTCATGCAAGGTTCGGATATCGTGGTCACGAGCCCGACGAAATCGAGCGTTTGGTTGGTAGGTTCGACAGTCAACATTACCTGGACGTATATCGGACCATACTCGAATCCCTTTATCATCGCCTTGCTGAACACGGATTATTCGGTAAACCGGGTGATCGTGATCAACACCACCACCCACGGATCATATGATTGGACGATTCCACCGGGTGTGGCGATGGGATACTACACCATCAGCGTCGAGGACGGGTATTTTCCGACCTTGTATCGAGGCGCTAGCAGCCAATTTTTCATTATGCCCCCTCTCATCATCGTGGTAATCGTGTTTATCGTGATCCTTGGCGTCGCGATCATCGGGGTAGCCGTTATCGAGGGAAAGAAATCGCGTGCAAAAAAAGCAAGTTATTCTTGAAACTGAAGGAGGAATGGCGATCAGGATCACCGTTTTGATCCCAAGGACCACGCAGACGATGGCAATTTCGCGCTCTCGAGCCGGCGCCTGGCAATTGCAAGATTCTGCAGGTGCGATATACGTGATTATTTACGCCATTCGCGGGCCGGATAAGCTGAAGCTGCGGTATGAAGATATTGAAGGCTTTGATGACGAAGAAGATGTCGATTTTGATTCGAAACCTTGGAGATCAATAGTTTAAAATCCAAGATCGGATGCATAGAGCGCCCGACAGGCTCGTTTCACGCCACTGTCGATTCTCGGGCATGCCGCACACCATGCGTCCACGATGCTAGTGGCGCCATATGGTCTCAACGGGCTCGGTTTGTGTGATGCCGGCGATAGCGGTAGTGAGCTCGGCCGCGTGGAGCTCGACGACTTCCGCATCGAGCTTTGGCAAGGATATCGTTATTTCCTTGGGCAGCTCGTGCACGACCGCCGCCGAATCAGTGATGCGCCCCTCGGCAGACAGCCGCGTCGCAGCCGATTCGAACGCTTCGTGGATCAGCCGCCCGCGTCGAACGATGCGCAAGTCAACTGGATCCTTTACTTGAATTCCGTGTAACTTGGCGAATACCATTAACGGCACTCGCGCGTCGCATTCGATCATGCACGCGGCTTGAACGCCGATCGACAACGTTTTCCTTGCCACGAAGTCACCATGTCGCGAATGTATTTGAATGACGAATTACCGTGGGAATCAATTTAGGCTGGCAGATGATATCCTTTTCTTAATTCGCGTGATGATAACGAAACGTCCGGCGCCTAAAAATGCGAAAATACTTCCAACCAATAACATTATGGCACTTTGAGCATAATCATCACCCGGCACGAATAAGGATCCAAGAAATGCTGAGATGCATAAAATACCTATTCCGAGATCTACACGCCAGGATCTTATTGATTTTGTTACAGATGGAAGTTTAGACTTGGTCTTTGGCACTCGAAGCGCAGCAACTAGGAGCAAGACAAGGAAAAGACAAGCCACAGCTCCAGTCGTAATCACGAGAACGAGGTCAAACATTATAGACAGGGGGAATAGAGTAAGGAATGCGATAAAATAGAAAAAAATTAATCCGCATAATGTTCCTAGAAGGATTAAAAACTCTTTTTGTGTCATCTTGTTTTCTACATTATTCATTGACATGAATTTGCCCCCGAATGTCGCAATGCTTCCTCAAGATTTCATTCTTAAATGGACTATAAATATTTGTCCATCTTTAACGCAAGAAATCCTCGATCGTTCTGAATGTCGATATATCACCCTTAATCGATTTATTTTTTCGCACCATGATAGACTCCTCTTCATTTATTCCCCGCGCGTCCAAGCAAGTTCCACAAGCTCGGATTGTCACATCTCTTTTCAATAAAATCGAGAGCATGCGAGCAATGTTATAATGTCCTTCGGGTGGTTTCTGATCTTCGTATCGAAGAGCATTATATGACAGCTCATTCCCGTATGGCTCGTTGTTCAGAATCATTGTTATTAGTTTAATGTTAGTCAATCAAGGATTTACTTGAACTCCTCGTCGTCCCCGGCATCAAGACCGGTATCAAGACCTCCCTTTGTCATCGCAAGACCGAGACTTTTTACTTCCCCGACGAGCTTCTCGACCGCTTCACCAACCATCTCCTTCGTCTTGGCGCCCGTGCACACGATGCGGCCCGTGCTGAAGATAAGAAACACGGTCTTCGGCTCTTGCATTCGATAAATCAAGCCAGGGAACGTCTCGGGCTCGTACATGGCATTCTCCATGACGATGGACGCCTCGTTGAGATCGATGGGCACGTGCAAATCGCCGCTCGCCACGAGGTTCTGGATGGTGATCTCGGGCTCGGTGGTGATGTTGACCTTCGCTTGCTTCAAATTCTTGATGACGATGGCGACGACGGCTTCTGCTTCGCCGGCGTCACGCAAGCCAGTCACGACCATCTTGCCGGTGCTGAAAATCAAGATAGTTGCCTTGGGGTCTGCGATACGCATAACAAGGCCGGGGAAGCGCTCAGGATTGTACTCGCATTCTTGAAACTTTCTTGCGATCTGGTTCAAGTCGAATTTCTCGCCCGATGGCCCGAGATCGATCGCCACGGTCGCGACGACGTTTTCCACGGTCCAGGTCGCCTTGATCTCGCCGTGCCCGGCGGCAGTTGCGCCGGCAGGCGGTTTCACGGGTCGTTTCTTTGCCATGGTTCGTCTCGTGCCCAGGATCAGTCAATTCGAGCGACAACCGATCTTCGTGATGGTCGGAAAAAATAATTGGTTGAGGTCGAGCATCTCCATTGTTAAAACCTTAATTTATATAAGTTATGCAATGAAACATATAAAAGACCTTCTTAGGAGTGAATGCTGAGACCACGGATTTATGTATTATTAACGAGTATTATTTATTGCAATCTATATTATTCAATAGTTTTGGAGAAAAATGGCCATGAAATCTTGGAAAGATTTGATCGTTCCTCGGGATGAAATTATTATTGGCTCCATCAATGAATCCATGTTTACCGCGTCGCTTGATAATGTAATTGCCAATCGTGAAGAAGATCCAACATATTCTGATGGCGCGTCTTTTTTCGATAACACGCATATAACAAAGGGTTTAAGCAAAGTCATTATTCAAGTCTTTTCATCATTGCTAGGAAAAAAAGCGGGGAACAACGTCATTGAATTGCGCACCACATTTGGAGGGGGCAAAACACACGCTTTAATCAGCCTTTATCATTTAAGCCAAAATCTTTCAATTTTTTCTACGCACAAATCATTGAGTGAAATAAACAAAGAATTAGAGGTTCCCGAAGAATTAACCATCCATCTCGCTGCACTTATTGGAAGTCGAGAGAACGTGAGCATCCGACGAAAAATAATGATTGATGGGGAGGAAACAGAGGTTAAAACGTGGTGCGGTGAACTTGCATATCAATTAGGTGGTGAGGAAGGATATAAAATCGTTGCACCGAATGATTTCGATAAATCGGCACCTGGTAAAGACACGATCTATCAATTATTGGATTCCATCAATGAACCTTGCTTGATCCTCATGGATGAAGCAGTAAGCTACTTAAGTAGCTTGGGAGGGATAGATAAGCACTTGTATAATGAAACTCTGCAATTTATCCAGCAATTAGTCGAAGTTGTCAGCAAACGAGATGGATGTGCATTTGTATTCTCACTTCCTGAGACAAAAATCGAATGCGGGAGTGAGGAAGGTGAAGAAGCACGCGATTTCATGGAAGATGCGGCAAAGAAGGTGAATCAAATCTCTACTGAAGAAACATATGCAAAAACAAAAAAAGTTACGCAGCGGGTAAAGACATCGGTCGATCCCGTTGAATTCAAGGAGATATTCGAGATCATCCGCAAACGATTATTTAAACCAATTTCTGCAGCGCAATTCGAGGAAATTCGTGAGGTTTTGACTGAATTTTGGGATGTAATGAAATCATGGGGAGAAAAGTTTCTTCCAGAAGAGATTTTCAGAACTGCAGGGAAAGATCTTACATACGAGCAAAAATTTCTCAAGGCATTTCCATTTCATCCTTCTTTATTCGACACCTTTTACAATGAATGGGGCACGCATTCGCAATTCCAGCGAACCCGTGCCATGTTGCGGATTTTCGCAAAGGTGGTTAATTATTTCTGGAGAGCTGAAGAAAATCTGGATATCATCATGCCTGGTGATTTGCCCTTTGATAAAGATGACAGCGTGAAGACGGAATTGCTGAATTATATGGGCGAGAACTTTGAAAGCGTCATAGCGCAAGATATGAAGCGATGCTCGGACTTGGAATCGAAATATTCGGGTGATTATTCAAAATGGCAAGTCTATTCGCGATTGTTTCGATCCATCTTTCTACATTCTCTCCCTGTTGGAGGGAAGAGTCAAGGGGTTCCTGAAATGGGAATCTTGCTCGAGTGCATTCACATCAACATGACACCCGCGACATTCAAGGATGCCATTCAGGATTTGAAAGATAACTTGTTTCACCTTTTTCAAGAAGGGAGCAATTATGTCGTAAAATTTGACATCAACCTTAACGCGATGATCGTTGACGAGTGTGAACGCGTCGATCAGAAACAAGTCGAGGATTTTCTCTGGAAAAAAATCGAAACCCTGGTTCCAAAATCTTACGCGGCATGCTTGTGGCCTGAAGAATCGAAGGATATCCCAGAAAAGCCAGCGAGCTCGGCATTACCGAATATAATTTTTGTGATATGTTCAACGAAATTTGCGACGACAAAACTCGCAATCGAGAAGCAGTGCATTAGCAAAATGCAAGGGTTTGTTACTATGCGTGGCAGCACGCCACGTGTGTATAAAAACAGTGTCTTCTTTGTTTTGATGAACCGTGGTTATATCGAAGAAATAACGAAGAATGTGACACGATATATTGCTATGGATCAAATATATGGTGGTGCCAAGCCCGATGAAAGCCAATTCCAACAGTTGAATTCAAGCCAGCTCGCGGACATGATTCGAGCAATGTACGAGTTAAATCCTGAAGAAAGTTTAAAGACAAGATTAAAATCCGTCGACACCAAAATGAAACTAGTCGTGAATAATGAAAAGACCATTTCGACGCTTATATTAAACGCATACACGCATGTCGCGCATTGGAATGGAAAAAGTTTCGATCAATACGAAATTGTAACGACGAAGACGAAACTCGTGGAGCGAGTTCAAGACACGTTGATTGAACAAGGACTGATCATGAATCAGATGGCCCCGGGTTATATCAGTAACCAAATTGGCGAAATAATTTCGGTCGAGACGTTTTGGGGAAATTTCTTTCAAGTGCTAGGGGAAAATATTCCTGCAAGCGTTAACGTGATGCAAAAATCCTTGTCCGAAGCGATTCAGCAGAAGAAACTTGCTTATTGCGTCTATTCAGAAGGCATTATTGACATCGAAACCAATAAACCCGATGATTTTCCAGTTTGGGGGTATGGAGATACCATCGAACCAAAAGAGATCAAGATCGCAGCGACATCCTGGTTACTCCCAGCAGCATGTGCCGAGAAAATCATCGCAAATGGTGAGACCGCACCAGCCAATCCTACTTTGAATGATATCCCTGAACTACGACCCTTTGAAAACCAAACAAAAATAACCTGGAGTCTTTCGAACAAAGCCACGTACTACAAACTTTTCAGGGATGTATCCACGATCCAAGACGTTGGTGTTCTAACACCTATTTATGAAGGAAAGCAAAGTGAATTCACCGATCAATTTGAAACGCCTGCACCATATTATTTCGTTGTGCTCGCGGGCAACAATTTTGGTGAATCAGCGCTATCAAGCTCGAAAAGCGTCGAATATCGAATCGATTTTCCACCGTTATCTGCGGTCTTGAACAAAATTCAACAAAAAAAGAAGAACGAACAGGCTATCGAAATAAGTTGGAATGCAGCTAAGGGGGCAGAAACATACATCCTCTTGCAATCTAACAAAGTTATCACGGAAGCAACAGATGGTGAATCCTTATTCGAGGGAACCGAAATAAATTTTGAATATACCATACCCTCAATTGGGATTTATTATTTTGCGGTCATCGCACGGAACAAATTCGGCGATTCGTCGGTGTCTAATTGTGAAGGTATTAGTTTTGGTCCTGCGTCGCCACCAATGGCCTCGAAACTCAAAGTGAAATTAGATTCCGCTTTGAAATCTGTTGAAATCGAATGGACTGAAATTTCCGATGCAGCGGGATATCGATTATACAGGGACACGGATTCGATAAAGGAATTTACTCCAAGTTTAATTGAACTGGTAAATGATAACGTGATCTCGTTTCAAGATGATCCTGTAAACGCTGGAACATATTATTACGCTGTCATCGCATACAATGAAAATGGAGATTCGGTTTTTTCGAACTCCGAAAGCATAACTATTGCGGGGGAAGAAAATCCGATTGTGGTTTCATTGGGCATCGAAGTAGAATACCTGACTGATTTTGCCGACAATTTTGGGGAGATTACAGGGGATTTTATTAAAATTGGTGCAGACCCTGAAATTTCAATTATCTTTAAAGCTCGGATCCGGAATAACATAACAAAAATGGCACAAAGCACTTTAAAGAATAAACTTAATGAAATACTCAATAAAATTAAGGGAACCTCCGATGTAAAAATTTCATGGGATGTGTAATTGGAATAATCGCTAAAAAAATTAGGATCAATATATTCAAGTCTCCATTTTATTCATTTAACCCTCTTTGATAAAATAAAAATGTTAAATTAACAACATGTGAACCGCGTATATGGAAGAGAAATTCAAGAAAAAAATCATCGAGGAATGGTTCCCGATCGAAACCGTTGGAAATGAAAGCTTGATTGAAAAAAAGATTTCAACAGGACATATTTCAAATATCCACCAATGGCATGCACGAAGACCTGTCGTGGCAATGCGAGCCGTAATTTTAGGTTCCTTACTCGATTCTTCTGAAGATAAGGTGATTTCTAATAATCTGCAACTAATGATTAAGAAGTTATGTCAAATTAATGTACCGGATGCAATTTCAATTGATTCTAATGAATCACAATCAATTAATAAAATTGTTGATTCTCATCTAGTTTTGAAGAATTATTTAAGAGATATTGTGAATAGCGGTATTAAAGCTTTGGATCCTTTTGCTGGGGGTGGCTCCATCCCTTTTGAATTGGCACTCATGGGATGTGAAACTTATGGTTGTGATCTGAATCCGGTTGCGGTTTTAATCAATAAAGCAACAGTAGAATTTCCAGTTAAGTTTCGTGATTATCTTGATGATAAATTAGATATTCTTCTTATGAAATACGCAAGAAATATTATTGAAAAGATACGTAATTCAATAGAACACCTCTATGCAAATCCAATTAATCCAGATAATTTAATTCTGTATTATATCTGGTCTTATTTTGTCATTTGTCAAAATAGTAAATGTAATTTAGAAATTCCTATGTTTAAATCCTTCATTCTTGATAATAACAAAAAGATTGCGATTCTATGGGAAATTCCAGAAAAAATGGATGATCTTGAGCTTAAACTTGACATTGGATGGCCACAAGATAAAAAGAAATTGAACGGTTTTTATAAAAAAGGTGCTATCGTATGCCCTCGGTGTGGAATGACACTGCCAAAAGAAAAGATCCACGAATTGTTCCGAGATTATCATTATCAAGAAAAATTAGTTGTTATCTGTGAATTAAATCAAAGCGAGAGAAAATTCAGGATTTCAACTCCCGAGGATAAGAGCAAATTCGATGAAATAAATCAAGTATCGTCGGATATTAAACCTGAATTAGAGATGCCAGACAGGATATGGCTTTGGGCAGTCCAAACCTATGGAATAAAAAATTTCAAGGAATTTTTTAATGAACGCCAATATTTTTGTTCAGCGATTATCGCGAAAACAATAATGGGCTTATTTGACACCATTGTAGAAGAAAATGGAGAGGATTTAGCAAAGGCAATCGGGGTTTATTTACAGTTTGGATTAGATTATTTCTTAAATTATAATTCAAAATACAGCATGCTCCGTGATACATGGATACGTTACACATGGGCAAGACCGGGGTTATTCATGCCAGGATCGTATTCAGAGGTAAATCCTTTCATCGATGAAAAATACTCGGGATCTTTTTTAAAATATTTCACAAATCTGTCAAGAACATTTACTAATATAAAGAAACATATTTACTATAATCCTAACAACAACATACCAAACATTGCACAGATGGACTGTCAATCTCTTGAATTTGCTAATGAATTCTTTGATCTTGTCATAACAGATCCCCCATATTATGACAGCATCCCGTATGCTGCTGATTCTGATTTTTATTACATGTGGGATAAAATTACTTTATCTGGAATATATCCTTCCTTGTTCATTAGCAAATCAACACCGAAAAACGAAGAATTAGTAGCGGATCCTTATTTACGAGGTAATGCAAAAAAGGCCAAGATATATTATCAAGAAGGAATGGGAAAGGCATTTTCAGAAATATATCGTGTATTAAAAGAGAATGGAATAATCGTAATCGTCTTTGCACATAAAAAAGTTGATGCGTGGGCAGCATTACTCGATGCATTTATTTCTTCTAAATTCGTCATTACGGCAACTTGGCCAGTTCCAATGGAAAGCAGAGGAAAATTGGGTGCTTTGACATCCGCATCATTAACATCAGTTGTTTTAATTGTCGCAAGGAAAATGAAAAGGGAAAAAGAAGCCTATTTCGATAATAAACTTCAAACAAATATCAAGAATGATATTGAAAACCGAATGGAACAATTTTGGAATGAAGGGATACGAGGTGCAGATTTCTTTCTTAGTGCAATTGGACCAGGGTTGACTCATTTTTCAAAATATGATAAATTATTAAATCCGATTGATGATAACCCTATCGATATTCAAGAGTTTCTTTCATTTATTCAGACAATAACGGTAAATTTTGCAATCCGGCAAATTACGAAATTTATTTCGACAGGAAATCTAGATAGCATTACTCAATTTTACCTTGTTTGGCGCTGGGGTTATGGTTTGAATTTATTACCCTTTGATGAGGTAAAAAAATTATATCAGGCACTTCTAATAGATTTTAATGATTTAGATGGAAAAATAGTGGAAAAACAAAAAAAGAAAAATGATTTTCTTTGTAAATCGCCCAACGATCGATTTGTTGATCTGTCTGATGAAAAGATCAAAAAAATGAATCAAGAAAACTTGATCGATTATCTCCAACTCGCTTGCTTTCTATGGGAAAAAGATAAACGAGAACTGCTAGAAGAAAAGATAAATGAAGCGTTTACCAAGTATTCCGATTCATTCTGGATGATAGCCCAAGCTTTGTATGATATTTTACCCGATTGCCAAGAAGCCACGCAATTGCAAGGCCTTTTACAGCGATATAAAAAGTTTAAGCCTAGCGAGAAGAAAATAGTTCCAGAAAAGAAAGAAAAGCAAACAAGTCTTGATTCTTTTAAACGTAATTCAGAGCCGTTAAAGAAAATGGATGAAGAGACCGAAGAGGAAGAAAATGAAGAAGAGCAAATATAATATTTGATTCATAATTCATAATTGGATGGGTATCGATTTTTCCTCGATAGTTTCTTGTGGAATAAAATACGTTTTTCTTTGAATCGCCTCAACATTTTCAAACAATGCAAGTGCAGGATTCTGTATTTGTCGCAATATGGGTTCATCGAATACATTTTCAACGACATATAACCAAAACGAATCCCCGTGCCGAAGCCCCATTTTAAACTCGTTGTTAGATATCGGCGTGTCTCCCGTCGTGGTATGCCCCTTAACTTCGATCCTGCGAATATCCTCGGAATTCCCAGGATCCCTAGATTCGATATCATAACCGCAATTGATCTGTTTCACGACGATTACCTTTCGTCCTTGCTGCTCCTCGTAACTTTGAACGAGACCCATCGCGGCATCATCCACTTTTTGTTTGTCGACAAATTCTCTAATTTTTTTCTCGCGCTGAACCTTATCTAGAAGAAATTGGCGATCGTATTTACCATGCATTTCACCGGGAATGACCAATGCGACACCAAGGATTCTTGCAGGAGACATGTTTAGAGTATTTCGCAAATTCATCTCGGATTGGAATTTATCATATTTGCTTTGCAATGCGTCACGTTGATTTTCCGCTCGTGCTTTTTTCTTTTCAAAGGCTTCACGTTTTTTCTCGTCAATGTTCGATCGTTTCAATTGATTTCTGAGATCAGAAATGACTTGAACAAGATACCCGCGTTGATGATCATGAGCCTTCTTTGTTGCCTGGACCTGAATTTGATGGAATCTGTCGTAGTCAGTTTTTATTTTTTCATAATATCTCTTTCCGGGTCCATTTTGGAAAAACTCCGAGACGATTGCTTCTTGTCGTTGGACATCCAGGTCCAATTCTATTTCAAGTGGTTCTTGAATGCATTCAAAATCCCATAACTTGAGAACTGGCATAGAAATCGGTTGCTGGGGCTTTAAATCCTCATCTAATGCTTGGAATGCAAGTCCTATGTTCACCCCGACGGAGCGATTATTTCCATCAGCAACCGACTGCTCCACGAACCAGAGCAAGCCCGTGCCAAACCCGCTACAATCGATAAATATCGACCCTCGATGCAAATCAAGTAATGCATTCTCTTGTGATTGATCGATGATGGCTTCTAGCAACGGATGACCGAGAGAAATATACGATGACGTTACTTCTCCATATATCTTTGTTTCCGGTTTCTTGAATGTAATGTTCTCGTACTTCGATTCTAAGCTAGAAAAAGATTCTTGCAATATTTTGGGAACAAAAATGACATTGGTTGACGTTATTTTTCCGCCATATTGTGCCATCGCGATCTGGACATAATTATGGATATATTCAGGCCATAATCTCATGTCTTCGGAAAGTCGCGAGATTTCCTTGATTTGCTCGAGATTGACGGTCATGTTACTTCTGGCTTTCTCCAACGTGCTTTCGATTGCCTTTTTTAGTTCATCGCTCTCGATTTTTTGTTTTATTTCGAAATAACCATTTGGATCATTTTTTATGGTCGAAAAAACTTGATCAAGCGAGAGATCATCAAAAATATTAGACCCGATCACGTCATACACGCGGTCGGTGCCCAGTGCATCTCGTATCGTCTCGATTTTCTTCAGCAATGTCGCAAGGACATCGCCTTCAACAATTGGTTTACCATCTGCCGCTGTGTCTGACACCAAGTTCATGAAAATGCAATCTTGCTGCTGACCATACCGGTGAATGCGACCTAAACGCTGTTCGAGCCGGGTAGGAACCCATGGAATATCGTAATTGATCAAGAGGTGGCAAAACTGCAAATTGATACCTTCCCCCGCGGCTTCGGTAGCAACCATCACTTGCTTAGTATTCTGGAATTCTTCGCGTGCCCTTTTTCTCTCTTCTTTATCCATGCTACCGTGAATCTTGGTAACGGAATATCCCCATTGATTGATCCAATCTTCAAGAAATCCGAGGGTATCCGTGAATTCGGTAAATATAATGATTTTTTCTTCTGGATCACGCAAATGTCTTTCCATTAATTTTTTTAATTCCCATAATTTTGTTTCTTGATCGGGATTTTCTGTCAATTCTAATGCCATTTCTGCTAAAGATTGGAGAAGCAGGATCTCTTCTTTTAACTCTTCGGGATTCTTTGCCATTGATAATTGAATAAGTTTTTGTTCTATCTTATTGCGTTCACTTTCAGAAAGATCATCCCATTCTGCTTCCAATTTACTGTGATAATCACGTTCCATTTTGTTTAATTCATCGAGAGATGTATTGAAATCCTGATTCTCCAAGATTTCTTGAAGTCGTTTGGCCCTATTCGTCAAAGTTTTATAAATCGCATGAGAACTGGAGAGCAAACGACGTTGCATGATTTTCAAAGCAAAAGCAACCGACGTTTTCCTATCTTTCAAGGCCTTGTTGAAGTTCTCGAGAACATATTTAGACACGGCACGATAGAGCTGGGTTTCCATCTCGGAAATGGTCCACGTGATCGTTTCAGACCGGCGACGCTTGAATATTTTCTCACCATTGATATTGCACATAGTTTCTTTCAAGCGGCGAATGAAAATCGGAAGGCCTGCTTTCTCGAGTTCAATAACTTGCTCGTTCACGTCGGGCGCATAATAAATGTATTCGTCACCAAATATTTCAGGCTCCAATAGCGCCAACATCATCCGGTAAACCTGATTATCACCTTTGTGTGGGGTTGCGGTTAGAAAAACCACGTTCAAAGCTTGTGCACATATGACTTTTCCAAGGCTATATCGATCATTTGGTTGAAATACATCCTTGTTCACTATGCCGGCAAACTTGTGCGCTTCATCACATATCAAGAGGTCCCATGTCACGTTCTCGAGGGATTCGAGAATATCCTTTTGCTTGATAAAATCAATGCTAGTGATGATTTTATCGCATTCTTTCCAAATACTACCACGCTTATAACTGTTGAAAAAGGGGCGATCGATTTGCTGGAAATATTCCCCGAACTTGTCTCGCATTTCATCTTCCCATTGTTGCGTGAGACTTCCAGGACAAACAATCATGATTCGCTTGGCGAGACCTCGATACAAGTATTCTTTTACGACCAATCCTGCCATGATAGTCTTCCCTGCGCCTGGATCATCGGCTATCAAGAATCGTAAGCGTCCCCTTGGCAAGATGTAATTATACACTGCATCAAGTTGAAAAGGAAGCGGATCGATGTTGGCGATGCCGACAGCAAAGAAAGGATCGGATTGATAGTTATTCCGTATTATGTGACCCATCATGGCTAAAAAGAAAAGATTGGTATTCCCGCCGAAATCCTTCTCGATCAATTCGACATCTTTCAATTGATCAGCATAGAACATTTTTTGGACAATTCTATTCGGATCTTTCAGTGATTTGTAGATTATCGTGAAAGAATCATTCTGGTTGGAGAGAGTGAGTATCGAGACAGGATCAGGATCAAAATTTCCACGAATTATTTTCCCTTGATAATTTTGCGGATACTTTCGCAAATCATGGATTTTTTCGAACAAAGTCGTCATTCGGCCTCATCTTTCACGTCTTCGTCTTCAAGAATTTTATCATTAACTCTTGTTTCTTTATCCATAAAAGAGAGTAAAGTTTTTTGCTTGTCTTGTTTCTCGATCTTTACTTTATCGTTACTTGCTTTAAGCTTCTTGAAGCGCTGTAACAAGCCTTGTATCTGGGTTGCTTCTTGGCAATCCGGTAATATATCATACAAGGCTTGGGCAATCGTCCAAAAAGAATCTGAATATTTCAGTAATGCATCGTTAATTTTTTCGTCAAGCAAAACTCTCTGATCTTGCTCCCATAAATAACAAGCCAGCTGAAGATAATCTATCAAAGTCTCTGGAGTTTGCTTCTTAAGTTTCTCGAAAGGGAGTTCCGAATATTGATCGTTTGCACTCTTGCACCCGTACTCGGACCGCTTTTTCTGTCGTTCTATCAGTTTTCCATCCAAATCCTCGAAATCGATAGAAAGCGCCTGGTACATTTTCTTGACCTCGTCGAAAGGAAGTGAGCTCATTCCATAGCCCCAACGCCAGACTAGATAAAATTGCGTGATCTTATCTAAAGTACCGGACGTTATCGTGGAAGCAATTTGCTTTATGGCGAAATTTATCATGATATTTTGAACGAAGGATAAATACTCACTCACGGATAATTCCTTATCGGTCCCAGGATCGAGGATTTTCTCGTATTTTGAGAAATAAGTTAACGCGGGGCCGATAGCGCACAAGAAAAAATCCGCTCCACGAATTCCTTCCTTCCAAAAGGTTCCCATCCTGTCTTCGATACCTGCAATTACGAGATTCTGAAACTTTTTGTCAAAATATTGGGGTTTTTCTTTTTCTAACTTACGTGCGATAACAAGGACGACCGATGTTAATTGTGCACGCGCATATGTTCCCATTTTACCACTTTTGCTCTCCATGGGGACTGGCCAGGTGGCAGTGATGACGAAATTCGAGGAAATAAAGGCTTGAATGAGGGTTTCCCATGCATCGAGTTTCTTATTGGCAAAAACGACGACTGCAATACCCAATTTCTTCAATACTCTATACATTTCTGTAAATGCTTTTGATAATCCTTTTTCATAAAAATGTTTCGCATTTTTGGTGCCCCCGTGGACATTTACTTCGACAATCAATTCTTCTTCCTTTGGAGTTGAAGTCTTGATAAATAAATCAGGAAAGATTTGAGAAAGCGTCAATCTGTCCCAAGCATAGAAGAAATCCGAATCTATAGCATAAGGAATGCTATCATAATATGGCGGATCTGTAATGATGAAATCGAAAAAACTATCATCGAATTCCAAGTTTTGCGCATCCATTTGATAGATTTTTGGGATTGGGGAACCCTTATTTAAAAAAGAGTTACGCTGTTTCAATTTTTCGAAAAGCTCCCTTAATTCCGTAAAAAACTTCATCCAGTTTCCAGATTGATTGGAGATTGCTAATGGATTCGTTTCAGCATAATCGCCATTCATCGGTCTCTCTGGTCTTGACCAAGTCTTTGCAATTCTGGTGCCTTGGTTAAGGATGCTGAAACGGGAATTATAATCAAGGACTTTATCGAGCGAAAATTGCAGGTACGTGACGATAGCTGCTGTTTTCTCCTTTCCAGCCGTTTTTTCTAATTCAGGTATCATTTCATTTATGATCGATGCCACGGTGGATGCGAACAAGTATTGTCTTTCATTGAACATCTGGCTAATGTTATGGATCCCATACAATTGCAGGCTCCAGCCAAGAGCCTTGGGGGGAAGGGGGACGTCGATACCTAACGGCTTTTTAGCTAATTTCGCGTTTTGATAAAGAAGAACGTCTCGTTCCGTGGCCAATCGATATGATCGTTGCTCATTTTCGTCCAATTCAACGATTGCATATAATTTTTCGTTTAATTCGTTCTTTTGAAAGAAATCGTGAACATCCTTCAACTTTATCGTGGTTTTGCATCGAGGACAAGTTAATGCACCCTTCTTGTACCAGCCATCTAAATTTTTCTTGTTCGCTGTCCAACCCAATTGAAATTGAATATCGGTAAACGCATAATCTTCTGGTATTTCTGGAACGAGTGCGACTTGTTCTTTTTCATTAATCAAGAATGATTTGAACATAGGGATGTTCAATTTACATTTCAAATTTTGACAAGGCACAGTATGTGCCCAAATATAAAAAATGATTCGCTTGTCTGGTGATTCTGGATTCTCGAAATACGGGCTTATCTGCTCTTCCAACTTGCTTTGTATTTTTTGAGCCTGTATATTAATCAAATCCAGCAACGAATCGAAATCATCATGGAATGCCACGGGAAATTCTACCGATGCTTTATTCACGATGACAGAGACAGGATTTAGATCACTTGCATATACGGAACAACCAAGATATGCAGCCTCGTACGGAATGGTGCCACCGCCTGCAAATGGGTCCAGGATCTTGATATCCGATGATTCTTGATTTTTATCAAGGAGATTTCGGACTAGCATGTTGGAGGCGACTTGCCTTGCATCAGATAAGATATATTCAGGGATCTCACGTTTACAATACTCCATTATAATATGTTTGATTTTACCATATTCTGCTAAATCCTCGTCCACGTCAATTAGGCTCGTCAATAAAACGGCTCTCATGGCAGAAGTTGGGCGCCGAGCGTGATATTGATGGAGTGAAGAAATTCGGCCCCTTCCGCTTGTTTTTTCAATTCGGCCTTCTTCCCCTACGGATTCTATTGGAAACCAATCTTCAATTATCTTTTTCTTGAAAATTGCATTCATTTCTCTTAACCATTCGGTCTTCTTTTAATAAAATTCAGGATAAATCAAGAATAATTCAATTTCCAATGCGTGAAATTACTGGATAATGATCATTAGTCGGTTCAACCTATATTTAAGACGATGTGAATTAACATTTCCAGTTTGATCAATTCCCTCTTCTAAGAACTTGAATCATACGCTCAGAATCTATACCACGCGCACCTGCTTGTTTCTCGCATTGTCGTCGACCACCACGAGTCCCCGCGCCACGAACGGTCGCAGCAGCACTTTTATCAGCATATATTCCGACGCCTGCTGCTTCCGCGAGTCGGCATTCTGCCGCGGGCACAAGATGTAGTCTTGTTTCAGCCGATTGATCACGTCCTTCAGCAATGCACCCTCTTGTCCCGCTTGACTCGTGACTTGGATGGCATTGAGCACGGAACCCGCCGTGAAGGTGATGTCCTTCACCGAGAATGGTGAAGGCTATAATCTGGAGAATCCAGATTATGGAGCAAAACGCAGTTTCGTCCGAGATTATTTCAAGGAAACGACAGGATCGTGTAAGTGCTCGGCGATTTCTTTGTCGGAATAATTGTGCTTGAACTGTAATTCGCAGATCAATGCTTGCACGTCATAATCAAATTCGTAGTTGAGTTTATAACATTTCCCGTGAAAAGAAGAATATCACTAATTAAAGCAGAATTATGGTAATAAGGTCGATTCCTCGTGGTAGATATCCAAACAAGGGTGAACATTATACAGTTTGCAGCGATATTTTGTAATATCACTAAAGTAGTGAATGGCGTTCCAGGAACTGTGGAACTTGCCCAGATGCATGGAACATACGGCAAAGAATTTTTTATCAGGCCGGAATGTTTTACTATTTCGAATTATGTTTACACAAGAGCCATCCAAGATTATGACAACAAGGGTTACAGTTTCGTAGATTCTGATTGGAATGCTGTACTGCGGGCGGGGGTCCTGGAAGAGTTTTTGCACGCCATGAAGTTCCCTGAAAAGGGGGGACCTTCCCAGTTCTCTCATGATAAGATTGAGACTTTTTGTCGCCGTGTCGAGGAGTTCATAGAAAAACGCCGAGCAAACGGTTACCTATATTAAGCATCTATCTTCAACATGTTGAAAGAAGCCGGATGAAATTGAAATTGAAATTGAAATAGCATGAAATTGAAATAGCATAAGTTCCCATCTCCGCCTTCCATGCGACACTCATCCGAAATTCGCGAGATCGACCATCAAGCAGATTTCGCTTGAAATAGTTGCAAGCCACGATCCATCTGATAATCATGCCCAAGGAACCGGCCCGCTGGGGCATCGTGAAACGGCTGGCGATTCGTGCCACGTTCGATGTCTTGCCCACGCTGTCCCGCCGCGAGCTCGCAGCGCTCTTCCACGCGTCGACCACGCAAGTCCAGCAAGCAACGAGCCACGCTGTCGCGGAATGGCGTGCACGGCTCGCCGTTGCCCGCGGTTCAGCAGGCCCGCCATCGCCTGTACGTCCGGTGTCAAGGCCGGATCGTGCTGGTGTACGGCA
>Ga0209039_10002040_pt1 | contig 17783 bp, 7 predicted proteins | sample BogFormECP12_OM1_FD_188238 | JGI IMG/M metagenome (GOLD analysis project Ga0209039, IMG submission 188238) | Bog forest soil microbial communities from Calvert Island, British Columbia, Canada - ECP12_OM1 (SPAdes) (version 2) | ecosystem: Environmental > Aquatic > Freshwater > Wetlands > Bog ...
TTGCCGACGCCGATCATCCTCACCACGTCGGCCCGCAGGTTCCATGCGATCCGTTCAATCCTCCGAATCTCGTCAGCCTTTGCCATCCGTTTTCCTCCCGGCGCGGGACTTCCGATCCCCGCCGCGCATGCATTTCAACCTCCGGATTGTACGCTCGACGTGCTCCTCCATGAGGGATTCCGCCAGGGGTCCGTCCTGGGCCTTAATCGCATCCAGTATCCTCCGGTGATAGTTCAGGCCGTCCTGTGTGCCGAGCAAGTCCACGATGCCGTACATCGAGACCTTCAGGATGTCCGTGATGATGGCGTTGACCTTCACGACGACAGGGTTTCCCGTCGCCTTTGCCAAAGCGAGATGGAAGCTCAGATCCGCTTGGGCGAAAGCGCGCACGTCGTTCTTGTGTCCCTCCATGGCCCGCAAGGTGTGTTCCAGCTCCTCTGTTATCTCCGCGTTTCCCGCGCGCTTTACCACGAGGGACACGATTCCCTTCTCCACGATCTTCCTGTATTCGAGGACGTGGAGGATGTCCGGCGTGTCGAGGGCGAGCATGGGAAGAAGGGGATTGAAGAGGATCTCCCCGGAGTATTCGCGCACGTACGTGCCCCCGCCGTGCCTTGTCTCCAACAGCCCGAGGGACACCAGCATATGCAGGGCCTCCCGGATCGAGACACGGCTCACTCCGAGCGCCTCGGCAAGGGCTTTCTCCGAGGGGAGCTTTGCGCTGGGAGGCCAATTCCGCTCCATGATCTGGTCCCGGAGCTGCTCGAAAACATGATTCTTCACGCCGGCGCGCTGCACACTGGTTAGATGTACGCTTGTCATTGAAGTTGTATGACATGTTATAAGCCCAAGCCCGATATCGTCAAACCCGGTTTCGATCTTGCCATTCCCCAGTTTCAGGCTGTGAGATGGTTGCCGGCGAGGGTGAGACGTGAGCCTGGTGTAGAGAGGCACCTCAAATAGGAGCGCCTACTCTCGAAGATGCTATAACGTTCGTATGTCCCATGAACAAGTCCAGGATGCGGTGAAGCAGGGGCGCGGTTTGCGCCGCCGCTGGCTCTTCCTCATGCCGGTGGTCTTCTTCACCTACAGCCTCGCCTATCTCGGCCGGTCGAACTTCGGATTCGGCGCCGCGGCAGGCCTCGCCAAATCGCTCAGCATCACAGAATCGCGCGCGGCATTTCTCGGCTCGGTCTTCTTTCTCGGCTACTTTCTCTTCCAGGTTCCCGCCGCCGCCTACGCACAGCGCAAGAGCGCCACGCGGCTCATCTTCTTCGCGCTCCTCAGTTGGGGAGTACTCTCCGCGCTCACCGGCATCATCCGGGACTATTGGCTTCTAGTCGTCGACCGCACGCTGCTGGGCGTGGCCGAGAGCCTCATCTTCCCGTCCATGCTCATCCTGCTGACCAACTGGTTTACGCGCCAGGAGCGTTCGCGGGCCAACGCAATCCTCATCCTCGGCAACCCGGTTACCGTCATGTGGATGGCTGCCGTCACCGGCTTCCTGATCAAAGCCGTAGGCTGGCAGAAGACCTTCATCCTTGAAGGCATCCCCTCGATCGTATGGGCCGTTGTGTGGATCGTTGTAGCCAGCGACCGCCCGCGCCAGGCCTCTTGGCTGAGCAAAGCGAGCAGTGGTCAGCTTGAAGCCGCGCTGGAGCTTGAGCAAACTGTGCTCCCTCCGCAAAGAAATCTCGCCTCCGCGCTCCGCGTCCCCGGCGTAATCCTTCTCTGCATCCAGTATCTCTTCTGGAGCTTCGGCGTCTATGGCCTCGTCTTGTGGATTCCCGAGATGATCCGCTCCGGATCGGCCCGCGGCATCGAGACAATCGGCCTGTTAAGCGCCGCTCCGTTTCTGCTGGCCGTGGTTCTGATGTTGCTGGTCGCGCACTTCTCCGACCGCGCGCTCAATCGCAAGATCTTTATCTGGCCGTTCCTCCTGCTCTCCGGAGTCGCGCTGTTCAGTTCCTACGCGACTTCGGGAAACCACTTCTGGCTGGCATATGTCTCCCTGATCGTCGCCGGCGGAGCCATGTACGCTCCCTACGGCCCGTTCTTCGCCATCGTGCCCGAGATGCTGCCCAAAACCGTCGCCGGAGAAGTGATGGCGTTGATCAACACCTTTGGAGCCATAGGCGGTTTCGTCGGCACATGGCTGGTGGGCTGGCTACAGGCCCTAACCGGCAATGCCCGCGCCGGGTTCTTGACGATGTCGATGTCGCTGCTGGTATCGGCTGGAATCATCCTTTGCCTGCGGACGAATAAGCCCACAAATGCCTAACGCCTGTTTACCGATAAGTTACTGACGAGTAGACGACCTAATGTTCCTTAACCACAATTTCCAGCACAAGACTCCGGGTGCTACCGTCCCGCAGCCGCTGTCCGCAGCGAAAAGAGCGAACCACGAGCCCCGATAAACAGGGTTTTGTTATCCGCTCCTCCGAACGCCAGACTTGATGGCCGCTCCGGAATCTCCACCATACCAATCTGCTGTCCGCTGGCGTTATAAATGTAGAGCTGGCCTTCAGCCACATACATATTTCCGGCTGCATCGGTCACAACACTGGACCCTCCGCGCGGCGCGAACTCCGTTGCGGTTACATGCTCCAAGCTATCGAGTCTCAAACGATAGACAGTGTCATCCTCCTCACTTGCCGCCAGGTGCTCGTCGCCGACAAGGAAGAGCTGCCACTGGGATGCCTGCAGCATCGGCTGCCAGTTTCCGCCAGCCATGATGGCATTTGTGCTGCCCGGAGTGTAAAAGTAACTCCGCGCCTCGTCCTTGACCTCCGCCACGATCGCCATGTTGCTGTGCGGCGCATACATTACTCCCCGATGCTCCATCTGACGCACCAGCGTCTCCATGCTGTTGTGGAATCCGACTGGCAGCATCAGACTCGTCCCACTCGCCGGGGCGCTTGCGGCCTCGATCTTCTTCGCCTCTCCCGTCTTTGTGTCCACTCCGAAAACGGACCGGCTGTAATCCAGCACCAACAACGATCCGTCAGCTGCAAACCCCGCCGCCATCGGCGTCGTTACCTTGTCCGTCAGGACTTCAGCCTTCTTCGCATCTGCGTTCCATCTGTAAATCCGATGCATCGCCGCATCGGTAAAACATAGATGCCCACCCTCGTCAGTGGTGAGCCCGGCGATGTTACTGAAGCTGCTGGCAAGCTGCTTGAGCTTTGTCCCGGTCGCAAAAACACCCGCAGGTAGCGGCAGCGGAGCCCCAAGCTTGAGCTCAGAGTTCAGCGTGAACACTGTGAAGTCATGCGTCCGGACCCGGACACCGCTGGTCTGATCGAAGACACTGTTATCGAACGCCAGCCGCGTCATGCTGAAGTCATGCACATTCTCAAAACGAATGTCGGTCGACTCCGCCGCTTCCACCGCATTCAGCTTCGGCAGCACATTGCGCGAAACGCGATACATGAACAGGTTCGCGAACAGCATGTGATGCGCGTCGTTAAGGTCTACCGAGAAAGCGTCTGCTCCGGCCGGGTTCTCTTCCTCCGTTTGCAGCGCATATACAGTCCAATTCGACGCATGATGGAACTGCGTCTCGTGGAGCATGTGGTGTTCGCAAGACATTTGGTAGACCACGCTCGGCGTTGTTGTGTTCTCCACAAGCAGCCCGGCCTTCGCCAGCGTATTCGCCGTCCATATGCCGCGGAAGATCCCACCGCCTCCATCCTTGACCCATAGACTCGGATATTGCACTCCCATATACGCCGCATACGCGGCGGAATTCTGCGGCGGCTGCGCAGGCCTGGGAAGATTAGGGTTCAGCGCGGGGTTTCTGCGTTCTGGCCCGCGCATGAAGTTCACATCCTCCACCATGGAGCCAGGGCCAGCGCGCCACACCAGCCCCGCCGCCCGCCGATCCATGGCCTCTGTATCGATCCCGATCCCGGTAAGAACCGCTGCTCCACCCTTCGCGCTCTGCACTACCGGCACAGCCTCACCTTCCCCCGTGAACTTCGCCGCCTCATCGGTCACCGTAATCAGCGTGGTCGTAGGGTTGAAGCCAATCAACACGCTATCTGCCCGCAGCCTCAGAGTGTTCGTCACCCGATAGGTGCCGCTCGGGAAATAAAGCACCCGATGCCCATCGATCGCCGCCTGTAGCGCCGCCGTGTCGTCCGACCCGTCTCCTTTCGCGCCGAGCGTCCGCACGTTCACCCACTCCCGCATCGACGGCAGTGACGGAACATCGGAGGCCACGATCCTGCCTGCAACGGCACGCTCTCGATGCCGAACTTCCACTCCCCGCTCACGTCCGTCGGGGCCAACCTCTACTCCAATCGTCAGGTGCTGCTCGACATAGCGGTGGGAACTCCCCTTCACTGCAAACATCCCACCCGAGCCAGTTTCACTCTGCACTATCTGTGGCACGTTCCTGCACACCACATGGTCCAGCGTGACTTCGTGATGTGCCTTCCGCGCATCGCCAAGCACCACCGCCGACCGGCCAATATCCTCCAGCACGAGATCGCGTCCAAACAGTTGCTCCGTCATTCCATGGGTAATTTCGACCGCTACCGGCGTTCGAGCAATTCGGTCGCGCACCAGAGTCATGCCAACTTCCTGCGTATGAATTGCCGCGCGTCTCTGGCCCGTCAAGCTCGAATCCATCAGCAGAAACTGCCATGCCGGCGACGTCCGTACCGAGATAACGCCATACTCGCCTCCTTCGATCTGAAGGTCGATTGCACCGTTCCCCACGTCCTCGAGCGCTGCCCGCCCATCGCCCACCTGGAACCGCATGTGCTGAAGAAATGAGTGCTGCGCCACGTGAAACCGCACCGCAATCGCCGCTGGGTTACCCTCGCCGATCTCGAAGTCCAGATTGCCGATTCCGCTATAGAACGTAAACTCGTTCGCATCTACTACGGGCTCCCCCGCCGCCGGACGCCGCGAGGCAAACTGCAACATGTATCGGCCTGTCCCAAGAAATTCATGACCCTGCTGGAACCCAGGCGTGTTTGCTCCCAGGACAAACACGGGGCGATGTGCGCCATACCCGATGAGCCGTATCCCCGACCAAAGGTGAATCGTCCGGCTGATCCGATATCTCCCCTCCGCGATAAAAACTATGCCTTGCTCCGTTGTCTCCTGCACGCGATCGATCGCTGCCTGGATCGCCGCCGTATCGTCCCCCTCGCCATCCGCGGCAGCGCCGAAGCTCCCACGCTCCAGGTACACCGCATGAGGGTCGTCCGGCCGCATCGAAAACACCGATTGGGCTGTCATCGGCAGAGCGGCCGTCGCAACAAACACAAATATCAAGGACAATCGATGCATAGTAGAACACTCCAGCGAATGAGAAGAATTTGTAGAACCTTTATCACGCATTCACGTCACGTATCGAACCGAGACTGGCCGCTAATGGGCCGGGAAAGCAACACCAATCCGTGGTGGATGCCCTACACCAATAAGCAAAGCGCCGGAGATCGAAGCTAGCCGAGTGACTGAAACCACTCGGGCTCGCAGGGACCTCCGGCACGGAGAAATCAGATTCAATTCATCAATCAACAACCTTACTACTGCCGCGAACTAGAACTGATACTTCGCCGCCAGTTGCAATTGGCGCATGGCGGTCGCCGTGCCGCCGATGCGGCCGAAGGTGGAGGAACTGTAGGTCAAATTCGGATTGCTCCAGTTGGGGTGATTGAGGGCGTTGAATGCCTCGAAACGGATCGACAACTGATGCTTTTCGTTGTAGGGCATCAGAAACTGCTTGTGCAGCGAGGCATCCAGGTCGGTTAATCCCGGGCCCGTGAAGCTGCCGCGCTTCACGTTTCCGTAGAAACCGGGAGCAGCGGGAGTGTAGGCGGCTTTATTTACCCATACGTTCAGCGACCTCGCGCTCCCGCTGAGGTAAGGGCTGACCCCGGTTGCATTGGGCCGATCCATGTTGCCGCCCGGGTTAGCAATACTGGCGTTGTCATAACCGAGGAGGGGGAACCCGACAGCGCCGGTCTGGTGGGTAAAGATGCCGCCCACTTGCCAGCCGCCAATCGCCGCAATCAAGGCTTTGTTATGAACCGGCAACAACTTGCCGGGTCCGATGGGCAGTTCGTAGAGTGCCGAGCCAACGATCCGATTGTGAACATCGAATGCGGAACGGCCGTAGTCGCAGTAGAGGCACTCGTTGTTCTGGGGGAACAATTGTTCATTTCCCTGGCTACGAACACCGCTGGTTTCGTCGAGGGATTTGCCCAGGGTGTACGAAGCGATCACGTTGAGGCCGTTGCTGAAGCGGCGGGTAGCCTTTATGCTGAACGCGTTGTAATTGGCAGTGCCCCAGTCGTGCACATATTGGATCCCCCCCATGTTCGCGAAGGGGGTCCGGGACTTGACTGAAGTTGCGACGCCGGTACCGATGTATCCGTATGGAGTCGCCACGTTTGCATTTTTGAACCCATAGAGATGACGGCTCAGCGCACCTTGGTATCCCGCCTCGAATGACCAGTTCTGTCCAATCTGCTGCTGGATGTTGAGCATAAACTGCTGGGTGTAACTGGTCTTGTGGCTGACCGCGTTCGCGAATGCGGTGCTCGGAGGAAGATTTGCGATTGCACCACCGCTGGCACCCGGCGTTGCGTTGGCCCAGGTAAGGCTGGAATTACCGAAAATTCCCGAGGCCGAGTCCGTATTTGTATACGTCACACGGCCGGCGATGTTGCGCGCCATGTCGAAGTACGCATTGCCAATGTCCTGGGTGTAGAAGATGCCGTAGCCGGCGCGAACAACCAGCTTGAAGTTCGGTGAGTAAGAGATGCCCAGGCGCGGCGCAAAATTGAGGTGCTGGGTATCCAGGAGTGGACCATTGGGCAATGTTCCGTTGCTGCAAACCGGCGGCGGACCGAGGGGAGTTATCCACCTGATCGATAGGCCTTGATACACATTTGCAGGTGAACAATTGCCCTGGCGGACATAGAAGGGCCATTGGCTCTGCGGGTATGTGGTGCTGGTGTCGCCCAGCTTCGGCATCACCTGGACATCGATGTTGAAGTCATTGCCAAACGTATCGTTCCAGGGAGGGGTCAGTTCGTACCTGAGGCCCGCTGAAATCGTGAGCTTGGGGGTGATCTTGTAGGTGTCGTCTCCGTAAAAGGCCCATACGTTGCGCACGTAGTTCGCATCCGCGACAGCCACTGCAGTCGTCGCCTGGTAAAGATCGCCGAGCAGGAAGTCAGCGAGCGCGTCGCCTCCAGAAAGCGTAGCGCTTCCGACTGTGCCCGATTGGAGGGCGGTAGAAATGGGCTCGGAGCTGAATTGCCCGCGCGAGAACTGGTTGCCCAACTGGTTGAAGGTCTGCCGGTTGTACTCAAAACCGAAGCGCAATGCATGCTTGCCCTTCACCCAGGAGAGGTTATCGACGATCTGCCAGGTAGGATCGGTCAAAACGTAGGGCCCATCCCCGCCGCGATCCCCTAAGCCGCCCGCAGCGCCCCAAATGCTCTTTGTTGTACCCGCCGGTCCCGAGTTAAAGGCCACATCTGGAATGCCCCATGTTGAAGGGTCGCCGCCTTTGAGGCCCGGAATCCCGAGTCCGGTCACCACGTCAGTCGTGTACGCCGCCAACAAACCAAGAGAGTTGAAGAAGTGGGTATAGCCAAAGCGTGCTTCGTTGACGATGTGGGGTGTTAAGGTCCATGTGTTGGAGCCCATGTACTGGTAGTAGTTGGTAATGATCTTGCTGCCCGCTCCCATGAATCCCGTATTCAAAATGCTTTCGTTCCCTGAGCTGTAGCGGAAGACATACTGCGACTTCTGGGACTGGATGTAATCTCCACGGACGGTCAAGCCCTGACGATCCTGTGGTCCCTTGATGGTGTACCCGTAGTTCGCAACCACTGAACCACTCGAGTAGAACGGTGTCGTGCTTGTCCCCAGGTATTGCAGCAACGCCGTGGACTGCGACGCTATTCTGCCTGGAGGAATGGTGTTGTTGGGAAAGGCCGTCTTGCCGAAGCCGTTGGCGTCTCCGGTTGCCGGATCGTAGATGGTGACCGGAACTCCGGCGGCGGTGGTGAAGCCCGAGAAATTGCCACTCGCTATGGCTGGAGAGGGCAGAGTTGCACTGCCCAGATTAGTTTGGCGGATCTTCCTCCATTCGTCGTCGACCATGAAGAAAAATTTGTCTCTGCCGTTGTAAAGTTTGGGAATTCTGATGGGTCCATCGAGTTCGAATCCGTAGTCGTTCCACTTGAAGGGGTATACCTTAAGTGGGGCGGCGTTGTACGGGAACCAGTAAGGATTTGCATCCGCGGTGTTGTTACGGATGAAATCGTATATGGCGCCGTGATAGGTGTTGGTGCCGCCTTTGCTGACCACGTTGACCTGCGTCGCCTCGTGACCGAACTCAGCCGGATAAACGCCCGTTTGAACCTTGAACTCCTGAATGCCGTCCAGTGAGGGCAGCGCGACATAGGTTACAAAATCAGGGTCGGTATTGTTCACGCCGTCCAGCGTGTAGTAGTCCCACATGATTCGCTGGCCGCCGACTGAGATTGACTGCGTGGCGCGCTCGGTGCCCATACGCGCGCTGGCCTGACCTGATGCCGGTGCAAGCGTGTTGGCGTTGGACGAGAGAGCTACAAGTGAAAGATAGTTTCTGCCGTTCAGCGGAAGCTCGTTTACGGCCTCATTCTCAATCACAGTGCCGAGGGTGGCGTTTTCAGCCTGTAGAAGCGCAGCAGCGCCTGTAACAATTACCGATTGTGTTACCGCTCCCACCTGCAGGATGAAGTCCAGACGAACCGACTGTTGTACCTGCACTTCCACGTTATTACTCGAGTCGGTCTTGAAGCCCGCGAGCTTGGCCGAAATGTTATAGATTCCCGGCGGAACGTCGGGAAAAAGGTAGTCACCTGAACCGGTGGTGACCGTGGAGCGCGTCGCGCTAGTACCCGTATTCGTGAGCGTGATGGCCACTCCAGGAATAACCGCGCCCGTCGTATCGGCAACGTGTCCTGAGATCGTGCCGGCGGTCTGCGCAGACAACCTGGCAGCCGACGACATCGCGAAGATGACCACAAAGATGCAGCAGGCTATGAACGCACTGCACCGTCCGAGACTCTCGAAGGTTTTCAGAGCCATCTGCGCACGACCGAGCGATGTCTCTGTGACCTGGGAATTGGAAAAGAGTAATGGCGCAGAGCGTCTATTACTTAACGCATCACTGGCATGATTGTTCAACATGGTCGACCTTACCTTCCTCTGCTGAGAGCAGCCTTTCTTCCAATTGACAACGAACGACACCCACACTTGTTTTGAATGTTCAAATTCCGCGAGTAAGCGTTTGCCCGATCAAAGCCTGCTTCGCAAAGATTGGCGATCTTCCTGAAATGCTTACTTCTCAGGTTCGAACCCTCGTGTTCCGGGAATCTTGGCTAGCAGTGTCTGCTTAAAATTTGACCCGGACGCATAATATCCACAAATAAACTTGTAGGACAAGTTGTATTTTTGCAACTAATTTATCGATTTATTAGATGTATTACTACTGTCCGGTTAACGTGTCAGTCGCCCGCCGTAACCTACTGACTTTCTGTGAGTTGCCGCCGTTTTATGGTGTCGATTTGAATTTGGAGTGATGCTGTTTCCAGAGATTGGTTGGTTCTGGCGGCAGCGGTGAACACTGGCAAGGTGCTGTTCGCGCAGTTGATCGCTTTCCTTCCCTGGACCTCATTTTCCCGCAGCGTGGCCCGGTATGGCGGTGATCTCCGGGTGCGCAGCCTCAGTTGCGCCGAGCAGTTTCGCACCATGGCTTTCGCACAGTTGACCCTGTGCGAAAGTCTGCGCGACATCGAAGCCTGTCTGGGCGCGCAACCGACCGAACTCTATCGCCTGGGATTTAGCGCTCTATACGGTGCTCCACGCTGGCCGAGGCCAATGAGAGCCGCCACTGGCGCATTCATGCCGAACTGGCGCAGCGGCTGATCGCCCCAGCACACATAGCTTTATGCTCAGGAGAGCATCGGCATGGACCTGAACACAGCCGCATACGCGGTCGGTCGATCAACTCAGGATGATTTTGCGCACTTCACCCTCAGGATCGTCGACCATGCGGCATTCGTTGTCGAAGACCATGGTTTTGCAGCTATCCGGGTCGGTCGGTGTCCAGGTCAAACCAGGCTGGCTGGGATTCCCGGTGCGGGCGAAGTTCGCCCATGCGGTGGCCATCTTCTTGGCCAGTGCCTGCGCTTCGGGTGTGTTGCCTGTGCCCTGTTCGCAGCGCTTGGTGTTGTCGAAGCAGAAGGCAAGCTCGGCGGTGTGCCACGCGCCCGCATCTTCCAGCATCGGCGATTGCCAAGTGAAATAGTACGCGTAGACGGGCGCCGCTTTCTGGTCATGCTTCAATTTGGCCATCTTCACCACATTGTTCCGCATAGAGAGGGCGTTCAACCCGGGGCCTCCGCACATATACGACAGCGTACGAATGCTCTTCTGCGGATGCGCCTTCTTCAGGCCGGCGACCAGCGCGGTTGCCTTCTCTTCGCCATAGAATCTGACGAGGGTGGCGTGCCACTCTGCCTCGGTGGGGCGGGAGAGCATATGGTTGCCCTCTTCGCTCACCGAGCCGATCAACATGGGCACATGTTTCGAGATCTCAGGAGCGGCGTCCGAGAACGATCTCATGGTGATGACGCGCCCGTCAACGCTGGGACTCCAGCCTGCACGCGGAGGTCCGGCAAACGGAGAAGGCGCGCCCGGCCCACGAGGATACATCCTGGCCAAGACGGCGCTTCCCGCCTTAATCAATTTGGACCACTCCATCTTCTGCAGTGCCTCGATGTTGTGGGGGCCAATGCCGAGTTCCTTTACGATCTCCCGGACGAACTCTTTCTGCTGCTCATTGGTCGGAATGTTGCCGCCGCCGCCCGATTGTGCCGAGGCGCGATGGATCAGCCCTGCCGCTGACGGCATGCCTAACAACGTCGTTACCTTAGAGCCGCCGCCGGACTGGCCATAGATCATCACCTTGTCCGGATCGCCACCGAAATTCGAGATGTTCTCACGAACCCACTTCAGTGCCGCAACAAGGTCTGTCATGCCCACATTGACGGATTCATCGTACGCAGAACCGCCAATCTCGGAAACATCTAGGAATCCAAGCGCGTTGAGCCGGTGATTGACCGAGACCTGCACAACGTTGTGGTGCCGCGCCATCTGTGCGCCTTCATGCGCGGGCAGTTCATACGACGACCCGAAAAAGAACCCGCCGCCATGGATATAGAACATGACCGGGCGCTTGCCTGTCAGGCTCGGCGTCCAGATGTTCAGCTTCAGCATGTCCTCGCTCTGGTAGCCGTCGTCCCAGTCCTGAAGGAACGTTTGCTCGATCCCCGTCCAGTCATGGAGATTTTGCGGACAGTTCCCGCCGTAAATCAGAGCTGGATACTCATCCTTCCAGGGTTTCGGAGGCTTGGCCGGCAGCCAGCGGTTCTCGCCGCCTGTGTCCTGACCGTATGGAATACCTTTAAAGGTGAACACACCCCCATCCATAAAACCCCGAACCTTACCGTACTGTGTGTTCGCGACTGCAGCGCGGGGCGTCGAACAGTTTCCGGGTTCCTGGTGGGCGGCGGTTTTGGTGCTATCGAGCGCAACTCCCGGCTTGCCCACGGCAAGGCCAAGGCCTGCCGTCGCTGAAAGCCGCAGAAGATCGCGGCGGTTCAGATGTATCTCACTACGAGAATCTGATTTGGACATGAAGGCTCCCTCACGGTATTCGTCCGGCTCATCTGACGCCGCGCAATTACAGGCAGGCACATAGACTCCGCCGCCCCGCGACGGACGCCCAAAGGAAACCAGATTTCCGGCAAACGATACCGCTGAGAAAGTTAGACTCTCCCTTCTCCCCTGTCAAGGGGGAATCTCTTTCAAGGCTCGGCCAACATTCGTTGCACATCCGGAAACTGAATGCCGCTCGACTCCGTCAGTTGGGAAGGGGCTCTCTTGAAGGAGCCGTGATCCTCTCTTCGCTGTTGTCGCAAAGGAAGAGCGCTATAGAGAGCTACAATTGCGGCAACGTTTTCCAGGAGTCGTCACGATGATGAAATACGCTTTCTTCGGCGCACTCGTGTGGCTATCTATCGCGCCTCCGGCGGTAGCACAGCAGAAGCAGGCGGGCACGGCCGCACGGCCAGCGCATCGCCAGAATTCAATTGGCTGGCCGAACCGTGCCAGCGATTGAATCCGACGGCGTCTGGCAGGTCCACCTCAAACCAGGCCAGGAATACGCGATTGTGTTTGAATAAGAAAGAACCTCCTGACAGGTGACACTCATGATCTGTCTGCAAATGATATTTCCACTGAGAATGCATGAACCCACACTGATTCAGGCGCCCGACGTTGTCGCAGTCGCCGCACGCTGCTCGAGCCTCTTATAAACTTTAGGGCGGTCAGCGTTGCGAGCGAAAATCCGGCCAGACGAAGCCAAGCTCGATATCTACGAAGCATTGGAAGAGCGTGGGGTGAATCACGCGATTCGGATTCCTGCCAATGAATGCCTGTTGCGGGACATACAGAGTTGCTCATTCGGCCAGCAGGTCGTCCGGCTCATAAACCCGTCGTGTGGCACATGGGCTTCCTCTATCGGGCCGCCAGTTGGACGACGGCACGGCGAGTATTGGCGAAGGTTGAGCATCATGCCGGGGAGTTGTTCCCGAGCATCGGGTTCATCGTGACCAATCCGGAGACACCGAGCCGTGCGGTGGTACGGTTCTACAATAAGCGGGGAACGGCCGAGCAGTGGATCAAAGAGGGGAAGCAAGCGGTAAAGATGCCGCGGCTGAGTTGCCATAGGTTCCGGTCTTAAGAGGTGCGGCTGTGGTTGAGCGTGATCGCATACAACGTGGGCAATCTGTGGCGGTGGTTGGTGCTGCCGAAGGGAATCGGTACGTGGTCGTTGACCAGCCTACAACAACGGTTGGGGAAGACGGGCGGGCGGCTGGTACAACATGCGCGATATCACTGCATGATGTTGGCGGAAGGACACCTGACGAAAGCACGGTTCTCGGCGATGTTGCGCAGGATCGTGATGTTGCAGCTTCCGGCAGACTAGCCGACCGACCGCGACGCCGCGAATCCGAATCACGGAGGGAAAGGAGGATGGATAGGTGTCGGCGCAATTGACTTGGAGGGCTCTCGATGAGGCGGGCGAGGCAAGGACGGCAGTGAATCGCCCGGCTTTTCCCTTGAAACTATCGCGTTGGTCTTGCAATTTACGTCAACGGGCATACAATTGCCGGGAATTTGTTTTCAAAATGAAGATTCCGGTTAAACAATCAAACCAACTCCGCGGAGGCAAAATGAATTCCAACAATCCGGCCCCGTGCCCCATCCTTGCGCGTCTTTTATCGCGCACGGATGGGAAGCCCACACCCTCCTCCTGGCTCAGGCCAGTCTTCCTTTTCGTACTTCTCGCCGCGTCCCTCTTGCTCGCAGCCCAGACCCCCTTCGAGACTCCCGGCTGGACCAAACCCTTTCCCCCCTTCCGCATCGCCGGCAACCTCTACTATGTCGGCAGCGAAGACCTCGCCTCCTATCTCCTCGTCACGCTCCAGGGCGACATTCTCATCAATAGCAACCTTGAATCCAGCGTGCCCCTCATCAAGCAGAGCATCGAGACCCTCGGCTTCCATCTTAGCGACGTCAAGATCCTGCTCATCAGCCACGCCCACTACGACCACTGCGCTGGCAGCGCCCGCATCAAGCAGCTCACCGGCGCCAAATACTATGTCATGGACGCCGACGTCTCCGTCGTCGAGTCTGGCGGCAAAACCGACTTCCAATACGGCGACCAAGCCGACATGCACTTTCCGGCGACCCATGTCGACCGCATCCTGCACGACGGCGACACGGTGGCCCTTGGCGGCACAGTCCTCACCGCCCACCTCACCCCCGGCCACACCAAGGGAACCACCACCTGGACCCTCGACGAAACCGAATCCGGCCGCACCCTCCACACCGTCATCGTCGGCAGCCCCAATGTCAATGCGGGCTACAAGCTCGTCGGCAACAAGGCCTACCCCCGTATCGCCGAGGACTACAAGCACGGCTTCGCAGTCCTCAATTTCCTGCCCTGCGACATCTTCCTCGGTGCCCATGGCGGCTACTTCGATCTGACCGCCAAGTACCCCCGCTGGAAGGCAGGCGACCGCGACGCCTTCATCGATCCGGCCGGCTACAAGGCTTACATTGCCAACCGCGAGCATGCTTTCCAAACCGAGTTGCACGGCCAGGAGGCCGGAACGCACTAGGACCGCCTCCCCGGCCTAGCTCCTTCCCGCCATACACCCCGCGCGCCCCGTGGCCTTGAAAAACAGCTCCGGGCGTTCCGCCGAATAGACGCGATCGTAGAAATCGCCACCACCGGCATCCTTTGATTCTGCCATCCTCGCGCTGCGGCTGCGGTAATACGTGACACCCGCGGCCCACACCTCCTGGTTGTAGTGCCGCTTGATGAACTCCTCGATGTGGTCATGCAGGTGCTCCAGATCCTCGTACTCGTTGGCGTAGATTTCCTCCCGCTTGAGTGCTCGGCTCGCCTGACGATACAGTCATGCGTAGCGCGTCCAATTGATGGGGCGGCCCAGGCAGCCTTGCGCCTTCAGGGATAAGAACCACTCGACGACCTGTTCTTCCATTTCCTGAGGGAATTTTCGTTTGTAGCCGCGTCCGACGCATAGGTCGTAGCCATCGTAGTTCCTCAGATTCTGAGGTACTTGAGGACCCGATCCGCCCCTGTAGGCGAATTGAGTGGAAATCAGGACACGGTTTGTGCTCCAACTCCAGCAACGTCTTTGGATAATCCTCGCCCATGGCCCCAAACACTACATCTTGGGGTTGGTGGCGTCAAGCAAATACCCCTATTTTGCCATTTGGATGGAGTGCCACTCTGTGCAGGCCGCTTTCGGCCGGTCCAGCTTCCGGGGTAGGTCCGGGGCGTGCGAAAAGGCATGATTCAGCCTTAATTTCTTTACTTGCGCAAGCACCTTAACGTAATGTGACTGGTATGAAATCAGGGCAAAAGCAATTCCTCTCATATTCGGATGCGTCAAAGAATGGAATTACCAGCCAACCCATGGATCGCCGGCGCTTTCTCCTATATGCAGCGGGTGTGGGGGCAATGGTTGGTTTCGGTGAAAACGCCTTCGGCCAAGCTCAGCAAGATGTCACCACTAATGCAGCCCAATCTAATCATAAGGCTGCGTCGACGGACTCGCGCCTGCCCGACGGCACCGAGTATGTCTCCTGGGAACAGCCGCTGACATTTTCGAAGACCTATTACGTGGACAACAACTCCGCCAGGGCCAACGACAACGGACCGGGCACCCGCGAGCGGCCCTTCCGCACCATCAACAAGGCTGCCCAGATCCTCCAGCCCGGCGAACGCGTGGTCATCGCCTCCGGCATCTACCGCGAGTGCGTCCGCCCGGTGCGCGGCGGCACGGGGCCGGCTCAGATGATCAGTTACGAAGCCGCCCCGGGGGCAAAAGTTTTCGTCAGAGGCTCTGAAATCCTCAAAGACGGCTGGCATCAGGAGTCCATTCCGATCCGTCGTTTCGACGGCGGAGGGCCAGCCGGCCAGGGTGAAAGCCAGATCGCCTGGCAACACGAACTCACCGGCTCGATGTTCCCCGATGCCTACAACCCCTTCGGCCTGGCAAGCGTGCCGGGCGATCGCTCCTGGCTCGACACCAAATCGGTCGACATGGGTCCGTATTTCCGCCGGCGCGGATTGGTCTTTGTGGACGGCAAACCGCTGGAGCCGATGGAGCAGCTTCGCGAACTGGTAGGCGCACGCTTGCCCGGCCCCCCACCTCCAGGTACCCCCGTGCCTCTCACCGGCCTGCCTGCTCGCACGCGCGGCGGTCCCATCATGCAGGAAATCGGCGGCTCGCCGGATGCCAGGTTCTGGGTTGAAAACGCGGGAAACGCCGTTCACATCCGTATGCCAGATGGCACTCCCGCCGAGCACACGGTTGAAGTCACAACCCGCGAGCAGGCCTTCGTCCCCGCGCAAAAGGGTCTTGCCTACATCCGCGTCAAGGGAATCACCTTCCAGCACGCCGGCAATGGTTACCCGGTTCCGCAGCGCGGCATCGTTTCCACCGGCGGCGGCAATCACTGGATCATCGAGGGCAACACCATAGAATGGGCCAACGGTACAGGCCTCGATATCGGCAACGGCGACTGGAATGGCGGTCCCACGCCGCAAGCCGGGGTATCTCAGATCATCCGCGGCAACACGATTCGCTACTGCGGCGTCGAAGGTCTCGCCGGCATGGGAACCCAGGACACCCTCATCGAGGACAATCTCATCGAGTGGTGCGGCTGGGCGGACGCGGAACGCGCATGGGAAGCCGCCGCGGCCAAGTTCCACCGTGCCCAGAACATGCTCTTCCGCCACAACGTGGTTCGCCATATCCGCCATGCCAACGCGGTCTGGTTCGACAGCGGCGACGTGAACTGCCGCATCACCAGCAACGTCTTCGCCGACGTCCTCACTGTCAGCGCCGCCGTACACATGGAAATGAATCTCAAACTGGACCAGATCGACAACAATGTCATTTGGAACGTTCGCAACGCCGAGCCGGGCACGCCTGGCCAGAGGGGATGCGCGGGATCTGGCGTTTTCATTAATGCCAGCGATCGTCTGACTATCGCCCAGAATCTCATCGGACGCTGCGACAACTCTGGCGTTTTTGCGATCGTGCGCGAGGATCGTGCGGGCAGCGGAACCGCCCAGGAAAACAATATCTATAACAACATCTTCACCAGTTGCGGCAAGTCAGCCATCGTCTTCCTCAACCAACACAATGAGGCCGATGGTAACCTCTATGTCTCCATGCCGAGCAAGTTTCTGGGGTTTTTCACATCCGACTCGAAGCAGTGGCTCGACTTGCCGGCTTGGCGCGAGGCGCACGGATGGGACAGAAACGGAGCTTTGGGCGACATGCAGGTAAACTTTGATCCTGACCGCCTGGAACTGACGATCAGCAGCAGCCAGCCGTTCCCAAAGGTGAGTGTGTTCAATCATCTTGACAACGATATGCTTGGCACGGTCACCGGAGAAATCAGAGTTCCGGGCCCCTTAGCCGACCCCGGTGCCAAGCGCATCTGGCAGCTTGACCCTCGCTCGGTGGCTGCGACTGGAAACCAGGTCTGATAAATAACTGGCAAAGTGAACATTTCCGTCACGGCAGCGACTTAGTTCAAACGCCCCAGTGTCGGGTTTTATGCTCAACCCGGTCATTAGATCCCGGTACACTGGCCGACTTCCCGTTACTAGTCTAGTCCTGGCGAAAGCTATCGCAATGGCCTCCGAGGGACCATCCTGGAGCAGCCAGAAGGTGAAATTGGATACCCCCAAATGAAGGACCGCCGCTAAGAAAGCTCTCTGATCGCCGAATTGGAGGTAGCTTCGGCAAACAAAATGAACTGCTCTAGTTGGTGCAACTCTACAATGCGCTCGGGAGCGGATGGCAGCAAGAATCGTAAGGCTCGCGCTTCCTCATGCGAAGGGACGTGGCGCCAGAGTACAAGCTGCTTTGCGCAGAATCTAGCACTGCGTCCCGGACCTCTAACATGTACTCGAACACGAGTACACGGAAAGTTACCCGCGGCCTTACACGAACGTGAACGGCGTGAGATCTGCGCTCGTCTCAGAGTGAGGCCGCCTACCCCGCCGTGAGGCCTCCGTCTATAGGAAATGCGACGCCGTTGATGAACGAGGCCTCGTCGCTCGCGAGGTAGACCAGCGCGTT
>Ga0209039_10002041_pt1 | contig 17779 bp, 9 predicted proteins | sample BogFormECP12_OM1_FD_188238 | JGI IMG/M metagenome (GOLD analysis project Ga0209039, IMG submission 188238) | Bog forest soil microbial communities from Calvert Island, British Columbia, Canada - ECP12_OM1 (SPAdes) (version 2) | ecosystem: Environmental > Aquatic > Freshwater > Wetlands > Bog ...
GGGGCAACCCGCACGGCACTCGCAGTGGCACTGGCGCGTCTCTTGCGCCCAACGTGATCGCCCCGCCACCCTCCGCTGGCGTATCCGGTGGCACTGGCCCCCGCTCGCTCGCGCCTTCCGCCGCGCCGGCGCTTGGCCCGCCCAGCATCGTTCCACCTCCGCCGTCGCTCACTGGTCCGGGAGGCGGCACGGGCAATAGCGGCGGTGGCGCGGGCATCTCGGCGGGCACGCTTGCCAACAACATCGTTCCGCCTCCGCCGAATCTTGGCGGAGGCTCCAGCCCCACGGGCTCTGGCCTTGGCCGACGCGGCGCGGGACTCGGGTCGCCCCTCGACGTCGGCTCACCGGTCCCCCCACCCGCGAGCGGCGGCAGTGGCACGAATGCGGGCGTTGTGGTTTCCAGCCACCCCGGCCCCAAAGTTGGGCTTCCTACCACGGGAGGCGCGGGCGCGCTTGCCATGTCGCCTTCTGGCGGCGACAAGCCCGGCCTGGGCGGATCTGGAGGAGGCACCGGCATTGGGCGTGGCAATGGTCCCGGCAGCGGCGTGAAGGGCGAAGGTACGGGCGCCGGCAAGACCGGCCCGGGCCGCGGCTCCGACCCCAGCGCCCACGGGGGAACTTCACCGAGCCCCGGTCCCGGTGGCGCGGGCACCGCGCCCAGCGGCACTCCGCCCGTGCCCGGCGTCTCCGTCGGCGGCGGAAGCAGCATCATTACGCTTCCCAGCTTCGGCTCCGATCCGTCTGCGAATGATCCCTCAGCGCCGGGACGTTCGTCGCTCAAACAACGGCAGACGTTTGACGTCAATGTGGTCGCGACAGCGAATTCGGGTGGGCCGTTCGAGCCCTACAAGAGCCTGCTGCACGGGGAAACGCGCACCATTTATCCCGAGACTGGCAGCTCGCTGGGCGCGATTGCCATGCAATACGCGGATGAATCAGGGACAGGGCGCGGAAACCTCACTGACCCGCAGCCAATACGAACGAATCTCCCCGCGGGCTTGCCCCACCTGCGCATGGTAGTTGCCTGCACGCTCGATGCTTCAGGCAATCTGACGAACGTACGGGTCCTCGAACCCGGTTCGCCTGACATGACCACGAGGGTGCTGGCGGCTCTTCGCGGATGGAAGTTTCGGCCCGCCTTGCGCGGCGACCAACCCGTGGAAGTGACCGCCATCCTCGGCTTCAACATTGATACCAACGACCACTTCTAGGGCCATTCACGAGGATTGCCATGGTTTTGAAAGGGCGCGGCTTCCAGCCGCGCCGACACCCGCAAAGGCAAGTCCGATTTTAGCCGCTGAGGTACGCCGTTTGAAGGCATCCTGTGGGTTGGAAAAAGACGGCAATGCCTTTGTCCCAAGGGGCTGAAGCCCCGATTTTCAGGCGCGCCACGACGGCGCGACGGGAAGCCGCGCCCTTTCAAAACAGCTTCATGAATAGTGCAGTCTAGGCAGGGCCGCTGGAACTCACTTCGCGCTGCGTCTGGCCCGGCGCCGCGAAGGCGGAATCACACCCTTCTCCGGGCGCTCGTGCTCAATCTTGTCCGAGAGCTTGTGCAACGGACGATCCCGGGCAGCCGACAACTGCCGCCCCGCTGCGGTCACGGTGAGTCCTTGAGCTGTATAAGTCGCTTCGTTAAACGTTGCCCCCGAATTGGCCTGAGCCACCGCAAATACTCCATGGGGCACGCCGCTGGTGAATGCGGTAGCGATGTAATCTCCCACCATTAATCCGTTCTGCGAATTCGGCAGCCATCCCAGCTGCATCGGCCCGGCAAGGGTGACCGGCTGGTTCCAGGTTGAGCCACCGTTGGCCGACGCGATGAAACCGACGTAGAGCTGGCAGGTAGTGGCCGTGCAGTTGCTTTGCGAATAGTAGTAGTAGTGAATGCCGACGTGAGCGCTCGCGCCCGAAGTCGCCGGATCAATTCCGATACCCGGGATGAAATAATCCGCCGCACTGGACGAGTCGTCGATAGGAACACGCGTCACAGCACTCCAGTTCACGCCGTCGGTCGAGGTGCTGTAGACGAGATCGTTCGTCGAGCAGGCAGAGCGGAATCGGCAATCTTCCCAAACTACCCATACTGTGCCCGATCCATCTACCGCGGCTGAAGGCAGCGGCCCGCTGCGGATTCCCCCTGCGTCCAGGTGCGTCTGCACCAGCGTGATGTTTGCCGGAGCCGTCCAACTCGTGCCTCCGTTGCTCGAAGCGAACGCCGCCATTTCGCCTGCGTCCAGCAGGATCGGCACCACCACCGTCCCGTTCGGCTGTACCAAAGGCTGCCCGCCAATTCCACCGGCAAAGTCCGCCGTCGCCGTCGCGCTCCCCCAGGTCAATCCACCGTCGCTGGAGGTGCTCATGAAGATTTCGTCATTGTTGGCGGGGTTATCCCACTCCACGTAGCAATTGCCGTAGTACGGACTCGCCGGCCAACTATCACACACGATCCAATTCTTGTCGGAGCTAAACGCGGCTGTGTCAACAGCGACCGGATTCTGCCAGGTTGTGCCTCCATTCGTCGACCGGCTAACCATTACGGCAGGCGTCTGTAATGTGGACGAGAGAGGCAGCGACGCGATCATCCATACCCCATGCTTGGCGTCGTACGCCACTTCGGGATCGCTGGCCGCGTCATAAGGGCCTGTGCCTTCGCCCGTGGTCAGCCCCGGCAGAAAACCGTGGCTCCAGGTCGTGCCGCCGTCGCTTGAGGTCGCCCATCCGATGTCGGTCGCGCCGCCGGGTGCGATGCGCCCGGTCTGAAACGCCGCCACCAGCGTAGAACCGTTGGCCAGCAAGTGCGGCTCAACCTCGGTCGCATGCTGCCCGGGTGCGACCGTATAAGGGTCCGCGCTGATCTGCGTCAGGTTTGATCCGACCGGAGTCACGGGTGGCGTCGGGGTGGAAGAGGAGGAAGAATTTGAACACCCCGCAAGGGAAAGAACGAACGACGCCAGGAACAAAACAGCGACCATCCTTCCAACCAAACAGCTGATAACTTTTCCAGTCATGAGGATCCTAAAACCGACGCGCGAGACCATGCGAGATTAGAAGCACGAATATTCATCATGGGTTGGATTCTTATAAACTGCAATCGAAATTCGTTCGAGGTCAGTGCCGCAATGGATTCATTGATCTGCCGATGTGCCCACTAACGTTATCGCCGTGTCATCCACGTAAATAGCCCGCCATCGCCGGCTCTCAAGAAGAATGGTGGCCAGGGGAGCCTCTCTGGGCAGCAGAATACAGCCAATGTCGCGGCCCGCCAGGAACTCCTCAAACTCCGGCTCGCCCCGTATCATCTTCAAGTAAGACTTGAAGAATTGCTCGCCGTACAAGTCGTGCCGGTCATCTACGACCACCCGGGTCGCGGGGTAGAGGCGGTAGATCAAGTACCCTCCCCAGTAGTCGGGGCTCAGAACCGGCCCCTTGATTTCGTGGTTCTTCAGATAGTTTACCGCCTCGACCGGCATCCGCTTGGCATCGAAGTGCGCATCCATCCCGAGGCTGGATGCGAGTTTTCCGCCAGCCCCGGCGATCCAAAAGGTGAGCACGACGATGAGAATCGGCCACACATGGCCGCGCAGTGCGGACTCAACCGCGGCCATCCTCTGGAAGAATCCCGGCCCCGGGCTTGGCTGCGACAACACCGGCGACAACCGTGGACCGACTACCATCACCAGCAGCACCGACGAAACCGGAATATTCCGCGATGCATACAGTCCGGAGTACACCGCGAACAGCACCGTCATTATTTCGCTCATGCGCAACTGGCGTCCGCGCGCCACCAGAGCGGCCAGGGTGATGAGGAGCAGGATCAAGAAACATCTCTGCGCCACACCGTGAAAATCGGGCGACCGGAATTCATCGATGTGATCCATCAAGAAGCGGTTCGAAAGATACGAGTAGATATGCGCGTGCAGTCTCCATCCAAAAGGGTTCGCCAGGCTCGCGGCCAGCGAAAGCAGTCCCGCACCCGCCAGCGCGCGCGCCCGCTTCCCTGCCGCAATCCTCGGAAACAGTTCCTCGATGCGAATCTGTTTCGCCCGGAACCAGTTCCACATGGCTCCCGCCCAGAAAATTCCCAGCAACACGAACCCCACCAGAAACCCGCCGTGCATGTTGACCCAGACCAGCATCAGCAACGGCAGAGCCCATAACCATCCGCTGTTCTGGCGATCTCGCCCGTCGAACCATTCCCGCTCCGAAGACTCGAGGATCCAGAACCAGGCCAGCGCAAACAACCAGCTCACCACGTGAGGCCGCGCCAAGAAGTGAATCATCGAAGCGGACACCGCCAGCAGCACGAGCACCAGCGCAACCAACACATTGGTTCCCCGGAGAATCAACAGCCGGTACGTCCAAGAGAAAACAGCGGCAATCACAATGGCCGTAAACCACACCACCCCATTCAGTCCCAGGCTGGCTTCCAACTGGCCCACAAGCAGGTCATACAGCCACTCCCAGGCAAACCAGGGTTTGCCTCCCATGGTCGAAGAAAACGAATCCACCCGCGGGATCGTGTGGGTTGCAAGAATCTCTTGCCCGGCGCGGATATGCCACCCGATGCCCGCATCTCCCAGCAGACGCACCGACAGCGGTGTGAACACGAGCACCCCCAGCAGCGCAATGAAGATCAAATCTTCTGCCGAGGGCATCGCAATGCGAACCCACGGGGGAGTGGCTGCCGAACTTCTGGAACCGTCTGCCATCGTCGTGAATCTTATAGAGGTGGGGTGATGAACGGCAAGGCGAGAGCTCGGGTCGTGATCGTGGGCGCAGGCTTTGGCGGCCTCAACGCCGCGCGCGCCTTGGCCAGGGAGCCCGTACAAATTACGATCATCGACCGCAAGAACCACCACACGTTCCAGCCACTTCTGTACCAAGTCGCAACCGCCGGGCTTTCCCCGGGAGAAATTGCCGCGCCCATCCGCTCCATCTTTCGGCCGTACTCGAACGTCGAAGTCCTCATGGCGGAGGTCACCGGATTCGATCTCGAACGCCGCGCTGTCCAGACCCCGGAAGGCGACGTTCCTTATGACTACCTCATCGTTGCTGCCGGTGTGCGCCACGCCTACTTTGGACACGATGACTGGGAGCCGCTTGCCCCAGGTCTCAAGACCATCGAAGACGCGCTCGAAATTCGCCGCCGTGTGCTCCTCGCCTTCGAACTGGCAGAGCGTCAAGCGGCCGCTGGAGAAGCGGCCACTCCGCTCAACTTTGTAGTGGTCGGCGCCGGCCCCACCGGAGTCGAATTAGCCGGAACTCTGGCCGAGATTTGCCGGCACGCACTGGCCCACGACTTCCGCTCGATTGATCCCACACGGGCGCACATTGTTCTGATCGAGGGCGGCCCGCGCGTTCTTGCCTCTTACCCTGAGGACCTGTCGCACAGCGCGCAAGACCAACTGCGACGCCTTGGCGTCGAAGTTCGCACCTCAACCACAGTGACTCAAATCGAGGCCGGCGCCGTTGATTTCGGCGATACGCGTTTCCCCGCCGCGGTAGTGCTGTGGGCGGCGGGAGTTGCGGCCTCACCCTTAGGCAAGAAACTCGGCGCACCGGTGGACCGCGCCGGACGAGTGCAGGTACTGCCCGATCTGAGCGTTCCAAACCATCCGGAAGTGTTCGTGATTGGCGATCTCGCCGCGGCAAAAGACGAGCACGGAAAGATGCTTCCCGGCGTAGCTCCCGTTGCCATCCAGCAGGGCCGCTATGTCGCCGAAGTTATTCGGCGTGAATGCAAGAGGAACGTTGACTCGCGCCCTCGATTCCATTACTGGGACAAGGGCAGCCTGGCCACGATTGGCCGCGCCGCTGCCGTCGCCGAATTCGGCAAGATTCACATCTCCGGTTTCGTCGCCTGGTTAGCCTGGCTGTTCGTTCACATTCTGTTCCTGATCGGTTTCAGGAACCGCCTCCTGGTTTTCATTCAGTGGGCATGGTCTTATGTCACTTACGAACGCGGAGCGCGGTTGATCACGGGCAGTACGTATCTGCCGGGGTGGAGTTCCGATTCACACATTCCCGGCGCAGCCGCGGAATCAGCTCCACAAGAAATCCATACCGGAGCGCCCAAATAGAGCGACAATAGGAATGGGGCCGTGGATTTCGGACTCACGTGCCGCCGGGGCGGCGCTTGTTACGCCAAAGCCTTGTCATCCTGAGCGAAGCGAAAGCCTGCCCTGAGCTTGCCGAAGGGGACCTATGCACTCCTTGTCGACCGCAAAGAATTCGAAGCTGCGTCTCATCATCAGCATCGCAAGCGTTGTGCTTTTCTCGCTCCCGGCATCGGCCGAGATTTTGAAGATCGTCATTGACGACACCATTCAGCCGATCAGCCAGGAATACGTCAGCCGCGCGATAGACGAAGCGCGTCGCCGCGGCGACCAAGCCGTATTGATCGAGATGAATACGCCCGGCGGCCTGGTCAGCTCCACACGGGAAATCATCGAGGCGATCACGGCCTCAACCGTACCGGTGATTGTCTACGTGACGCCCACCGGCGGCCACGCGGGTTCCGCGGGCATTTTCATTCTTGAATCGGCCGACATTGCCGCCATGGCTCCGGGGACAGCCGCGGGGGCGGCTCATCCGGTCGCGCTCATCGGTCCGGTTCAGCTCAAGCCCGACGACGAGATGAAGAAGAAAATGGAGAATGACACCGCCGCCCTGATGCGCTCCGTCGCATCCAAGCGCGGACGCAACGTCCAAGCGGCCGAGAGCGCCGTACTCGAGTCGAAATCTTTCACCGAACAGGAAGCGCTCGCACAACATCTCATTGACTATGTCGCCTCCAGTCCAGAAGAGCTTTTCCGCCAGATGCAGGGAAAGAGCTTCAAACGCTTTAATGGGGAGTCAACCGCGTTGAACCTTACGGGCCAGCCGGTCGTTCTCTTTAACATGACTCTGCGGGAGCACGTCCTCGACACGCTGATGGACCCCAACATTGCATTTCTTCTCCTGGCCATCGGCGCGCTGGCGCTTTACATCGAGTTCAACCATCCCGGCGCGGTCATACCAGGAACGGTCGGAGTCGTTTTCATTCTGGTGGCTGCCTTTGCGCTTAATCTTCTGCCCACGCGCTTTGCCGCTCTGATCCTCATTTTGGGAGCCTTCGCTCTGTTCGCCGCTGAGGCTAAGTTCGCCACCCACGGCGTGCTCACCATCGGCGGCATCGCACTTCTCACTCTGGGCGGGCTGCTGCTGGTGGACTCGCCCATTCCGGAAATGCGCGTCCATCTAGTAACCGCGCTCGCAGTCAGTGTTCCGCTGGGACTGATCACCGCCTTCCTGATGACCATCGCCCTGAAAGCGCGCCGCAACAAGATTGTCACTGGAGCGCAGGGCATAGTGGGTGAGACCGGAGTCGCGCAAACCGCGCTTTCGCCGCAGGGCAAAGTCTTCGTCCACGGCGAACTTTGGGACGCGACGGCTCTCTCGCCTCTGCCCGTGGGCCAACTGGTGGTCGTGCGCAAAGTTGACGGCCTGATCCTGGAGGTCGCTCCGCTCGGGGCGACTCCGCCACAAGCGCTAACTTAAACAGGACGGGCTGGAAGTTGATCCCACCTGCCGTGTTCCGGACGGTAGCTTCCGAGTAGCCGACGACACGCCCAGTGACGAGCCGATTCTGGCATCGTGAGTGATAAGGCGATTTTGCGCCAACAACCGCAGAAGGGCGGCACGGTCGCCTTGTTGTGACAAAGAAAGGCCGCCCAGACATCGGGCGGCTTTAACGTTGGTTTAGCGTTCGTGCTCGTCGTCCGCGCGCCGCAGAAAACCGTGGACCACGTTGTTCTTGTCGGTGTAGTACCCGGTGATGGTCCCCTCCGAGTTGATGCTGGCCGGCTGAGTGCCCTGCCAAGCGCCTTTTCCCGCGCCCGGAGCGTCAAATTCTTTGATCGCGCCTTGCCGAGTGCGCAGGAATCCGTGATACACGTTGTTCTGATCCAAAAAGAATCCTGTCACTGTTTCCGACGGGTTGATGCCACCAAAGCACACGATGGGCCAGCAAGCTCCTGTGCCCTGAATGTAACCTGTGCCAGCGTGAGGAACATCGATTTCGGTAAAGCTGCCATCGGGCGAGCGCAGATAGCCATGAAAAACAAAGCTCTGGTCAATGTACGTTCCCCAAATTTCACCCTCCGGACTGATCCCGAAAGTCTCGGTGCCCTGGCCGGAGTTCGGAACTGAGCCAGCATAGGGATCGTCATACTCGGTGATGTTGCCGTTGGGATCGCGAATGTACCCATGCCAGATCCAGTTGCTGTCCCAGTACTCTCCAACAATCGCTCCCTGTGGGCTAACGCCTGCCGTGAGCGGGGTCACGTAGGTACCTTGCCCCGAACCAGTGCCGGCATCAGGTGGATCGTAATAGCTGAACGTTCCATCCGGATTCCGTATGCAGCCATGCCATGCCCCGTTCGCGTCGAGATACATCTCAGAAACCAACCCGGCATCGTTCACAGCTTCTGCCGCCGTGCCGCCCGTACCTAGCGGACAATCAATTGTGCTGATCTTGCCGCGGGGAGTGCGAAGGAATCCGTGCCACACGTTGTTCTGGTCAAAGTACGATCCCACAATTTCCCGCGATGGGGTCAAGCCGAAGACTTCAACGGCGCCTTGCCCCTTGGCAGTGCCCATCCCGGGAACATCAAACTTGGTAATGGTGCCATCAGGATCACGTAGGAACCCGTGATAGACGCCACTGCCGTCCATGTAATTCCCCGCGACCCAATTCCCGCGGGTAATGTTCCAAGCGAAGGTGCCTTGCCCAGCAGCGGTACCCGCGCCGGGTATGTCGAATGTGACAAATTCTGCTTTCTTCCATTCGCGTCTCTCGCCTTGGCCCCACGCGGCCGAAGCAAGTGCGACGAAACTCATTAACATGAGAACAGCGAAACGTTTCATATTCAGCCTCCTCGTAAACTCGCGTGGCATCACGGGCAGCCGGTCCTGCAGGCACTCGCGACTTCCAGCGCTGTGGAATCTCTTTCCACCTTCTTTCACGAGAAACTGACCGGCAAACAGCAACAGTTTTTGAGATTATCTCCCTTTTTCGGCAGTGCTAGAATTGGGCACAAGCTGGTGAGAGTCGGCAAGGACGCACTATGCAAGAGCAGCCGAGCCATGACATCACGAGGTTACTGCAGGCCTGGAGGCGCGGAGACACTTCGGCCCGTGACGTTCTCATTCCCTTGCTGCAGAGGGAGTTGCACCGGATAGCCCGCCATCACATGGCAGCCCAGCGACCGGGCCATACCCTCCAGACAACAGCTCTGGTCAACGAAGTTTACCTGCGCCTGGTCGACGCCAAGCGAGTCGGCTGGCAGGATCGCTCACATTTCCTGTCCGCCTGTTCCCAGGTGATGCGCCACATCTTGGTCGACCATGCGCGCGCCCGCAAAACAACGAAACGCGGCGGCGGCATCGCGGCTTTGCCGCTGGAGGAAGCTTGCGCGGCCTCACCTGAGCCGGACACCGACCTCGTCGCCTTGGACGAGGCACTCGATAGGCTCGCAAAACACAATCCGCGCCGGGCCAAGGTCGTGGAGATGAGATTCTTCGGTGGCCTCAGCGTGGAGGAGACCGCCGCTGCGCTTGGGATATCGGAGGAGAGCGTCTTGCGCGACTGGCGGCTCGCGAGGGTTTGGCTCGCGCGCGAACTTAGACACGGAGACCAGCATGGACAGCGAGCGCTGGCGCAGGATTGAAAGCCTGTATGAAGCGGCGGTGGCGTTAGAACCTGACCGTCGCGCCGCCTTCCTCGAAGAAAGCTGCTCTGGGGAGGAAAGCCTACGGCGGGAGGTCGAGTCGCTCCTGCTCCATGAGCGAACCGCTGGGCGTTTTCTGGAGGTGCCCGAGCCGCTGGCAAACGGCCAGCGTATTTCTCACTACGAGATTCAGGGGAAGCTCGGGAGTGGTGGCATGGGCGTGGTCTACAAGGCCGAAGACGTGAAGCTCGGTCGGTTCGTCGCCCTCAAAGTCCTGCCCGAAGATTTAGCCAAGGACCCGCAAGCCCTTAGCCGCTTCCAGCGCGAAGCCAAGGCTGCCTCGGCACTGAACCACCCCAACATCTGCACCGTCTACGAAATCGACGACCAGCACGGGCAGGCGTTCATCGCCATGGAGTATCTAGAGGGCGTGACGCTGAAGCAGAGGATCGCCGGGAAACCCGTCGCGAGCGATGTCCTGCTCGGTTTGGCTATTGAGATCGCGGACGCTCTGGATGCGGCCCACTCTAAAGGCATCATCCATCGCGACATCAAGCCCGCCAACATCTTCATAACGGGGCGCGGCCACGCCAAGATTCTGGACTTTGGCCTGGCGAAGCTGACTCCTGCAGGGAGCGTAGGAATGGGAGTAGGGTTGCTGTCGCAGCCGACGGCGGAGTCCAGCGAGCACCTGACCAGTCCGGGCACTATGCTCGGCACGGTGGCTTACATGTCGCCGGAGCAGGTGCGCGGCAAAGCGCTCGACGCCCGCACCGACCTGTTCTCGTTCGGAGCCGTGCTGTATGAGATGGCCACGGGGGTCCTGCCGTTTCGGGGAGAGACACCTGCGCTCCTCTGCAGAGCCATCCTGGATGCGCCTCCAGTGGCCGCCGTGCGGCTGAATCCCGACCTGCCGCCGAAGTTGGAAGAGGTCATCACCAAGTGTCTGGAGAAAGACCGTGACTTGCGCTACCAGCACGTCTCCGACATCCGCGCTGACCTGCAACGGCTGAAGCGCGACACCGACTCAGCGCGACTCGCAGTGAGCATAAAGCCCGGAGCCGCAACCGCCAGCGGAAAACGCTGGAAGACGATCATCCCTGCTGCCGTGGCTGTGCTGGCGTTGTCCGTTGGCGGCTACTTCTATCTTCACCGCTATCCTCACCGCGCAGCTGGACTCACGGAACGGGACAAGATCGTCCTCGCCGACTTCACCAATACCACGGGCGAGCCGATCTTCGATGGCGCGCTCCGGCAAGGACTGGCCGTGCAACTGGAGCAATCGCCGTTCTTCAGTCTGGTGTCCGATCAGCAGATTCAGCAGACGCTGAAGATGATGAAACAGCCGTCTGATGCGAGGTTGACCCCGGAGATCGCCCGGGAAGTTTGCCAGCGAACCAGCAGTGCCGCAGTCCTGGACGGTTCGATAGCCCAAATTGGGACGCAGTACAGCCTGATCCTGAAGGCGGTGAGTTGCTCGAATGGTGAATCCCTGACAAGCGCGCAAGCCCAGGCAAATGATAAGAGCCACGTGCTGGAAGCTCTTGGAAAAGCATCTTTTGACATACGCCAGAAGCTCGGCGAATCCATCAACAGCGTGCAGAAGTTCGATACGCCGTTGGAGCAGGACACCACTTCGTCCCTGGAGGCCCTTCAGGCCTACAGCTTGGGGCTCAAACTGGTCGCAAAGGGAGATGAGCGCGCAGCGGTGCCTTTTTTCGAGCAAGCCATAAGACTCGACCCGAACTTTGCTATGGCTTACGCCCAGCTTGCAGGCCGGTACTATTGGGCTTTGGGTGAAACCACGCTTGCATCTCAAAACGCGCGTAAGGCATTCGATCTACGCGCCAGCGTGAGTGAGCGCGAAAGGCTGTCGCTAGAGACGTTTTACCACATTGCCGTTACCGGCGATCTTCTTAAGGCGCTGCAGCCGTGTGGAGTTTGGGTACAGACATATCCGCGAGATTGGGAAGCGCCCAACATGCTGGGCTCTATCTACAACATGCTGGGGCAAAATGACAAGGCACTTCCGCATTACCGCGAGGCCCTGCAACTCTATCCAGACAGTGGCCTGATTTACGACAATTTAGTTTTCTTATACATCTCTCTGAACCGCTTTGACGACGCGCGGACGACTTTGCAAGAGGCAAAGTCGAAGAATCCTGATTTCCCCTTTCTACCAACGGCCCTTCGCTATCTTGCTTTCTTACAGAACGAAGAACTGAGTAAACAGAGGGTGGTCAGCTCCACAGCAGGGAACCCAATCGCAGGCGAGGAGTCGCCGGGGTACGAAGCGGCTATGGCGGGTTATTTCGGACTCCTGGAGAGAGCGCGGGAATTCTCTCGTCAGGCAGTTGCCTCCGCTGAGCAAGAGAAAGCAGCAGCAGAAGCGGCGGGATATGAAGCGGATGCGGCGCTGCGAGAAGCGCTTTTCGGGAATGTGAGGGAGGGGCGGCAACACGCTGCCTCCGCTCTCCGTCTCTCCACTGTGCGTGATGTGCAGTATGAAGCGGCACTGGCACTGGCAGTGACAGGCGATGCAGTTCGGGCAGCGGCTCTTGCCGAAGATTTGGGGAAGCGTTTTCCAGAAGACACTATGGTCCAGTTTGACTACCTGCCGACGCTACACGCGCAGCTTGCACTTAACCGCAACGATCCCTTGCAGGCCATTGAAGCCCTGCAGATGGCGCGTCCCTATGAGATGGCCGCAGGCCTGTATCCAGCCTACATTCGTGGACTCGCGCATCTGGCCGCGCATCAAAGCAACGAAGCTGCATCCGAATTCCAGAAGATCCTCGACTATCGTGGAGTTGTTCTAAATGAGCCCATCGGAGCGCTTGCCCATCTTCAAATTGGTCGTGTTCATGCGATGCGGGGTGACGCAGCCAAATCGAAGGCGGCCTATCAAGATTTCCTCGCCCTCTGGAAAGACGCCGACCCCGACATCCGCATCCTGAAAGAAGCCGAAGCCGAGTACGCGAAGCTGCAGTAGGCACGATAGATGAGAGTGCCGAAAGCGTCATTCTGATTCAGGGTTACGTCGACCGATGCTAACGGGCCATAGCGCTCACGACTTGGACGGTTTCGGATTCTGGGCAGATGACGGGCTACCCGGAAGCAATTCTTTAAGGTAGCGCTTATGGGGCGACTCAGCCGGCCGACACGGCTCCCGCAACGCTCTAACATCCGTAGCGCCGGCATCTTGCCGGCGCTACTTTTGCGGCGCACTCGCAAACGTGTCGGGAGTTTCACTTCAGGTTGAACAGTGCGTTCACGTGCGCGGTGACGGTTACCGTCTGCGGCGTGAATTCCTCCGTCGGCGCGGGCGGAGCAGCGTTCGCCATAGCCGTCATGGGACGCATCACGCGCCCCATGATCGGGCGTGGCGTCTCAAACGTGTCCACCGAGGCGTAGGAAAGTTCTCCCAGCATCCGTCCGCAGGCGTGGGCCAGCGTATCGGCGGAGTTGCGCGCGCGGCGATAGGCGTCTTCCACCGCTTTGTTCTTCGCCTCATCCATGTTCTCGAGCGTGTAGCTCAGCGTCTGAGATTCGCTCACGTTCGCATCCGCGAGTTGCTGGGTGATAGGCGCGACCTTGGAGAAATCCTTGAGCTTCAGCGTGATATCAGTCGTGACCCGATACCCTATGACTTTCTGTTTCGGATTTTTCCAGTCATAGGTTGGCTGTACGGCAAGGAAACCCACCGTCGCCGCCTTGGGGTCCACCCCATTCGCCCGAAGCACCTGCCTCACGTCCTCCACGTTCTTGGAGGCGTGTTGGAAGGCTGCCTGCGAGGTATTGTCCTGTACCGAGATGTTGAACTGAATCTGCGCGGTGTCAGGCGCAGCCTCAAACTTGCCGTCCGCGCCGACGTAGACGGTGTTTGGCTGTGCCGCAAGGGAGGGATGGTCCTGGGAAAAAGCTGCGGCCGTGGCGAGGAGAAGCAGGAGGGGAAGAAAGCGTGTGAATCTCATGACAGGCCTCCGGGAACGATTATCAGACATGGAAACCAGTTCCCCAAGACTATTCTCTGGGAGAACGGCGATCGGAATGGATTTCGCGCAGGGCAGTCAAGCATCGATGAGATCGCTGAGAGCGGTCAGGGCCAGACCCTGGGGCAGCAAGGCGCAGGCAGAGGTGAGAACCACCAAGAGCAGGAGGGCGGCTGCAAGATAGAGTACTAACGGATTTCGCTGGTTCACCGGTGACTGCTCCCGCGATCCGATTTAGCCCTTTGCTCCGGTGGAATAGGCAACCCGGGGGTAGATCTGGGCGTCAATGTCCTTCCTCAAATCCTCCCAGATATTGTTCGGCATTTCGAGGAACACTTTCACGACCTCCGGGTCAAACTGCCGGCCAGACCATTTCTGAATTTCGGCGCGTGCGGCTTCCAGCGTCTGGGCAGGTCGATAGGGACGGTCCGAGGTAATCGCATCCAGCGTGTCTGCGATGGAAAAGATCCGCGCCCCAAGCGGAATCTCCTCGCCTTTCAGCCCGCGGGGATAGCCAGTGCCATCAAAGCGCTCCTGGTGGGCATAGACGATCTCCGATGCCTCGAGGAGAAACGGTATCTTCTTGAGCATCTGGTAACCCCGATAGGCGTGCTCGCGCATGAGAGCAATCTCGTCGGGATCCAACTTGTCCGGTTTGCGCAGAATGGCGTCCGGGATGGCCATTTTCCCAATGTCGTGCAGAAAAGCGCCGCGGGCGATAACTGGAATGTGCTCGCGCGGCAGCCCCATGGCCCGAGCAATGGCAATGGTGAACGCGGTCACACGCTTGGAGTGGCCCTCGGTCTCCGCGTCCTTCAAGTCCAGCGCGTCCCCCAGGGCTTCCAGCGTGATGTCATACGACCGCTCCAGATTTCCCATCGCCGCCTGCAACTGAATGGTACGGGCTTCCACCAGAGACTCCAGATTGGTCTGGTAGGTGCGGTTCTCCACCTTCAGCCGGCGGTTTTCCAGCGCGCGGCTGACCGTGTTGAGGAGTTGTTCGCGCTCGAACGGCTTTAGCAGGTAGTCATAGGCGCCATCGCGAATGGCCTTCAGGGCGACGGAAATATCGTGCACCGCCGTGACCATCACTACCGGCATATCGGGGTACTTTTCCTTAGTTTGCTCTAACAGACCGATGCCATCCAGGTCCGCCATCATGAGATCAGAGAGCATCAACTCGAAACCTTCCCCGGAGGTGAGGACGGCCAGCGCCTCCATGCCGGAACCCGCTTGTTTGCAGGCGTACCCGTGCGCGGTCAGCATCTGTACGACGATCTCACGAATTGCTTCTTCGTCATCAACGACTAGGATGCGTTCCGGCATAAGTACACGAAAGTCTATCGGCGATTGTAACCTACCCGCGAGATGCCGAAAGTAATCATTCAGGTCCGGAAACTCTACCGAGAAATTCCCGGCCCGTGATATTCAGGAACAAGGAACAGGTACGTCCTGACTACGATGAGCGCGTCCCTCTGGTCAATCTGGAGTGCGGCGGCGGACCTTGGCATCGCCAGGCCCACGGCGGCGGAGTTTGCCCTGCTCCTTCTGCTGGGCGCGTTTCTGTTTGCCCTGCGTGCCGGACGCGAGAATTACTTCCAGATCTGGATTGCGGGCTGGACGGCTCTAGTGGCCTCCCGTCTCGCCGAGCATTCCCTGGCGGCGAAGATACCCGCACCGTTCGACTTGGTCGTCATTCACGCCACATTCGTGCTGGCGGTGGGATTGCTTGCCGGCGCCGTTCTCCTGTACACACGCAGCCGGGAACTGATCATCCCTCTGGCTGTAATCACGCCGATTCTTGTGGGCTTTGCCGGGGCCAGAGTTCTGTTATGGCCGGATTCCCTGCCCTTACGCATGGCGGTCGAAGTCAGCTACCGGATCATCCTGTTGACCGCCGCGATTGTGCTGCTGCATGCGCGCCGCGGACGGCTGGAACCGGGCGCGTGGCTATTCGCCCTGTGCTTACCTGCGCTGCATCTTTCCTGGCCGCCGTTCACCGACGGTATGCCCGGAGTTGCGCTTCGAGGCGGCGAAATTGCGCTCGGTTTGAGCATGTTGCTGATGGTTTTGGGCCAGACCCGCATGCGCACCCGAAGGCTGCTGGCTTTTGAGGCACTCGCCAACAGCATGACTGGTTCGCCGTCTTACGGCACCATTGTTCAGGCTGCGTTGGAGGAACTGCAGCGGGTCAACGGGCTCCGGGCGGCATGGTTCCGCCTGCTCGACGCCGAACATCTGGTGGCGACCCATGCGGTCGGAGTGTCCGCCGATTTTCTGCGCAACACCAGTTTTGCTCCTCTCTCCGAGGAACTGTCGAAACTGTTCCAGGAAGGCGAACTGCAAGTCGCCTCACGGGATGCCGCCGCTCCCGAGGATCCTGCTTCCCTTGAAGCCGAGCGGATTCGGCAGGTCGTGCTGGTGCCGGTCGTGGGCAACAAATCTCCTGTCGGATTGCTGCTGCTGGGAGACTCCCGCACCCGGCAATGGACCGTGGAAGAACGGGGTTTTCTCAAGGCCTGCGCCAAACAACTTGCGATGGGGGTGGAGAACTCCCGGCTGCTGGAGCAGGTGTTGCGCTCCCAGCGCCAGTGGATGAACACCTTCGACTCGGTCCACGACATCATCCTGGCGCACGACTCGGATTTCCGCATCATCAAGGCCAACCAGGTTCTGCTCGAGCATCTGGGCCAGGCTGCAGCCGACGTCATTGGCAGCACTTGCGAGTCAGCCTTGCCCCACAACGTCGGAGAGTGGACCGGCTGCCCGTACTGCGCCATGCGCGGGGACGAAGAATTCACCGAGGGCGCTGATCCTTGTTTTGGCGGCTTCTCGGTGGTTTCGACTACGTTGTACACCGAGCAGGAAACTGGCCAACGCGGAGTCATCCACGTCATTCGCGATATCTCCGAGCGCCGCTCCGCCGAGGAAAGATACCGCCTGCTGTTTGAGCAGGTGCAGGAGGGCGTCTACGTTGCTGCCCCTGACGGGCGGTTGCTCGACTGCAACGACGCGCTGGTGCTCATGCTGGGCTACGCCACGCGGGAAGAGTTGCTGGCCCTGAACCTGAATTCGGACATCTGCGTGGACCCACGTCAGCGCGAGCAATTCCAGCGCGAGATCGAGACGCACAATTACGTGCGCAACTTTGAAGTCACCCTGCGCCGCAAAGACGGAACGCTGATGTTGGCCGTGGAAAGCAGTTTCGCCACGCGCGACACGACGGGTGGCATCGAGCGCTACCAGGGCTTCGTTCTCGACATGACCGAGAAGCGCCGCGCCGAAGACGAAATGCGGCGGCGCAATCGTGAACTGAATGCGCTCAATGCCATGGCGGTGGTGGCGGCGCAATCCTTCGATCTGGATGAGATTCTGAACCTGACGCTGCGCCAGGTCGTCACCCTGTTTGGGGCGGAGAGCGGATCGGTCTACTTGTCGGACTCCGACAACCAGACCTACCGCCGTCGGGCAGCCTGGGGCCCGCGCAGCCGCGAAAAGGCGCGCGCCGCAGAAGTTACTTTTATCGAAGGCTTTGGCGATCTGGTCATCCGCTCGCGCACCGAGGTCATCACAGCCGAATACCTGCCTCACCTTCCGCCCAACGTGGCCGATTTCCTGCGCTCGGACCCCGACCGCTCCTGGATCTGGGTATTGTTCTGGGGCAAAGACTGCCCCGTCGGCATCATGGGCATGTGCAGCCACCTGGGATACGAGTGGTCCAGCAACGAAGAGAACCTGATGGTCGCTATCAGCCGGCAGTTAGCCACCACCATCGAAAAAGTCCGGCTGTACGAAGAAACCTGCCGCGCTTATGAAGACCTGCGGAAGACGCAGGAGCAGCTTTTACAAAGCGAAAAGATGTCAGCGGTAGGCCAGTTGATTGCCGGCGTGGCCCACGAGCTCAACAACCCGCTTACCGCCATCCTGGGATACGCGCAGCTGCTGGAGAGCGAAGGCCTCAACCAACGCGCGCAGGATTACGTAGGCAAACTCTTCAAGCAGGCGCAGCGCACCCACCGCGTGGTCCAGAATCTGTTGTCGTTCGCCCGCCAGCGCAAACCCGAGCGGGAGGAA
>Ga0209039_10002042_pt1 | contig 17775 bp, 1 predicted proteins | sample BogFormECP12_OM1_FD_188238 | JGI IMG/M metagenome (GOLD analysis project Ga0209039, IMG submission 188238) | Bog forest soil microbial communities from Calvert Island, British Columbia, Canada - ECP12_OM1 (SPAdes) (version 2) | ecosystem: Environmental > Aquatic > Freshwater > Wetlands > Bog ...
AGTCGCCACCCCTGCCCGGAATTTCGCCCGAAACCATTCCACCTATCTTGCACATCCTACCCATCATCGCGCACCAACTGGCGAGCGCTAGGAAAAAAAGCGGCCTTTCGGCGATCAAGGTGCGAGAGCGTGTGCGACAGAGGCGACGAACGACTTTGGCCACTCCCTCAAAGGGTCGGCAAGAAGTTCAATAGCCGTCTTGTCGCCCCGACTTGATCACAACAGCTCGTCGCAAGCACTTTGCGGCGAGCTGTTTCTCGTTTGGCACCGAAGGTTTGGACCTGATTTGGAGCGTCTTGATTCCGGTCCAAACAACCACCCTAGTTCGGCTCGGCGATGCAACGAGTGGCTATAACCCATTGAATGGGCTTGAGTTACTGAGTTCAAATCCAGTCGCTGCTTTTGCCGCAATCGACTGATAAATGTTAGCGTTGGCGCTCGACCACACGCGAAAACACGTCGGTGTGTCGGACCGACGCGCGCAGAACCGGGAGTGCGTGGTGCTATGCACGGAATAGTGCCAGCGCGAAAGTCCATCCAAGTCGCCCACGAGCCGGCTCACCACCTGGGCCATGGAAGGGTGTTCTGCGACCAATCAAGGCAGAAGTTCCCAACCAGGCGCTGCACCTAGAAGATGCGGTTGGAAGTGCGTTGCAGAAGTGCCGAAGGTCGCGTTGAAAGTCATTGCTTGACCGCCGAATACGGCAAGTTTACTTTGGTGTTGGATCGGGTTTACATCCAAGTTGAATGGCCAATGCCGCCCTCGTTTTGCCGTACAAGTATTCTCAGTCGTTGCTCTGATAAGCGCGCCTGATCTGGATTCAAGCGCGCCACACGCCTCGGAGAGCAGATCGAATGACCCAACTCAGTCAAACAAATCCAGTGCAACACAAGACCACTTGGCCTGTTCTTTACGGTTTCCCGAATTGGGCAATCGCACAGTCTGGACGCCGCGAGTTCGCTTGTCCGGCCCGCACTCGCCTCGCCGGACCCAAGCGTAATCTGGGACGCAAGCGAACAGCTGTTGCCAGGACCACACAGATGCCGTGCCTGATCCATAGGCGTGTGTACTGCATCGGAATGCCCTCCTTACGTCGCCTCCATTTCGTCCCGCCGCCATCGACAGCAGGACCGCCGAGTCCGCCGATTAATGCCGTATGGTGACATCTGTATATAGTGAGCACTTGCTGTTAGTCGATGTCTACTGCGGAATCAACGCCTGTTGCAGCGCGTTGAAGTACGACATAATGTTGCGCGCGAAGACCAAGCAAATTTCCTCGTTGTCAATGAACGGCGCCGCGCTGTACTGCGCCTTGAGGAATGCGATGAGGACTTCGGGATCGCCGATCGGGAACGTGTCGAGGAGGCTCATCGCCTTGTAAACCTGCACGTCAGAGAACGTTTCGGCGTTGGTGTTCAGGTGCGGCCACTGAAGGATGCCCTGGACCAGCACGTACCCCTGCACCTGCTTGGCGCCCGCGTTCGTATGCTGCGCTGGCGCCAGCCGGAATCCTGTGAAGCCGCTCGACGACAGGAACGGCCCGACACCGGCGACCGTCGGCTCCGACGTCATGTTCGCGCTCATCCCTGAGACCAGGTAGTAGCGCCACTCGTCACCGGGGTGACCGAACAGGTCGTAGTCGCCGGTGAGGTCGAACACCGACTGATCGTATGTCGAGGGCGGCTCGATGTAATACATGATGGTGCCGTCGGTCGTCGCGATGTAGTCGGCCTGGAGCGAGTGGAACGTCTTGCCATCGTAGTACTGGATGGGGTTGCCGTTCACATCCTGATAGACCGTGATGCCCGCCTTCCCCTGCACGCTGACAGTAAACCCGTTCGGATCCTGGTACACGCTGTACAGCGGCCCGCCGCCGACGGGGTCGATGACGTCGTAGAGCTTGGTTGAGCCGGGCACCGCACGCGCCATTGGCATGGTGTTGAGCCCGAGCACCGACGTCGTGAGCTGCGTGAGCAGTTTCGCGTTGGCTGAATCGCCCCAGTTGACGATCGAGCTCACGCCCTTGACAAGATCGAACGGGATAACGTTGTTCGGGAGGATCGGCAGTCCCGTGTTCGGGCCGGAGGTTGCAATGGTCCCCGCGCTCGCGCCCGTTGCGGTCGGCGCCGCCAGCACGAGGTTCGCCTCGACGTCGTTGAGTGGGTTCTTCGCGGGGCGCGGGCCCGGCGCGGTGATCGACTTGTAGAGGAAATCCGCGGCGGCGTCGAGCACCGGCACGGCCATTACGGGCGTGATCTGCGGCACGACCACGGCCTCGGTCGACACGGGCGGCAAGAAGCGCTCGCAGTAGGTCACGCGATAGAGCATGCGCCACGGAATCGACACGTGCTTCTGCGCGTCGCGCATGGCGCGCGCGTCGGCTTCGTCGCTGTTCGCGAGCCAGACGGGGTCAACCACCTGGACCCAGAAGTCGTCGGCGTTGTTCTGAGTGGGCTGGAGGAAGAATGCGTACGTTCTGAATTGCTTGACCTTGCCAGGCCGATCGTACGGCTCGAGCGCGCCGGTGATGCCGTCGGCGTTCCCAGACGAATACGCGGGCTGAGGCTGCGTGTACGTCTGGCTATCGTCGAGGTTATTCGATGTCGGCAGCCCGGCGCCTGATGACACGTTCGGTACGATATTGTAGATGAGGCCGTCGGAGCCGATGACGAGGTTCAGCCCGCTCTGGTTGTTCTGGTTGAACGTCGAGTTGTTCTTCATCACGAAATGCGCGTCGTTGTTCGAGGCGTAGCGCATCTGCGTGTCGCTTTCGATGCCGTCGAACGAGGCCGCGATGTCGAACGAAGACGTGCCAGTCGTGTTGTAACTGGACTTGACCGAAAACTTGCTGGTGTATGTGTAAGCGAATTTGAAGTCGATGACGGTCAGAATGGCCGCGGCGAGCTTGATGTTGAAGTTGACGTTGCCCACGGCCGTGTTGCCGGACGTCGTCGTGTAGACCTCGTCGTACGAGGTGGTGTAGGTGTGCTTGACCTCTTGTGTGCCACCGCGTGAGGTCCACACGTACTCATTATAGAAGTCGAGTCCCGGCGTCAGCCGCGAGTCGGTCGGCCAGGCCTCGGTGTCGTACTGTGCCTTGTACAGCGCCAGCGCGTTGAATGCCTGCTGATCGATCTGGCGCTTGAGCTTGTAGGCCTCGACCATGCGCATGTAGCTGGCGTCGTGCCCAACGGTACCGGGCGAGAAGTTCTTGTCGTAGGCAACTTGCATCTCTCCGGTCGACGTCGTGTAGGTCTGCACGCCGGTCGGCAACGTCGCCGGGTTGTAAACGTAGCCGACCACGCCGTCGAGCACGCCCGGGCGCAGGTACTGACTATTGATTCGGAACGACACGATGTTGAGGTCGCGCGGGATCTGCAGATCGGGAATCCGAACGAAGCCGAACACGGTGTTGGTCTGCAACAGCGTCTGCTGGTAGACATCGAGTGTTTGCGACGTGACGAACGCCTGGCCGTATGGCGACGGCACGTACATCCGCGCGCCGAACTTCTCCTCGGTCGGCACCTTCGGCAGGGCCGCCGACGGGTTGGACGACGTGAAACCTCCGAGATTCGGGTTCGGTAGGATCGCGGTCTTCGACGCCGCCGTACCGACCGTCGTGCTCTGCGTGGTGACGCTGTTCAGGCTCGCCATGAACAGGTCGCCCGTCACGGGCGCCAGCGTACCCTGCAACCTCGCCGTGTACCTGTTCGACTCGTCGAGTTTGTTGCTCGCCGTGATCTGCGAGCCGTCGCCACTGTTCCAGGCGTACGAGCCACCGACGCCGAACGTGCCGAAGAGCGAGAGAAGCTGGGGCCCCTTCACGCCAAAACCGAAGGGCGAGATGCTCAAATCCAGATCGCACTTGAAGCCCAGGGCATCGCTGAAATCGATCTTGTTCTCGTCCGAGTTGTCGTAGCCTCGCTGCAGCTTCAACGTGACCGATGTCGGGGCGCTGAACGTGATCGACGTCGCACCCGAGTACGACGGTTTGTTGGTCAGGTTCGCCATCGGAGCCGGCGGCGCGCCCTCGATGTAACCGATGAGCTGCACGTCCCCCTGCTCCTGCGAAACCCAGCTCAGGACGAGGTCGCCGATCTTCTTGCCGGCGTACAGCGTGAGCACGTTGTCCTTGACGTAGACGTAGGCCTCGTTGAGCTCACCGGCCAGCCCGGCCGTGAGCGTGTTGAGCGTCACCGAATAGGTGGTGAGATCCGGCACGGTGTCGCACACGGTGAGCGCCACCCCCGGCGGCGTGTACAGATTCGGCGTGATGAGCGGCCCGCATCGTCCGACCGCCGGACACCCCGCCAGATCAAGCGACGCGTTCGAGAGCGCGAGATTCATCGACGCCACCGGATTCGTGACGCTGATGTTGTCAATGTATTTGTTCATCGGCAGGATCGGCGCGTTGATCTCCTGGACCATGAATGAGCCGCTCAAATAGAGCAGGAGGAAAGGCTCATTCGTCGGAATCAACCGGCCGAACATGTCGTCGACGATCTGATACGGTTGCCTTACCATGCTCCAGAGGCTGATCTCGGCCAGCCGATACGCTCCTGCGTCGAACGTCAATTGGCGATTACCCGCGACGAAGCCGGTCAGCGAGCTGGGGGGCGATGTGACGAGCGACAGGTTCATGGCGAATCCGTTCACGCAAAGCGACACGCCCTCGCGCTCGCGGCCGGCGAGGGGCGCGAGCAGCGCCCGCGCCTGGTTGGTTGTGATGGCGAACGCGTCCTTGTCGTACGGATTGGAGATGACACCACTCGGGTCGTACTTCGCGACCCAGACACCCACGAGGCCGGCCTTCACCAGGTCATTCGCGCTCGCGTTCGCGATGTCCACGGTGGTGCCATCGTCCTTCTTGATTCCAGTACGGTCGATCGCGCCGCTAAAGAGATAGACATCCCGGATGTTGCCGACCGAGCCGCTGGTGTTGCCCAGCGGCCTGGCGGTGCCGTCGTCGGCGAACGTGGCGCCGATCAACAGGTGCGCGCCGCCGGTCGGATTGACGGCCAAGCCTGCGTCGCCCGTCACCGGTTGGTCCGTCGGCGCGGACGTCCAGTCGCTAAACGTGCCGTCGGTGCGAACCTCGCGCACCGAGATGACGACGTTGTATGCCTTCGCCGGCGGGTTCGCGACGTTACCAAGAAACTTACTCGTTAGCGTATTAGCGCCAGCGCCGGCAGGCTTGATGCTCGAAATGGTGATGTCGCCACCCCCCGACGGGAAGCTCGATGCATGACCCGACATGCCACTGTCCGTCATGGTGCCAAGGTCGGTCGTATCGAACGGCGCGGCATACGGATCGGCGCTGTCGTCGCGGCCGGCCGGAGTCGTCGTGTGTTTCACGATGACGAGCTGGAAGAACTGACCTGGCGTGATCGGCGGGCCAATGAACAACGGGCTGACCGTGTCGTCGGCGTCGGTCAACTGGAGCGTGACGTTGCCTCCGCTCACGCCGACGCGATATGACATGCTGAGCTGCGGTGTCGTGGTGTCGGATCCAGTGCCCTTGTACAGCAAGCCCTGCTCGGTGTTGACGTCAGACACGCTGAAGGTCATCGCGATGCTGAAGTCGCGATTGAAGTTGAAGTTGTCTCCCTTCTTCACCTCGAAGCCGCCGCCCTGGCAGAGCATGGTATACGGCTGCTGGTAGGTGAGCGCGACGTGCCGCCAGCCCGACGAGAACACCGGCGGCGTGGCCGCGGCGTGCAACACCGTGTCATTGACTTGGATGTAGATGTTCGAGTCGTCCTCGAAATCAACGTCGACAAAGTGCACCAGCGGGGCAGGCGTATTCGACGAATAAGTGAACGGGTGATAAGCGAACGGCGTGAACGGCGGAATCGAATGCCAGAACTCGAGGCTAAAGTCGCCCCCACCTCCCGGCGTCGTGAGCAGCGAGTCGACGAGCGGATCGGTCGACGTCACCGGCGTCCGGTACGCACCGGCAAAGCTCAAGCTCGGCGTCGATGTTTCGGAGACGAACGTGGTGAACGCGTTGTAGCCGCCCGTCTCGAAGGTGAGCGGGTACGACGGCGTGAAGGTGAACGGACCGGTCTGCGTGAAGGTCGGCAGGAGCGCCGGGAGGTCGACCTTCACCACGTTGGCGTTGCCGCCTGGTGTGTACACGACGTCGTAGAGGGTCACGGTGCCGCTCGCGTCGGTCGCCTGGAACTGGAATAGCCCGGTGCCGGAGCGAGTGACGGTGGTCGGTTGCGCGGTGAATCCATACACGAGACCGAACTGCGTCTCGACGCTGGAGATCGACGTCGCCGCCCACATGGACGCGGGGTTGATGCCAGCGGGAGACGCATCGCCGGCGGTGGTTCCGTCGGTCACGATGTACGTCGTGCCGTTCAAGTCGAACACGGCGAGTTGTCGCTGCGTGGCCGCCGGCTTGGAGACATACACCGTGTAAGCTTTCTGCACGGCGACGTACACGCCCCCGGACCTCACAAGAGTGTAAAGAACGTTCTTGTAGGTGAAGAAGTCTGCTCCGCCCGACTCTGGCGTGCCCGGGTAGACATTGAGCACCGTGGTGCCGGCGGTGACGGTGCCGATGGGCACGACCGAGCCGGCGAAGTTGCCCGCCGCCGGCGGCACCGTCGACAGCGTGAAGACGAGGCTCGAGTCGAGCTTGAACGTGAGCGCCGGCTGCGCGATCATGAAACTCTTCGTGCCCGTGATCGTGAGCAGGTTGTGCGACGCGTCCTCGGTATACTCGTAAACTTGGCCGTTCAGCGTGAACGTCGAGTGCGGAACCGGATGGCCGCTCTCGACGGTGACGTCGGTCGCCAGTGGTGAGACATTGTTGTTGCCGACAATTGCGTGGGGAACGCGATTGGTGTCGATCAGGTAGTTGAACCCGTTGCTGCTGAACATGGTCGGGTTCGGTACCAGCGGGAACGGCCGCTTGCTGTTGTCGGTGACCACCAGCTGCACCGGGTCGAGCGTGTACGTCGCTCCGCCGATGAAGAACGTTGGCGCGAGATACACCGTGAACTGGCCGACGACCGACGCGGCATTGAAGATATCGAGATCGGCGAAGATGAACTTCGCCTTGGTGCTGTCGAACGGATTGGTGAGCGTGAAGCTGGAATTGCTGATCGGAATTGACGCTTGTCCTTGGCCCAAGAGCGACCCCGTGCTCACGGTGTAGTACGTGATGACGTACACGTCGTCATTGACGCTGATCAGATCGCGACTTGGGCGGACGGGGAAGCTCGCCGTGATCCATACTGGCAGATTCGCCGCGTCGAGATGCAGCGTGTAGGTGACGCCGGGGTCGGTGAGCTTGAAGGTGTTCGGCGAGATGAACGGACGAGGTGCCGCCGTGTCGCCGACGACCATGCATGCCGAGTAGTCGGCCCCGGTGGGCGTTCCGGAGATCGTGTAGAGATTGCCGTTGATCTCGAACGAGTTGCGGTTGATCGGGATCGCCGGGCCGCCGAGTGTGGGGTCCACCTCGTCGATGTCAACGGTGAAGGTGTCCGCGCCGACGGTGGCGATCCCGGCATTGACGTTCGAGCCGGAGATGACCGGGAACTCGACGCGCACGTCGTTGTAGTGAATGAGATAAGTCTTACCGTCGGCAGGAGTGAACGCGTACGACGTCGTCTCGGGCAGATACGAGATCGCCTCGACCCTGTTGTCGGCTTCATCGATGTAATACGTCACGCCCGTGATGGCGTCGGTGAAGAAATGATTGGTGTACGGGAACTCCGCGGTGACAGGGTTGTTGCCGCTGCTGTCGAAGGTGAACGTCACGCCAGACGCCGAATCGGTGAACGTGCGCTGGGCTCCGGCGGCGGTGACAGGGAAGGTGTTTTGCGGATGCCGGTCGTCGGTGGCTGTGGTAGCGCTCACCGTGTAGGTCACCGGCGTGCCGTTGACATTCGCGGTGAGTTGTTTTGTGCCGGTATTGTACGTTACCCCAGCCGGCTTGATCCGCGCCTGCTTCTGGACCGTATCGAGCGTGTACGTGAGCGCGCCCGCCGTCAGCGTCTGATTCGGCTCGGCGCCCGCGAGCGTGGCCTGGTTCGTCGCTTTGACGACGTTAACCGCGTTGACCGTGTAGACGACGTTGCCGTCGACGGAGAATTCGTCGTCGGCGGAGATCACGTAGCCTTTGATCACGTTGCCTCCGCGCACCGTGTACGCGACGCTCGACACGGGATCAATCTTGGGCACGATGAAGCGGCCGTTGACCATCTGGAAGTACGGTCCAGCGGCGTTGACATAGGCGATTGGTACATTCACCGTGTAGGTGTTGGGCCCGGCGATGAACTGGTTGTTGAGCACCGGATAGACGACCGGCGTCGCTTGATTGTCGACCGCGACGGTCACGCCCGTGGCGACCACCACGTTGGCAATGAGCTGGTTGGTCGTGCCCGGCGCGGGGAACGGATACATGATGTTGCTCGAATCGACGAACGTCACCAGCGTGCCGTCGATCACGCACGTGTATGTGATCTTGGTGATCGGGTCGACGAAGAACCCGCCGGTGAGCGCCGTGCCAACGGCGGTGAGTGTGGGTACGACACTTGGACCGCCGCTGAAGGTGAACGCATCGACGGTGACGACGCCGCCCGCGACCGTGATCTTGTAGCGGAGTGGGATGTTGAATCCGCCGCCAGTGACGGGGAAGACGGTGAAGATGTCGCCGCTCGCCGAGCCGGTGTCGGCGACCGGAATGTTGACGTAATAAACCGGGCCGCCCGGAATCTCGAAGTAGGCGCCGGCGCCCAGGTTGCTGAAGATCTCGTAGCTGTTGCCCTCGTGGACGGCCGTGTTGCCGCTGAGCGTGAAGGTGTTGCCGGTGTTGGTGTCGGTGAACTGATTATTCGAGATCGCGTAATAGTGCTGGCCGTCGAACGCGGCGAGGTCGGTCGGCCGGCCAAGGAAGATGGTCTGCGTGCCGAAGGTGAACTGGTTCGGGCTCAGCGCGCCGGCGGACTTGACGAGGTAGGTCTTCGCGCCGCCGGCCGCGATCGAGACCGCATCGGTTCGCAGCGTGTAGGTGCGGGCCGCCACGGTGAATTGCGGCGGCGATCCCGTCATCCGGAAGTAGTTGGTTCCGTCGAACGCCGCGATGTCGTTGACGGTGTAGGTCGCGCCGTCGGTGAACGTCGCGCGAGTGTACGGCGGCGAGCCCGACAGCGTGAACGGCGTCGGCACAGTGACAACACCATCGAGGCCAATGTTGAAGGTGTCGGTACCGTCCGTGAACGTGCGGTACTGCAGGATCGGATAGACGACGCCATCGCCGACGACCGTCGTGTTGTTGATCTGATAGACGATATTGCCGATCGTGACCGTGGTCGCATTGGGCTCGGTTGTCACCGTGAAGCTGCGATCGGCTGCCGTGATCGTATACGTCACGCCGGACGAACTGAGCGGGTACGCGGTGCCGTTGCCGACGAGCTGTCCGTTCAGCGTGTCGATCTGGTAGACGAAGTTCTCGATGACGACGACGTTGCCCTGGCTGATGTTGAACTGGCCGGAGATCGTCGCTCCGTTCAGCGAGCCGCCCTTGAGCGTGATCGTGTACTGCACCCCGTTCAGCACGAACTGCGTGTTGCCGGCGGTCATCGGGTAGACGTTGCCGCCGCCGATCACCGTATTCGGCTGGACGTTGGTGTTGATGATGTAGACGGCGCCGTTGATCGAGAACTGGTAGGGATTGATCGGATACGTTTGCTGATTTCCGGTGACGGTGACGTAAGCGCCAGTCTGATCCCGATCGAACGTGTAGAAGTTGCCGCCGATCGTGAACATCTGCGGCGCGGTCATGAGCGCGTGCGTCGCGGGGGCGCCGGTCGTCGTCGCCGAGTACAAGAAGGTTTGACTGCCGTTGACGGTGTACGCGCCCGTGGCCTCGCTGTATGCGATCACGTAGCCGTAGCCGCTGGTCGACGGGAACGTCAGGCCGATCTGGATCGGAACGACGGTGTTGTTCGCACCGTCGTGGATGGTCACGTTGCCGTGAACAGAATCGTAAGAGTATTGCCGGCCGATCACGCCGAGCACGATGTTGTTCAATGACCCCGGGTCGTTGAAGACATCGAGCGTCGCGACCTGCCCGCCCATCGCGATGGAGAAGGGCGACAGCGGAATTGGCGACGGCGCTTCATCGCCCGCCGGTTGGTCCACCGCCGCATAACCGGCCGTATACACGCCCCCCTTGATCGGGTTGAACGTGAAGATCGTGCGATCGGCGGTGACGTGTGCATTGTCGGGGCCGAACAGGTAGCTCTTGCCGCCGACCACCAAGCTGTAGCGCGACGTCACGCCGTCAGCCAGCGTCGTGCTCAGATTCACGTTGTAGGTGTTGCCGTTGAACGTGAACTTGGGCAGCGCGACGACGCCATAGATCGGATTGAGCGGATCCGTTGCGTCAACGAAATACTGGCCACCGGAAGGGCCTACCTGCTTGCCGCCCGAATCCATGACGAGGTTCGTCGCGGCGTTGTACATGTAGAAGACGGTGTCGTCGGCCTTCATCGTTGTGCCCGGCGTTGGATTCGCCGCGATCGCAGGCGGTATGGCACCTGAACCTTGGAATGCAACGCTGAAAGGTGTCGAGATCAGCGCCCCGAGCCCGTTGCCGCCGAACATGCCCGTCGCCGGTCCGGCGGGAACCGTCGGACGCGGGATGACGCTGCTGGGATCCACGCCCGTCAAGATCGCCGGCAACATGCGGTCGAGGCCGTGCGAGATCGAGCCGTAGAACGGTAGGGGCTTGCCGCTCTTGGGACTGATCGGGATGATCGTCGTCGAGCCGGCGATCAGATACGTCAGGTTGCTCGCATAGATCTGGGATATCTGAACCGGCTGGCGGTTCGCCGCGGCGACATTGAGCGAATACCCATTGAAGCCCGGCGGTCCGACGATCGGCGCCGCCTGCACCGCCCCGCTGACGGCTTGAATCGGCAGAAACGCAGGCGGTTGGCCAGGGCTCGACGGTCCAAACGCCGCGTAGATGAGATTCGAGACTTTGTTGATCTGCGCGACGAGATCCTGCGGATTCACGTTGTTCGGCGTCTCCGGAATGATCGGCGACGCGGCCAGGTTTCCGGCCGCGCCGAGGGTGACGCGCAGGGTGAAGCTCGATGTCTCGATGACGCCGCCGTTCGGCGAGAACAGCACGTACGTGAACAGCTCGTAGTAGTTGCCGCCCGAATCGATGAAGTACTTCGCGACCTTCGTCCCCGTTCCCGTGCCGTCGTCGACGAGGCACATCGCGTAGCCCTGATCAATCAGCTCGAAGCTCGCGCCCTTGAGCGTCCAGTAATGATCGCGAGAGAAGATGAAGAAATCGTATTTGGTCGGCAGCCCGAACAGTGGGATCGTGTTCGGTCCCACAGGATTCGTCCCGATCGATGCGACATCGCGGTCGGCCTTCTTGCTCAAGAACACCGAGCCGGTGACGCCGTTCCTCAGGTGCAGGTTCGCTGAGACGACGGAGTTGTAGGTGTCCATCATCCCGAGCTGCTGGGGATGCACCGGGTTCTGCATGCTTAGAATCAGAGACCGTGTGCGATTCGTGAAGGTTGGATCGACGATCGACGGCGGCACGTTCGGAATGAAGCCCGGCACGCCGGGAGCCGTGTACGCGTCGTACGTCAGGCTCCAGAACTGGCGCGGCAGGCTGACGTCGGTATTGAAGAACGCGACATCAAAGCCCATCGTGTCGGCGATCTGCTCGAGCAGCGGCACCTGCGACGGCAGCACGTCGTTCACGTCGAAATGGTCCGGGCTCGAGAACGTATACCCAGCGGCGCTCAGGTAGCCGTTCAGGAACACCACGCCTTTCGTGGTATCAGAGTCGTCGAACGTCCCGAACGTGCCGAGGTCATCGTTGTCGTAGTCGAACAGAACGCCGACCACCATGTTCGTCATTGACGATACCTGCGAGACCAAGCTCGTACCCGTCTGGTCGTTCTGAAGCGCTGACTCCTCGATGCTGTAGACCGTTCCCGACACCGAAAGAAAGCTGCTGACCGACATCCCCATGTACTCATCGCTGACCGACGTGATCACTGGCCGGTTGTGCGACGAGTAGATGATGTTCGGGCGGTCCATGCCGTCGCCGCTTGGCAAGATCTGCTGGGCGCAGATGTTGGTCGGTGGCAGGCGTTGCGGTTGCACGTTGGCCGAACGCCAGCAGATGCCTTCCTGAATCTGGCCGTTCGTGAGCGCGAGCACTTGCTGCTTGGGCTGAAGCGCATACTTGTGCGTGAGATCGTTGGGCGTGAACAACACGACCTGCGGGTCGTAGACGAAGTGCAGCTTCTGGAGCGATAGCACGGGTTTGCCTTCGGCGTCGATGTTGACGTCGTGGTCCCACGTCACACCGTTCTTGGTGTCGCCGGCTCGCGCGACGATCTCCGGATAAATGAAGGTCCAGAACTGCTGCCCGAGGAAGTTCGAGATGTCGGCGACGAAGCCGGTGCTGGAGTCGAGCTCGGCGATCGGGATGAAGATCGTCGGGACGAAGAACGTCTCGCCGGTGAGGTTGTTGAAGTCGAGATTGTCGAGCGTGTCGACCATCGTCGTCGGTGTGTACTTCGCCCCGAAGAACTGCAACCCGCTCCGCTTGTGTCGCGCGCCCTGGGCGAGCGCCAGGTTGCCGTTGGCTCCCGGGACGAAGGTGTCGATGAGTAAGCCGGAAACCGTGCCGAGCCCGCCGACCAAGCCGAGCGCGAAGTTGTTCGACACGGCGCGGATCATGTACACGAGATTGTTGTACGGAATGAGCTGGAACTCGCCGGGTACCGGCTGGCCGAAGATATCCAGCGTCATCAAATCGCCGGTGCTGGTCAACGAGGTGTGCAAATTGGCGTTGATCTGGTCGATCGAGAGGAGCGTGGTGCTCGCCTGGCCAACGACGTAGATCTCCTTCGGGAACTTGAGCGGCTGGCTGCTCGTGAGCTGGAGGTCGGCCGTACCCGCCGTGGAGGTGATCGAGAAGTTCATGAACTGCGGCACGCCCATGTCGGTCGTCGTCACCGCGACCACGTACGGCTTGTTGGCGACCGAGATCGTCTTCGCCGAATCGTATTGGCGATCCGAGAATGTGTAGGTGAGCTTGTAGAGGTGCGCCGGAGGGCGCTTGTCGACCTGGAACGACGCGTCCAGTCGCAAGGGCACCAGATCACCCGCGCCGAAGGCGAGATAGGCGGCGGAGCCAAGGTCGTGCGTCGCCTGCATGAGATGGCAGTCGGCGCTCCAGTTCTTGCGCCGGCACGCGAAGTAAGCCGTCGGCGTCCGGTTCAAGAGGCTCGGCGGGGCGTCTCTGGCCAGCGAGTACGGCAAGTTCGTGAAGCTCGCCGTTTCCGAGAAGAGCGTGCCCTCGATCGGATACGGATAATGCTCGAACGTGAGCGTGTCGAAGTTTTGATTCTGGTCGGATAGCGAGTACAGGTAGCCGAGCTTGAGCTCGTTGGTCTTGCTCAGCAGGTTGAGATAGCGAGTCCTCTGACGCGCGAAGTGTCCGTACTGGTCGTGGACCATCGCCGGCACGATGATCGACATGTTATAGCACGTGAGCGTTCTCAAGAAGACGACGCGCACATAGAACGGATCGTAGGTCAGGTTCTCCGTCGGATTCGGCAGCCGATCGAACACGTTTTGATCGGCCGGCACGAGCTCGACAAGGTACGCCTCGCCCGTGCTCGGGTTGTAGGCGGAGAAACCATAGATCACTTGCTTTTGCAACCTCACCGGCACTGGCGCCTGGTTCACGACGCCTGGCGCCGGCTGGTCCTGGAGCACCGCGATTCCAGGCTGCAGGCTCTTCGTGAGCGCCAGCGCGGCCACGTCTCGCTGCGCCGTCAAAACCTTGGCGCTCGAGACTTGAGTGCTACTGGCGACCGTCGCGGTGGCCACAAAGTCGGGGGCCAGGTTCGTGACCGCCTTGCCGCCGACCGAAGCCGAGAGCACCTGCTGAGCCGCGAAGGTGTTCGTCGTCGATGGCGGAGGCGCGATGCTGTCTTCGTACGGATTTGGTTGCTGTAGGTCACTCGGCACCGCGATTCGCTCGGCGTCCAGGCTGCCGAAATTGGGCTTTGCCGCCGCCGGAGGTACCGACGCGATCAGCCCGAGAACCGCGTCGGTGATCGCGCGGAACCTGGAGGTGTCAACGGTTTGCGTGAGCTGATCGAAGGGGAAGCCGTAAATCGGCCAGAGCCTCATCAGATCGCGGTTGGTGTCGAGGTACAGATGGATTGGCTCGCGCCGCTTGTGCACGTCGGCACCGATGCGTGTCGTGTCTTGCTGCGCTTGCGCAATGCGGTCGTCCTGCGTTTCGCCGGTGTAGGCGACGTCGAGATACGGGTCGTGTTTGTTCGCGAACTGCCAGTACCGGCTCCGCGGCCACGCCGCGGGCGGATACGGACGCGTGCTCGGGTCGAAGTCGAGGGCCCCGAGCTCGATCACGCTCAACATGTAGCGCGTGGTGCCGATCACCACGCTGTCGTCGGCCGGCACGAACACGAACTTCGACGCGTTGCCGACGCGTGCCTGGCGCACGATGCCCATGAGCAGCTTGCAGGGCATGAATGCCTTTGACGACGTGTCGTCGGGCGACGAATTGATCACAGCGCTGGCCAGGAACACGTTCGAGTCGCTCACCGAGCCGATCGACCGTGTATCGACGTTGATATTGGAGAATACGAACACTGAGCTGTCGGTGACTTGCAGCTTGTAGCCGGGGACGCCGCTCACCTCCGCGTCGAGCGTCATCGTCCCGTAAAAGCCGGCGCCGGGCAGATCGGCCGGCGCAACGGTGAGGAAGACGGGAACTGACCACACCGACATCATCGTGTCGCCACCGACAAAGCTGCCAAAGTACAGGTCGCCTGGCCGCGGCGATGACTTGTCGGTCGCTTTCGGGCTCGGAACGGTGACGTCTTTCGCAATCGGCACTTGCGTCGAGTCGAGCAGATCGTAAGTGCTGGTCTTGTCACCGTAGGTCAGTCGCACACTGTACACCTCACCTTGGAGCACGCCCCTGGAGCCGACGGCGGGTGCCGCGAGCGAAAGCTGCAACTTGGGATACAGTCGTACGGAAGTCGTCAGCTTCGTGTAGACCATCGCGCCGACGAATGTGTGCGTGGCGTCGCCTGAGGTCGACTCGACCGTCGCGGTCGACCCATCCGAGCCGCGCACGCTGAGCGTCTTGCCGGCGAGCGCGAGCACATACGAGAAGCCGGGCCGGAACTTCACGCCGAGTTTCGCCAGGGCGAGATCCACCGGCGGCAACGGCGGATCAACGTTGCGCCGCTCCATCAGGTTCAGCACCGTGCCGCTGGTCAGCCCCTGGAACGCCGCGCCGTCGCCGAGCGGTTGCTCTGGGAACGCCGTCCCGATCTCGAGGCTGCTGATGCCGGTGCCCTCCAGCGCCTCGCGCGGAATCGAGGCCGTGAGTCCAGCCTGGATCGTGACCGGACCCGGGATGATCGGCCTGCGTGTATTCCCCCCCGAGCCAATGACCTGTTCGAGCCTCGCGAGACCGTTGTCGGCAACGGCAATGCGGGAGCGATCGACTTGATTCGCGCGAAAGATGATGACGTTTGGCTTGGTTGTCACCGTGACGACGACGGGAACCTCGAGTTTATCGACGATCGGCGCCCCCCCGTTGGCCGCTTTCGAGCTCAGGGTGAAGTCGAGCGCCGCGGCGGTGACGGCGAGCCCAACGCCCCCCTCGGGCCCCCTGGTTTCCGCTGTCTCGAGCATCGCGACCAAGACATCCCACAGGTAGAGATACGTCGCCTGGCGCAGCTGGCGCACCACGTTCGGCAGCGAGCCGCCGTTCAAGAACGCGTGCGTGGGATCGTACACGGTCACCGGCGCAAGCGGTGCGGCGGTCGTCGCGGTGAAAAGTTTGTTCTCGCTGCCATAGTCCCAGATCGGCACGCCCAGGCAGGTGGGCCACGCGTTGTCGCGATAGAAGCCGAGGAACTGCTGGTTCGCGAATACGCTCGCCGGCGACACCGCGGCGTAGGTGAGCTCCGCGACGCCGGTCTCTACCCTCGAGCCGACCGTAGACGTCGTTACGACCTTCGCCTTGTCGAACGTGTAGGTTCTGAACACGCGATTCTGCCACGCGAATTCGGAAATCGAGTTCAATTGCAGAGCCATCGCCAGGGCGTCGTCGTACCCGGGGCCTCCCGGGAACAGCACCGTCTGTCCTAGTTTTGAGACGTAGTAGGTTCCCGCCGCGATCCGATCGCACGTATAAAACGTCGGCAGCGTGAATGTCCTGGCGCCCAGCGTGTTATGTTGCGTGACGTCGTAGACAAGCGCGCTGACGAGCGGGACAATCGTCGGGCTCCGGTTATAAATCTGCTCATTCTTCGTCTTGATGAAATCATCAAGCGGAACCACCTGTGACACGGCCGAGCCGAGAACGACGGCGCGCAGACCGGTGGCTGGGTCATAGCCGTTCTCGAGCCCAGCTTGCCCCCGTTCGCCGCGCAGGGGATCGAGCTCGAGACTGATCTGCCCGGGGACGTAGCAATACTTCAGGCGCGCGAAGACTGGACTGTCGGCGAGCGCCAGATACATCTCGCGAATGCCCAAGTCGGTGTTCGGGTAATCGGTGCTTGCCGACGCCAGTGCGGTCGAGTCGGCATCCGGCGCGATCGAGAGGCGGAAGCTGTTTTCGACGCGGAAGATCAGGAACAGGCGAGTCGATCCGATCTCCGCGTACGGGTCGACATCGGAGCCCGCCATGTACAGGTTGAAGCTCTGCGCGACGTTGTTCGCGTCGTAGTAGGTCTTTCCAAGCCAATTGAGCGCGCTGTAGAACCAAGCCGGTGCCCACTGCAGCGGTCGGGGGAACCGGATGCGCTGGCCGATGAGGTTCTCGAGTGCGGGAAGCTCGGACGCCTTCGGCGCCGGGCGGACGATTCCAGTGACACTCGCTGCACGAATATCAACCAGCGTCGACTCTTTCATCGCCGAATCCTCCCCGATTTTCGGATTTAGAGAATCGTGTTGGCTCGCGGAAACGGAACAAGAACCGTGAGCCGGATTTCCCATATGAGCGTTGACCTCGTTGTCCGAGACCTCGTCCGGCTCACCTGAACACGTATTGGACATAGGCCGCAACCTCGTGTCCAATGAAAAAAGGTCGAAATTGGAGAGGTGGAGCGGTCGGCGAGCCAGGAGGCCGTGCCCGACTGCCGGCTATGCGAGTTCCCCAAGGCCCAGAGGCAGCATCTGAGGCGGCGAGAGATCGACCTGGCAGACCCGAGGTGCGTCAGCGCATCGAGGCCAAACCCGGCTCCTTCGGCCAGTCGAAGCAGGCGGAGGACGCCGTGGGCATTAAATCGCGCGCCCCTTCGTGCCGTTGGTGCGAGCGGCTGGATGAGACGATCATATCCCTCCTTTCTAAATTCGGCGTTCGGACCGGCCATCTGCGCCTTGCGCGCTTCGGTCTGATCGACCGACGCATCGATCGGCACGTGGAACCGAATCGAGGGACTTTCTCGCCCTGGCCGCTGAGCCTGGTGGACAGAGCGGACAATTTGCTCCTCAACGTCGACGAGTAGATCGGCAGCAACCTCAACGCAATACGTGAGTTGCGACCCTATTACTGCCGTTACGTCCACTGGTGAAACTGTCCGCGCCTGTCCGCCGCATCTGAGAAAGTGCCCGAATCGACCCCCGGTCGTTTCGACGAGGGGTGCTCAATGCACGGCGAATCGAGGATTGCCACAAGAGCCTGTCCCACAATGGATAGGTGCGACACGAGCGTC
>Ga0209039_10002043_pt1 | contig 17766 bp, 17 predicted proteins | sample BogFormECP12_OM1_FD_188238 | JGI IMG/M metagenome (GOLD analysis project Ga0209039, IMG submission 188238) | Bog forest soil microbial communities from Calvert Island, British Columbia, Canada - ECP12_OM1 (SPAdes) (version 2) | ecosystem: Environmental > Aquatic > Freshwater > Wetlands > Bog ...
TCGTGCCCTGATATCGACCGATGCTGCCGTTTTCCAGTTCCATACTGCGTCCTCCGCGTATGATGCGGAGTGCCTACTGCTTTCCGCCGACTGCCTAGTCTTACGATGCCTTAGGCCGTTTGGCCCCATACTTTGACCGGCCTTGGCGGCGGTCCCCAACCCCGGCAGAATCCAACGTTCCGCGAATCACGTGATAGCGGACGCCCGGGAGGTCCTTTACACGCCCGCCGCGGATGAGCACGATGGAGTGCTCCTGGAGGTTATGCCCAACGCCCGGGATATAGGTAGTCACCTCCATGCTGTTGGTAAGGCGCACGCGCGCCACCTTCCGCAACGCCGAGTTGGGCTTCTTCGGTGTCTGCGTGTAGACGCGAATACAAACCCCCCGCTTCTGTGGGCACCCCTCCAGCGCCGGGCTTGACGTTTTGTATCGCGGTTGCTCCCGCCCTAGGCGCACCATTTGGTTGAACGTTGGCATTCGTAGTCTCTCACGCACCCTCGAATGATTTTTACAACTCGTGGGCGACCTGACAACGAGGGAATTGCCCCACCGTCGATCCTTACGAGCGTAGCAGATAGTTTCGATATCTGTCAAGCATGACTGCAAAACGAATTTCGAAATTTTCGAAACTCAAAAACAGCCGGCAATCAAGCCTCATTCGCAAGTGCCGAGTCTTGAATTCTCCGGACCTAGCGTAACTCCAGAATCTCCTTCTCCTTGGCCTTACCCTGCTCTTCGAGCTTGGAGGTGAACTCGTCCGTGGTTTTTTGCACATCCTCCAAGGCCCGCTTTTCGTCGTCCTCCGAGATCGCTTTGTCCTTGAGAAGCTTCTTTAGCGACTCATTCGCATCGCGCCGGATGTTGCGGAGAGCGGTGCGATGGTTCTCCATTACCTTGTGCAGGTGCTTCACCAATTCCTTGCGCCGCTCCTCAGTCAGAGGTGGAATCGGCACCCGCAGGATCTTGCCGTCGTTCACCGGATTCAGGCCGAGGTCGGAGGAGCGAATTGTCTTATCAATCACCGCCAGCAACGTCGGATCCCACGGCTGGATGGTCAGCATATTCGGCTCCGGCACACCCAAGGTCGCCACCTGACTCAAAGGCGTTGGAGAACCGTAGTAGTCCACCCTGACATGGTCGAAGAGCGTCGTCGACGCTCGTCCGGTCCGCACGGTGGCGAGTTCATGACGAAAGTCCTCCAACGCTTTGGTCATGCGAGTCTTCGTCTGTGCCAGCGTTTCCTTGGTCATGCTGTGGCCTCCCCGCGCGACACCAGGGAACCGATCTTCTCGCCCATCACCACCCGCTTCAGATTCTCTGGCACGTTCATGTTGAAAACGATGATCGGCAGCCCGTTATCCATGCACAGCGAGATGGCGGTGGTGTCCATCACCGCCAGCCCATTCGAGAGAACTTCGAGATAGCTGATTCGGGCGTACATTTTCGCGTCCGGAACCTTCCTGGGATCGGCATCGTAAACGCCGTCGACCTTGGTCGCTTTCAGAATCACGTCCGCCTTGATTTCCATCGCCCGCAACGCCGCCGCCGTGTCCGTAGAAAAGTAGGGGTTGCCGGTTCCCGCCGCCAGCACCACCACCCGCCCTTTCTCCAAGTGCCGAATCACGCGCCGGCGAATGAACGGTTCGGCTATCTCTCTGATCTCAACCGCCGTGACCACCCGCGTGAACGACCCGGCCTTTTCCAGCGCGTCCTGCAGCGCCAGGGCGTTAATCACGGTGGCAAGCATTCCCATGTGGTCCGCCACCACACGATCCAAACCCTGCGCCGATGCCGCTACCCCGCGGATGAAGTTTCCACCGCCCACCACGATCGCCACTTGCACACCGAGATCATGAACCTCGTGGACTTCCCCGGCGATGCGGTTGACGACGTTGGGGTCAACGCCGAAGCCTTGCGTACCCAGCAAGGCCTCACCGCTCAGCTTCAGAAGAATCCGTCGAAAGACCGGCTCAGACATGCAGAAATCGAAAGTCAAAGGTCAAGGCCCAAAGCCCCAGCCGGCCTCTTCACCTTACCTTTGACTTCTTGCCCTTTGACCTTCTTAAGAACCCGCTGCGGATCCATCCGAACCCGCACTGCCCATTCCCTCACCCACCTTGAATCGCGCAAACCGCCGCACGGCGATGTTCTCCCCAAACTTCGCGATCTTGGCGTTAATCAACTCGCGGATCGTCTGCGCGCTCGCCTGATCCTTGATGAAGTGCTGCTCGTAGAGGCAGTAATCCTCATAGAATTTGGCCAGCCTTCCTTCCACCATGCGGTCCACGACCGCGTCAGGTTTTCCCGCCGACTTTGCCTGGTCGCGCAGAATAGTGCGCTCGCGGTCCAGAACTTCCGCGCTCACATCCTCTTTGCGAACGAAGCGAGGATCGGTAGCGCAGATCTGCATCGCCAGGTCGTGAGCCAATTCCTGGAACTCTTGATTGCGAGCCACGAAATCGCTCTCACAGTTGACCTCGACGATCACGGCAAGCTGTGCGCCCTGGTGGACGTAGGAGCCGATGAGGCCTTGCTTGGTCGCCCGGCCTTCTTTCTTCGCGGCCGCCGCCTGCCCGCGCTTGCGGAGAATCGTGTACGCCTCCTCGATATTGCCCTGCCCCTCTTCGAGCGCCTTCTTGCACTCCATCATCGGAGCGCCACTCATCTCCCGCAGCTTCTTTACCATGTCAGACGAAATATTCATTCCCGCTTCCCATCCTCCCCGCACGCTTCAGGACCAGCTCCGGTCGCGGCTTCACCTCTCGGCTCCACGCGCCCTGGGCGTCGCTACCGCATGTCGCTCGGCCCACCCTCTTCATTCGATTCTTCGCCGCCGCGCCGCCCGCCCACCCTGCGTTTAATCTTGGGGACGCGGACACGGCCGTCGGCCACCTCCTCTGCCGCGACCACGCTGGAAGGAAGAGCATCCTTGAAACCAAACCCCTCGCCCTCGCCCGCCTCGGACCGCATACCTTCGCCGATCGCGGCCGCCTCGCGTTCGCGCTCCAACTCTTCCGCCCTTTGCTCGGCTGCGATCTTCTCCGCCTCCAAGCGCTTCTCCTCGGCGGCTCGCCGGCCCTCGATCACCGCCTCAGCGATGCGCGAGGTAAACAACCGGATCGACCGTAACGCGTCGTCGTTACCCGGAATGACCCAATCCACCAAGTCCGGGTCGCAGTTGGTATCCACGATGGCCACCACCGGGATCCCCAGCTTGCGAGCCTCGAGCACGGCAATCTGCTCGTTGCTTGAATCCACCACGAAGAGAGCGTCCGGCAGGGCGGACATTTCCTTGATGCCCGACAGGTTCTGCTCCAGGTGCTTTCGCTCCCGCTCCAGGTGCAGCACCTCCTTCTTGGTCAGCAGCTCGTAACGACCGTCCTTGCTCATCTCTTCCAGCTCTTTCAGACGCTGGATGGACTTCTGAATGGTGGCGTTGTTCGTCAGCAGGCCGCCGAGCCAGCGGTGATTGACGTAGTACATCCCGCAACGAATCGCCTCTTCGGAGATGGCCTCCTGCGCTTGGCGCTTGGTACCCACAAACAGGACAGTCTTCCCCTGCTCGGACATCTCCGAGACGACCTTGGCGGCCTCCTTAAAGAGCTTGAGGGTCTTCTGAAGGTCGATGATGTAAATACCGTTGCGCTCACCGTAGATGTACTGCTTCATCTTCGGGTTCCAGCGCCGCGTCTGGTGGCCGAAGTGGACCCCCGCCTCCAGAAACTCTTTCATACTGATGTTCGCCAAATGACCTCCTGCTTCGAGCCGTCAGCGATCAACCCTCAGCAATCAGCTAAAGTACCCGTCCGAGTGCCGGCTGATCGCTGATGCTGACGGCTGAAAGCTATCTCTTCGAGAACTGGAAGCGCTTGCGCGCACCCTTCTGCCCGTACTTCTTGCGTTCCTTGGCGCGAGGATCGCGGGTGAGGAAACCGCCCTGCCTCAATTTGGGGCGCAGCTCCGGGTTGAACACGAGCAGCGCGCGGGCTATTCCAAGCCGCGCTGCCCCTGCCTGACCGTGGATCCCGCCTCCGTGGGCGTTCACGATCAGGTCGAACTTGCCGCTCGTTTCGGTTGCCACGAAGGGCTGCAACACTTCGATGCGCAGCGCCTCCGAGGGAAAGTGGTCTCCAAAGGCCCGGTCGTTCACCACCACTTTACCTTCGCCCGGCCTCAGGATCACGCGCGCTATCGAAGTCTTCCGGCGTCCCGTTCCCGAAAATTGTTCCTGCTCGCTCACGCTCAACTCCTTCTTGATTGCCGATTTTCAATTGCCGATTGAGAAAACGATCAGCCGGCAACGCTCAGCCCTCGGCAAGCGGGCCGTGCACGCCCGATCCTCTCTCGCTGATCGCTGGCGACTCTTTCAATCGGCAATCAGCAATCGGCAAACGAAAATGGGAGGATTCCAGCTATCGACCAAGGGAGAGCGGCTCCGGGTTCTGGGCCGCATGCGGGTGCGTGGATCCTACGTACACCTTCAGCCGCTTGGCCATACGCTCCCCCAGACGTGTCTTGGGAAGCATGCCCTCGATGGCCTCACGGATCAACCGCTCGGGGTGGGTTTCAAGCACCTTGCGCGCCGACGTCTCTCTCAAGCCGCCGGGGTATCCCGTGTAGTGCCGGTAAATTTTGTCGTCCAGCTTTTTGCCGGTCAGGCGCACTTTTTCCGCGTTGACCACAATCACACCGTCGCGGTGCTCCGCACTTGGAGTATAGTCCGGAAAAGCCTTTCCCGTCAGCACCAGCGCCGCGCGAGCCGCCAGACGGCCCAGCACCCGACCTTCCGCATCAATAACCCGCCACCGGACTTTACCCCGATGGACTCTCTGAAAGTAAGTTCCCACCACACTCTCCATCAAACCCAGCTAAACGCAAAGGGAAATGCTAACAAATGTCGTCGCCCTTGTCAACGACTTTCGAAATGCAACGGCACACCCTTGGCAAGTTTTCGCCTATCGAACGAGCAGGAAGTATATATTGGAGCTATGCCGGAAGCACGGCAAACTACCGACGCAATACGAAATCACAACCGCGTCCTGGTAGCGGCGGAACGTTGCGCCATTGGCCGCTACAACGCCGTCTGCAACTACACCGCCGGCAAGGACCATAGGACCTACGATCTTGCCCTCGCCATCCTGCACGAGGAGATCGAGCACGAGGCTTGGTTCTCCGAGTTCCTGGGCGAAGGCCCGTCCGGACATTTCCGCCGTTCCGGCACCGGGAGCGACCGGAATTCGCCCTACCTCAAGAAGTTCCTGATCCTGTAGACGGCAGAGAAACGGTCGAAAGTCGGAAGAGAGTCGAAAGTCGAAAGTTGAAAGTCGAAAGCTGAAGATCGGCTATCAGCCCTCGGAAAAAAGGTCCGTTTGTATCGCTGCTAATTTAGCTGATGGCTGACGGCTGATAGCTGCTCTTCAGCTTTCGACTTTCAACCTTCAACTTTCGACTCTCTCTCAAATCTCGCCGTAAAGTGACGCAGGAACGGCGCCTGGTACGTCAGTCTCAGGCCGCGGATCTGCTCGCGCCGCCGCCAGACCTCCAGGATCACCTCGATGACGTAGTCGATGTGGCTTTGGGTGTAGACTCGACGGGGAATCGCCAGGCGCACCAAGTCCATCCTGGCGGCCTCGGCGAACATCAGGGTGCCGATCTCCACCGACCGGATGCCGCCTTCGAGGTAAAGCTCGTCCGCCAGCGCCACGCCAGGAAACTCGGCGGGCGGGACGTGGGGTAGGAAAGCGCGAGCGTCGAGGTAGATGGCGTGTCCCCCCGGCGGCTGCACAATGGGCACGCCAGCGTCGGAGATGTGCTTGCCGAGGTAGGCGGTGGAGACAATGCGGTAGCGGAGGTAGTCTTCGTCGAGCGCCTCCTCCAGGCCCACCGCGATCGCTTCCAGGTCGCGGCCGGCCAGCCCGCCGTAGGTGGGGTAGCCTTCGGTGAGGATCAGCAGGTCCTTCTCCTGTTGCGCCAGCGTATCGTCGTTGGTGCAGAGGAACCCACCGATGTTGGCCATGCCATCTTTTTTCGCGGACATGGTGCAGCCGTCGCCCAGCGCGAACATTTCCTGGGCGATGGCGCGCGGCGTCTTCGCCTCGTAGCCGGGCTCGCGCAGTTTGATGAAGTAGGCGTTCTCGGCGTAGCGGCAGGCGTCGAAATAGAGCGGAATTCCGTAGGTGCGGCAAATGGCGCTCACCGCCCGCGCGTTTTCCATCGAGACCGGCTGCCCGCCGCCGGAGTTGTTGGTGACGGTCAGCATTACCAGCGGCACCCGTCCGCGCCCGGCGCGTACGATCAAGGCCTCGAGCCCCGCCAGGTCCATGTTGCCTTTGAAAGGATGTGAGCTCGATGGGTGCAGGCCCTCGGCCACCGGCAGGTCCACGGCCTCGGCCCCGGTAAACTCCACGTTGGCGCGCGTGGTATCGAAGTGCGTGTTGTTGGGGACCACGTCGCCCGGCTTGCACATCACGTGGAAAAGGATGCGCTCGGCGGCGCGGCCCTGGTGGGTAGGGATCACGTGCCGGTAGCCGAAGATGCCCTGCACTGCGCGCTTCAGGCGGTCGAAGCTGCGGCTGCCGGCGTAGCTCTCGTCGCCTTCCATGATGGCGCCCCACTGGCGCGTGCTCATGGCGCCGGTGCCGGAATCGGTGAGCAGGTCGATGAGCACGTCGTCCGCCGGCAAGAGGAAAAGGTTGTAAGCAGCGGCGGCCAGCAACCGCTCCCGCTCCTGGCGCGTGGTCCAGTGGATGGGCTCCACGCTTTTGATCTTGAAGGGCTCGATGATGGTATGGACGGGCATCGATTTCCTTAAGAGTCGTACTCCTACCTAATCCCTGAATCCAGTGTCCTGTCCCGCATAATTGTTGAGAACCCTCACCCGGCGCTGCGCACCCTCTCCCACGCTCGAACCGAGACATCCTTCATTCTATAACACCTTCCAGCCAGAAACTGACCCTCCCCTCTTTCGGCGAACCTGCGCTGGGCCTCATGCCCCTTTTTGAGATTACCTTCCCGTCGGATCAGCCGATAGGCCTCCGGCGGGGTTCTGTTCTTTGATGGATAAGAGATACTGTCGAGCCTCCAGAGCTCGACGCGCTTACTTGCCAAAAGTGCGGTCAAACTCACGGGGATCTCCCGAGATGAACAGTTTCTTCGAACGCATGACCGTGGTGATGAAATGGTGCTTTGACTTGACCTTGGTGGCCATTTCATCGGCCGTGTAGGTGGCTGGGTTCACGGCGCGGTTGAGCCGACGCTCGGCCTTGCGAAGCGGACTCGATATGTCGGCGAGTCCAACCTGGCCGACGATCATGAGGTCGACATCGCTGCCCCGAATGCTCCTCGGACCTGGCTATCGAACCGTAGATGAAAGCCTATTGGATACGGTCTGCCAGAGGTTTTAGTATCGATTCCGCCTGAGAAGTCGCCTTCCCGTCCATTGAGCGCCGTTCAGTGGACGGCCTACACGGGTAGAAGTGGCCATTTACGATGTCGGTACGGAAGAGGGCTTACCCTACCTGGTCTCCGAACTTCTAGAGGGGGCAACGCTGCGTGAGACGCTGCTGGACTGCCCCCTGAGCGTGCGCAAAGCAATGGAGTACGCGCTCCAGATTGCCGAAGGGTTGGCGCGGGCTCACATTAACAGCGATGCCCACTATGCTCGAATTTGGAGTGAATTCCGGGTAACTTTACCGACTTCGCGGTCACAGTATCAAGCAAGAATCAGCACTTTGTTTAGATGGAGGTCCTCACCCCTGGACGGCCGGTTTGAGGACAGTCTCACACCAATATCGGAATGTAGTTGGGCTATTGGCTGCGTTGGATCGGGAGCCGGATCTATATATACCCTCATTCGCGGCGATCATCATATTCACCATGGACTGTGCCATCCCTTCGGACATGCGGGCAGTTAGCAGTGTCTTGAAGGCATCCATCGGCATCTCTTGGTAGCGAACAGTTCTTCCGATTACTTCTGTAATGACATCCCCTATTTGATTGAATGAGATTTCCTCCGGGCCCAAGATAGGCACCTCGTTGATTCCGCTCCATGAAGAGTCACGCAACAGAGGAGCGGCCACCGCGGCAATGTCCCGCGTGCAGCACATCGGAAGCTTGAAGTCACCTGGCGTTACCCCATAAAACACCCCTTTGCCTCTGATGGACTCTGCCTGCCGTAGCACATTATCCATGAAGGTTCCGCAGGTTAGACTACGAAGACCAACTCCGGTCTTGGCGATCATGTCATCCATCGCTAAGGAAGCCGATATGGGGCCTGCGTCCTTCGGCCAACCACGCCCGAATGACGATATATCGACAATCCTCCTGACTCCATGCGTCTTAAATGCCTCGCAGGCAGGTCGCGAGAAATCTACATACGCCGCGTGGGAACTCTCAGCGCGCGGGTTCGGGGGAACCAGCCAAAAGACGGCGTCAGCCCCCTTAAAGGCTCGGTTCACCACATCAGCTTCGCCGTGAGATCCTTCGACTATTTCCACCGAGTTACGAGTTTTTGCAGAAAGCTTCGACGAATCGCGAGCGATTAGGCGAATTCCGCCGTTAGAACCAGCGAGCAGATTTGCAACCACCTGGGAGCCAATGTTGCTGGTGGGTGCAGTGACAACGATCATCATCATTCTCCTTGTAAACTCTACCGTACCGTTTTAAACCGGAATTTCCACTTTGAACTTCCGGCCGGACCGATAATCTACACCCGACCGCCTCGGACCGCAACGGGCAATCAGATTTGCGCTTCCGGATGCCCTGACCGGTCATGGACAGTGCCATTTTGCATCTCCCGAGAACCCGAAAGACCCCAACTTACCCGTTCTCGACACATACCAGCGACACTTTGCCGTCCCCCTGCCTCTCGCACCACCACGACGTGCTTGCCACCCATGATGTCATCGAACCAACGTGAGAACAAGCGAGCGCTCGCCAACAGACCCTTCGGCACACTCCGCCACCTGCTCGACGCGGACAATAGGGCCAGCCCGAAAAAAAGGGGGTTGACATTCTATAGCCATGGATGTAGAATGTCTACGCCTATGAAACCAAGAACGGAACGTTATCAAAATCGCATTGAGTTGCTGCAAGGCACGCTCGACATGCTCATTCTGCAAATGCTGCAGTGGGGACCGCAGCACGGCTACGGGATCAGCCAGTCGATTCGGGGACGCTCGGGCGAAGTCTTGCAGGTTGAGACCGGGTCGCTTTACCCGGCGCTCCATCGCCTCGAAAAGCAGGGGTGGGTAGCGTCGCAATGGAAGCAGACGGAGAGCAATCAGCGCGCCAAGTTCTATCGCCTGACCGCGGCCGGCAAGAAGCAGTTGCTCTCGGAGCAGGCCCGTTGGGCGCAGATCGTCAACGCCATTGCGGGGATTATGAGCCCCGCGCCCGAGGGGGGACAGTCATGAGCCTGTGGGGTTGGTTATTTCGCCGGCATCAACGTGAGCAGGAACTGGACGAGGAGGTGCAGGCTCATCTACGGATGGCCGCACAGGAGCGCATGGAACAGGGCGAAACTGCCGAGCAAGCTCGCGCCGCAGCCGTTCGCGAGTTCGGCAACGTCAGCTTGGTGAAGGAGGTAACGCGCGACGTCTGGGGATTTCGTTGGCTGGAAACCTTGCTGCAAGACCTCCGCTACGGCCTGCGCCAGTTGAGCCGCAATCCTGGTTTCACCGCGGTGGCGGTGCTGACACTCGCGCTGGGCATCGGCGCCACCACCGCCATCTTCAGCCTGGTCGACGCCGTGTTGCTGAAGATGTTGCCGGTGCAAGAACCGGAGGAGCTTTATCGTCTAACGAGTGTCAGCATCAAGGGAAGAGCGAACGATTATTTCTCATACTCCACCTTCAAGCTTCTGGAGGCCAACAATCAATCGCTCTCAGGCGTCATCGCCTTCCGCCCCATGGAAAATGTTGATTTCGTGGTGAACGGAAACGCCGAGCTTGCCCGAGCGCAAGCTGTGTCCGGCAGTTATTTCACAACGCTGGGCGTGAAGCCCGTACTCGGCCGCACCATTACGGCCGAAGACGACGCTCGCGGCGCAAGTCCGGTGGCTACGATCAGCTACGGTTATTGGACAGCGCGGTTCAGTCGCAATCCGTCGGTGGCCGGCGCCAGGATCACGCTGAACGGAGCGGCATTCACCGTAATCGGCGTCACGCCGCCTGAATTTTTTGGTCTGGAGCCCGGCGAGTCAGTGGATGTTTCCATACCGCTGGCCTCCCTTCCCGTGGCGCAACCCCAGTTTGCGGCGACAGGCACGCCGTACGACGTGCTGGCCGCTCCTTTCCGGAATTGGCTTCACCTGATGGCCCGCCTCAAGGATGGCGAGACCGAGACGCGGGCGCTGGCCAATCTGGGGCCGGTTTACGAACAGGCGATGCGCCAATCAGCCGAGGGCATGCGGGGTCTGCCCTTCGACTCTCCCGGAACGAGAAAGGGATTCCCCGAAACCAGGATCCAATTGGAACCCGGCAGCCGGGGACTGACGGCTCTTCGCGAACAGTTCTCAAAGCCGCTGATGTTCCTCATGGCGGTGGTGGGGGTGCTGCTGCTGATCGCCTGCACCAATGTGGCGAACCTGTTGCTCGCGTGCGCCAAGCGGCGCCAGCGCGAGATTGCATTGCGGCTCTCACTCGGCGCCGGGCGTGTGCGGTTGATTCGCCAACTGCTGACGGAAAGCGTGCTGCTGGCGGCGGCGGGCGGCGCTTTCGGCGCCCTCGTGGCTTTTTGGGGAAGCAACGCGCTGGTGAGCTTGATGTTCCATTCAGCCTCCGCCATTCAATTGAACGTCCGCCCGGACGCGCGCGTTCTTGTTTTTACAGGATTGGTTTCCCTGGCCGCCGTGGTTGTTTTCGGACTCGCTCCTGCGTGGCGCGCTTCGCGGCTCGATCTCTCTCAAGCAGTGAAAGAAAGCGCGCAGGGCGCAGCCGCACCGGGGCGCTCCCGAATGGTAGAAAGCCTGGTAATCCCTCAAATTACCTTGTCGCTGGTGTTGATGGTGGGCGCGGGTCTTCTGGTGCGCACTCTCCAGAAGCTCAAAAATTCCAATCCAGGCTTTGATGAGCAGAACGTCCTGCTTTTCTCAGTCAACCCCGGAATGATCGGCTACAAAGAGACCCAGGTTGCTGAACTCTACGATCGGCTAACGGAACAGATTAGGGCGATTCCAGGCGTGAGCGCGGTTAGCTTCTCCACTTTCAGCCCGCTCGCCCGGTGGTCCAGCTTCACCGACGCACGCGTGGAAGGGCACACGCCCAAGCCGGGGGAAAATCCGGCCGTTACCGTGAATTTCGCGGGGCCGAACTATTTCAAGACTCTCCGTACGGCGGTTGTGCTGGGCCGTGATTTTACAGAGGCGGACACGGCCGGTACCCCAAAGGTCGCCGCAATCAACCAGGCGATGGCGCAATATTTCTTTGGCGACAGCAATCCGATTGGCCGGCGGTTCAGCATCCCGGGATGGAAGGCAGATGACAGTGCGCTCGAAATCGTCGGCGTGGTTGAAAACGCCAAAGTCAACAGCCTGCGCGAGCCGTCGCCCCCGGCGGCGTACATGCCCTTTCTCCAGTCGCCGGATTCATTTCTGGCGGTGACGTTTGAAGTACGTTCCGCCGCCAACCCAACGGCGCTGGCTGCTTCCGTGCGTCAACTGATTCAGCAGGCCGACAATCGGCTGCCGCTGTTCGGAGTGAAGACTTTGAGCGAGCAGATTGATGAATCGCTGGTGCAGGAACGCCTGGTTGCGTTGCTGTCGAGCCTGTTCGGATTAGTCGCGCTCTTTCTCGCATGCGTTGGCCTCTACGGAGTGATGGCCAGCCTAGTGGCTCGAAGGACGCGTAAATCGGCATTCGCATGGCGCTGGGGGCCGAGCGGCTGCAGGTGCTGGGAATCGTGCTGGGACGAGGCATGGCGCTGGCGATGATCGGAGTTGTGGTAGGGACTGTCGCCGCGATGGGCGCTACGCGATTGATGGCCACGCTGCTTTTCGACGTGAAAACCACAGACCCACTCACGTTCCTTGCCGCGTCGCTCTCTTTGATCGCTGTCGCGGCGTTCGCTTGCTACATCCCGGCCCGCCGGGCGACCAAGGTCGATCCTATGGTGGCGTTGCGGTACGAGTAAGGCAATGGTTATACTGAACGTCATAAGTGGGTGCCGAAAACCTTCAAGCATGTCATTCTGAGCGCAGCGAAGAATCTCTCTTTAATTCAACCGATCCGCAAGACCAAAGAGAGATTCTTCGCTGCGCTCAGAATGACATGGGAACTGACTTCTGACGCCACGTATAGATTACCGAAGGCCACGATCAGGCCGGTGTCCGCAATTGCCTTCATGAGGGGGCAAATCCTTTGCGCGAGGAGAGATCGCGCGGGCCGCTGATTTTGCCCGCATGGCGAAGGAACCGTTGGTTACCTGTCTCGGATTTGGCCTGCTCGAGCCGGTAGCGGATAATCCGGCTGACCGGCAACCCGGTCTGTCGGCGCCTTTCCTGGAGCCACTCGGCGAGCTCTGCTGTAAGACGGATCGTAATTGTCTGACTCATACGATCAAGATGTAACACAAATGGAGAACGCCGTCGACTTCCGCCGTAGCAATCGTGCTGGAGGCTGGCACGCAGAAAACTCAAGTTATCTGGGGGTTCCATGAGCATCTGGGATTGGTTATTTCGCCGACGCCGGCGCGAAGAGGAACTGGACGAGGAAGTCCAGGCCCATCTGCGGATGGCCGCGCAGGAGCGCATGGAGCAAGGCGAAACCGCCGAGCAAGCTCGCACTTCAGCCGCTCGCGAGTTCGGCAACGTCGTTTTGGTGAAGGAGGTAACGCGCGACGTGTGGGGATTTCAATGGTTTGAAATCTTGCAGCAGGACCTCCGCTTCGGCGCGCGAATGCTGGCAAAGAATCCTGCGTTCACGTGTGTCGCCGTGCTGACGCTGGCCCTCGGCATCGGGGTCAACACCGCAGCCTTTACCGCCTACAAGGCGTTTTTCGGCCGATCTCTCGACGCTCGCGATCCCCGCAAGATGGTCAACCTCGCGCTGATCCTCCACTCGGGCGTTACCGATCCCTGGTTCAGCTATCCCGACTATGAAGCCTATCGGGATCACCTCCATTCGTTCAGCGGACTGATTGCACATGCGAAGAACATTGACCTCCTGACCCTCTCGGGTGCCGGCGGTGTCGTCAGCCAGCGCAGCTCCGAGTCCGGCACGCTGCTGGGAAAATGGCTGCTTCCCGCGGGGACCAGCGATGCGGAGTTTGCCAGCACCATGATTGTCTCGGAGAATTACTTCTCGGTTCTCGGAGCCACAGCCCCGCGCGGCCGCACGTTCGAATCCATAAATATTCCTGTACTTGCGGCCTCTCCCTCGGTTCTGATCAGCGACAATTATTGGCAGAAGCGGTTTGCCAGGGATCCCGCGGTGCTGGGCAAAACCATTCGTCTTAACGGGGTCGCGTTCACCGTCATCGGAATTACGCCTCACGACTTCGTCGGCACCACTGTGGCCGTGCCCGATTTCTGGGTTCCGCTTAGCCTTGAGCCGCTGTTGCACGCCGACGATCATTCACTGAGCGACCGCGAAAACCCTTGCTGCCGCCTATTTGCTCGTCTGGCCCCGGATGTCAGCATGGCGCTGGCGCAGGCGGAGATGACCGTGCTTGCCGACCGCCTCAGCGCCCTTCACGACCCTCACTCCGATTTGGGAAAACCTGCTACCGCACTCCTCTGGCGCGGCTCCCCGTTCCCCTGGCCGCTCGAGCACTACGGCGGATTAAAGTACGCCGTTCTGCTTATCATGGCCGCTGTCGGGATGGTGCTGGTCATCGCCTGCGCCAATGTCGCCAGCCTGCAACTGGCCCGCACTGTATCGCGCCAGAATGAACTGTGCATGCGCCTCTCGCTTGGAGCTAGCCGGCTCCGCCTTGTCCGGCAGTTGCTGACCGAAAGCGCTTTGCTGGGCCTGCTGGCCGGCGGCGTCGCGCTCCTGTTGACCTCGGCCTTGCTGGATATAGCGGTGACCATGGCCGCGGAAGCCTTCCCTGCCGAGTTTGGAACGGTTATCTTCCACGTGACCCCTGACCTGGGAATCTTTGGCTACGTCTTGGGCCTCTCCCTGACCGCCGGCGTCCTCTTTGGGCTTGCCCCGGCGCTGGAAAGCTCCCGCGACGCGCTTTCCTCCGCACTTAAGGTCAGCGCGGGAACTTCGCTCGGTCGCAGCCGCCGGCTACGCGGCTTCCTGATCGCTGCCCAGGTTGCCGTCTCCCTGCTGCTGATGATCGCCGGAAGCATGTTGATTCACAGCTCGATTCGCGCCCTCAAGATGGACACCGGCTATGAAACCAAGCACGTCGTTGATCTCGAACTCCAGTTTCCCGAGGGGTCGAAGTACACCGCCGACCGCAAGCTTGCCCTCGTCCGCGAGCTTCGCACCCGCCTCGCTGCGCTGCCCGGAGTGATTGCGATCGCAGGCTCTCGGGCGCCCAATGGCAGTGGCCTTCGAAGAGCCGCCGTCTCGCTCAATGGTGAAAAGGCCTCGGCTCAAAATGCGCGGGTGCTCTATTACACCTACGTTCAGGCAAACTATTTCCGGACCCTTGGCATTCCCCTGCTTTTCGGCCGGGGGTTTCAACCTCAAGCCGGGAAGCCTGAGCCCTCCGTCATCCTCAGCGAATCGGCCGCCAAACAGCTCTGGCCTGGCCGGAACCCTATCGGCCGCAGCCTCCGTTTGGACACCGACGAGCAGTTCCACAGCAAGAGCGAAGTTCTTCCCGACGGGCCCGCCTACCAGGTTATCGGCGTCGCTCGCGACACACGCGGCACTATGCTTGACGGCAGCGACTCCGAGCAGGTTTACTTACCGTTGCCCGAAGACCGGCTCCAAGACCAGCCAATGCTCATCCGCACCCAGACTGACCCGGCGAAGTTCATGGGTGCGATCGCTTCCGTGGTTTCGTCCGTCGATCCCAATCTAGTGGCAACCTGGTCCACTCTCGAGGAGATGCTCCGCCAGTCCCAGGCCTTTCTCGCCTCCAGCCTGGCGGCCGTCATCGCTTCCGGTGTCGGCCTGCTGGGGCTGCTGCTGGCCTCGATGGGCATTTACAGTACGGTCAGCTACATCGTGGTCCTTCGCACGCGCGAAGTCGGCATTCGCATGGCTCTCGGCGCCAAGAAGCGCGACATCTTTGGACTCATCCTGGGCGAGAGCACGCGGTCCGTGCTTTTTGGATTGCTTGCCGGAATGTCTCTCGCGTTGGGAGCAGGTTATCTTCTGCGCGGCGTGCTTTATGGGCTTCGCACCGTCGATGGCGTCTCGTTTGTCGGCGTTTCCCTCTTGTTTCTGGCCATCGCGCTGGTCGCCGCCTACCTGCCTTCCCGCCGCGCCGTGCGCGTGGATCCTATGGTGGCGCTGCGGTACGAATGAGGAGGGGCAGCCATGAGTTTCCGGAACTGGTTGTTGCGGCGACACCGGCGCGAAGAGGAGCTCGACGAGGAGGTCCAGGCCCATCTGCGAATGGCCGCGCAAGAGCGCATGGAGCAAGGCGAAAGCGTCGAGCAAGCTCGCACTTCAGCCGTCCGCGAGTTCGGCAACGTGACCCTGGTGAAGGAGGTAACGCGCGACATGTGGGGATTTCGTTGGGTCGAAATTTTGCATCAAGACGTTCGCTACGGATTACGGATGCTGGTGAAGAATCCCGGTTTCGCCGCCGTCGCCATCCTCGTGCTGGCTCTCGGCATGGGCGTGAGCGTGGCCATCTTCGGTTTTGTGGACGCGGCTCTACTGGAGCCGCTTCCGTATGCAAATCCCGGCCGGCTGATGTCGGTGAATGAAAGCAGCGTTGAATGGCCGCGCTGGCCTCTCTCCTACCCGGACTATCTTGACTGGCAACGGCTGAACAAATCCTTCAGCTCGCTCGATGTGTACAGCGGGGCCGGTTATCTCATGCGCACTCCCTCCGGTGCGGAGCCGGTGCAGGCCGAGCGCGTGAGCGGCAGCTTTTTCCAAACCCTCGGGGTGCATCCCCTGCTCGGCCGGGACTTCTATCCCGGCGAGGATCGCCCGGGTGGCCCCAACGTCGTGCTCCTGAGTTACGGAGCCTGGCTCCATCGCTTCGGCGCACGGCGCGACGCGGTGGGCCAGACCGTGGACCTGGACGGCAGCGCCTTCACCATCATCGGCGTCCTGCCCCGCACGTTTTCTTTCGCGCCCAGCGGCAACGCCGAGTTCTGGGTTCCTCTCAACAGCTTCAGCCCTCACGAAAAGATGCGGGGCTTCTATGATTTTTGGGGAATCGGAAGGCTGCGCGACGGGGTCAGCATCCAGGCAGCGCTGGCCGAAATGACTGCGATCGCCAAGCAACTCCAGCAGCAATACGCCATAACCGGCCGCAACCTGGGCGCCAGCGTCGTTCCGCTCTCTGAGGTCATCGTTGGTGATGTGCGGCCGATCCTCTTGACGCTGCTGGGCGGGGCCGGCCTGCTCTTGCTGATCGCCTGCGTCAACGTGGCCAGCCTGGTACTGGTCCGCTCGGAGAGCCGCAAGCGTGAAATCGCTATCAGAGGCGCGCTGGGCGCTACAGCGGCGCGGCTGGTCCGCCAGTTCATCACCGAAGGGCTCTTGCTGGCTGGGAGCGGCAGCCTGGCAGGCGTGATCGTTGCCAACGACACCATGAAGCTCCTTGGCCGCCTGGTTCCCAAGGATATGGCGTCAAACATGCCTTTCCTGGAAGGAGTCGGACTGAATGCCCATACGGGCGCGTTCGCCGCGGTCATCGCACTGCTGGCTGCACTGCTGCTAGCGGTTACACCTGCGTTGCGGCTCTCGCTTCAGGAGGTGCGCGACGGACTAACCGACGGGGGCCGCGGCGCGGCCAGCCGGTTGTGGCGCAGGATGGGAGCGAACCTGGTGGTGGTGGAACTGTCCATCGCGGTGGTGCTGCTGGCCGGCGCAGGACTGCTGGGACAGAGCCTCTATCGCCTTCTTCATGTGCCGTTGGGCTTTGATCCGAGCCATCTCGCAACCCTGAGGGTCATGGCTCCCGGCACGGTTTACCGGACTGACGAACAGACCGTAGGACTTTACCGGGAGATTGTGCGACGCGTCTCCAGCTTGCCGGGCGTAGAGTCGGCCGGCATGACTATGATACTCCCGGCACAGTGTAACTGCGCCGTTGACGAGATCCGCATTCCGGGAAGACCGGACCTCGGCGAACATAATGAGGTGGACGAGCGTCATGTGAGCGCGAAGTATCTGCCCACACTCAAGGCGAGGCTGTTGCGCGGACGGTTCTTCACGGACGCCGACGATGCTTCCAGGCCCGGAGTGGCCCTCATCAATCAGACCCTGGCCCGAAAGTACTTTCCCGGCCAGGACCCCGTCGGCCAGAGGATTGTCAATGACGAAGGGGGGCGTCCGTCCGTGTGGGAGATTGTCGGCGTGGTCGACGACGTTCACGAAGGCCCACTCGATGTCGAAACCTGGCCCGCGGAGTATTTCCCCATCAACCAGACACTGGACCACGACTTCAGTCTGGCGGTACGCACCGGGCAAGACGCCGGGGCGCTGCTGCCGGTGCTGGTGACTACCTTGCATCAGATCGACCTGAGCCTGGGCGTATCCGACGAAGAGACCATGAATGAGAAGATTGACGGCACGCAGGCAGCACTGCTGCATCAGTTTTCGGCGTGGCTGGTGGGCGGATTTGCAGCGATGGCGCTGGTCCTCGGCGTGGTCGGACTGTACGGAGTGGTCGCCTACTCG
>Ga0209039_10002044_pt1 | contig 17755 bp, 20 predicted proteins | sample BogFormECP12_OM1_FD_188238 | JGI IMG/M metagenome (GOLD analysis project Ga0209039, IMG submission 188238) | Bog forest soil microbial communities from Calvert Island, British Columbia, Canada - ECP12_OM1 (SPAdes) (version 2) | ecosystem: Environmental > Aquatic > Freshwater > Wetlands > Bog ...
AGTGGAGGGCCAACACCCCTTCCGGGTTCCTCTTCTCCCCCAAGCTCCCCAAGAAGATAACCCACGACAACAAGCTCGAGAACTCAGAGTCGGCCCTCGTCTACTTCTACAGCGTCCTCAACAAGCTGGGCCCCAAGCTCGGGCCGATCGCGATTCAGCTCCCCCCATCGGTGAAGCTTTCGAGCCACCTGGAAATCCTGAAGGAGTTCCTCTCGCGGCTCCGCCCGGAGTTCAAGCACGCCATCGAGTTCAGGCACAAGTCCTGGTTCACACCTGAAGTCTACGGACTCCTGCGCGAGAACAACGTGGCGATGGCTTGGTCCCTTAACCAGTACTTGGAAACCCCGCCGGAGGTGACTGCCGACTTCATCTACCTCAGGCTGGTCGGGGACAGGGAGCTGACGGAGTTCACGGGGATACAGAAGGACCGCTCGGAGGAGCTGAAGCGCTGGGCGACTACGGTCGAGGAGAAGGCAGGCAAGTTCGAGAGCGGATACGTGTTCTTCAACAACCACTTCGCTGGCTTCAGTCCGGAGTCCGCAAACGAGTTCCGGCGGCTGTTGGGGCTCATGGAGCTCGAGTGGAAGCCGGCGGGTGATAGGCAGCAGACGCTCTTCGGGGGCTGACTGATTCTTGCCCAGCGGCCAGAGGGTCGTATTCCACGTTGACCTTGACGCCTTCTACGTCTCGGTCGAGACTCGGGAAGACCCCAAGCTTCGGGGCCTTCCGGTGGTCGTGGGAGCGGACCCCGAGGGTGGCAAGGGGAGGGGGGTAGTGGTGGCCTGTTCCTATGAGGCCCGGAGGTTCGGCCTGAGGTCGGGGATGCCCATCTCACAGGCCTACAGACTCTGCCCCGGCGCCGTCTACATGAGGCCCAACTGGGCTCTCTACGAAAGGGCCTCCGAAGACGTCATGGCGACCCTCAAGCGACTGGCCCGGAAGTTTGAGCAGGCGAGCATCGACGAAGCCTTCCTCGACGTCAGCGGCATGGCAACGGACTGGAAGTCCGCTGCGGCGCTGGCGGAATCGGTCAAGGAGGCAGTGAGGAGGAACAACGGGCTGACCTGCTCTATCGGCGTCGCTCCGAACAAGTCAGCCGCAAAGATCGCCTCAGACAGGAACAAGCCAGACGGCCTGACCATCGTCCCGTTCGACGGCGTGGAGGAGTTCCTTGCTCCTCTGCCCGTGTCTGTGGTCCCCGGGATAGGCAGCAAGACCCAGGAGTTCCTGCGGGAGAAGGGGATTGCGACGATCGGGGAGCTCCAGCGGGTCCAGGGGGAGCAGCTCCTTTCTTGGTTCGGGAAGAATGGGGTCTGGCTGTGGGGGGTAATCCACGGCCAGGAGAACGTGGAGGTGAGGCAGCAGGACATGCCCAAGTCCCTGAGCGTGGAAAGGACCTTCAAGGAGGACGTGACCGATTTCAGGACGGTGCGCGCTGAGGCGGCGGACGCGGTCGCCGAGCTGATGAGGAGGGTGAAGTCGGCAGGATACCTCTACAGGGTCTGTGGCATCAAGATCAGGTTCAGAGGATTCGAGACCCACACCAGGGAGAAGAGCCTCACGAGCCACACCGACAGCGAGTCGCCCCTGGCGGACGCCGTGGAGACTCTCCTCCGGGAGTTCGAAGAGGAGGGGAGGCCCGTCCGACTCGTGGGAGTGAGGGTGGCAGACCTTCAGCGGTCATCCTCGGGGCCGTCACGGCTCGACGACTACCTGAAGGCCTGAACCCTGTTCGCTTCTTCCGGGAGCTTCGCGTCCTTGAACATGAACCAGAACGTGCTGATCCCCACCACGTAGAGCACCGTCGCGATGTAAAAGGGGAGCCCGAGGTAGCCTGCCCCTATCAGGACGAACCCCACCGACGTCGACAGGGAGTTCGGCAGCCTCCAGAGCGCGGCAGTTATCCCGGAAGCCATCCCCCGCTCGTCCGGGGAGACGAGACCCATGATGAGGGACTGCGTCAGTGGGCTGGATAGGTTCATCAGGAACACCCTCATCATGTAGATCACTGCCGCTATCGCGAAAGTCGGGGACGAAGGAATGGCGACCATGAAGACCGTCGAAGCGGCCTGGGTCATGACAGTAGCCCTTACCAGCCCGAACCTTCTCGCGAGCTTTGGCGTGATGAACACGATCCCCGCGGTGACGAGGTTGGTCAGGCCCAGGACGAGCCCGCTGGTCTGATCGGGGACTCCGTAGGCTGCCTTGAACCAGAATGCCATGAGCGGGACGAAGAGTCCAGCCCCGACCGCTATGGTGACGCTGTAGGCGACGTACTTCTTGAGCACGCCCCCAGATTTGCGGGGGAGAATCTCGCGCCTGTTCCTCGTGATCGAACCCTCTTTGATCTTGAACAGAAGCGGCGTTATGGACAGGCTCAGCAGACCGATGGCGACGTAGAGGGCTACGTGGGCCTCCCTCACGTCCAGCCCCACGTACTGGAAGACCACCACCGAAGAGACCGAAATCCCGCCCAGGGAGATTGCAATCCAGCTGAGGAACGACTGAAGTGAGAACGCCGGCGTCCTCTTCACGTCCCCCGCCTTCTCCGCCAGGAGCGCTCCCACCGAGACCGCGTAGGCGGCTTCTCCAGTCCCCTCCAGCACCGCCACGACGAAGAGCAGGGGGATCGCATCCGTCATCGCGAATCCTATCAGGCTCAGGCTGGCGCAGAGGTTCCCGAGGACCAGCATCTTCTTTCTGCCGTACCTGTCGGCCAGTATCCCCATCGGAATACTCTCAGCGACGAGCGTCATCCCCATTGTCGTGATGATGAGGCCCGACCAGAAGGGGCTCACGCCCTGGATGGTGGGCAGGAAGTAGGACAGGTCGATGTAGATGAACCCGATGGCGATGAACGGGATGAAGCTAAGGTAGATGAGCAGCCTCGCCTCCCACGGGATTCCCCTGTAGTCGCTGAACATGCCGCCCCGTTCCGGCGCCCAAAGGCAGACTGTATAAAGAGAAAGGATGGCTCTCCGTCCTGAGAATTGTCTCGAAGGTCTCTGCCACTTGAAATCGGCGTCGACGTGGGTGGGACATTCACCGATGTCATCCTCTCCGACTCCGATGGCCTGCACGTGGAGAAGGTGCCGACCTCGTCAGACCCGTCAGATGCGATCCTGCAGGGCATCTCCCGACTCGGTCCCAGGGCCATCAGGGCGGCCCTATTCTCCCACGCCACAACGGTCGCAACGAACGCCCTCCTGACCCGGTCGGGCCTCGCCAAGACCGCGTTCGTGACCAACAGCGGGTTCAGGGACATCCTGGAGATCGGCAGGCAGCGGCGCCCCGAACTCTACAGCCTCCGGGCAAGGAGGCCTGTCCCCCTGGTCAGGAGGCGCGACAGATTCACCGTCAGGGGAAGGGTGAGCGCCGGCGGCGCGGTGATCGAGCCCCTCGACCGTGAAGGCGCCTCGGACGTCGCGGCGACAATCGCCAGAGAAGGCTTCGAGTCTGTCGCTGTCTGCTTCCTGAACTCCTACGCCAACCCTGTCCATGAAGTCGAGATGCGCAAGGCGCTCTTGAGACAGGGGTTCCGCGGGAACGTCAGCCTTTCGTGCGAGATTGACAGGGAGTACCGGGAGTACGAGCGCTCCAGCACGACCGCCGTGAACGCGGTACTCGTCCCACTGATGTCCGGCTACCTCTCTCGGCTTGAGCGCTCCCTGAGGCGGAAAGGCGCCTATGCCCCCCTGTACATCATGAACTCAGACGGAGGGATGAGCACCTCCAGGTTTGCAGCTACCCACCCGGTCGCGGCTGTCGAGTCTGGGCCTGCCGCTGGGGTTCTTGCATCGAGACAATTGGCGAAGACCCTGTCACTCGACAAGGTCCTCACATTCGACATGGGAGGCACTACGGCGAAGGCGGGAGCCGTGGTCGGAGGGGAACCCGAGGTCGTCGAGGAGTTTGAGGCGGCGGGAAGGACCCACAGTGGGAGGTCGATAAGGGGGAGCGGCTACGCCGTGAGGGGTTCGTTCATCGACCTCGCGGAGGTGAGCGCCGGCGGAGGAACGGTGGCGTGGATTGACGAGGGCGGGGCCTTGGCGGCGGGGCCCCGAAGTGCGGGGTCGAACCCGGGGCCAGCGTGCTACGGCACTGGCGGGACCGAGCCCACCGTGACCGACGCGAACGTGGTCCTGGGCAGGCTGAACCCGGAGCACCTGCTCGGGGGAAGGATGCCCATCAGTTCCTCCCTTGCCCGGGAATCCCTTGCTAGGCTCGGCGAGCGGCTGGGGACTGACTCAGAAGGGGCGGCCGAGGGGGTCGTCCGGCTCGTAAACAACAGCATGGCAAAGGCCATGTCAATAGTGAGCGTAGAGCGGGGACGGGATCCAAGGGAGTTCGTCATGATCTCCTTTGGAGGATCCGGCCCAGTCCATACATGCGATATCGCTGAGGAACTGGGGGTCAGGGAGGTCATCGTCCCCATACACGCGGGGATGTTCTCGGCGTACGGTCTTCTAGTGGCTGACCTCACGCGGACCTTCGTCAGCCCGGTCATGGGGGCGGCAGACTCGCTTAGCAGGCGGTTCAGGGAGCTGGAGGCACTCGCCTCGGAGGAGATGAGCAAAGAAGGACTGGGCGGCTTCACTCTCATGAGATTCGTTGAGGCCAGATACCAGGGACAGTCTCACGAGCTCCTCATGCCATACCGAGGAGAAGCGGCGCTCAAGAGGGCGTTCGACCGCAGGCACAAGGAGATCTACGGCTACTCCACGGACGATCGGCTCCAGGTAGTCAACGCCAAGGTCAAGGCCGTGATCCGCAGAGGCGATGTACCGTCCATCGATTCGGCTTCAGGCGGCCGGGGGTATTCGGCGGGCCGGCGCAAGGCTTGGTTCGCCGGGAAAACCGCGGCTGCCCCGGTATTGAACCGCGACGGGCTGCGGACCGGCGATGGCGGCACGGGGCCCTGCATCATCGAGGAGTACGACTCAACGCTCGTGGTGAACCCCGGATGGAAGTGGAGAGTCGAGCCCTTCGGGACGAGGATGAGGAAATGAAGCGCGACGACGTGACCATGCAGCTCATCAGCAGCTCCCTGGCCTACGCCAGCGAAGAGATGGGCCTCGCCCTCAGGAACGCGGCCTATTCGCCCAACATCAAGGAGAGGATGGACCACTCCGCGGCCATTTTCGACTCAGAGGGGAGGCTCCTCGCCCAGGCCGAGCACATCCCGGTCCACCTGGGTTCGCTTCCTTGGGGGCTGAGGAACCTGATCGAGCTGTGCAAGCGCAGAGGCCCCACGTTCGAAGAAGGCTCGATGATAATGTCGAACGACCCCTATATCTGCGGGACTCACCTGAACGACGTCACCGTCGTGTGTCCGGTGTACAGCTCAGGCTCGCTCGTCGCATTCGCGGCGAACAAGGCTCACCACGCCGACGTCGGAGGCAAAGTCCCCGGGAGCATTTCAATGGGATCGTCGACCTTGTTCGAGGAGGGCACGGTCGTGGAGCCGACCCGCTTGACCACAAGGAGAGAATTCGTTCCCAAGACGCTTGAGGAGTTCTCTTCAGCCTCACGGACCCCGGGGGAGAGGCGAGGGGACCTGCGGGCCCAGGTGGCCGCAAACCTCACCGGCGAGAGAAGGGTCCACGGACTCATCGCGAAGTACGGCCTAGGCGCCTTCAGGGCAGCGGGCAAATTCTCCTTCGCCCACTCGGAGACCATGATGAGGAGACGACTCTCCGCAATCAGAAGGGGTCTGTTCACGGCAGAGGAAGTTCTCGAAGGTGCAGACGGCACGGACCTCCGGCTCAGGGTCGCCGTGAGAGTTCTCGACGGGGAGGTCGAAGTCGACTACGCCGGGACCGCGGTCCAGGTCGACTACCCACTGAATTCGGTGTTCGGCGTGACGATTTCAGGGGTATACTACGTCCTGCGCACTCTGACCGGCGACGACATCCCGGCGAACCACGGGGCGTTCGCCCCCATCAGGGTAAGCGCCCCGCCCGGCACCATCCTCAACCCAACGTCGCCTCATCCCGTCGGCGGCGGGAATGTCGAGACCAGCCAGAGAAACGCCGACCTGATCTACAGAGCCCTCTCCAAGGCCGCCCCCCGACTGGTGCCCGCCGCCGCAGGGGGCTCAATGAACAACGTGATGGTGGGCGGCCAGTTCAGCGGCTCCCAATGGGCATTCTACGAGACCATGGGAGTGGGCCTAGGAGGCAGCAGTGAGCGGGACGGCATCGACGGCATCCAGTGCAACATGACGAACACCATGAACACTCCCATCGAAGAGATCGAGCGCTCCCTTCCTCTGATGATCACAAAGTACGAGTTCCGGCCCGACAGCTCCGGAGCTGGGAGGTTCAGGGGCGGTTCGGGCCTGGTGAGGCGCTACCGGATTCTCTCTCCTGGGACCACTTTCACTATACTCGCCGAGAGGGAGAGGCACGCTCCCTGGGGGCTGCTGGGCGGAGGTACTGGCGGTCGCACCGAAGTCATCCTCAACAGAGGAGAAGGAGACTCTAGGATCCCTTCCAAGTCGACCCTCGTGCTTGACTGGGGAGACGAGGTCGAAATCCGGACCGCAGGAGGGGGAGGATACGGGAACCCGCTGAAGAGGCCGCGCTCTTCGGTCCGGGAGGACGTGGTTGACGGTTTGCTCACCCCCGTCAAGGCGCGGATGGACTACGGGCTCCCACGGCGACCCAGACGAATGTCCTCCGTCGCCTTCAAATAGCCTTAGGGAATCGCCACTCGACGAGCTTCAGGTTATCTTGCTGACGAAACGGGGGGACTGGGAATTCTTTGTGGCGAAAGCGCCGGGGCCTCTGGGCCTAGTGATAATTCACGAGATTTTTGGCTACTCCCCCTACGTCGAGAAGGTAGCCACCGACATCTCTGCGAGGGGGTTCACGGCGGCGGCCATCGACCTCTACAAGGGCAAGAAGGCGACCACTCTGGAAGAGGGCTTCAAACTGAGAACCTCAGTGACGAAAGAGTCCCTCTTGGACGGGATCTCGAATGGAATCGAGCTGCTAAAAGACAAGGCGGGGGTACGGAAGGTCGGAACCTTGGGGTTCTGCATGGGAGGCGGCCTCGCACTCCAGGCGGCGTGTGACCTCTCTCTCGACTTCTGCGTCGACTACTACGGTTCCATCGAGAAGGAGGATGACATCGCGAAGCTGCGGGGTCCGATCCTGCTCGTCCTTGGCAGCGACGACGAGAGGGTCACCCCCTGGGCATTCCAGAAGTTCCTGCCAGCTGCGATGAAGTACAAGAAGAGGGCGGAGGTCCAGCTCTACCCCAACGCCAGGCACGCTTTCCACAGGCCCGGTTGGGAAGGGCACAACCCGCAGGCCGCCGCCGACGCCTGGGAAAAGACCATCAGATTCCTTTCCGCCATCTGAGCCCTGTTGAGGTGTGAGTTGCGGCGGAAACCGAAAGAATCGCAGTTCTATAACTAGCGTTAAATAGCATATTCAAGACGGCCCGTAATTCAATGGCAGACACTAGGAAGCTGGCCACTGCCACCCTTCTCGGAGTCGCTATCGCGGTTGTGAAGGGACCGCTGCAGCCGCCCTACGCTGACTTCCTCATAATAGTGGAGGCCCCCATTCTCGGGCTGAGCTTCCTCCTGCTGGGGAGGGGTGGCGCGACCTACACCGAGCTGGTAAACGGCCTTCTCCAGTCCACGGTGAAGGCCTCCTTCTTTCCCTTCTCGCTGGTCGCGGCCCTGCTTTACGGCCTCCAAGTCGATTTCTTCGGTTCGGTCTTCAGGGCGGGGAGAGGCGACAGTGCGAGCTCGAAGCGCATGATAGCGGCCCTGGGGCTAAGTAGCATAACGACGGGGATCATCGCCGCTTACACCAGCATCTCCCTCGGCATTGTTCAGTATAGTCCATCTCTGTTCTTCTACATCTACATCCCGATTATCATCTGGGGGGTGCTCAGCGGATCCCTTGGCGGCTTCTTGGCCACCCTTATCTGGGAGAGGAACTTGAAAGCTCGCTTCCGGCCGCTCCAGCGAGCGGTCAGCCAGGCTTCCTAGGTCCTTTCTCCTCGATTTCTCGTCTCACTCTGTGGGCGAACCGGTACAAGAGCCAGTAGAGAACGGTCCCCAACACCACGAAGACTACTCCTGCAATGTCGTTGATGTAGGCGATGGTGAAGAGACCGACCACGACAATCAGCAACGCGGCCCCTCTTGAAATCGGGCTGACTCGAACCGACAACGCGGGCAGACTGGCCGCTCGCCCGAGTTAAACTCTTGGCGCCATTGGAATCTTCCGCTGCATGAGAGCCCCGCTCAGAACCATCAGCCCCCCGACCGCGAGCATGGCGAAATCCATCGGCGGAGCCATTATCGGCGCCCAGGCGCTGACAGCTGCCATCGCCACGCCACTGGCCTCCATCGCGAGACCGACTTGCCGCGTCCTTTCACCCATCTGGGGGAGGATCGCAGCCACGCCGGCCACGAGCGCCACAGTTCCGAGAACCAACAGGCACGCACCAAACGCGAGCGAGTCCGACGCGACCATGGCGCTGCTGCCCAATCCGGCGAGGGTGTAGCCTGAGGAGAAGTCCAGCGCGGCTGCTACGATTCCAATCAGTAGGGCTGCGACGGCGGCCCTCAAACGACCTACGCCTTCCTCTTGGACTCCTCTTTCAGGAGACGATAGAGCCTGTACTTGTCGGCCTCGCCTGGAGACAGCTGGTAGCCGCAGACCCTGCATCGAATACCCTCCTCGGTCTCGCGGAGGTCGTACCTCCCGCACTTTGGGCACTTCATGTCCTCCCTGCCGGCTGCAGCGCTCATCCGGGTTCGTTGATTCTCCGGCGCGTTTTAAGGATGACACCATCAGGGAGCGGCGTCAACTAATTTTGCTCAGACTGGCATCCAGTTTTGAGCGGGCGGGATATAGAAGTCCATCCCTCATGACGTGTCCGCATTGGGTTTCTCAGAGAAATGGGAGAAGAAGGATCAAGGTCCAGGAATAATCGGCAGACTCAGGGGAAGCGTAAGCGCCCCGCGCCCTCTGAAGTCACAGATTGACCAGGCAGACAGGCAGATTCGCGTTCTTATTTCGCAGCTCGACGCCACGGTCAACAGAATCAAGCAGCGCGATTCCACGATCTTCAGGTCCGTGGTCACGGCTCTGGCGAAGCACGACACCCAGCATGCGGCGGTCTTCGCCAACGAACTCACCGAAGTGAGGAAGATGGGCAAGATGGTAACGCAGGCCCAGCTCGCGCTCGAACAGATATCCCTCAGACTCGGCACAATCACCGACCTGGGCGAGATCGCCAATACCTTGGCGCCCGCGGTCTCAGTGATCAGAACCATGAAGGACACCCTGGGGACCGCCCTGCCTCAGGCGGACAGGGAGATTGGGGAGATTTCAGACCTCCTCAGCAGCGTCCTTGTAGACGCAGGTGCAACGGGCGGCCTGTCCCTCAACTTCGACGCCGCCAACGAAGATGCCCAGAAGGTTCTGGAGGAGGCATCCGCAGTCGCGGAACAGCGGATGCGCGAGACCTTCCCCGAAATCCCAGCCGGCATCTTGGTTGAGCGGCAACAGGAAGACCTTTCGGCGTAGCAGGACTCCCCAGTTAGACCGAAAAGAAAAGGGTATGGTTGTGGCGGTTACTTTGCCACAACCACTTGGCTTGCGAGTGCGTCAGCGCCGATGACCGTCACCAAGTACTGCTGCCCGGGCACGATGGCGGCCTGCATCATCCTCGGAATCTCATAGCCGAGACCGATCGGCCCGGTGTAGCTGAAGGTGGCTGACGAGCCTGAGGTCAGGCTGTACCCGAGGCTCAAAAGCCCGGTCCTGATGTCTTGAAGTGACTGGTCGCCTCCCGCGGGGATGTTGCCCCTCACGAACTGTCGAATTGGCACCATGGAGCCGTTGGCCTCGACGGCGAAGACGGCCGTGGTGGACAGCCCGATGGGGATCCGCCCCCAGTGGCCCCCCATCATGGCTTGGGCGAGGGGGGAGACGATCACCAACCTGATGGTGGTGCTCTGGGCGCCGGCAGTGACGGAGACGCTGAGGGAGTCAGAGGATAGGGACGCGCCGGTTATCTGAAGGTTAGCCGTTGCGTTCTGGCTGAAGCGTTCCCACCATCTCATGCCCGCCAGGGGGAACCTGAACCCCGCGTGCTGCATCTCTCCCGTGACTTGGCCTGACGGAACCGGCCAGGCTATCGCTGATGACCTGACGATGAACTCCAGGTTTGACTGGCTTCCGATGTTAATCACGAGGGGAGATATTTCGATGATGGCGGCGCTCGGCTTCGAGTCATTCACCTGGATGCCCCCGCCGGCGATTGGGACGAAGAGATAGCCCCCGACCACGAAGGCCGTGTAGTTCTTCCCGTTGAAGGTGACCGTTGCCGACGTGACGTTCAGACTTAGGGCATTGTAGACTCCACTGGTTACCTTGACGGCTGCTATTGTTTGGCTGATGTTCACGGTGGACATCAGGTCAATGCTCCCTCCGTTCGAGAGCCTGGTCCAACCGCTGTCGTTCCCTGCTCCTGATACGTGCACTGCGAGGTCCGAGTACTTCACATAGACCGAGGTAACGCCGGCGGGGACGTGAGGCGGGTCGGTGAGCATGACCGAGAGAGTCCCCGGAGCTGGCTGCGCCGTGCTGACTTGGGAACCGGTGGCTTGAGTCGTGCTGCTCTGTGGGTTGCTGGTCTGAGTCGTACTGACTAGGGTACTGACAATTGGCACTCCTGAAAGCATCGACACGCCCAGGATTGCGACCGCTACAGCTAGGGCCGCGACTCCAGAGAGTATCGCGCTGCTTCTTGTATTCACGGCCCACCTTGGGAGAATCCCGCCTTGAACCTGCACTTTTGAACGCGGGGAATAGAACTGTTCAGCACGGTTGAACAGGCTCTCGTCTCATCTGCTTGTCGTCTGGTGTTCGGCGGTCACTTCAGTTTCGCCCTGCGGAGGTTCAGTCCATCATTGGAGGAAGCCTGGGGTTCTGCCTGCATCAGCCTTCTGATTCCTTGGGCCGTCGCTTCCATTTCGTCAGGGTGGAACCGCTTTCTTCCGGGGAACCCACCTTTCGCTTCCATGCTGACGGGAATCACGTGCACGTGGACGTGGGCGACGACCTGGTTGGCGGCTTCGCCGTTGTTCTGCACGAACCTGAACCCATCTGCCCCCACGGCGGTGACCACGGCCCTGGACACTTTGGATGCCACCTGGAAGAGTCCTGCAATTTCGTCCTCCTTCATGTCCCAGATTGTCACCCCGTGCCTCTTCGGGCAGACCAGGGTGTGGCCCCTGGAAAACGGGAAGGCATCGAGAAAAGCGATGTAACTGTCGTCCTGATAGACGATTTTCGAAGGGGCCCTGCCCGAGACTATGTCGCAGAACACACAGTTCTCCGAGGAAGTGTCAGACGAACCGAAGACTAGTCGCTCTCCACTCAGCTCACAGGCCTCCCGGGCAATTCATTGGTTGACTGTTGCTGCCTGACCCTTAATACCTTCTCCCCAGAGCACAGGGAGGTTGATCTGCGAGAGGTGCCACGCAGGGCAGATGGCCCAGTATAGCCGGACCGTCCCAGGCAAGAGACCGACGGTGATTACTGGGACCAGATGCGACAGATGTGGTTACATCCTCTTGGACGACGACGGAAGCATCTGGTCTGCCGTCGGCCTCTAGTGAAGGGCGACCGTTCCGCTCTGGTATGCCCTGATGAAGTCGGCGGCGAATTCGTCAGCCTGCCTCTCTGTCCCCCTGTGGCGCCCGCTCGTCGACCTCAGGTGGTGGTAGAATTCATGAATGATGACAAAGGGGTTGTAGAGGTACTCGCGCTTGGCCGCCAGAATCTCCTTTCGACCCAGTGAGTAGACCGCAGCCACCCCCTTCGTCCTTCCCTCGAACACTCCCACCGAGATTCTCGGCTTCGTCACATGGTAATGTTCCGAGAGAATCGAGATTGCATCCTCGGTCCTTGAGTCGAGTATCGTGGCCACTACCAGCGCCTTGAAATGAATGTCAGCATTGCTACCTGAGGGGTTGGTCGAGGGAGACGTTTCAGACACGGTGAGTCACCTCCACCGCTTTAGACCTTGCGGGCTGGGCACCCAGTCTTGAGCTGATGGTCAGGTTTCGTTGATTCCCACCTTCAATTGACATGGCCCACCTTTCCGTGATTATGAACAGGCGGAGGCACATTAGGCTCGACGGGCCGAAGGGAATCAGATTGAGGGGGCCTCCAACGCTATTCTCAGTCGGCTGACCCGCCCCCCAGGCGCCGCTTAGAGGGTCGCCTAGCTTGCTCTGCAGATCCTTGCCGACTCAATCTCTGATTCCTAGATTCGAACCGCGTCGGGGACGCTACGGACTGCACAGGGGTACGTAGGTGATAGGGTTGTACGCGCAGAACGTCCACGCATAGACAGAGTCGTTGGACACGCCGAGCTCGTCCACCCCCACGTCAGCCTGTTGCCACGAACTGGTGCTGTTGAACGTCCAAACGGTCCAAGACTTCGTGCTCCCTGGTGTGCTCTGGACCCCTGCGATCCCAGTGACAAAGTGCGACCCATAGGCACAGCAGGTCGCATTCACCTTCCCGTTGGTGACGGCGAGAGTCTCTGTATACAGGTTCCAGCCGGGCTGGATTCGGGTGCCGTTGTACCAATGCCGCGTTCCGTTGCCGAAGTCAATCAGCAGGTTGGCGGTCATCACCGTTCCATACCTGGATTCGGCGCTCCGAACGGCTGCTGCGTCGCGGCCCGCCACGAACACTTCCTGATTGTACTGCATGTAGTAGAAGGCCGCCAACGAAGAGCTTGCGATGAGGGCTGCGAGGAGGACGACAATGATGCCGTAGAACGATTCCTTCTTCGCCACTATTTGCTCACGTACCTTGTCTTTGGAACTGCAAGGATGGCGACCGGGGCGACGACCATCCCCAACAGGAAGTCCGCCACTTCGTGAATCAACGCGAACGGCAACCCGGACCCTTCCGTCAGCAGCAGCTTTCCCAGCGTCAGGGCCGGCCAGTACGCCAGCAGCGCGGTAGCGGCGTTCGTCTCGAAGTCCCAGAGGAATGCGCACACGAGCATCAGTGCCCCGATGAACAGGGCGTGCGTGCTCAATGGCTTGGACCTGTCTCGCCAAGTCCTCGAAGACCACCAGCCGGCTACGGCAAAGAGGAGCTCTCCTCCGACGAGAAATGGGGTGATCGCCCCTGCTGCCCCCCAAGGACTGACGAAACTCCAGGCTGTCTCGGAGACCACGGCCACCCCGGCACCGGCCCTGAAACCGAACAGAAACGCGACCACGAAAACCATGGTATCCATGAGCTTGACATTCACATAGGGAGCGAGCGCGAAGTCAGACCCCACGGCAAGGGCGCTGAACGCTGCAACGACCGCCACTGTGGAGGTCCTCCGCACATCTGGTTGGATAATCCATCCAATATATAAACGCCGATACCCTCTCCAGCATCCCCGGAAAACGAGTTATACCGAACCGGCCTTAGCGGGGGGCGTGCCGTCCGCCCTTTCCGGCCTGCTGGAACTCGCGGAAGTCCGGGGGCAAGGGCCGTCTCCCAGCTTCAACCGTGCCCAGTTCCTTCTCGCGTTCCTGACGATCGGCACAAACGGCACGATAGGCAGAGGCGCACTCGCAAAGAAGGCGGGGTTGGGGGAGGGGGCCATCAGGACTGTGTTGAAGAGGCTTCGCGAGAGCGGGTTCGCGCGTGCGGACGCCTCTGGATGCCACCTGACCGCGTCCGGGGTCAACGCCTACGGAACCCTGAAACGCGGACTGTCAGACCCGCTTCACCTCGACGGCTCCCGCCTTACGGTCGGCCGAGCCCAGACCGCTCTGGCGATCCGCGGAGCCGGGCGACTGGTGAAGAAGGGACTCGAACAGAGGGACTCAGCCGTCAGGGCGGGGGCGGCAGGAGCAACAACCTACCTTGTGAAAGCAGGCAGGTTTGCCATCCCGGGGGGTTCTTCAGACTGTGAGGCCGATTTCCCGAGTCCCGCGTGGGGAGTTCTCAGAGGTGAGCTGAAGCCACGGGAGGGCGACGCCGTGGTCGTCTGCGGCTCGTCCGACGAGACTATTTCGACCCTCGGGGCTCTGTCCGCTGCTCTGACTCTGATCTAACTGCCCTGGGCGGGCTGGTCGCCCGTAGCAGCGGGCTCGGGCGCCGTCTGCTTGTTGACCTGCCTGTTGATTGCCTCTGCGAAGTAATGGCCGGTGACCACGACCTTCACATCCTTGACCCCCTTCACCTGCTTCAGATTGTCCCTCAGGTCCTGTGAAATCTTGAGCGCGAAGACTGGGGGGCAGAACTGAGTCGTGGCATGATACTCGACGTCCACGTTGCCGTCCTTCACGTCAAGCTTGTCTATCAGGTTCATTTCCACTATCGGCATCCCTATCTCGGGGTCGACAATCTTGGAGACCTGCCGTTGGAGTTCCTTGATGTCCACCTGCTCAGTCGACATTCGATTCCAGCGGAAAGGGCGGACCCCGCTACTAAAATATTCCCCTCCGCGGACGGGATCTCCGACAACTTTACACCCCGGTGCCCCCTCACTCCACCTCGTGGACGCCTCGGAGGTACTCGCGACGATTGAGAGGGCTGCGCCAAGGGAGGGTCTCCCGATTATCGGCCCGAAGAAGGGGGCCATACTCGACGGGGTAATCAGGCAGCACCGACCGTCGACGGCGGTGGAAGTGGGTACCCTCGTGGGATACAGTGCAATCAGGATCGCCCGGCTCCTTCCGCAAGGAGGCACCTTGACGTGCGTCGAGCTGGACCCCGACATGGCCACCATCGCAAGGGCGAACCTGCGCAAAGCGGGCCTCTCCGAGCGGGTCGAGGTCATGGCGGGGGATGCCAAGGAGGTCCTCAGGAAACTCCAAGGACCCGTCGACTTCGTCCTCGTCGACGCCAAGAAGGACGAGTACATGGATTACATTCGAGCCTTCGAGCCCCTCCTTCGCGCGGGGAGCGTGGTGGTAGCTGACAACGTGAGGGTATTCGCAGACCAGGTGGCCGAGTACCTAGACTACGTCAGAAACTCTGGAAAGTACTCCAGCAGCAACATCGAGGCGCCCCTGAACTCAGACGGCTCGGTCACAGACGCGATGGAAATCAGCGTCAAGCTCTGAACCCGCCGACCAGCGCCTTCCATTTCTCATCTCCGTCAAATGGGAGATAGAGCCGCACCCGGTCGACAGCATCTCCGTATCTCCGCCGCATGACCCCTCCCATCTCCTCCCAGGTCCCCTCGACCACGAACTCGTCTAGAATGTCGTCGGTCACCTCCTCCGCCATCTTGTCCCACTCCCCCTTCACCGAAAGGGCGTGCAGGCGGTCACAGACGTCCCCCCAGCCGTGCAGCTCCATGACCCTCCTGTAGGTCCTGGTCGAGGCGTAGAACGCCACCTGTCTTCGGTACTGGTTCTTGGCCTTCTTGATCTCCCGGTCCCGCTCTCCCACTGCCGCGAAGACTGACGCCGCGACGGCAACGTCCCCTCGCCTCCTCCCATGTTTGGCCAGCCCGACCGACAGCGCCGGGGCAATGACCTCCTTGAGGTACCCTGCTGTATGCAGAGGGTGAACAAGCAACCCGTCCCCGACCTCACCGGCAACCCTGCACATCCCCCCGTTGACTCCGGCGACGAAAACAGGGACTGCGGGACTGGCGATGGGTCCTGGGTTGAAGAACGGGGTCATGAGGTCGAGCTTGAAGAACCTGCCCTGGAAATCCAGCTTCGTCCCCTTCTGCCAGCACTCCCAGACCGCCTTCATCGCCAGAATCACCTCCCTCATCCTAGGCGCCGGGCTTTCCCACTTCGCCCCGAACCGCCTTTCTATGTGTCCCTTCACCTGGCTCCCCAGGCCGAGAAGGAGCCGCCCCTTTGAGAGGGCTTGCAGGTCCCAGGCAGCGTAGGCCAGCGCTGTAGGGCTGCGGGTAAATGCCAGCGCCACGGATGAGCCTACGGCTATCGCCCGGGTCTGGGATGCCGCCAGTGCGAGCTGGACAAATGGGTCATGCTTGGTCTCGTTGACCCAGAGGCAATCGAACCCGTACTCCTCGGCCCGCCGGGAGAGCAGCGGCATGTCCGACAGCGGATCGGCGGGAATCTCGGCGTCTATCTTCAAGCAACACGCCGCCGCCCTGACCGCTCTTAAACCCGACAAGGCGCCGGGAGCCCAGCGCTTAATACCGTACGGCACTCGAGGCAGCCAGCGCGGGCTCTTCATGCCTTACCTTCCGGTGCTCCTCGGCCTTTCCACGGCGTTCTGCTGGGGGACCTCGGACTACCTCTCCAGGAGCCAATCAGAGAAGGTCGGCCACTACAACACTGTGGTATACATGCACGTCACCACCCTCCTCATACTGCTGGTCCTCCTCCCGATCCTCACCCCTTCCGTCTCGGTCACCCCCCTCGCCGCGCTGGCGCTGGTTGCCGCCGGGGCCCTGAACTTCTTCGCGTTCATCTACCTCTATCGCGCGTTCCACAAGGGGGTTGTCTCGGTGGTTGCGCCGGTTGCCTACACCTACCCTGTGGTCACGACGGTCTTCTCGGTGCTGTTCCTGGGGGTGGTCCTGGCTCCCGTCAGGATAGCATCGATAGGCTGCGTGGTTGCGGGGGTCCTCCTGCTGTCGACCCGTTTCTCCGAACTCCGCAGATACCAAGGAGGGAGCGGTCTCCCGAGTCTGACTGCAGGGGTCGGGTCCGCCCTGGTCTCCTCCATCTTCTTCGGCATGGTCTACGTGGGGATAGGGTATGCGACGCCGGTGGCTGGATACGTCCTCCCCGTCGTCTTCCTCAGGGGAGTAGGGACCGTCGTGGGCATCGTGGCTGCCCCCGTCCTGCGGGAGAGCATCAGGCCGACGAGGCTCTCTTTCTCAAGGGTCATTATGGCGATGGGGGTATTGGAAGCCATCGGCTTCCTCGCCTTCAACTACGGCCTCTCCCTAGGGTCGGATTCCCTTCCAGAGATAGCCGCAATATCGGGGATGGGAGGAGCGGTGGCGGCGCTGTACGCCCTGAAGTTCCTGAAGGAGCGCCTCGAAAGGAACCAGGCCATCGGCTTGGGGCTCGCCATCGCGGGGGTCTTCGCGCTCCTCTACCTGGGGGGATAGCGGAGACGGACTACTTCACGGCGGTCCAGGAAGGGAGGGCGCGTGTCCGGAGGGCGATGGAAATCCTGCAGGAGGTGGCAGGGTCGTCCTCGGCAGTCCTCTTCCTCAGGATGGGGAGCCAGGACTGGACCCCGGTCGGCGAGGAGACTCTCTTCGCCGTCGTAGGAGGCAAGAACTCTACCGCGGCGGTGGTCATCTGCGACGGCGAGGGGAACTCGAAGGCGATATCGGGGTGGGTCCCGGCCGAGAAGGCCGAGGCTATCGCCCGGTCGTTGGACGCCAGAGGCGTCTCAAAGTTCCAAGGCGAAGTCAAACTGCCAACCTGATGCTATTGTTTAATAACCAGAAGCAAGCCGTGGAAACTGCACCAACTCCGCACTTGTCGCCGCTCCGCCGATGTCCGCGACAACGAGGTGGCCCCACTGTGCGTCCGTTGGGCAGGAAAAATTGGGGGTGAAGTGAACGGCAAGGTGTTCGGTTTGCAAAGGTCACGCGGTAGCATCCTGCGCTGAATGCGGAATCCAAGTGTGCATGTCACACTGCACGACAGTCTTCGACGAAACCACGCGGTCCATGAAGACTTTCTGCGGCAATTGTACAGCGAAGAGGATGCCCGTCTGGGTATCTCGAAGAAGGTAGGACA
>Ga0209039_10002045_pt1 | contig 17753 bp, 15 predicted proteins | sample BogFormECP12_OM1_FD_188238 | JGI IMG/M metagenome (GOLD analysis project Ga0209039, IMG submission 188238) | Bog forest soil microbial communities from Calvert Island, British Columbia, Canada - ECP12_OM1 (SPAdes) (version 2) | ecosystem: Environmental > Aquatic > Freshwater > Wetlands > Bog ...
TGTCCCGCTCCGGTCATATCTCGCGGTGGGGTCCGATCCCGCTCCGGGGTGTTCTCCGGTCGATCTAGGATAGGATTCTTTTCCGGCGGGAGAAGCTGGCGCCGAGGACTTTGGAGGTCCTCCATTTTGGGGAGCTCGCCTAATGCTTCTAATTCTGCCATCAAAGCGTCGCGATTTTCCCAGAAGGGTTGAGAGATTTCCTTGCCACGGAACGTTGCCAAGAATGCTTGGTCGTATGCGTCAAAATATTTCTCGTCCTTGATTAGAATGGACCGGGCAACGGAGTAAAACTCGTCCACGTTGCCAAAGAGGCCCTGGTCGGCCGCTTCAATTAGGGTTAGGTATTCGCCAAGTGTCACTGGAATGTGGAACGCATCCCGCAGGCGATAATAAAAGTCCAAGAAAAGCATTTACCCGGCGGCCGTCCTAACTTATTTTTTTGCACGTGTGTGGAAGTTTCAGTGCAGATCAGTGTCATCATTTCGCTCAGGGTTTAGCCCCGCGATCCGATCGTCGATGTCTACATCGTAGGCTGAATGTGGTATCCGGCCAATTCAGCCTACAAGAAATAATAAGTCCGCCGCCGATTTAGAAATTATGGGGGTTTCTAATGATCCGCGATATTCGATGCATAATAGCCAATAAGGTCCGGATAAAATCTTTTAGGGCTCCAATTTTACGACAATTGTATAGTGCAGAGAAATAATCATCGTGGAAACTATGAAAGACCTGTCCTTACCCTTCACGAAAGAGCAAATTACTGGCATCATTCGAGAACATCCCACGCCATTTCACATTTACGATGAGCGCGGCATTCGTGACAATGCAAAGAGGCTCAAAGAAGCGTTTGCAGGCGTTGAAGGCTTCAAGGAATTTTTTGCAGTAAAAGCACTGCCAAATCCCTACATCTTGAAAATAATGCAATCCGAGGGTTTTGGAGCGGATTGTAGCTCCCTACCCGAGTTACTACTCGCAGAAAAGGCGGGGATCGTGGGAGAAAATATCATGTTCTCGTCGAACGACACCCCGGCTAATGAATTCGTCAAGGCGCGGGAGTTGGGGGGGATCATTAACCTTGATGACATTACTCACATCGATTTCTTGAAACAGAATGCGGGAATGCCTGACCTCATCTGCTTCCGCTATAATCCTGGAGGGGAATCTGGGAATGCCATTATTGGCAAGCCACAAGAAGCTAAGTATGGATTTACCAAGGACCAGATGTTCGAGGGTTATGCCACCTGCCGGGATATGGGCATCGAGCGATTTGGGATGCACACTATGGTAGTTTCGAATGAACTCAATCCCACGTATCTCGTTGAGAGCGCCAGAATGCTCTTTGACCTTGTGGTCGAGATTAGCGAGAAAGTGGGGATACGCTTCGAATTTGTCAACCTGGGTGGCGGCATCGGCATCCCCTACCGTCCTGACCAAGACTCGGTACCCTATGATGTTGTTGCGGCCGGCATCCAAGAAGCCTATGCGGAGAAAATCGAAGCCAACGGACTTGCGCCCCTCAAAGTCTTCATGGAATGTGGGCGGGCTATAACCGGGCCCTATGGGTTCCTGGTTACCACTGTCTTGCACATGAAGCACATCTACAAGGACTATGTCGGCACTGACGCGTGTATGGCGAATTTGATGCGCCCGGGCATGTACGGCGCGTACCACAACATCACGGTCATGGGAAAAGAAGATCAACCCGCCAATTTCATGTACGACGTTACAGGCGGCCTGTGTGAAAATAATGACAAATTTGCCATAGACCGAATGCTACCGGAAGTGGAGATCGGCGACATCCTCGTCATTCACGACACCGGGGCGCATGGCTATGCAATGGGCTTCAATTACAACGGGAAGTTGCGGTCCGCCGAGTTGCTGCTCCGGGAAGACGGGTCAGTGACCCAGATCCGCCGAGCTGAAACCGTAGATGACTATTTTGCCACGCTCGATTTCGAAGGGTTACCAGAATTTCCAGCGTAAAAACCGTAATTGTGCTGCCTTCGACGCCGGCACCTTATTTGAAGGCTCTCACGCAAAAGCTTGCAAAGGGATTTTGAAACTTAATAATTAAGTGAAAGATCATGAGTCAGACAATCACTGAGAAAATTCTAGCAGCGCATTGTGGGAAATCCGCAGTCTTTCCAGGCGAGTACGTTCTATGTCAAGTGGACATCGTTCTTGCGAATGATATCACTGCCCCAATCGCTATTGAGTCGTTTGAAAAAGTGGTAGAGAACTCGGGAATTGACGTTTTTGACCAAGATAAGATTGTACTGACCCCCGATCACTTCACGCCCAATAAAGACGTGAAATCTGCCCAGCAAGCTCAGCTAATGCGGACCTTCGCCAAAAACCACAAAATTAAGCATTATTATGAAGTGGGACGCGTAGGCATCGAACATTGTTTCCTGCCGGAACAAGGCATCGTCGTCCCGGGGGATCTGATCATTGGCGCAGACTCGCACACGGATACCTATGGCGCCATTGGGGCTTTTTCCACTGGTGTCGGGTCATCTGATGCAGGCGTGGCAATGGCTCTCGGAAAAGCGTGGTTCAAAGTTCCGGAAACAATGAAGTTCAACTTCACCGGAACTCTCCCAGAGTATGTGTCAGGGAAGGATCTTATCTTATATACGATTGGGCAGATAACTGTTGATGGTGCTAATTATTGCGCAATGGAATTTAGCGGCGAAGCCATTCGGAATTTGTCAATGGACAGTCGCCTTACGATGTGCAACATGGCTATTGAAGCCGGGGCGAAGAATGGGATTGTAGAACCTGATGACATTACGCGAGTTTATGTTGAAAATCGAGCCCAGCGTCTTCCCATATATTATGCCAGTGACCCTGACGCGACATATAAATCGGAATTCACGTATGACGTGAGTCAACTCGAACCCCAAGTCGCCTATCCGCATTTGCCCGAAAACGCGAGGCCAATCTCCGAAGCTGAAGGCGAGCATATTGAGGTCGACCAAGTTGTTTTAGGGTCTTGCACGAATGGGCGAATAGAAGATTTAACGATGGCTGCGAAAATCCTCCGAGGACATAAAGTCAACCCAAGACTACGATGTATAATCATCCCAGGCACTCCGGGTGTTTACCTCGAAGCAATTCAGCAAGGGTTAATTGAAATATTTATCGATGCAGGTGCCGTGGTGTCGACCCCCACCTGCGGGCCTTGCCTTGGAGGGCACATGGGCATTCTTGCTAAAGGCGAGGTCGCGCTCTCCACAACAAATCGCAACTTTGTGGGGCGGATGGGTCACGTGGAGAGTAAAATATACCTCGCGGGTCCCGCTGTCGCCGCAGCCACGGCGGTCAGAGGATATATTTGCGGTCCGAAGACAGTTTTGGACTCAAAAGAAGAGAGTGGTTAATTATGATCATTAAGGGACGAGCAATTTGCTATTTACGCGATAACATTAATACCGATGAGATCATTCCAGCCAGGTACCTGACCACGAGCGACCCGGATGAGCTCGCGGGGCATTGCATGGAAGACCTCGACTCTAATTTTGCTGCGAAAGATGTTAAAGGAAGTATTTTAATTACGGCAGCCAATTTCGGGTGTGGTTCTTCTCGGGAACACGCGCCCATCGCAATTCAGGCGAGCGGTATTGCTGCAGTTTTGGCCAAATCCTACGCCCGGATCTTCTTCCGCAATGCCATTGACATAGGTCTGCCCATTTTTGAAAGCGCTGACGTGCGCCAGATTGACGAGGGAGATGAAATTGAAATCGACGCTACTGCTGGCGTGGTGTACAACCATACCAAAGACGAACAATATGCCATCGCAGTAATGCCCGACTTTCTGCAAGATCTCATCGCCGCGGGGGGTTTAGTTCCGTGGGCGAAACAGCAACTCGCCGGTAGGCAATAAACAGTAATTATATTTACATTGAAAGAATTAGGAGATATGATGCCGGGTATGCGGTGCCGAGTATCTTGCCTTTGCATAGTATTATGCGTTAGTGTGTTGCTTGCCTCGCAAGTGCCTCGTGTCGCTGCTGACGCTGCCTTCACTGATAAAACGGAGATCCGGCACCACCAAGTTGTTTTTTACTTGGTTTCTTTAGAGAACGGGACCGGACTGCAGGTCAATTGCTCTACTTTTTTCAATTCGACCATCCAGATGCTTCTCTTCGGTGACCGCCCCACAGACGAGGCGATTGATTCCAGTGGTAGCTATAAACCTGGGCGGATTAGTCAGGCTTACGCTTCTGACATTGGCAATAAACCCAATGCGAGCATAACATTTAGTGCAAATGAAACCAAAATCTACTATATTGAGTTTGTCCAGCAAGATGAAAAAACTGACTTCCTGCTTGTCTATTCTTCCCAGAACTTAACCCGTTATTATATCCCCTTTCTAGCTGGATATCCCCTTCCGATTCTCCTCGGAGTTGTCGCAGGAGCTTTAATACTCACTTGGTTTGTTCGCCGGCGTTATTTCTCCCAGATTATCGTTAAAGATTAAAAAAAGTATTATGGCTTGGGACCAATAACGGTTCGGCCACCCATATAGGGTTGTAACGCGTCAGGAACTCGTACCGTGCCATCTTCGTTCTGGTAATTCTCCAAGATGCAGCACATTGCGCGCTCGGTTGCAATTGCGGTCGAGTTGAGCGAGTGCGGCGTGTACCATGATTCTTTATCACCTGGGACGCCGGTCTTCACGCCGAGCTTGCGTGTTTGGTAGTCCAAGCAGTTTGAGCACGAAACAAGCTCGCGGTACGTGTTCGACCCGGGGAACCACCCTTCCAAATCGTATTTTTTGGCTGCATTATCATTTAGCTCGCCTGAAGCAATATTCACGACGCGGTATGGGATGCCTAGCGTTTGATAAATTTCCTCTGCGTTGGCGATCAGCTCCTCGTGCATTTGCCAAGACTCGTCTGCCTTGCAGAATACATATTGTTCGACTTTCTCAAACTGGTGCACGCGAAAGATGCCCAATGTGTCTTTTCCGTGAGACCCTGCTTCCCGCCGGAAGCATGAAGATACCCCGCAATACTTGCGCGGGAGCGTATTTTCATCGAGAAAGTCCTGCCGGTGTAAAGCTGCCAAGGTCTGCTCGGATGTCGCAATCATAAAAAGGTCTTCGCCTTCGATCTTGTAAAGGGTGTCTTCAAAATCGGCGAGTTCGGCCGCCTCAGCTATCACTTCTCGCTTGACGAAAAAGGGCGTCCACCACGGCGTAAACCCTTTCTTAACCAGAAAATCTACTGCGAACTGAATCAATGCAAGGTTGAGAAATACGAGATCATTCTTCAAGTAATAAAAACGGGACCCAGCAATCTCGCTCGCGACCTTCAAATTGGCGCCATCTGTTGTTTCAACGAGTTCTACGTGTGAGCGTGGCTGGAATGCAAATTCGGGAATGTCGCCCCACACGTGCATTGTTTCATTGCCCTCTTCAGTCTCGGCAACAGGCACGGATTCGTGAATGAGGTTCCCGACTCCATAGCGGTATTCGTCCCGCTTCTTTAGATATTCCTCTGCCGTCGCTTCTAATTCTGGAATTAGGTTAGCTATTTCGCGCGAACGTTCCATTAAATCGCTAGCATCTTCACCAGCCTTTTTTCGCTTGCCAACTTCTTTAGACGTTTTATTCTTTTCCGCCTGCAATTGTTGCACCTGCTTGAGGACATCCCGCCATTTCTGGTCCCATTCAACCACGAGGTCGGGATAGTCCAATTTGCGAAAGCGTTTAACTTGTGACGCCTTAATGTCGTCCAAATTCTCGCGAAACACATTAATGTCGAGCATATTGCCTACCCTCACTGTTGTAGTGCCTTATGCAAACCAAATTATCCTTGTAAATCAACATTTGCGAAATAGCTATTATATTTGCCTCTTTCCTATGTATTGGAAGATAACCAACGGCGCAAAATGAGCGGAATACAGAAGTTATTAATATAAATTTTCTTGCGCGGGATAGACCTCGTCGAGAATCTGCCTGTCTAGGCCGTCAACAGCGAATCTCACGAGTTCCAAAGCATTTGCAGTTCCTGCAATTGCTCACTGAGAGAAAATGTATGCCATGACCCGCCTGCTTCGCGGCGTCGTTTTGGAAGGTGATAATATCGCTGGTTTGTCGAGTCGAATGGATTTGCCTGCAGCGGGTTTATGGAGGTCAAATTTACGCCTTCAATTGCAGTTAGATTTTGCTCTACGAGGCCAGAATACAGGGTAAGGGGTCGGGCGGTACGTCCTCGAATAATATCATCGAGGAAATTATACAAGTGCATCAAATCCGCCTGTGGGAAGTCAAAGAAGATAATGTGACCAATTTGATTTACGAGTTTCTCTGTGGAACTGTAGTAGATTTCCTCTGTCTCGAAATATTGCCCAAGGGGTAACGCGAGGCATAAGGGCACAGCATCAAATTCCCCACGTGCCATTATCGCGATCATTTCTTGGAGACCCACGGGTCGTGGGTCAAAGGTAAAAAGTGCTCGCCCAGTCGGCGGGAAACTAGTTGGTGTGCGATGGTTACTAAATATATCTTCAGCTTCTCGATAAGCAGAGGATCCAGGGAAGTGTTCGACTTCCCCACCATAGGGCAATCTAATAGTGCATTGGTGAGCGAGGCCGGGGGGTTGCGCAAGAAGCATTATCTGCATGTCTAAGGCATCAATAGGTTCGGACGCCTCCAACCAGCGAATCCGGTCAAGGTTGAAAAAGCGGGTTTCTGCCTTGACTCTATGTAGGGAGTTCGATAAGACATTTCGTTCTGTTCGGCTTTGAACGTACCGCAGGAAACGGTCGTCTGGCGAGTCCTTGGGCCAGAGGTACTCAATGAACGCGGTCTGAAACCCAAGCTCGGTTGTACTTGTCAATACCCGGCGTGTTGCTGGAGTTATGAGATTTTCGAATATATACTGAGGATTTCGGGCGCTCAAGAATACTTGGAGTAGATAACGATCTAACCCAAATTTTGGCCAATTTAATTCTAAGACCGTATGCCCTTTCAATCGCTGCTTTATAAACGTGTGCAAGGGAAGGTCTCCACTGAAATATGCAGTCTTTAGTTTTGCCGCCAATCTAATAATTGGGATATTCCTATTGAAAAGTGAGGAAGGAATGTCAATTGGCGGATTCCATATGGGCTCATGGTCGGGGGAACTTCGAATAAAATGTAACTAAGTTCGGCTCCTATTACGGATGGGTTGTAAAAGCACGATGGGGAGAGCGGGAGTGCGTCAAACAGATTAATAAGGTTTTTCAAGGATTCGTCTGAAAAAGGACTACTAGATTCTTTCAGACGGGCGAAATCGGGATGCATCCTTTCCCGTACAAAGTATTCAAATAAAAAATGGGCAAATGCCACGTCCTCCGGGGTGTAAGTGAAAATTTCTCGTTGTGTCCCTAATGAATGTGCTAAAAAGATAACCGTATCACCGGCCACTTCTTTAGGAATTACTGGGTCAAACAAAATCAACTTTCCCAGAATTGCTTGGAAAAATGTTTTCAACACACTTTGTCCAACATTCATCAGCGAGTTAAACGACGTGGGGCTGAAGGCGTGTTCGGTCGTGTACTGTTTCGCGGCACCTTTGACCATCTCCACCCATAATTCTGCAGCAGGTACGTCAAGGTAAAAATAGCAATCCCAGTTGATTATGTCATAAGTTAAATCTGTAAGGAACTTCGTGGGGACAAACAAACTTAGGATTTCTCGCCTCATTAGCCCTTCAAAGACCAGTTCTAGAGCCCGATTTAAAATGAGGCAATTTCCATCCACTTGAACTCCAAATCGACTAGAATATTGCGAAAAAGAGGAATTCGTCCAAGTTTTGTGAGAGTGCAGCGAATCCAAGTGGATCAAAGGGGATTCTCCAGTTTCTTCCACAATGAACTTCGGAAGCGGGCGAAGAACCTTCGAATTCAAGCGTTCTGCGTACTCCCTGAGGGCAATAAATGCAAATGCAGCAATATCCTCTTCAGTAGACCCTGTTAAGCTTGCCAATACAACAATCCCCGAATAGAAGCGAAGGTTTCCCGCATTCGAGTTAGTATAACTTATTCAAAGCCTTACTCGAGTTATTAAACATTCGGTAGGATGCTTTCTCGCTAAAAAAACAAAAAAATCCAGCAAGTTATGCGCTAATTTTATCGCGATTTAGCAAATTACTTCGACAAACTATGTGTAAAATGTATCTGCATTTTACAAATTGGTTGGTTTTTTATAGACAATTATTTTCCGGCGGTTCTATTTTCAAATCTGTAGGCATGATATCTGGTCGCGCCTTTTCCATAAACACCAATTTGCGATCTAGGTGGGTAATCGAATCTATGACCTTATATCCAAAATGAACATGATAATCAATATCCCAAAGAAATGATTCTATCCATATTCGTGCCTTTTTTCTAAATGCTTCTTGTTCCATAGCCTGATATAATGGTCTGCTCAACCCAATCCCCTGATATTTTGGGAGGACATATAATTCGGACAAGATTGCTGCAGCTGCATTTGGATTTTTCAAGAACCCTCCTCCCCCGAATCCGATTAGTTCTGAACCTTTAAACCCCCCAATAAAAAAGGTAAATGGATTACGAAATCGACGCACATACCTTTCTGGTGTCAATTTTACAACGAATTCCTGCCATTCCTCTTCGTAAAAATGGTCTTTGTATAAAATCATGGTCGCGTTCGCGACCTGTGAAGCTATGTCTGCATCCTTTTCTGATAAAAATCGCAGCTGGACTAACAAGCTATTCTACCCCCGTCATACTCGCATAATTTATCTGCGTTTGCCAGGTGGTTTTTTAGAACTCCCTTTCTACAACTACTTTTAACCACCACGGTTTTTTCGGGAGTAACCTGAATTGCGGTCTCTGGAATGCGCCTAAGATGAAATGATCGATGTTGAGATCAAAATGGTGAATCTCATTGTTTTCAAGGAAAAAGTATGAATCTAGGCACTAATAGTCATAGTGCAAAAAAACAGGAAGATATTGCAATAATCCGAATTCGCATTACCTCAGGTCCTTGAGATCATAAGAAAATCTCTTTCTTAAAACCTAATGGCTCATCAATTTTATGAGTTTATCTTTTCGCCATTTGCCGAAAAATAACCCCAGAATCGTTTGGTCATCGGCTATCATTCGTTCCGATCCAATCGAATTAAATAATTCTAAATAATAAACCTCTCTCTTCAATAATGATGTTAGCTGTCTGCTAGTGTATGCCTCACCACGACGACAGGGAAAACCGAAAAGACTTGGGAAAGGAACACCCGTGGGGGGACCGCGGGCAGGTTCTGTTCTTTGTCGTGTTCCTGGCAGTTTGGATCCTCGACTCTTTTATTTTACGCATCTCCACGTTCCTCGCAAATTACATTCCCCTATGGGTTACCCTCCCCATTGCTGGCATAATGATTATTGGGGCGGCATACTTCATCCGCAAGGCTGAGGAAACGGTTTTCAAAGAAATAAGGGACCCGCCCCGGGTGATCAATTCGGGGGTCTTTGCCCGCGTTCGCCACCCGATGTATTTGGGAACCATACTCTTTCTCCTCGCTCTCGGAGTGGCTACCTGCTCCCTATTTAGTCTCGCGGTGTGGGGCTTGATGTTTGTGTTTTTCGACCGCATCGCCGCATTCGAGGAGCAAGACCTCGAACAAATTTTCGGGCAAGAATATGTAGAATATAAAAGAATCGTGCCGAAATGGATACCACGCCTCCGGCGTGCTTAAAATCGAATGTTCAGTTAATTTATTTCATTACTATTTTTGCATCTAATTTCACAACCTTTGGGGTCTCCCAATTGGAGTAACTGATGTTCTCCAGATGTTACCTCATATGAATAACTGCCCACGCAACATTCAAAGTGACGCCCATGCGATTTGGGGGCTCTATTTTGGAGAAATATTATTTAGTAAATATTAAGTAAATATTGCGAAACATTAACTTAAAATATTCTTGCGAGATACTAGCGTCGTGGCCAGTGGTTCCGAGAAAGAAACCGAAAGTGTAACCCCCCTTGCCCGTTTCTACGCGGTAGAATATTGGAGATCCTCTTCGGTTAATGGCAAGAAAAAGTCGGCCAGTTGGTTGTCGCAACGCATGCGGCAGTGGGTGGACCGCAAACTGGCATTGCGTGGCGATTCTCGCGGGAAATACCTCATCCGGAGCGAAATTTTAGACGAATTCCGCCGAACGGCTTCTGATGTCGGGTTCGAAACTCAAGTGAGTCCCATTCAGGGGCCTCACGCAGAGCAATTGCGGGCAGAATTCGCCAGGCTGGGGGAAGCTATTGCGGTCTATGGCACGCCGATGGTCATTCCAAATGCCTCGCAAGTCAATTATATCGCTGGGATCCCTAGCACTGACCAAACAAGTGCCACTAGCTTTGCTGAATTAGCTGGGTTGCGGGAAGAAAATGCTGCGCTCAAATCCCAGGTTAACGTCCTCGCGACAGAACGGGACCAGTGGGTCCAAGATTATGCTTCCTTAGAGAGCCAATTGCAGGAATCGCGTACGGAGGTTGGCCACTTGGCGGAACAACTCAATCAATTAGCTCAAGTCCAAGGGGCATTTAACGAACTTAAGGAAGATTTTCAGCAAATCCAAGATATATATGTGGTTATAGGGGAAATATTCATCCGGATGTCGGACAATGCAAAGCAGGGGCAACGATCGGACCCCACGGAAATATTGGACGAGCTCTTTCCCGACCCCCAACAACAGGAGCGTATCCAAGCTACCATTGAGGCGACCTACCAGCGGTTAAAGGGGAGGTAGGACTTGGGTAAAGAACAAGATTATTTAGTTTTATTTAACACGATTCTAATCGGTGCCAAAACTTCCGGGCTTTCAAATCAAAACAGGCCATTTTTTGGGCACAACCAGATTTTGCAATCTGCTTGGAAACCCGAGAAAAGTCTCGGAGCACGAATTCTTGAAATTTCAAATAAAGAAAAGTCATCAATTCTTTGCGGAACCAAGGGGAACGTTCTAAAATTAAGCAAGATGGAATATTTGCCAGATTCATCAACTTGGTTAATGAATTTCAATGCGGTCTGTGAGGGGCAATCCATAGATGGGTCTTTTTGCGCGTGCTAATTGCCAACGATGCGAGCAGGAATATCCTGCGGCATCATTGAAAAGAAAGTACGGGAAAATTCTTTGCCCAGATTGTATTGATGCGGAACGACAGATCCGAAAGATTGAACAAGCCGCACAAGCTCCCCGGAAGCAAAAAAGTGCCGAAATATCTGCAGAACAACTCGAAGAAATGGTAACCAAGGTCCTGCAAGAAAAGGTGGGTGCCCTCCAAGATCAGATCAAATCAATTGAGCAAAATGTAAGTATCTTGCAAGAAACAATTGTTGCAGAAAAAGGGGAGAGGGTGCCGCTCGCAGTCATCGATCGCATTCTTCAAAATATCTCATTGAAGACAACTACCCATCCCGCGTCAAGTTCAACCTTTTCCAAACAACGTAGGCAGGCGTTCCCTGCAGGAGAAGAGTTCCCTCTCTCGATTGTTCTTCCAACTCGCTGGAACGAGGTCTACGCTGCCGCCGTCGGAGCACTCCTGGTTCAGGACCCCGTATGGCGGGCACATGTAGGGATCGTTCTTTCTGGTGATGTTAATCCCCTTTTCAATGCAATGCTTGCGGCAGGTGGACAAGGCTTGCGGGAACGGGTGAGCCGAAAACGATTTCTCCTTGCCCTCGCGGCGTGGGGACCGCCATTTTGGAGCTCCTATGCTGTCGCTGCAGGGGCATTTCGCTGGCTCGGCGAGGATTTTGCTGCCGCAACTCAAGATACCATAGGTATACCCATCCCACCTAACGGGAAGACTTATTTGCTGGATCGCTGGCACGCGAACTTCACGCGCCTCACGCGGCGGTGGGCATTGGATGGCATCACCCTCGACTGGGGAGATGTGCCTCAGAAGGGAACCCGTATTTCGCCCCGCCAGTGGCAAGTCGTCGGGGCATTACTCCGGCACGCAAATACGCCTATGACGGGGGACGAGATCGCCCGGGACGTCCTACACCACGAGTGGGCGGAATTTGACCTGCTCGCCCAACCGCCTGAAGACTTTAACTCGGACGAAGTAACCCCTCTCGTCGAAGAGTGGCGCGGGCAATTGCGCGACGCCTGCGCCCGCTACGCGAACCAGCGCAGTTTTCTTGGCATCCTGCCCACAGGCACGGAGAGAAATCGCCGCTATTTTCTCCAAACGACGTTCCAGCAACTGGAACTAATACCCAGCAAATTATTCGAGGGCAGTCAGGCAGAAGCATTTTCCCGCGCATGTAATCGGCACGGGATCCCATTGGACGAGGACCGAATTGTCGTTCCTTCCCTCGCAGGGTTAGAAACTATCTGCGCCGCCCTTTCAGAGATGTTAAGTTCTTGAGTTCTACGTGATAATCTATGAAAAAGACCATTGTTTTTTCTACTTCGTTGGAAAGTGAGTGTGGCGATGTTGCCCGCGTGTGCTCGCTGGTCCTCGGTCCTGCTCGATTGGAAAAAATTCTAGTTGATACTTTGTTTTCCGAATCCTCGGACGCGATTTTTTTATGTATCTGTGCTGATGATGCCGAGGGAGTGAGTGACCTACTCCATTTTATCGACCGAGAAGGTGATTCATTTACTAGCCGCATTGCCGGAGTTCTTTGTTGCGCAACGGATATTGACCGGGCTCGCGACACCCTCGCCACCTTCTTGGATAATTGTTCGTCTTATTCGGTTTTGACGAGTATCATCTCTCTTCCCTTGCAGCTTGAGAATGTAGTAGGTTTTGCCGTAGCCGTCAGGCGCAGTATCAACGACGCTGATGCACAGGCGCCGCGGGAGGTGGTGAAAGAAGAATTAGATGCATTTTTGCATACTCATAACACGTGCACCCTTTGCACTGCTTATGACAACCGTGTGCGTGGAACTCCCATTGAATATTTCCTAAATGAAGATACGATGTATTTCCTATCCGAGGGCGGGGTGAAATTTGCGAACATTCTGTTAAATTCCGAGGTTTCGATATCTATATATGACCCTTACCACGGAATGGGCAATCTGGGTGGTCTTCAGCTAACGGGAACTGCCCAAATTGTGGACCCTGCGTGCGAGGAATACCAAGAAACCATCGACCGGCGGGGACTTACAAAGCAACTCGCCCGCTTGGATTTTACAATGAATTTAATCAAAGTTACCTTTACCCGGGCAGAATTTCTCTATTCAAAGTTCCAGCAAATGGGTTTTGGTGCCAAACAAAGTTTTAATTATTGAATTCAGGGCTATTCTTGGAAGCATATGTCTTTTGTTTCTTCCGTTTTTATCCCATTTGATTTGTTATAATCGCAATAACCAGAGATCGGGCACTGTTCACAAAGTGGAACTCTGGATTTACAAATGAGCGCTCCCAAGTCAAGGAGCGCCCAGTTGTATTTTTTCACATAACGCGTCGGAGGCAGTAAATCTTCAGCCAATTGCGTGAGCTGGGGCGTGCGGCGTGGGTCTTCGGACGATTTTGGTTGAATGGAAAACATGCGAGCATAAATGCGGATAACATTTAGGTCAACAATCGCCACGCGCTCCCCCCAAGCGAAGCAAAGGACGGCGCGGGGGATGTAATCGCTGAGACCCATGAGACTGGAGAGTTCTTCGTAAGTTTGAGGCACCCTGCCCCCAAAATCCGCTTGCAATTGCTCAGCTAGCCGCTTTAAGTGGACTGCCCTCCGCTGGAACAGTCCCAAGGGTTTGAGGAGTTCTTGGAGGTTTCCCTGACTTATAGCAAGAAGGTGGCGCAGGTCCGGCAAAACCGCATATATCTGCGAAAAGTAGTTCCGGACCTTGCCGGCATTCGTCCGCTGTAGGAGCACTTCGGCCAGCAATATCGCAAAAGGTTTCCGCAAGCGTCTCCATGGGAGGTTTTTTCGCCCGCAACGGTCGTACCAGCTGAGAAGGGCTTCGTGCACTGGCAGGAGTGGGACTTGGCGCGACCTCGTCATGAACCTCAAGTCTATTAATAGCTCGTGCGACTAAAAAAGCGTTAGACACGTGCTTAATCGCGCGCATTCCATTACAAGGAGTTCCCGTAAGTGCCAGCCCTTATCGAAGCCAACGCTTTCAAAAGCATGGTTCTGTTTGGCGCGCGGTTCGCGAATGCGACCATCCCGCCGGAAGAATGGAAGGAAGTTTACGGGTTTTTGCTTGGGTTCATTGAGAATAAAACCACTCTCCACGTGCAGAATATGGTGCCCTTCATTCACGGCTCCGCGACTGAAGTGCAGTTCGGGAACGAAGATTACGGTTTGGCAGAAGAAGTTGTCGAGCGAGCCGAGAATGCAGGTCAATTTTTGGTCGGGTGGTTTCACACGCACCCGGGCCTCGGATTGTTCTTGTCAGACGTAGACATCCTTAACCAGATTGGGTTTCAGGCGGTCAATCCACTTGCCATAGCGATCGTTTTTGATCCATCCCTCGTCGGGAACGTCGGCTATGGTTTTAAAGTCTTTGCATTGGATGATCCGGAGAAAGGGATTACTGCAAATACAGTTGAAACTGAATATAGCATACAAAAATTAGACCCAACTTTTATTGCCGCAACATTAGTACGCGTCGCTAGCGATGCTGCTTTCCAGCGACCCTTTGCGCCTGAGTTCAAAGAAATTGCCCAAATGCCGGACATAGAAACAAAATCGCAATTCCTAGGGGAATATTTTACGCCCGTGAACCTTAAAGTTACACCTCCCCCCGAACTTAATAACCTAGTAACCAGCAACCTCGACGACCTCGAGACATGGGCGGACAGCGAGTCACCGCCGCCAGATCTTGTACCTGCGAAAGGCGCTGTGTGGTCAGAAGTTGAAATGGGAGTTCCCTCAGCTGAATGGGAGCAGTGGGCTTCGGAAGAATCCATTGAACAAGAAAAACTCCAACAACAGGTCGAAGAAGCTGAAATCACCGGGCAACCTCCTGGACCGGTTCTGGAAAAACTCGCAGACACTTACCTTGAAGTGTTCAATTACGATGAAACTACCCGGTACCTCGAGCGGGCTCAGCAATCTTACGAAGCGATGGGGAATCAGCTCGCCGCCTTTCGCTTGGGAATCCGGATTGCCCGCGTCTATTACAAGCAGGGATTCCTCGACCAGGCAATACTGCTCTTAGATGACTTAATGGAAAAATATCAACCAACGAATTTCCCCCTCCGGGTGTTCGCCCTGAACACGTATGCCGCCATTTACGAGGACTTGGGGGAATATGAGAATGCCTATACCACCTTAATTGAGTCAGTGCAAATTGCCCAGGCGGCCGTTGATGTCCGCTTGTTCCACGGCACAATATTGAATTTAGCCGACGTTTTTATTTTTTTGCAGAATTTCAAGAGTGCAATGAACCTTGCCCTCCAATCACTTCAGTTTTATCGGCAATCCAAAGATCCCTATGGCGAATCCGTCGCGCTCGGCACCATCGCTGAGATTTTCCTCAAAACAAATCCGGGTTATGCTACATTGGCGGCAGGAATCTTGGCTCGATCGCTTGAGCTGAAAGAAACCCTTGACGATAAGGAGGGGATGGTTGAAATTCTAGCCCTAATTGGGCAATCTGCGATATTCCAGCGCCGCTTGGATAACGCTGAAGAATGCTTATTCCGGGCACTTGACTTGTCGCGTGAAGTTCAGCAACCCCGATTCGAGGGAAAGATTCTCGAGGCATTGGGCGTGTTATTTTTCGTTAAGCGGGACTATTCCGAAGCCCAGACTTATTTTGGACTCGCCACGGAAGTCTACCGCGACCAACTCGGCAATTCCCTCAAAGCACTCGAATTGATCCAGCGGGCTGCAAATGCCCGCAAATTAGCGGGGGACATCGGTGGCGCAATCGACTTCCTCTTAAACGCCCTCGAGCTTGCCAAGTCTCGGGGGAGTGGGGCAACGGAAGGGCAAATTCTATTCCAACTTGGCTTGTTATACGAGCAAGAAGGTAATTTAGAGGCATCCATCACGAGTTTTGAGGATGCCCGCCAGGTCTATTTGTCCGTATTTGACGAAGCCTCGGCCGATCAAATGAGCGCCCAGGTGGAAAGGATCCGATTGCGCCTGTGAAAATCATTTACCGCTTTAGGGAATTGTATCTTTGATAAATTTGCCGCCAATTGACAAAAGCATTTTCAATGGTAACGACCGGACCTGATCGCCCCAGCTTCGCTTTTGCGCAACGAAGGGACCAAAAAGATATGGCAAGAGAGTAACTCCCATCTTTTTACTAGCTGGATTTTCCTCTAGAATATTAAAACCAACCTGCTTCTGAAAAGCAACATCATTATTTTCTAAAAGGAAATGCAATGGATCGTCGCGGTCGATCATAAGCATTTTATCTCCTTTTTTATGAGTCCACTGGGCGGAGAAATATAAATTTCCATCCCGCCGGCGCGACACCTTAACATATCCGCCAAATCCCATGTAGAAACGGGTATTTGTTACCACGCCTCCCCTAAAAGGTCCATATTCCCCGCAGATTTGTTTGGCAATATTTTGCGGGACTTTGGTAATTTCAGGATGTAAATCCTCCACTCCCACTAATTCTTTAAAGATCCGGTGGGAGGCATCTTCCGGTGCGAATCGAGAACCATTTGCAAGCACCACCACGCCCACTTGGTCTTCCGGGGCGAGAAAAAATTGAGAGATAAACCCCCAAGTTAAACCCCCGTGGTAGACAAGAGGGTGGCCACCGACGTCTTTCAGCATGAACCCCAGGCCATAACCTTGCATCTTTGGGTCGGGGCGATATACGGGGTTCCACGCGGCATCAATGGCCCGCTTTTCGACCACCAGCTCGCCGGCTTCGTTTATTCCGCCTGCTAGCAACATTTGTCCAAATTTCGCCAAGTCCGGGGTCGTGGAAAACAATCCGCCCGCGGGACCCACGGTGCTTAGGGAGTCCCTTATCTCTCGCCCCTTCCAATTGTAACCCTTAGCGAGCAGGTCTTCGTTGATTTCGGCACGTTCAAACGAAGAATCATTCATGTGGGTGGGAGTGAGGATGAGTTCTCTGACGTAATCTGCATAGCACTTGCCCGTGATCTCTTCAATGACCACCCCGATGAGGACAAATGCATGGTTGCAATAGGCAAATTTCTGGTCTGGATAAATCTCGCAAGGCACTCCGCCTGCGTACATTTCTCCCCATGTCGGAATCTTCGCTCCGATTGGTACCCCCCCGCCTGCATACCGGTTGAATATGTGGCGTAGCTTGATTAAGTCCCGAATGCCGGAACGGTGGGTTAATAGGTGCCGGAAGGTCACCGGCGGAGAATTGGCGTCTTTGTACTTTATCTTGAACCCTGGCAAATAGTTATTGACCTCATCGTCCAACCCTACCTTCCCCTGATTCCAGAGGGTTAAGAACGCGAGAGTCGTGAACAGTTTAGAAATAGATCCAACGCGGAACACTGTCTCGGGAGTGATGGGCAGTTGGTTAGCAACATCTCTCAAGCCGATGGTCTTCGTAAAAGTCGGCGCGGAATCCTGAAATATGCTAATCGAGACGCCAGGCGTCCCAGTTTCAACCATTTTCTGGGCAACCCAATCCAAGATTTCTCCGGGCAGGTCATCCATGGCGAGTTCCTCGGCATCTCAAATGCACGTACCAAGCATGCTTACAAACTTTTTGAGACTCGTCACTCCTAACGGAGGATTCCGGGACGGTATCGTTGCTTGGAATTCAACTAAGAGTTGGGTCCCTACCATCGCCGCCGCGAAAAAAATTGCGTGTTCGGCCTCAGA
>Ga0209039_10002046_pt1 | contig 17748 bp, 17 predicted proteins | sample BogFormECP12_OM1_FD_188238 | JGI IMG/M metagenome (GOLD analysis project Ga0209039, IMG submission 188238) | Bog forest soil microbial communities from Calvert Island, British Columbia, Canada - ECP12_OM1 (SPAdes) (version 2) | ecosystem: Environmental > Aquatic > Freshwater > Wetlands > Bog ...
TCTGTGTTCATCTGTGGCTAAAAATGCCTTTCTGGAAAGTTCCCCGGCGACCTTCGGCCGTCAAGCGAAAACGGCTGGATTTCGGCCGCACTACACTAGCCTGAAACCATGCGGTTCGCCGATTCCATTTTTGCCGGGCGTTTTGGCGTCGCCACCCTGGACCTCGACCGGTATCTGGCCGCGGCCGCGGCCCTGGCCCATGGCGGCGATTACGCGGACCTCTACTTCGAGTACCTGCTCACCAACTCCATCGGCATCGACGAGTCCATCGTCAAGAGCGCCGCGCAGGGCGTCTCCTCGGTCGATTCGATTTTCTCGAAAATGGCCTTCGGCAACTGAGGGTCTATCATGGCGGGAAATGTATCACAGGGTTCTGACAGGTGTCCGGCCGCCTGGACCACTCGCCGCACCCGGCGAATCGTTTATCTCTCTTCCCACGGATTGACGATGACCGCGCCGACGCCCTCGAAATCCCGCGCGTTCCGGGTGACTATGGTCAGGTCATAGGCAAGCGCAGTCGCCGCGATCAATGAATCGACGGTGGGCAAGGGCCTTCCCGTTCGCGCCCCCTGCGCCACGAGCGATGCCCAGCGAGCGGCAACCTGGCGGTCCACGGGAAGGACGCGACCCGAAAACCAGGCTTCCAGGTCATGCCTGAGCCATTCTTCAAGCAGCGCGCGCCGCCTGCCCGCGGCAAGCAACTCGATGCCTTTTTGAATTTCCGCGAGCGTGATGACACTTACGTACTGCGATTGGCGGTCTGTCGTCTCAAGCCAGCGCTTGACGCCGGCGTCGGGACCTCCCGCCCGGTTGTACTCGGACAGAACATTCGTGTTTATCAGGAAGCCGCTCATCCAAGATCGACTGGGCGCGGATAATCCCTGGCCCGCTCCAGATCGAGATCAGCTCCCGAGAAAGGGGAATTGACGAGGAGGTCGGAGAGGTTGTCGAACCGCTGGTGAATCGGGTGCAACTCCGCGGCGGTGGGCAGGCCCGCTTCCCTGGCGACCAGTTCCTGAAGGTAGTCGTCCAGCGACACGCCGCGCGCATTCGCGCGGGCCAGCAGGCCCTTCTCCATTTCAGGGTTCAGACTCAAGGTCACGTTCATGGCCGGCGCTTCCTCTCTCTCCACAATACCGGATATGGCCTCCGCAACCAACCCCCCATCTTCCATCTGCTAGCCTGAAATCATGCGGTTCGCCGATTCCATTTTTGCGGGGCGTTTCGGCATCGCCGTCCAGGACCTCGACCGGTACCTGGCCGCGGCGCTCGAGCACGGCGGCGATTACGCGGACCTCTACTTCGAGTACCTGCTCACCAGCTCCATCGGCATCGACGAATCCATCGTCAAGAGCGCCGCTCAGGGCGTCTCCATGGGGGTGGGCGTCCGCGTCATCGCGGGCGAGCGCACGGGGTACGCATACAGCGACGACCTTTCGCCGGAGAGGATCCTCAAGGCCGCCCGAGTGGCGGCGCAGATCGCCTCCGGGCCCGGCAAGATCGAGAAGTTCGACCTCGACGAAGGCTTCCGCCACAACCTGTATCCGGTGCTGACTGCGCCCACCGAAACCCCCCTGGCCGAACGCGTGGATCTGGTCAAGCGCGCCGACCGCGCCGCCCGCGCCTACGATCCGCGGGTGTTCCAGGTGCAGGCCACGTATGCCGACAACCTGCGCCATGTGCTGGTGGCCACCAGCGATGGAGTGCTCACGGTGGACCGCCAGCCGCTGGCGCGCCTGAGCGTGCACGCGCTCGCGCGGCGCGATGGCGAGACGCCGCAACAGGGCCATGCGGGCGGCGGCGGGCGCGTGGAACTGGACTTCTTCCTCAAGGACAAGCCTCCGGAGTACTTCGCCCGCGAGGCGGCGCGCGAAGCCATCGTCATGCTGGACGCCGTGGAAGCGCCGGCCGGCGAGACGACCGTGGTGCTGGGGCCCGGGTGGCCGGGCATTCTGCTGCACGAAGCCGTGGGACACGGCCTGGAGGCCGATTTCAATCGCAAGGGCGTCTCGGCCTTCAGCGGACGCATCGGGCAGAAAGTGGCCAGCGAGTTGTGCACGGTCATCGACGACGGCGCCATCCACAGCCGCCGCGGCTCGCTAAACGTCGACGACGAAGGCCACGCCACGGCGCGCAACGTGCTTATCGAGAACGGCGTCCTGCGCGGCTACCTGCAGGACAAGCTCTCCAGCCGTCTGATGGGCGCGGCACCGACCGGCAGCGGACGGCGCGAGAGTTATGCCCACATCCCCATGCCGCGTATGACCAACACCTTCATGCTGGCCGGCGAAAGCGATCCCGAGGAGATCGTGCGGAGCGTGCCCAAGGGACTCTACTGCGCCAATTTCGGCGGCGGGCAGGTGGACATCACCAACGGCAACTTCGTCTTTTCGGCGTCGGAGAGCTACCTGATCGAGGACGGCAGGATCACCCGGCCGGTGCGCAACGCGTCGCTGATCGGGAACGGGCCCGAAGCCCTCAAGTACGTCAGCATGGTGGGCAACGACCTGAAGCTGGACGAGGGCATCGGGATGTGCGGCAAGGCGGGCCAGAGCGTGCCGGTGGGGCTGGGAATTCCCACCGTGCGGATCGACCGCATGACCGTGGGAGGCACGGCGTGACCCGGAATCACCTGCTGGATCTGGCCAACGACGTGGTGCGGAAGGCCATGGCGCGCGGCGCGAGCGACGCCGAATGCACCATCGCCGAGGGCGACGAGTTCTCGGCCGAGGTGCGCATGCGCGAGGTCGAAAGCCTGAAGGAGGCCGGCTCGCGCGGCTTGGGACTGCGCATCCTGATGGGGAAGCGCGCGGGTTCGTCGTACACCTCGGACCTTTCGGGCGAAGGCATCGAACGGCTGGTGCGGTCGGCATTTGAAATCGCGGAGATCTCGACCGGGGATCCCCATGCCGGGCTGCCCGACGCGGAGGAACTGGGCTCCATCGCGGGCGATCTGAAACTTTATTCTCCCGGTATCGAAAACCTCGACCCGGCGCGGAACATCGAAATGGCGAAGCGCGCCGAAGAGGCGGCTTTCGACGCCGATCCGCGCATTTCCAATTCCGACGGCGCTTCCTTCGACGCCGGCACGGGGCGGCGCGTCTTTGCCAATTCGCGGGGATTCGCGGGCGAATACCGCACCAGCAGTTGCTCGCTGAGCGTGTCACCGGTGGCGCGCGACGGCGATTCGATGGAACGCGACTACTGGTTCACCATGGCGCGCGACCCCCAGGGGTTGCAGTCCGCCGGGGAAGTCGGCCGGACGGCCGCCGGGCGCGCGCTGCGGCGCTTGCATCCCGTGAAGGTGGAGACCCAGAAGGCGCCGGTGGTGTTCGAGCCGCGCACGGCGCGCTCGCTGCTGGACAGCATCTTCGACGCGGTGCACGGCATGTCGATTTACCGCCAGGAGTCCTTTCTGGCCGGGAAGCTCGGCGAGAAGGTGGCGGATGAGCGGGTGACGGTGATCGACGACGCCACCATCCCCGGGCTTTTCGGCACGTGTCCGTTCGACGACGAAGGCGTGGCTTCGCACCGCACGCCGGTGATTGAACGCGGCGTGCTGAAGAGCTACCTTCTGAATACCTATGCGGCGCGCAAACTGGGTATGAAGACCACCGGCAACGCGTCGCGCGGCCTGGCGGGGAATGCGGGGATCGGCCACGGGAACTTTTTTCTGGAGGCGGGCGTCCAAACTCCCGGCCGGATACTCGCCGGCGTCTCCAACGGGTTCTTTGTCACCGGGCTGCTGGGGTTCGGCGTCAACATCGTTACCGGAGATTACTCGCGGGGCGCTACCGGAATGTGGATCCGCGATGGAGAACTGGCGTTCCCGGTTTCCGAGGTCACCATCGCAGGCAATTTGAGGGATATGCTTCTCAGTGTGGAGGCGGTGGGCGACGACCTGGAGTTCCAGGGTTCACTCGCGGCTCCCACGTTGAAGATAGGAGGAATGACCGTTGGCGGAAAATAGCACGGCACACCTGAAGGAAAAGCAGCGGATCTCGATACCACCGGTGCTGATCGTCGTCGTTCTGGCGCTGGTGGCGGGGCTGGCCGGATATCTCTACCTGAACCATGTGGCCAAGCAGCCGCCTCCTCCGGTTCCGCCTCTGACCGGCGCGGCCAAGGAGTATGTCCACAACGGGTTTCTGCCCATCTCGGACTTCAAGATGGAAGCCCATGAGAGCTACCTCAAGCAGCAGGTGGTGGAGATCACGGGCCAGATCGGAAACACCGGCGGCCGGGTGATCGACACGGTGGAGATCGTGTGCGTGTTTCGCGATCCGTACGGCCAGATGGTGTTGCGGGAGCGGGTTGCCATCGTCAAGAAGGGCAGCCACCTGGCGCCGGGCGAAACCAGGCCGTTCCGGCTGCCGTTCGACAGCATTCCGGACGGTTGGAACCAGGCGATGCCTGACCTGGTGATCGCGCGCATCGAGTTCTCGTAGGAAGCGCCTGGGCTGGCAACGGTGTACGCTGGTGTAGACTTATGCGGAAAGGCGGCTATCGGGTTCTCCGTCATCTCGGTCTTACCGAGAAAGCCTTCTTCCTCTCGGTCGCGGTCTTCCTGCTGCTGCATTTCTTCGACGCCGGTCTGCTGTGGCAGGCGCTGCTCGCGCTTCCGGTCGCATTCCTGGGGGTGGCCAGCATCTACCGCGCGGTGCGGCGCATTCTGCGGGGCGCGGTGTGGGGGCTGCGAAACCGGCTGATTATCGCCTACCTGTTCATCTCCGTGGTGCCGGTCATCCTGATCCTGGCCATGGCGCTGCTGGCCGGATGGGTGGTGCTCGGCGAGATGGCGGTCTACCTGGCAAACCGCGAGTTGGAAAGCCGCGTGGCCCAGATGCACCGGCAGGCCGGGTCGCTGGCCCGGGTGCCGGCTCGCGATCCGGAGTCGGCCATCAACCGCACGGCCGAAACCCTGCGTCCTCACTTTCCCGAGTTCGAACTGGAAGGCGCCGGGGCGCACAACCTGCACTATCCGCCGGGAGCCTCCGTCGGCGAGCCCCCCACCATTTGGCAGAACCGGCGTTACGGTCTGGCCATCATGCGCCGCAACGGCCGCCGCGAGGGGCTCTACGCATGGGCCCACGCTTCCGAGCGCGGCACCAGGGTCACCATCGTCGCTCCCATCCGGGCCGAGATGCTGGCGAACCTGGTGCCCGAATTGGGCGACGTGACTTTCTTCGAGGATCCCTTCGGCCCCGACCCCACGCGCCTCACCGGAAGCTCCAGGCGCTCGCATATCCCGCCCACGATGAATCCGTTCGATATCCGGATCACCGGCTTCTATCCCATAGAAGTGCGCGACTGGGATTCGCCTGCGAGGGCGGAGCGGCGCCTGTTCCTGGTGGTCACCACGCGGCTTTCGGCGGTGCTGAATACGGTCTTCCAGAAACCCGAGTGGAACGAGACCGTTTTCATCCTGCTGGTAACCGTGTCCATCCTGCTGCTGCTGGTGGAACTGGCTTCGCTGGTGGCCGGCGTGCAACTTACCCGCACCATCACCGGCGCGGTGCACGAACTCTACGCGGGCACGCAGCACGTCAAGGACGGCGACTTTTCGTACCGCGTCCAGGTGCAGGGCCACGACCAGATTGCCGAACTGACCACGTCCTTCAACAATATGACCGAGAACCTGGCCCGGCTGATCGTGGTGGCCAAGGAGAAGGAGCGCCTGGAGTCGGAACTCGAAATCGCCCGCGAAGTCCAGAGCCAGCTCTTCCCCAAGGACGTTCCGCGTTCCAAGACCCTCGAGTTGAAGGGCGTTTGCAGCCCGGCGCGCACGGTGTCGGGCGATTACTACGATTTCATGGCGCTGCCCGGCCACATGCTGGCGCTGGCCATCGGCGACGTCGCCGGGAAGGGCATTTCCGCGGCGCTGCTCATGGCCACCATTCAATCCACCATGCGCACGCAATTGAGCGCCCCGAACGGCGACGGCCCGCGGCACTTCTCCACCGCGAAACTGGTGGCCACGCTGAACCGCCAGTTGTATGCCACCACCGGGCTCGAGAAGTACGCCACGTTCTACTTCGCGCTGTGGGACGAAGCGTCCAGTTCGCTGACCTATACCAACGCCGGACACCCCGCGCCCCTGCTGCTGCGCGGGTCGGAGTTCGAAACGCAGGATTCCAACGGCACGGTGGTGGGCGCGTTCCCGCACTCCCACTACGAAGAACGGACCGTGCCGCTCCGCCCGGGCGATCTGCTGGTGGCCTACACCGACGGCATCACCGAGCCGGAGAACGCCTATGGCGAGATGTACGGCGAGGAACGGCTGCGGGAACTGCTGCTGAAATACCAGGCCGCCGGCTCGCCGGAGATCATCGCCCGCACCATGGAGGCGGTGGTGGAGTGGACCGGGTCCTCGGAATTGCAGGACGATATGACCATGATCGTGGCTCGTCACTTATGAAAGTGCTGAGGGTGGCACAGATGCGCGAGGTCGATCGGCGCACCGTCGAACTGGGTATCCCCGGCATCGTCCTGATGGAGAATGCCGGCCACCGCGTGGTGGAGTTTCTCGTCCGGCGCTTCGCACCGCTCGCGTCGCAGCGGATCGTGGTGCTGTGCGGCAAGGGCAACAACGGCGGCGACGGGCTGGCGATTGCGCGCCAGATCCACACGCGCTTCCGGCCGCTGGCGCTCGACGTGGTTCTGCTGGCCGCCCCCGAGGAGCTGAAGGGCGATGCGGCTGCGAACCTCCGCATGCTGGGCGCGGCGGGATGTCCGGTCTTGTCCGCCATCCCGGAGCGGGCCCGCCATGCCACGCTGGTGCTGGACGCGCTGCTCGGCACGGGCATCGCCGGGCCGGCCGCGGGCCGCATGCTGGAAGCAATCCGCGCCATCAACTCGGAGTTCCCGCAGGCCCGCGTGGTGGCCGTGGACATTCCCTCCGGCATGGCCGGCGATTCGGCCGAACCGGTGGGCGAAACGGCGCGCGCCGATGCGACCGTCACCTTCACCGCTCCCAAGCCGGCGCAGGTGTTGCCGCCCAACTGCGACCGCGTGGGCGAACTGGTGGTGGGCGGCATCGGCAGCCCGGAAGCACTCTACCAGGACGCCTGGCTGTCGCTGGTCGAGCCCGCGATGTTCGGCGCGCTCATGGGGCCGCGGCCGCGTGGCGGCCACAAGGGCACCTTCGGACACGTGCTGGTGGTGGCCGGATCGCGCGGGAAATCGGGCGCCGCAGCCATGGCTGGAATTGCGGCCCTGCGCGCCGGAGCGGGACTGGCGACGGTGGCCTCCGCGCTGAGCGCCATCCCCGCCATCGCCGCCCATGCCCCGGAACTGATGACGGAGCCGCTGGCGGAGACGCACTCGGGTTCCATCCTGCAGGCCATCGATCTGGAAGCCGTGGCGGAAGGCAAGACCGTGATCGCCATCGGCCCCGGGTTGGGCCGCCACGCCGGCACCGATACGCTGGTGACGACCGCCTGCGAACAGTTCGCCCAACCCATGGTGTTGGACGCGGACGCGCTGGGCGCCAAGGTCTGCGGAGCGCCGGGCCGCGTGCGGGTGCTCACCCCGCACCCCGGCGAAATGGCGCGCCTCACCGGCCTGACGGTGGCCGAAATTCTGAAGGACCGCGTCGCCGCCGCGCGCGCCCTGGCCACCGCGCGCCAGGTCACCGTGGTGCTCAAGGGCCAGCGCACGCTGATCGCCTTCGCCGACGGCCGGGTGTGGATCAACCCCACCGGCACGCCGGCCATGGGAAAGGGCGGATCGGGCGACATACTCACCGGTCTGATCGCCGGCTTCCTGGCCCAGTTCCCGGCGTCTCCGGACGAAGCCGCCGCCGCGGCGGTCTACCTGCACGGACGGGCCGGCGAACTGGGGGCGCGGGCGCTCGGCGAGAAGTGTCTGCTCGCCACGGATCTGCTGCATTACCTGCCGCAAGCCATGGAGGAATGTGCCGGCGTACCGGGCGTCCTCTGAGGAGGAGACCATTGAACTGGGCCGGCGCCTGGCGCGTGAGCTGCCGCCGCGCGGGGTGGTGTTGCTGATCGGCAACCTGGGCGCGGGCAAGACCACGCTGGCCAAGGGCATCGCCAGCGGCCTCGGCGCCGCCGAACCCGACGATGTCACCAGCCCCACCTTCACCCTGATTCACGAGTACGGCGGCGGCCGCGTCTACCACGTGGACCTGTACCGGCTGGAAGAAGAGCGCCAGGTGGCGTCGCTCGGCCTGGAAGAGCTGTTCGGGCGCGACGCCGTGGTGCTGATCGAATGGGGCGAGCGGTTTCCGCGGCTGATGCCGGAGGCGCGCACCGAGATCCGCATTCGCGCCTGTCGAGGCGGCGAGGAGCGGGAATTCGCAGTGGACATCTTATGAGCAAACAACCGTGGGCATTGATCCTGGGAGCGAGCAGCGGATTCGGCGAGGCCACCGCGCTGGAGCTGGCGCACGCCGGAATGAATATCTTCGGCGTGCACCTGGACGGCCGGGCGCGCGCGCCGCACGTCGCCGAAATCCAGGAGCGCATCCGCCAGTTGGGGCGCGACGTGCTGTTCTTCAACTGCAACGCCGCCGATGACGGCCGGCGCCGCGAGTGCCTGGAGCAGATGTCGGCGCGCCTGCGCGAGCCCGCGGGAACGCTGCGCGCGATCCTGCACTCGCTGGCGTTCGGCGCGCTCAAGCCGCTGGCCGGGGCCGGAGAAGTGGCCTCGCGCCACCAGCTCGAGCTGACCGCCGACGTGATGGGCCATTCGCTGGTCTACTGGGTGCAGGAGTGCCTGCAAGCCGGAATGCTGGAGCGGGGCGCGCGCGTTTTCGCCATGACCAGCGCCGGGGGCACGCGCGTGATCCCGAGTTACGGACCGGTGAGCGCGGCCAAGGCGATCCTGGAGGCGCACATACGGCAACTCGCCGTGGAACTGGCGCCGGCGGGGATCACCGCCAACGCCATCCTGGCGGGCGTGACCGAGAGCCCCGCGCTGCGCCAGATCCCGGGGCACGAGAAGCTGATGGAGTTCGCCAAACTGCGCAACCCGCACAAGCGGCTGACGCAGCCCGAGGACGTGGCCCGTTGCATCGCGGCGCTGTGCCATCCGGCGACGTACTGGATGACTGGGAATACGCTGCAAGTGGACGGGGGCGAGAGTCTGGTGGGGTGAGGCAAGCGATTGAGACTTTATCTGGATGCCTGTTGTTTGAACCGTCTGACAGACGATCAGAGCCAGGCGCGCGTTCGCGACGAAGCCGGGGCGGTCGAAGGCATTTTCCGGCTGATTCGCGGGGGACAGGCAACCTGGGTGAGCAGCTCCGCGCTGGAGATAGAGATCGGCCGCAACCCGGATGCGGATCGGCGGCGGGACGTCGCGGCCCTGCTTGGCTTGGCGAACGAAGTTGTCATCCCGCGCTCGCGCACCGCCGAGCGCGCAGCCTTCCTCGGGAAGCTCGGGTTCGGCGCCTTCGACGCGCTACATCCGGCGAGCGCCGAGCAAGGAAGGGCCGCCGTGTTCCCGACAACCGATGACGATCTGCTTCGCCGCGCCGGACGGTGCTCCAACGAGCTTCGCGTTCGCGTCCGGAACCCGGTATCCTGGTATCGGGAGGCGGCGCAATGATCCCCCTCGAAAAGTTGAGCGATGAAGACTTCGAACGGCACGCCCTGGCGGTTCTACAGCGCGAGCTGGGACTGGACGGTCTCGCTCGCTTCCTTCGCCTCTATCGGTCCGGCTCCGGCGACTACACCCGCGACCGTCACCGCTCGCTGGAAGGCGCGACCATTCAGGAAATCATGGCCGAAGTGGAGCGCCTGGATAAGCCCGCCGCTTAGGCGCCGGCGGCAGGCGTGCAGGTCGGTTCGCCCGGCTACATCTTCATCAGACGGATGCTTCCGTTGGAGGTCTCGAGGTCGATCAGCGGGCCGCCGCCGGAGCCCATCTCGCCCTCCATGCGGTTCTTGCTCACCTCGCCGTGCATTCTGAGCTCGAAATCGGAAGAGATGGACGAGTTGCTGGTGCGCGCCCGGATGCGCGCCTTCGCCGACTCCGGAAGCCGGGCCGTGATCGCGCCGTTGCTGGTGGCGACCCGGAGATCGCTCGAGATGCCGTCGGGGAGCGCCAGTTCCACGCCGCCATTGCTGGTCTCGACGCGGATCGAGCGGTCCGCGCGGGCGATCCTGGCGTTAACCCTGGCGTTCGACGTCTTCGCATCCAGCCCGCCGCGCACGCCTTCCGCGTGGATGTGGCCGTTGGAAGTGTGCGCGATGGCATCGCCCTCCACGTCGATCAGGTCCACGGACGCGTTGGAAGTCTGGGCGTCCACGGATCCCGCAAGATTCTGCACGCGGATCGAACCGTTGGAGGTCCGCAGGCGCGCCGGCCCCGCGCCATCCATGGTGCGGATGGCCCCGTTGGAGGTGGAAATGCGATCGAGCAGCGCGGACCGCGGGATCTTGACCACGAACCGCGCGCCCTGGTTGCTGTGCCGTTCCGAGGGACGGACGGCGCGGACCGTGACCGAATCCGGCGTGTTGGCGGTCTCGATTCTCAGCTCATCGGCGCGCGCCTGGGTGGATCCGTATTTGGTGCCGCTGATGTCCACGGTATTCTGGTCCCAGCCGGAAATCTCGATCGATCCGTTGAAGGACTCAACCGTCAGCCGGCCGTTGGGTTTCAAGGAAAAGCTGTAGTGGAAATCCCGGCTGTAGCGTTCCCCGGAGAAATCCTCGATGTTGCAGGCCGCGAGGAAGAACAACACGGCGGCCACGGCGGGAAGAAAGAGCTTGTGTCTCATGGCGGTCCTCGGCTGTACCAGGATACGAGATGGGAGGGCGGTTTGTTCCGCCGCTCGGGCGGCGAAACGGCTGGCCTTGATACAATCCGGAGAAATGCCCGCAGACGGTCCCGTGAAACATCCGCCGCCGGTAACGCGCACCGCGCGCGCGGCCGATGCCGCGGAAATCGCCGCCATCTACGGGCACTACGTCCGTACGGCTTTGGCCACCTTCGAGACCGACCCGCCGGATGCGGCGGAGATGGCCCGCCGGCTTCAGCAGGTGCGGGAGCGCGGGCTGCCCTGCCTGGTGGCCGAAGTGGAGGGGCGCGTGGCGGGCTATGCCTACGCCGCGCCCTACCGGCCGCGGCCGGCCTACCGGTTCACGGTGGAAAACTCGGTGTACGTGCATCCGGCCCACCAGCGAAAGGGGCTGGGCCGGCTTCTGCTGACGGAGTTGATCGCGGCTTGCGAGGCTGCCGGCTGCCGGCAGATGGTGGCCGTGATCGGCGACGGGCGAAACGCCGCGTCCATAGGTCTTCATGAGGCCCTGGGTTTCCGGCGCGTGGGCGTGCTGCGGAGCGTGGGCTTCAAATTCGGGCGGTGGGTGGACACGGTTCTGATGCAGCGCCCCCTTGGGGAAAGCCGGTAGCGGCCGCGGCCGCTGCGAACAACCGCACCCGGAGGGGATGTTATCCTAAGACCTTGGCCTCCCAAACCGCTTTTCGCCTGGCTCTGATGGTTGCCGGGGCGTCCTCCGCCGCCGCACAACCTTCCGTCCTGCTCGACGCAATGTCCCAGGAGTTGAGCCGCAACTTCCGTGTTTTGAAGGAGAAAGCGGACACCCCGCCGTACTACATGAGCTACGAGGCGACCGAGCGAGAGTACCGCTCCCTCAACGGGACGCTGGGCACGGTCGAGCCCCTGTCGGAGGGAAAGAGCCGCGTGCTGGATGTTTCGGTGCGGGTGGGTTCGCCCAAGCTGGACAACTATCATCGGGTCCGCGGCCAGGGCGGCGCCGGCCAGGGGCAGTTCACGTCCGGCTCGCTCGTGACCTTCGAGGACATGGTCAACCCCATCAAGCGCCGCCTGTGGCTGGACACCGACCGGGCCTACCGGGCGGCGGCCGAGCGCTTTATTCGCATTCAGACGAACTCCCAGGTGCGCGTGGCCGAAGCCGACGACTCGGACGATTTCTCCGCCGAACCGCCGTCGGCGATGGAAGCCGGGGCCGTGGAACTGAAGTTCGACGAGGCCGCGTGGCGGGAGCGGATCCGCAGGCTTTCGGCGCGGTTCCAGGCCTATCCCGGCGTGCTGACGTCGCATGTCGCGGTGACCGCGCAGACGGACGCGCGCTATTTCGCCGACACCGAGGGGTCGCGGATCCGGCATGGCCGCGGGTTCGCCAGCGTGGTGATCGCCGCGTCGGCCAAGGCCGGCGACGGCACGGATCTCAGCACCTTTGAAACCTTCGAAGCGGTGGAGGCGGCGGGATTGCCGGACGAAAAGACACTGATGTCCTCCATCGACCAGGTGGCGGGCGATCTCACGAAGCTGTTGCAGGCGCCCGAGGCGGAGCCGTTCGTGGGCCCGGCGATTTTCTCGGGCCGGGCGGCGGGCGTGTTCTTCCACGAGATCTTCGGCCACCGCGTGGAGGGGCACCGGCAGAAGGACGAAAGCGAAGGCCAGACCTTCACCAAGAGCGTGGGGACTAAGGTGCTTCCCGGCTTTCTCTCGGTGGTGTTCGACCCCACGCTCCGCCAGATCGGCGGGGTGGATTTGAACGGCTGGTACGACTTCGACGACCAGGGCGTGAAGGCGCGTCCCGTGACGGCGGTTGAGAACGGCGTGCTGAAGACGTTTCTGATGTCGCGGTCGCCCATCAAGGGCTTCGACCATTCCAACGGGCACGGGCGCCGTCAACCGGGGTACGAGGTGGTTTCGCGGCAATCCAACCTGATCGTGCAGTCCAGCCGCGCCGTGCCGGAGGCCCAACTGCGGCAGATGCTGCTGGAGGAAGTGAAGCGGCAGGGCAAGCCGTACGGCCTGTACTTCCGCGACATCACCGGCGGGTTTACGACCACGCAGCGCGCCGGCCTGCAGGCGTTCAAGGTGATTCCGGTGATCGTCTACCGGGTGTACCCGGACGGACGGACGGACGAGCTGGTGCGGGGGGCGGACATCGTGGGCACTCCTCTGGCGAGTTTCAGCAAGATTCTGGCGACGGGCGACCGGCCGGAAGTGTTCAACGGATATTGCGGCGCCGAGTCGGGGAGCGTGCCGGTTTCGGCGGTTTCGCCGTCGATCCTGGTATCGGAGATCGAGATCGAGAAGAAAGCCAAGTCGAACGACCGGCCGCCGTTGCTTCCCGCGCCGCCGGCCGCCGAGAACCAGGGAGGCCGGCGGTGAGGCAGACCCCGATCCCGTTCAAGGGCGCGGCCATCGGACTTTTCGCCGTCGCGGCCGCGGCCTGGGCGCAGAATGCGGCGCCTTCGCCCGACCCGCTGTTCCGCGCCATGCGCGACGAGATCGAACGGTCCCGCCAGCTTTCGCTCCCCAACCTGGAGCCGCCGTACTTTATCCAGTACGGGGTGGACGAACAGGAGACCTTTACGGTGTCGGCGAGCCTCGGTGGGCTGCTGTCGCGGCGCCGGGAGCGGTTCCGCTCGCCCGAGGTGCAGGTGCGGGTGGGCAGCTACAAGTTCGACAACTCCAATTTCGGCGGAGGCGGCGGCGGTTCGCGCTACGACCTGGAACGGTTCCCGGTGGAAAACTCCTACCCGGTGCTGCGTCGCTACCTGTGGCTCGAGACCGATTCGGCGTACAAGGGCGCGGTGGAAACGCTGTCGCGGAAGCGCGCGGCGTTGCGCAACATCACGCAGAACGAGCCACTCGACGATTTCGCGCACGCCGAACCGGTTCACTTTATCCGCGATTTCCAGCCCCTGGTGCTGGACGCGGGTGCGTGGGCCAACCGCGTGCGCGCCCTTTCGGCGGTTTTCGCGCAATTCCCGGAGGTGAAGTTCTCGACCGTCGATCTGGAAGCCAGCCAGGGCGGCCACTACCTGGAGAACTCCGAGGGCACCGAGGTGAAGGTCCCCGAGAGCGTGACGGTGCTGCGGGTGCGAGCCGTGGCCCAGGCCGCCGACGGAGCCACGGTGCGGGATTTCGTCTCCTTTCATGCCCTGAATGTGGGTGGCCTGCTGGACGAAGCGGAGTTGAACCGGGGCGCCGCGGAGGTGGCCCGGAACGTGGTGGCGCTGGCGCACGCCCCCAAGGGCGAGGACTACAACGGCCCGGTTCTGTTCGAGGGCGCGGCGGGGGCCCAGTTGTTCGCCCAGGTGCTGGGCGAGAACCTGACGGTGACGCGGCGCCCTGAGGGCGGGCGCGGCGGCGGAGCGCCCGCGGGCGAGCTCGAGGGGCGCATTGGGGCGCGGGTGCTGCCGGACACGTTCGACGTGGTGGACGACCCGGCGCGGAAGGAGTGGAAAGGGCGGCCGCTGTTCGGCAGTTACGATGTGGACCGCGAAGGCGTGCCGGCCAAGCCGCTGCAGGTGGTGGAAAAGGGCGTGCTCAAGAGCTTCCTGCTGACGCGCCAGCCGGTGCACGGGTTCGAGGGCTCGAACGGCCGGGCGCGCATGCCGGGGCGGGGCGGGGCCAGCGTGGCCGGAATCGGCAACCTGATCGTAACCTCGTCGGGATCCGTGCCCGCCGCGGATTTGAAGGGTAAGCTGATCGAGCTGATGCGGACCCGCAACAAGCCATACGGGATGGTCGTGCGCAAGATGGACTTTCCATCCACGGCAACCACGGAAGAAGCGCAGAGGGTCATGGAGTCGCAGCAAGGGAGCGCGCATCCGGTCAGCCTGCCGCTGCTGGTTTACAAGGTGTACGCGGACGGCCACGAAGAACTGCTGCGCGGGATGCAGTTCCACGGGCTCAGTGCGCGCTCGCTGCGGGACATCCTGGCGGCGGGAGACGATGGCGCGCCGTTCGACTTCATGGATAGCGCGGCTCCGTTCGCCCTGGTGGGTTATGCGTCTTTTGCCACGGAGGCCTGTGTGGTGGCGCCTTCGGTCCTGATTGACGATCTGGAACTGCGCGCGGTGGTTGACGAGCAGCCCAATCTGCCGCTCGCGCCGCCGCCGGAGATTTCGCACTAACCGAGGCCCGATTTGCGCCTGCTCGGCCGTTACATATTCCGGGAAGTGGTTTCGAGCGCCGTCCTGGGGACGCTGCTGGCCACGTTCGTGGTGTTTCTGCAGAGGCTGGACCAGCTCTTCAAGGTTTTGGTGGGCAGCAACGCCGAAGCGCGAACCGTGCTGGCGCTGCTCCTGTGGGCGGTGCCTCCGGTGCTGCCGTTCACCATTCCGTTCGGCGTGCTGGTGGGGATTCTGATCGGGCTGGGAAGGCTGGCGAGCGACGGCGAGATCCTGGCCATGCGCGCGGCGGGGGTACCCAGCCGCAAGGTGATTCTGCCGGTGCTGCTGTTCGCGGGGCTGGGCCTGGGCGTGGCGGGGTTCTCGTCGTTGCGGCTGGCGCCGCTGGCGGTGCGCGAGAGCACGGCCATCACGCGGGCGATCGAGGCCACCAAGATATCGGCCGACATCGAGCCGCGGGTTTTCGACGAGAACTTCCCGAACCACATTCTGTATGTGGGAGAGGTGAAGGCGGAAGAAACCGGCCAGGCGCTGTGGTCGCCGGTGTTCCTGGCCGACGTCACGCCGCCCGAGCAGCGGTCGAGCGGGATGAAGGCCAAGGCCGACGGCCCCATGATCACGGTGGCGAAGGAAGCCATCGCGGTCTCGGAGCCGAAAGAGAACCGCATTCAGCTCACCCTCAGCGGCGTGGCCACGCACGAGATGGGGAAGGACGCGGTGTCCAACGACAGCGAGTCCAAGGCCAGCCAACAGGTGCTGGACGCGAAGCCGCCCAGTCTGGAATCGTTCACTTCGTATTCGATGAATACGCGGGAGTTGCTGAGGTACCGCGGGCCGGAGTGGGTGGAGATGGGGATCGAGCTGCACCGTCGCCTGGCCTTTCCGGTGGCTTGCCTGGTGCTGGCGATCGTGGGCATTCCGCTGGGGATCGGGACGCGCAAGGGCGGGAAATCGGCGGGCTACATCAATGCCATCTTCCTGGCGTTTTTCTGCTACTACGGGGCGTGGATCTGGCTCACCAAGATGGCGCGGACGCAGTTCCTGCCCATCCCGGTGGCGGCGTGGCTGCCGAACGTGGTGTTGGGCGTGGCCGGCCTGGTGTTCATGGCGCGCATGGAGCAGCCCGGCGACAGCGACGTGCTGGACGGCATCAAGCGATGGTTCGGGCACATAGCGTCGAGGTTCCGGCGCAGGGACGACTCGACGGGCGAGGCCGCGCGGCGGAACGCCTGGAGGGTGCCGCTGCTGCCGCAAATCCTGGACACCTATATGCTGTCCAATTTCCTGTTCTACCTGGTGGTGGTGGCGGCCGGCCTGGTGTCTTTGATCCTGATGTACAACTTTTTCGAGCTGATGGCCAACGCGTTCAAGAACAGCACTTTCAGCACCTTGCTGAAGCACCTGCTATTCCTGACGCCGCAACTGATTTACGACACGCTGCCGTTGAGCGCGATGGTAGCGGTGCTGGCCAATTTCGGCGTACTGAGCAAGAACAACGAGATCATCGCGTTCAAGGCCTGCGGGGTGAGCGTCTACCGCCTGGCGCTGCCGGTGTTGCTGGGCAGCACGCTGTGCGCCGGAGCGCTGTTTGCCTTCGACTACTCCTTCCTGCCGCGAGCCAACCAACAGCAGGAGAAGCTGCGCGACGAAATCATGGGGCATGCGAAGAAGACGTATCTGCAGACGGACCACACCTGGATCATGGGGCGGACCGAACCAGGCCGGCCTGCGCGAATCTACTATTACAATTTCTTCGACACCTCCGCCGTGCAGATGAACGGCGTGAGCGTTTTCGAACTGGCGCCGGATACGTTTGCGCTGACGCGGCAGATCTCCGCCGCACGGGCCGTGTGGAGCCCGACCCTGAATGGCGGGTCGTGGATCTTCGAGGACGGGTGGAGTTGCGTTTACAAGAGCCTGGGCTGCGACAAGAACACCCCCTTCCAGGGCAAGACCCAGACGTTTCCGGAGCTGACCGAAAGGCCGAACTACTTCCTCACCGAAACGGCGGTGCGGGACAAGCAGATGAATTTCCTGGAGCTGGACGCTTACATCCACAACCTGAAACAGCGGGGCTACAACGCCACCCGGTTCCAGGTGCAGTATTACCGGAAGTTCGCCATGCCGCTGGCAGCCCTGGTTCTGGCGATGATCGCGGTACCGTTCGGGTTCATGGTGGGGAGCCGCGGGGCCATGACGGGAATCGGCGTTAGCCTGGTGATTGCCATCGCGTACCGGGGCACCGAGCCGTTGTTCGCCAGTATCGGGAATGCGGGGCTGCTGGAGCCGGCTGTGGCCGCCTGGGCACCCGACGCCATCTTCGCGCTGCTGGGGATGTATTTCCTGCTGCGGATGCGGAGCTGAAACCGCGGGCGCGGGTTACCTCCGCGCGATGTTCCAGAGAGACTGTAACCGGCGGGCTACCGGATGCGCCTATACAACTGCAAGCCAATTTGAATACGAACTCGGACGGCGGCTGGGAGAAGCTGCCTTGTGTTCTGGCTTTGCGCTTTCAGATCAGAAAGTTACAAGGGAGGACTCTGTCCATGAAAAAGTCTGTGTTTCTAATTGGGATTTTGGCCGCTGCCTCGATTTCAATCGCTTTCGCAAAGACGTACGATGTGGATCTCGCGCACGCCACGCAGGCGGGCGCCGTGCAGTTGAAGGCTGGCTCATACCACGTGAAGGTGGATGGCGACAAGGCCGTTTTCACCGACGTGGATTCGGCCAAGCAGTACACTGTCCCGGTGAAGGTCGAGAACGCCGCCATCGACCTGGCGCTGCTCAAGGTGACCTCGAAGCGTAAGCTGAAGGCGCTGTCGTTCACCGACGGGCCGATCATGGTGGGTGGGACTGTGGTCG
>Ga0209039_10002047_pt1 | contig 17737 bp, 20 predicted proteins | sample BogFormECP12_OM1_FD_188238 | JGI IMG/M metagenome (GOLD analysis project Ga0209039, IMG submission 188238) | Bog forest soil microbial communities from Calvert Island, British Columbia, Canada - ECP12_OM1 (SPAdes) (version 2) | ecosystem: Environmental > Aquatic > Freshwater > Wetlands > Bog ...
TTGTCCTGAAAATTATGAGTGTATTCAAGGCAACGCACCGGATACTGAACTGATCCGGGGCGGCAGTGTGATCGTAAGCCCGCTCGGAGAAGTTCTTGCTGGACCGGTCTATGGCCGTGAACTGATCCTGACCGCCGAGATCGATCTGATGGATACCGTCCGCGGCAAGTATGATCTGGATGTAACGGGCCACTATGCCCGCCCTGAAGTATTCTCTTTAATTGTAGATGAAAGGGAAAAACGTGTTGTCAGCAATCGTTAATTGTTGGTCTAACAACTTTTGTTGCTCACACACTCTTCTGTCTCTTTAAGAAAAACGTGGATAAGGATAAAGAAAGAACCCAGTCCCGATGAAAGGTATTCATCAAAAACTGGGTTCTTTCTTTTGCAGACTTCTGCTACGCCCTGCGGTCTCGACGGGGAATGAACCGTCGGAGCGTAACAGAGGAAATTTGGTTTTCGGTAAACAAGAACTAAAATATCTTGTAGGATGTTTTAGTTTAATTGTCACTCTAGATTGTATGTTGAAGTATGGGGGCTGTCAAGGACTTTGACGATGAAAACATTAAAGTCGAGACGTATGTCCACTAATGTCTACAATGGAACGTTTGCTTACTTCTAAAACCGGAAGGATAAGCCAGTCAGCACGCCAGCACAACGCAGCGCAGGGAATCGCTTAGACTGTTTGCATTCGAATATTTATTTCTACTAACGGAATTCGATATTCGCTATTCGTTATTCCAAATTGGGAAGTGGTAAAATCAAAACATGGATGAAAAAATACCTTTCATAACAGAAGTCAAACCGCTGGAAAAGTATCGCCTGGACATCAAATTTTCAGATGGTGTGCAAGGCGTGGTTGATCTATCCGAGTTTGCAGGTATAGGCGTATTCGCATTATGGAACGATTACAGCCAGTTTGAGAAGGTTAAAATTGGCAGAAGCGGCGAATTGATTTGGAACGAAGAAGTGGATATGGATGGATTGGCAATCTATCTGAAACTCACTCGTAAGAAACCTGAAGATGTGCTCCCAAAACTGCGACAATTGAATCATGCCTGAGATCAGCCGTTTCTTCGGCATCAGTATCAAAATGTTTTTCGGGGATCATCTCCCGCCACATTTTCATGCCGAGTACGGAGAGTTCAAAGCGCAAATAGATATTAGAGCATTTGTGATTATTCAGGGAGAGTTGCCACCGCGCGTATTGGGTATGGTGATTGAGTGGACGTCCCAGCACCAAAATGAATTGCTTGAATTGTGGGAATTGGCATCAAAGAATCAATCTCTATATCAAATTGAACCTTTGAAATAATCTTATGCAATGCTTGATTTCTTTTCTAGTAATTATCATGGTTCTCACTTCTACGGGCTCCTCGGTTCATTGGTTGCAATTGCGGTGTTGTGGGAGTCTGTTTCTTTTTCAAAACCCGAGTGAATGACTGAAATAGCCAGCTGTCCTGACTACTTGGCCCATCCGTTTCGATGGCGGTGTTTTGCGAGTATGTTTTTTCTCCAAAATTCAGACGAATGACTGCAGCCAGCACAGGGGCAGAGCTGTCTGGGCTGATGCCATCCGTGCCGGATAGAGCGTTCAAGGGAGAGTTGTAATGTCAAGAAAAAGAAAGAGGAAAGGCGTCAGTCCGATTCTAAAAGATCTGGCTGACAAAGTAACAGCAGAAGGAACAACAGATAAATTCCTCTTCAATCCAAAAGGGGAAATTAGCATGTCAGATGCAATATCCCAATTGATCGAGCCGTATATAGACGACGCGCCGAACTATAATTCCTTCAATAATCTGGTTGCTTTCGCGTGCATTGCGTGGAATACATCGGTCTTGCCTGATAGCCAAAGGAATGAGGCGCTTGGTAAAATGGTGGATATCCTTCCAGGAAAGAGGGAAGATCGTCTTGAAGCACTGGCTTTGCTTACGGGGCTTATAGACAGAAAGAGAAAATTATTTCCTAACGTTACAAGAGTGATTATGGAACACAAAGTAACTGATCTGGGCAACGATTTCCACATTGCGATAGCATCCACGCTGGAGAAGAAGGGTGTGCGAAAATAAATCTTCAGCAGGTGCGAGAAATATTCTGTGGGATATTTTAGATTGAGTGACTGTCGCACTGGCTACTTAGCTCATCCGTTATAATTGCGGTGTTGCGAGAGTCTGGTTTTTTTTCTCTAAAATCTAGACGGATGACCGAAGAGGCCAGCGCAGGAAGATAAGGTATTGGCAATGGATTATTCGAGAATAATCAACGATTTGAAACAGGCATCATTATTTGATCTTTACAGGTTGGGTGTTGCCATCAACCAGCAATTAGAAAATCCACTACGGGTTGATGAAATCAAAAAGCGTTTATATCCTGGCCAAACAATCTGTTACTTCGAACCTGCAGAAAACCGATTGATCAATGCGAAAGTAATTCGACTAAAAAGAACACAAGTATTGGTAGAAAATGTGCATGACCAAAAGAAGTGGATAATCCCTGTTTATTGGGTCAATCTAGATAAAGAGAATACTGACATAACCACTTCATCAAAGAAAAGGCTGGATAAAAGTCAACTCAAAGTCGGTGAAATAGTGGGTTTCCATGATAAGGAAAATAATGATGTGCGTGGTGAAATCGTTCGATTGAATCAGAAGACGGCTACGATCAAAACTGACATTAAGACAAAATGGAGAGTTGGGTACCAGTTGTTATACTTGGTAGTGGATGGAGAGCTAAGTAATCCATATTTGATAGAAGGCCAGATTGTGGTTGGACAGTAACTGCGAACCGATAGTTGTGCTGGCTTGTCCTGGCTGGTTCATCCGTTACGATCGCGGTGTTGTGAGATTCTGCTTTTTTTCTACAGATCTGAACTGATCACTGAGTAGCCAGCAGAAGGCTTTGGGAGAAGTGTCGCGAATTTCTCTATTTTCATAACAGGCTATTAAAAGGAAATCGCTCCTTATAAGGAGCGATTGTTACGATCTGCGGTCTCGACGGGGGGAATGAACCGTCGGAGCGCAACTGGGAGTATTCGGTATTCGATGAGCTAGAAGTGAAATATCTTGGGGGATATTTCAGATTGAATGACGTTTCGGATTGTATATTGAAGTTTGGGTGCTGTCAAGGACTTTGACGATAAAAAGATTAAAGTCGAGACGTATGTCTACAAATGTCCACAACTGGACCTCGGTTTATGTTTTAACTTGAAAATGATTCGACTTCTGGCTCAGAGGTATAATTGAGGTGGAGATTATATTATGATTACTCGCCACGTATCTATTGAAATTCCCGAATCCATCTTGCTGGCTGAAAAGACGGATGAGATTTCTTTTGCGCGTGAGCTTCGTGCGCTTGCGGCTGTGAAGTTATATGAGATGGGGAGGCTTTCATCTGGTCGCACTGCAGAATTGGCTGGAATGACGCGGATTGAGTTTCTAACAAGCTTGGGGCGTTACAAGGTGTTTCCGCTTGCGTCTGAATTGAATGATCTAGAAAGCCGTGCCGCCTAAAGCGATGGCCTAAAGAAACAAGCGCGAGGTTCATTGTTAGATTTTATTTCAGAACAAGCAAAGAAATACCTGAGCGATGAAGTCTCAAACAAAGTAATGAAGTTGCGTTCAGACGCCTGTTCTACTCTAGTCATCCATCTAAAGATTTTATAAAAATAACCCCGCGCTATTTTCCGACTAGTTTTTCGTTGCACCATTCCACAATCTCAATCTCAGTTCCTCTCACAACATGGCAATTCACGACGGATAACCAAATAGCCAACACAGATATTCATTAGTGTATAATTTAGTTACAAAGTTTTGATATGAGGTAGCTTATGGAGCAAATTACAATTCAAGTAAAAAATAAACAGAAGGCGCAGGCACTGATTAACTTCCTCAAAGCTATGGATTTTATTGAAGAAGTGACTGCCAGTGATCTCTCTGCTCTTACGCCCAAGGGTAGGACCAACGAGAAAGATTTCTTTGCCTTGGCGGGCTTGTGGGCAGGGCGTGATGTGACCCTGGACGCCATACGACAAAAAGCCTGGCCCGCACGCATATGATTCTTTGCGACACCAACATCCTGATCGAGTTTTACAAAGGTAACAACGTCGTTATCTCTGCGCTGCAGGACATTGGACTGCCCGATCTTGCCGTGAGTGTTATCACTTACGGCGAACTGTACTTTGGGGCAAGGGATCGGCGTGAATTGCTGAAGATCAAAAAACACCTTGCCAGTTTGCGCCAAATCCCGATTGACCAGGAAACGTCTGAATTTGCCTTGTCTTTGCTCGAATCCTATGTCCTGAGTCACAGGCTCAATCTTCCCGATGCTTTGATTGCCGCAACCGCTTTGCGCCACGGCTTGAGTCTCTATACATTGAACGTAAAGGACTTTCGATTCATTGAAGGGCTTTTGCTTTACAAACCATAACACAATAGACCCCTGAATGTCTTGGTGCTACACAACAACAGAGATAAGATAGAGCGATGAAAGAGCAAGCGCGACACCGTGTTCTGGCTACTTCAGCCATCCGCCAGATTTTGAGAAAAAATGGCTTCTTACGATGTTACGCACGGAGGCTATCGAGTCCGGCGCACTTAGCGGTCTAAAGATGAGATGAATTGGGATTGATCTTTATGAACTGAGGGGTTTCCGGAATATTATGACATTGCAAAATCTACTGATCACGATTTCCGCTCTGGGATTTGCTCTGCATATTTTTGTTCCGCGTCTTCCGCATCGGGGTGAGATCACGCTGAGCAATGCGGCCGGTGGATATCAAGTGGGGTTTGTTTTTCTGTCTGCCTGGATCACCGGCGTAGCCTTCTTTAAGGTGTTCGACCCACCGCACAATCTCTTTCAATTCTATATTCTGCTTTTCTTTTGGGGCTTCATGACGTCGATCGCGGTGATGTTGTATTCAAGGGCCTTTCGGCTTGATTATTACCCGTATGATGCGCACCGTTATACCGCCTTGATCGCTCCGTATTGGGTGGCGTGTATTCGACAGGAGGGGGTGATGCAGGCTGGACATTCGTATGCGCTCAAGATCGGATTTCGGGAACGGGAGTGCGATGTGCGTTTGAACTTTGACTACGAAGCGGATCCGAAGAATCCGGAGGCGAAAAAGAGGATCGACGATCTTTTTCAGCGAACTCTTTCTCTTGACCTTCCAAGGTATGAAGAGGATGCAATGGTGTTTAGCGGGAACCTGATGAAGGATCGCGAGATCACGATGATGCTCAGCGCGCCAGCCTTCACATTGGAACATCGGGAGTATTTAGCGAACATCGATGCGTTGAAAACGGATCCGCTGGTGATTCCAGTGCTTCCCCGACAAAGTGGAAAACATCAGATCGTCTTTGATTTCTTTGACGAGCAGAATCAACGCTGTGGAGGAATTGTGGTGCCGGTCATGGTTTGGGAGCGTGCGCCAATTCTTGGAGGACGCGCACATCGAATGATCCGATGGACATGTGGGATATTTGGATTGATCTTGGCACTTCTCATAATTATTGAAAAGGTAATCATATTAAGGTAAGCGCGTGTAGCCAATATGATACATTAGAAAAATTGCGTGATAAATCAAAGAGCAAAAATCGATCATGACTGCATTACTGTGGGCTGCCTTATAATCAAAGGACTCGTATGAGAAAACTAACCCGAGCAGAATGGGAAGAACTGGATGAGCAGGACGCCGTGGGAGGTGGAAGGAGAAGGCGTACCTGTTGACCATATGAACTTGATCGCACTATTCAATCCTATGTCGAAACAGGAAGCGATGAAGATCGCGAGTGAAGAAAGTTGAATGGAGTAATGGAATGCGATCTAATCAAGAAATTGTTCAATCCCTGACAGAGCGTGAACGGGAAATCCTGTTATGCCTTTTGGATGGACGCTCGAACAGCTGGATCGCCGAATCACTTGGGATCAATGTAAAGACGGTGGAGGCACACCTGATCACTCTATACAAAAAGCTGAAAGTCAAGTCCAGAAGCCAGTCCAGAAGCCAGGCGATCTTGTGGTGGCTCCGGCGGATTGAAGGGCATCCATTATTGACACGAAAACTGCTTGAACGAAAGTAGAGGATGGATTAAGACGATCTTACTTTATACCTTACTTCGAGTTCCATGATCTACAAGAGTTACAAAAACTTTCAACCTGTGTTGGCTACTTCCGTCATCCGTCCAGATTTTAGAGAAAAAAGCAGATTCTCGTAACACTAGATTGCAATGGATGAACCAAGTAGGCAGAACAGGTGGATGAGATCGAGTAAGGCCAAGAGTAGGTGACCGTATGATCCAGGCGGATGAAACAAGTAGCGAGGACAAGACTGGACTTTAGCTGCCCGGAGTGATCTTGCGAAGAACAAATGCTTCGTTAACTAATTGGCTACGCTGTGTACCCACGGGCTCGGTTTGAAGCTGAGCATGGATCTCAATATACCGCGTACGAATCCGCTCAAACTCCGCACTCTCATACTGCATCTGTACCCACTGTAATGCCCCTGCGTCCCATAATTTCCATAGCTCTGGTGGGAAATATTGAAGGTAGGCTTGTTCTTCCATATTGGACCCATGCCAGATGTTAAGACGCAGTGGCTTGAGACCAAGTAACTGCGGAAGTAGATAAAGATTGGAGAGCATTGTGTGCAGCAACTTTTGAGAGGCTTTCGTCTTATCTCCTGTGCGATACAAAACTAACGTCCAGCATAATGTATGGAACGGTTCGCCCATGTCATCTGGGAACATTTGCTCAAACCATGCAAATGACTTGATCGCCCCGGCTACATCGCCGAGGAGCAGATAGAGGGGACCCAGAAGATAGCGTTTGCCATAACTATCGTCAATAAATCGATGCGTCTCGAATTCTTTGCGCAATTCACGTTCATAGCGGGTAATTTGGGCTTTAATTTTCTTGGGATCCTTCGGAAACAAAGACATTTTATATCCTCTCGGGCACATGATCCGGATTGGCTATTCGGATCATTCGCCCGGCTTTGTGAAACAAAAAAAGTATCACTGTGCTGGCTCATCTGTGCCGGTAACACACCGGCGGATGACTTAAGTAGCCAGCACGACCGATCGTCGTGACAAAAGTCTCTTTCGATTGGGCTTCGATTGGCTCAAATATGCTTTGAAACATTCTATTGATTTTCATCCTACTTTTTATTTTTCACCTTGAAAAACTCTTGTTCATGTGCGGTAGAGAAATTAGAGTCAGGGTTAGTTCATTAAAGATGGGGTTCGAAAACGTATCACATTGATCTGCTTTTCAGATACGCGTGCAAGTTCTTCAAAGAACCTGATCTGAGTTTCTAGTAATCGGTCATGCGGCCCTTTAACTTCGCAAAAGAACCAGTTAGAGAAGTCGGGTGAATAAACGAGTAGATCCGGGCATTGGACTTTTCCAAAAGATTGCGAGTGATCGGTAACAAGCTCATATACCTTAGACGGCAAGAGGCGTTTGATAATCATCCGTTTTCTTGTTTGGGCCGGGAATTCATATTGCTCGACTAAACTTAAATAGCCATAAGTTTGATAGAGCAGAACAGCTGCAAGCCATTCATGAAAGTGTAATTTCATGGCAGGTCCAGCCTGGGTTACGGCAATCTGCGTATCGCGTTCATCGAAAATATCCGGATAACTTTTCGCCCACTGTTGCCAGAGTTCGCCGGATACAAAACGATCCCTTTGTTTTGGATGGTATTCAAAAATGCCTAGTTCTATAAACATCTACACCTCTTTACTGGAAAGTGCAAAAACCCTTGGTAGTGCCTTGTGTTGGCTAACTTGAGTCATCCGTGCTGGTAAAATGGTGTATCATGCGGTTCGACCTTTATTATAAGGCGAATAGGGAGCAGTATGATCAACGAACCGCGAAGTTGTAGTCTAGACTAAAATAAGAAATGGTACAACCAATAGGCGCAGGTTGCCTCCGGACGAGGCGACACTATTCGCTCTTTGAATCAGGGAAATCCAATATCTCATTACCTTTAATATTTGCTGTTCCACCGACGCGCGTCAAAATAATATCATCATTTTTCGTAAACACTTCTGTGTTGATAGTGCTGGGACTCTTCATGGCTCGTCCTTGTCCAACTACAACGCTATGCCAGCCATCTGAGGATGGTCCTAAAACTTTGTATTTGGTAAGGTAGGCGGATAAAGCGGATGCCGCAACGCCAGTCGCCGGGTCTTCATCGTAACCTGCACGTTTTGGAAACTGTCGGGCTTCTACTTGGACGGATGGGTCAAGCGTCTTTACTGTGAAGGGGTAAAAGCCAGTCGTATTGAAAGCATCACAGATCGCCCAGAGACGCTCGAAATCTGGTTGTAGACGATCTAGATCGTTCCAATCCTTGAGCGGGATAATGAGTTTGAAGCGTGAAGTTGAAACAGATTGAACAGGGTTCATGGAATCTACAACCGCCTCTGATGAGATACGCAAGGCAGCTGCAACCTGCTCTTTATCCGGATTTTGTGATGACCACTTGGGTGGAAATTGCTCTACCATCACGAGAATTTGTTCATCTCTTGTTGGTTGCCAATGCACTGCGATAATACCCAATGTTGTTTCAACGTACGCAGGAGATTTATCCAAGACGCGCTGACGTACGAGAACCGTTATAGTCGCAACCGTAGCATGAACACACATTTCCATTTCATGATGCGGAACGAAATATCTTAGCCGTATATGGGCGGCCGAGTTGATCGGTTTGAGAACAAATACTGTTTCTTGTCCAAAATGGGCAGCGATGGCTTGCATCTGTAGAGTTGTCAAGTCATCGGCATTGAAAACAACTGGGGCTGGATTTCCGGTTGTTTCGGATATACCAAAGACCAGTGTATGTGTAACATCTAATCGCATGTAAGGATCCTCCAATGCTTTAAAGGCGGCTACTGTTGCTTTGCGCAGATGGCGTCCTGTAAAAAACATCAATAAATCAAAAAGCCAAGACAAGCATCTTGTCCTAACAAAAGCAAGACTCGGCTAGTGTCAATTATCGGGATCAGTTATTGCTTGCGGATAGAAGTTGTTTTAAGAAAGACTGCCAGCCAGGAGAAGAACGCAATGCCAAGGCAGCTGAATACAAAATCAACCGGACTGGAGTGGCGAGTGGGTAAGAATCGTTGAGAGAATTCTTCCAATCCTACAAATAGTGCGATAACGAGACCTGCCATACTTGCGAGTTTCCCTCGATCCATCAACGGTCTTTCTTCGAAAAGACTCAAGTCAATCACAAAACTCAGAAGCCCAAAGAGGACAAAATGGCCGACCCAGTGTCCACCCGGAAAGCTATAGATGAGCCATAATTTTCCAAGGTGTCCGGTATCCGCCAAAGCAACGATGGCGATCATGAAAATGCTAAAGAAAATGGCCCAATACTTCATCATAAGTTTTCCTCCATCAAAAAAGCAACTTGCTCGATAAATAACAGCATTCAGTATCTTATGCTGGCATCCGTTGATATAGAATGCGGGATCCTGCCGCTCCACCCATATTATAAAGTGAACTGGGCTCTGCAAGATGAACGAAGTTCTTCCCTAATTTCAACCCTCAATGCTTTCTGTTTTACTATCCCAACTGGGTTACTTTCTCCGCTCTCAAATAGGGCTCGCCGCGCGACGTGTCCATTTCCATCATTCCGGTGATTAAAATTGGGGAAGTTGAATTCAACAGATTCTTTGCAACGCGATATACATCGGGGAAAGCAATCACATCCAGTGTTCCCGTCAGATCTTCAAGAGTCATGAATAACATCGGCTCGCCTTTCGCGGTACGACCGCGGTGTGAGGTCTGCCGTATGCCAGCGATTGTGACACGCTTTCCAAGTTTGCCTGCCGCATCTATGATCGAAACGGAACCGCTTGATGCGATCTTATCCGCCACCAGTTCGAGCGGATGCGCCTCCAGGCTCACGCCCAAGAGTTCCACCTGTGCTTCCACTTTCTGTTGCAAAGACCAATCGTCTTCATTATTATTATCCCAACCAAAGAGACTCATCTGTCCGGCCTGCCAACCACTTTCCAGTCGCCGCAAGATGAAGGGGATGGTTCCGAAACCTTCGAGGCCTCCCACGCGCACCAGGTTGATCGCCTCGTGTTGTCGCGGATCGACGCGTGAGAGAAACTCATCCAATGAAGCAAAGGGAGCAAATTGAATGATGCGCTCGATCGTGTGGCGCGTCAACTCTTTAACCTGATCCAATCCCATGTATAAAGTTTCATTACGAACACGGAAATTGCTTCCGGACCAATTGACTTGCGGCGGACGAACGATGAGTCCCATCCTGCGCGCTTCACTCAAGTACACGCGCTGGCTGTAGTATCCGCCCCAATTCGCCAAAACCGCTGCCATGAAGTGCGCGGGGAAATAGGTTTTGCACCACGCCGAACGCCAAGCTACTTTTGCATAAGAAGCTGCATGCGCTTTAGGAAAACCATAGCCTGCAAAGGCCGCCATCATTTCCCAAACCCGCTCGCCAACGGCAAATGGAACTCCGCTCTTGCTCTCCGCCTGGCTCACGAATTTCTTTTCCAACTCCTGCATTTTCTTGCCTGGGTCGAAATGACTCATTGCTCTTCGCAGAAGATCCGCCTCCGCCAGACTGAAGCCTGAGAGTTCATGCGCAATCCGAAGCACCTGCTCCTGATACAAGATCACACCGAAAGTTTCATCGAGCAGCGGAGCGAGCGCCGGGTGCAAATGAGCGAGCCGTTCTTCGCCTTTGAAGCGACGCACAAAGGCATCCTTGAGTCCACCGCTGAGCGGACCGGGACGATAAAGGGCGAGTGCTGCCATGATGTCATCTTCACTGCGGGCATGGATCTCGCGTAGGGTCGAGCGCATTCCCGGACTTTCAATTTGAAAACAGCCGATGGTTTGTCCTGTCTCCACCCGTTCCGATGTTTGTTTATCCTCAGATGGAATAGCATCCAACGCGTCAACCAGATTGGCAAATTGATCGGGCTGGCTTTCCGTGATGAACTCCCTGACATCACCAAGCACCGTGAGACCGCGGATACCGAGTAGATCGATCTTCACCAGCCCCAATGCTTCCACTGAATCGAGATCGAGCTGCGTGATGATCACGCCCTTGCTTCCCGAACGCGCCACAGGAACCAGATCGGTGAGCGCGCCGGGTGCCACGATCAATCCACCGGCATGCACGGATAAATGTCTGGGTAATTTTTGAATGGCTTCGGCGTCATCGAAGATCTGCTGATGGAAGGGAGATGGATATAAAGCTCGCAAATCTGCAAAAGGGGAGGGTGGATCCTGGCCTTCCTGCGCTTCTTCAAATCTTGCCCACCAAGCATTCGGCAATTGATTAACCATCTCGCGCACTTTGGCTGACTCCATGCCATGCGCTTTGGCAACTTCTCCCAAGGCGGAACGCGGGCGGAAGCGGTTGATCGTCCCGACCATGGCAACCCGTTCTTCGCCATAGGTATCGAAGACATGCTGGATGACCGCGTCACGTCTGCGCGAACAAAGGTCAGTGTCTATATCGGGGGGAGTCGTGCGCGCCGGATTCAAGAATCTTTCAAAATACAAATTGAGGCGCAGTGGATCGGGACTGGTGATTCCCAGACAATGTGCCACAAGTGACGAAGCGGCGGATCCCCTGGATGAAAATGGAACACCTGTCTTGCGGGCATGATCCAGGATCTCTTCCACGATCAGGAAGATCGGCTCGAAACCTGCATTGGCAATCACTTCCAGTTCGTGATCGAGACGCGCTTCGATTTCAGGCGTGATCTCACCATAAATAGCTTGTGCTCCGACTAACGCCTTTTGGTGCAGATATTCGGAAGCCGAGACACCGGAGGGCAGGGGAAGTGTGGGCATATGAGCCACGCCAAGCGGCAGGTCAAATCGGCAACGCTCTGCAATTTCAGTGGCAGCTGCCAGAGCTTCTGGGAAATCCTGAAATCGTACTTCCACTTCCTGGGCGCTCATGAAGTATGAATCGGAGGGAGCGATCGCACTCAAAGGAACATCGCTTAAGGTTTGATTTAATCGAATGGCGGTCAGCGTTTTTTGCAATCGGGCTTGATCAGGGGAGAGATAATAGACTGGCTGAGCGACAACGGTGGGAAGATCCAACTTGCGAGCAATCTCGGAAACAGAATGTGCAGTCGCTGGATCCTGCAAAGCCACATACAAACGATCTGGAAAAATCGATTTGAGTTCAACGAGTGAATGGCTGCTTAGCGCGATCAGGTTTTTGGAATACGATTGCAGCATCTCGAGATCGCAAACTGCATCTGCATCCTCTCGAAGCGCGAGTGAGCTGCTGAGTCTGCAGAGATTGGACCAGCCTTCAATACTCGTTGCAAGAAGCTGCAATGTTCCATGTGCCAGATCAATCTCTAAACCTAAAATCGGTTGGATATTTGCTTGTTTACAAGCCGAGACAAATTCGACCGCGCCGGTGAGCAAGCGATGATCGGTGATACCCAATGCGGGCATGCCGTGTTTTTTTGCGGCAAGTACGAGATCTTCAGGAGGAAGAATTCCTTCCTGAAGGGAATAGGCGGAGTGGGTGGTGAGGTGCAAGTACATTCGCTTTATTGTACAGGGTTTTAAAGAGAGTACCCATATTGAAGAAGAGCATACATCCAAAGATTTTTAGATGCGTATAGTCGCTATGCTACCTGATCAGAAATAGAAAACAAAATTACGAAGAGAGGAACAAAATCATAAAAAAGTGATTGAGGCAATCGATTTCATATAAGAATGATTAACAACAGGTAGCGGACAATTGCCAAGCCAAATAGGTTCATTGTAAAATGAAGCATCACTTTTGACTGGAGTTGTTTATATGAACGCATGGAATCAAAATAGAAGTATGCAGTACCCAGTGGTGGGCAGTGTTGATATGCAATCCCTCATGCGCCAGGTATATACCTGGATGGTGTTGGGAATGCTGACCACGAGTGTTATTGCCTTTGTCACTGTAAGCTCGCCAGTGCTGATCAATCTTGCGCTGAACCCGATTATTTTGCTGATCGCCGCCATCGCTGAAATTGGATTGGTGATCGGAATCAGCCGTGGACTAAACCGGCTTTCTTCAGGCGTAGCCACGCTGCTATTCCTCGTGTATGCCGCACTGAATGGATTCACGCTTTCCATAATATTCCTGGCTTTCAGCATTGGGTCGGTTTTCCTGGCATTTGCTACAACTGCTGCGTTGTTTGCAGTCATGTCCGTCATCGGATATACCACGCAGGTGGATTTATCGAAGATGGGTACGTACCTGATGATGGCGGTCATCGGGCTGGTTATTGCGATGGTTGTAAACATATTTGTCGGCAGCGGCTTGCTAGATACGATCATCAGTATGGCAGGTGTGCTGATTTTCACTGCTCTAACCGCCTATGATACTCAGCGGATTGGCCGCATGGCTGCTCAGATGAGCATGAATGGTGAAGGGGAGATAAAGTTCGGTATTATGGGAGCGCTCAAACTCTACCTGGACTTTATCAACATGTTTCTCTTTATACTCCGACTGGTGGGTCGCCGTCGCTAAACCATACATGGAAGCTTGAATAAGAAATACGGATGGCACGATGCCCATCCGTATTTCTTTGAAAATGCGATGTTCGATCCTTATTGCTTCATGGCTGAGAATCCAAGTACGCAATCACATCTGAATCGCCTGCCAGCCTGAACAACACCTCATATTCCGGGTTAGGAAGAATCCGCGTGATCATGCCGCGCTCAAAATCATATGCCACCTGCTTCAAAATAATTTGGCAAAACTCCCGGCGTTCCTCCAAGGTAGCAATGTGCCAAGCCTCCTTCAGACTGACGAGTACCTTCCCTGCCTCACGAAATTCGTGGGGTGTGATTTGTTCCAGCGAAGAAAGCTTTTCTTGCAAACCCTCGATCTCACGCCAAAACGAATGCTCGTCATTTTCGTAAAGACCTGCTTTGAATGCCTCGCGCATCCTGCGCAATTCACCCTTAATACGCGCCATCTCCTTTTGCGGATCTAGCTCATCTTTTTGAGTGTTGAGCATTTCCTGTAGAGTTGCTTGCCAGTTAGCCGGAAGCACCAAACTTTCCATGATCTCGGACACACGCGTTTCAACCTGATCGGCAACCACACTCCGGCCATCAAAAACACACTTTTCACCTCGCAAACGGGAAACCTCGCGATAATAGCGGTTGCTCGGAGAACTCTGAGCGCGCAGGTGATGATTGCAATGCGCACACACAAGAATCCCGGAAAGAAAGTACACGCGCCGCGTACTCTGGTTTGAGCCTGAATTGTGCCGCCGCGTTGCGCGCACCTTCTGGCATTTCTCAAATAACTCTTCACTGATAATAGGGGTGTGGATACCCTTGATGTTCTCTGCATCGGCTTTGCGGCGGGTTTTGCCGTTATGTGCATAGGTACCGCGATAACTTACCACTCCTTTATAAAACGGATTTTGGAGCAAGTCCCTCACCGCATCTTTGGTGAAGAGCCGGTTGAAGCGAGTTCTTAATCCCTGAGAGTTCATCCAATCCGCCATATCCTGATCGTAATACAACCCAGTGGCAAAACGTTCAAATGTTTCAACCATCTTGGAAATCAAGTTTGGATCGGGGACCGCCATCTTATGCTCCCCGACCTTTTCACTTTTGAAGCCCCATGGCACCCAGCCATTGTGATAGCCCTGGCTGGCACGTTCGTATTTTCCCTTGTGGGTTTCCTTGCTCAAATTATCGGAATAGAATTCACCCAACGAGCCCAATAAATGAAACATCAACTTGCCTTCGGCAGTTGCCAGATCGAAGTTTTGTTCCACCGCCTTCAGGTTGATCTCCTGACTCTGCAATTCCTTGACGATCTCGATCGCCCATTCCAAGCGCCTTGCCAGGCGGTCCACCTTATGGACATATAGAAGGTCGAATTCTTTTTTTTGGGCGTCTTGCAGCATCTCGTTGATGCCAGGGCGATACTTGTTCTTGTAGGCTGAATTCGCCGGATCCGAGTAGATCTTTATAATCTCAATACCATCGGAAGCGGCTCGAAGTTTGATCTGTCGCAGCTGTGCATCCAAAGTAAAGGTGTCGTTCTGCATCACCGACGAATAGCGTATATAGGCAGCGCCGCGAATTTTTGAAGAAAGGGGAGTGTTGTTGTTCATGCGTGTATTTCCTTGCTCGAATTATCGGAATAGAACTCCCCGAGGGAACTGAGTAGATGAAAATGAGTGGATGAAACATCAGCCTGCTTTCGGGAGTTGTCAGATCGAATTCTTGCTCCACGATAGCGGTTCCCAGCATTTAGGAACCCGCTGTTTGAATGTGCTACAAAGATTTTGAAGGTAGATGTTTTCACCGAAAGCCGACTTGTCATGTGAAGCGTAGTGCGTGCTGTGGTGGGTTAGTGGGTTAGGCGGTTTGATCAGATTCCGCCTCAGAATCATCGGGCGTGATCGAGTTGTAGCGCAGCCGTGCCGCAATACGGATTAGCCAATCTGCGAGCGGCTGCGGTATTCGTTCTCGTTGCCTTTCAATTGTATTTTCCTTTGCAGAAATTATCAAAAAGTCGAGACGTGTGTCATCTATTTTCATAAAATACCTTCAAACTCTGTCTTGTACTGTGCTGGTTATGAGCGACAGGATTTTCTCTTATGGTTGAAAGTCCCTTATAAAATCGGTGCGTCCTATCTGTCCTTAACTTCCGTTGGTGTCAGTGAGGATAATTCCCAAAAAATGTCTGCCGGAAGATGCAAAAGGTCCTTTACGAGGCGGCACTGGCCCTGGACACACCCTCGGAGATTTTTAATTTCTCGCCGGGCCCGTGTAGTCCTAATCAGGAGTTCGTCGTTGTCTGTGTGATTCGGTGCTACCCCTCCCAGTTGCGGTACCCGTGCGTCTTCGGCAGCAAACAATGGCTCATCGCTAACATTGGCCATGAGATCCTGGACCCCTGGTGCTAGGGTCTCGCCCACAAGGGTGGCGTTATTAGGATCATTTTTAATAGCTAGATCCGCCGCGACTACAAAATTCTGCCTCATTTTTTCTCCTTTTCTATTTGTTTTTCAGTGCTCATTTTCTCTTAGTGGCCATTATCAGAATTAATCCATCACCCCACATATACCAGAGTCCAATCTCCACCAACCTTAAAACGTCTTGTAAGGAATTGCTTCATGGAGTGAAAATTCCTTCCCACAGGATTATGCTGAGGGAATAGTTGCTTCTGATTCTGGAACGGATATTTATTGATTTTGAGTTTTAGAACGAGATGTTGTTTGTTGTTTCCCACTCCTTTTTTGTATCCATCTTGCATCGATTGTTCGTTCTGGCAGCTAGCTGGATATGCAGTCATGCTACAGATCGCTCAACAACACATGCAAAAATACTGACGTTGCTCTTGTAGCAGGCGAGGCAAAACGCTGAAAACTACTTGGCAACGCTTGGAGAAATTAAGGATTCAAGGTCCCATTGATGAACTATGCTAGGATGTGTCATAATCGGGGCCGTGAGCTCCGGGTGTTTCTTCGCTCCCTACGCTGAAAATAGCTTACTGTAACAATAGTTCAAAAAGCGTTGATTCAACTGCTCTTGCGCGAATATATTCGGATTTTCTCAGCCATGGCCGTGAGCAATATGAATGTGTAAGAGCAAAAAATATCATCGGATAATAACAATGAAGCGGATCACCGATCAGAAAATCCTTGGTTCTTCCATTGTTTTCTCTTTGATATTGTTTGCTCAAAAATCGTTTTCAAATGTAAAATATTATTTGCATTTACAACTTGCAAAACCGTGGCAACTATCCAATTATCATGCCATGGATAACACAAAAGGCTTAACTATCCTTTGGAGCAATCTATATGAAGAACATGTATTTCGGTGACGTGAATGATTATCAAAAATATGGTCTATTGCGTATTTTAGCGAATAAAGGTCAATACAAAATTGGTGTGTGCTGGATGCTGACGATAGACGATGGCCACACGGACGGAAAATTCATAGCGTATCTTGATCAACCACAACGGTGGCGGCAATACGATCCGGCGCTTTTTGATTCACTTCGTAATTCAATCGTATCTGGTCGAAATCGTAATGTGGCTTTGGCAAAAAACTTAAATATATTAGCTGGAGCCAAATTCTACGACTCGTTTATTACGGACTTACGAGATAATCGGGCTATGTACTTTAATGAAATGCGAGTTACTCTATCGGAATGTGAATTGATCTTTTTTGATCCTGACAATGGTATTGAAATAAGGTCGATCGCAAAAGGTCGGCGGAATTCTTCAAAATATATCTACTGGGACGAGATAATCGACGCATATAAAACAGGTCATTCGGTTTTGGTTTATCAGCATTTTCCACGAGAAAAACGGAGCACGTTTTGTAAACGCATGGTTAGAGAAATGCAAACGCGTTTGAACTCGCATGCAGTTTACTGCTTTCGTACTCCACGGGTTGTTTATTTTCTTGGCGTTTCGGAAAAGCATGCCAATCACATGGCGGATCGAGTTGAACGAATAAGCCAACAGTGGCATGGCAAAATTTAGATAGATGAAACAAAGTAAATTGTCAAATACCAAATTTCTTGTTTCAATATCCCGTTGCTTTTGCTTAGAGTATATATCAAAGATGACAAGAGACAACAATCATGAACTAAGCGCTTCGCGCAGCGACTTCTCACGATAACGATTTGCAACTGAATAATTTGGAAGGGGGTAAAGGGGCTATATTCTCCATGTTGGATTCCAATTTCAAA
>Ga0209039_10002048_pt1 | contig 17727 bp, 12 predicted proteins | sample BogFormECP12_OM1_FD_188238 | JGI IMG/M metagenome (GOLD analysis project Ga0209039, IMG submission 188238) | Bog forest soil microbial communities from Calvert Island, British Columbia, Canada - ECP12_OM1 (SPAdes) (version 2) | ecosystem: Environmental > Aquatic > Freshwater > Wetlands > Bog ...
AGTCAGAGTTTCAAACATCGCCAGAAGCAACAGCTGGATCAACACAGAATACGCAGACCAAAACAACCCATCAACATTCTACACCATCGGAACACAACAGAGCTCCTCCTAGCCAAGCGCGCGTGGAGTTCTCGGGCGCGCTGCATTTCCCTTATTTTTCAGCAGTTTTGAGCCTAACCCTCGTACAAGCTTCATCATAATCGGGATGTCTGGTGTAGTGTTAATGGGAGAAAAAAGAAAGAAAAAGCGACCATCGTCTCAAGTAGCAAGTGATGCATACATAGGAAGTGTTACCGACCTGCGCGAGGATACACAAATTAACCCATCAGCAGATAGATTAAGGTCTCTGAAGGTGTGTTACTACAAAAGAAATACGCTTTGCCGGCACGTGCAAATGTCCAATCCAAAGCCCAAAACATCGAATCATTAGACATCAAATCATCAAGACATTAAATTGCTATTTTCAAACTGCTTAGGATTTGTTGACATGCATCAGAACTGAGTTCGTGAAATCTGTTGGCAGTTGGAGAAATTCACATGCACAGCAATTAGTCATGCAAGGGCTGGATAGTTTCTAATCCAATGCGTCTCATAATAGTGAAACCATGTCTCAATTTAAGTTTCTTTTCGCCTAGCCTATCCCTGTACGGGATGGAGATCTCTTTGATGTCAAAACCTTGCCTTTCGACATGGTGGTTCAGCTCAACTTCAATGTCGAAGCCTTTGGACTTGGGCGTCCATCCTTTCAGAAGTTCCCAACGCACGACGCGCAGACCCGTTAACGGATCGCGTAAAGCGACCCCGTTCATCATGTTGTGGGTGAAGGCTAGAAGCCTGTTGCCAAAATAGAATACGTTGTGCATCGAATCGAGATGGAAGTGGGAGTTAAACCTATTTCCACATACCATGCCGACTTTCGGATATTTATCAAGAATGGATATCATTGGTAGAACATATCTGGCGGGATAAGTATAGTCAGCATCCGTGAAAATGACATAATCAACATCATACTTGATGTGTCTCAAAGCTGAGGCAATCGCGTCGCCTTTGCCCTCTCCATTCTGAAAAATGACGTCAGCACCAATGTTCCTGGCAACCTCAACCGTTCTATCACGACTTTTACCATCTATTACCAATATGTGGAGATTCTCCATATTCTGTTGGAGCTCCGCTATCGTAAGTCCGATGCCTTCCTCCTCGTTGAGGGCAGCAACGATTGCCAATAGACTGGGATAGCCTTCTCCAAGCATTCAAGATACCAACAAGTTCGCGGCTGAATTCGTATGAATAATTTCCCGCACTGACTCATTTAAACCCAGAAGGATCTTTCTTCTATATGAATCTTCCACTTCCGGCCCAGATAATCCGAAGAACTTGTCGACCCATGCTCATTGTCTCGCATGAAAACCTACTTCAAAAGTATCCATGAGCAGACGCGCGCCATTTTCAATCATGCTGTTGGACTGCATGCGTCAAAGGCGATTCAAGTCTATATGACTGGCTGAGCGCGGTTACACGAAAGCATCAATACGCGCGTTAATTGAGCGTGGAACCCTTGATTAGCTGTCTTAGACCTTCCTCGAAGGGGATATCTGCCTTGAATCTGAGGACTCTTTTAGCTTTTTCAGGATCCCCATAACTGTGCAAGATATCGCCTGCTCGGGAGGCGACATGCTGAACCTTAAGGTCCTTTCCAAGAACTCTGCACATCATACTAGCCAATTTGTTTATGCTTACGAACGAGCCCGTGCAAACGTTGAAGACTTCAGTCTTGAGTAAATGGAAGCTCAGAGAGTTTACAATAGCTTTGACCACATCTTCAACGTTGATGAAGTCTCTGGTCTGTGTCCCATCACCGTAGATTGTTAAGTTTTCGGCGCGGAACCCGCTTTGCATGAATTTCGTTATCACGCCGGCATAGGAGTTCTTTCCTTGGCCTGGGCCAAAAACGTTGAAGAACCTTAAAACCACACTATTCATATCATAACATTCGCTGAACATTCTACAGTAATATTCGGCAGAAACCTTCGAAGCAGCATACGGTGATAGAGGCCGAAGTTCATACTCCTCGCGCAGTGGCAATGGATTGCCATCACCATAGACGGCAGCCGAAGAAGCAAACACAAATCGCTCAATGCCATTCTGTGAACAACTTTCCAAAACGTTTACCGTCCCGCTCACGTTAATGTCATTTGTGAATAAGGGTTTCTTCACCGATTCAGCAGCATCTACAAAGGCCGCCAGATGAACGACTTCATTAACGCCTGCCATAGCATCATTTAGAGTTTTCTTATCCCTAATATCTCCATTAACCACTCGTAGGACTTGGGACCCTACAAGTTCCTGAAGGTTCTCCATTCGCCCAGAAGTGAAATCGTCCAGAACGACAACATGCCGACCCGTTCTCACAAGCTCACTAACTAGATGAGAACCGATGAAACCAGCACCGCCGGTAACGAGGATGCTCAAATCAAAACCACCATCATTGTGTTATGATGTCGAAGTCATGTTAAGCCAAAGACTGATAAACCGACCATCATACGACAGCTCGTTAATCGTTTGATTATAGGTCCACAATTCAACGAGCAATTGATAGAAGAAGCCGCTGTTGATGTTGTTCCACGAGGTGACTTTGTCCAGTTCATAGGAAGCCCCGTTGATCTGCATTTCACCAACAGAACAATTGTTTCGCGAACGCGAGAAAATTACGTTTGCAAATGAAAAAGTCAGTGTATTATTATCGGTCCAATTCTGTCCATCCTCAAGGAAAACCCTGTACTGATAGAGGACTGGTAGAGGACTCTCTGTAGTACCGCTTGGCAAAGGGTCGGAATCAATGAGGAACTTTACGTCAACCCCATAATACATGACATAGCCGAGGTGATTGCCAATCCCCAGATACACGTAGCTACTGTTGCTCGCACCCGCGCTGCTTATTGATATGTTAAACGGATAATTCTCTACGCGCGCGCCCGGCCCCAAGACATACAATTCCGAGAATGGTTCACTCGGCAAGGAACCTACAAGACTCGCGATTGCAGGCGCCATAAACAGGATTATGCCTATGAGCCCTATGACAATAAAGACGCGCTTGTACTCGTTCAGATCCCACATCAAACCGTCACCTTTGGACGAGATCTAAGCAGCCTTCCAGTGGAGTGCCGTTTAAACCAAAGCCAAGTCAATGCCAAAACCACGATAAGCGCAACGGAGCCGATAAACCCTCCTACTAGAACAGGCAAGACTCTGGACAATCTGTCTCCAGCCTGATTCTCCATTGTAGCCGCCTCCGAAGCAATACTGTCAGCTAAGGCTTTGCATGTGTGAGCTTGGTTCACAGCCTCCGAATAGTTGCTGTTGCTAAAGGCCACTTCCGCCATCGTCAGATCAGAGCCAGCCTCATTCAGCTGAATCAAAAGAGCGCTCACGTTCCCGCCAGCGTTCTCAGCGCCAGATACGTTTACAAATGCTATCTGCAATGAACGCTTAGCACCTGCTATTCCCATTGAAGCATCTTCGGCAGAGAAACCGAGAACCGCTGGTAGGCCAGAGAGCAAACAGGTCACAATAATTAGGAACAATGCGATCTTGATCCAATGTTTCAAATCCAAGCCTCCTTTATTCTCAAACGGACATGCAGACTTAAACGCAACACGACAGACTAAGATTAGCGTTCTGGGCAAAGCTTCTCCAAGACTCGCTTTTCTAGCTTGAAATTGTTGAGATGTCTCTGAACAAAGCGTGCACGCCTAGAATACTCGATATAAGCCTGTAAGAACGCTCTTCCCTTGTCCGTAAGCACGTAACAACGACCCCTCCGCTCATACTTGACAAGGCTGGAACGTTTAACCTCAGCGAGGTATTTCTGCAAAAGTCTGTAACTCAAATTGGCTTGGTACATAATTTGCGTCTTTTTGGCTCTATGACTCGCGACATTCAGCATGTCTGCTATGATATCAAACCGACTCCTATAGCCCATCAGAGCCACTCCTAATCCTGATACTTAACGGCGCTGAACACAAAATCAGAGGGAACCAGTATGCGGAACAGACGAGTTAGACGTTAAGCCAGCCTCTTCCACCATTCTTCAACTGCTGAGGCTTCTTATCTTCCCCAACAAAACACTTCGTCTGGCGAACTCGACCACGCCGATCAGCGGACCCCCGCGGAGCAATTGAGTTCCTGATGAATTTTCCCCAGCCCCCGATCTTGGGGGGAGGCGAAACAAACTTATACACTTCACCTATACCCTGCTCCTCAAGAACACCCTTGAAACTCAACTGTTTGAAATCCCTCGTGGCAAAAATCACTGTGCCCTTCTCCACGAACAAAGAAGAATAATCGTCCTTCGCTATACCCTCGGCCCTAACCCTGTCATCGAGCCGTTCCTTCCACAAACGCTTCCACTCAACTTTCAACTCCTCAACCCTATCAGCCAACCGCACACGTTTCGGCTCGAGACGCTCCGTTATCAAATCCCTCCCCGAGAGGAGCGGACAAGAAGACAATTCGACATAATCATGTTACCCAGTCTTGCCCCACACTTCCTTTCCTCACATCAGCAACCTCTCGAAAACCACCTATTTAAACAATATTCCACAAGAAATCTATGAAAGTTTTCTAGAGCAAAGTTTCAGCCGTTCTATGACTCCCGGAAGAACGAAAAAGTACATGCGTCGCCGGGAAGTGAAAGAAACGAATAAGTCGCACATGCAAACCTTTCCATTCAGCGAGTATTCTCAAATTCTCTTTTTCAAGCATAACAGAGTTGGGCCCAGCCTTCAAAATGATCCTTCTCGCTGAGCGCGCGCTGAGACTTGTCACCCTTCAACTGCGAAATCGACCGGAGGCGCGGGCTACCTCCAAAACGAATTTAGGAACAGACATCCGCGCTAAAATCGAGAAAAGGGACACACACAGTTTCAACATCCGACGAAAAGTGACAGGGAGAAGATTACCACACAAGCAATTTAAATGTTCAGAAACCAATACTGTTAAAGATATGGGTGAGAAGAGTGAGGGTGAGCGATAGAATTCTGTATCTGTTATTGCCTGTAATGTTTGTGGCTTCCTTGCTGGCTGCAAATTCAGTGTCGGCTTCGGCGTCAACATACACGTACTATCTGAATGGACCCGTAGTTCGTGTGAACTCGAATAGCCTGCAGGGCGTATCACTTACTGCTGTCCCAGGGACAGCATTCACGAACTTTCAGGGAATCGGCGACACAGTGCTTTTCAGCGGAAACAGCGCAGTCTCGTATCAAACTGACAACTCAACAAACACGACATTGCAATTATGGTTATATACCGACATCAATGAAGCCGGCCCCTCCTGGGGCAGCTTTAATTTTAGTTGGTCCCTAGTGGACAATTCCACAAGTTATCCTAATAGCATTGTTGTAGCATCTTCCAGTTTCACAGCAAACTTGACAGGTGACTTGACACTCGTATCTGATTCAGCGCCAACAAACAGCATTTTCATAAATAGCAATGACACCGTGAAATTCGTGATCCAATGTACATCAACATCGGTTGACGTAGCATTCGCCCCAGGATGGTGGCTGAGCTCTAACGGCTCCCAAGGCACTGATGCATCTTCAATCAATATCCCAATGCTTCAACAGCCTACTATCCCTGAAACGTCGCTTGACGTGATAGCAGTTTCGGTCGCAACGATGATAGTGCTAGTAGCTTACCGTAAAAGTCAAAAACTGAAAAGAAAAATCAACACCTTTACGAATAACCCGCGCGAAAGCTCGGGCGTGCAGCTTTTGCCATGCTGAAAGTGCATGCTTGACCTGGAAACTACGGGATGTACTCGGCTTCTTTCTCGGGCACTCCGACTGAAATTTGTATTCCGTCATCCGTGGAAGGAGTTGTCTCAGTTTCTGCTCTGTCTGGGGGGCCTCGCGAATATAGAACCCAGCCAACCATCCATAAGACTATCGCAACAGGTAAAAGCAAAATGATAAGCGCTCGATTACGCACACGCCTGTTTCTGCGCATGTTCATAAACCCCACACCGAAGCTTATCCAGTCAATATATAACCTTTGTTAACATTTGCAGATATCTCCGGCTATTTTAACCACTGCTGAACGTGTCTCTTTACGATGTCTCCTAGAGATTCGAAACATTTCAATCTAGGAATACTCTATTTAAACTCTAAATAGCACAGAACATATCGGTAGCAACTTGAAAAGCGTGAATGAATATGGCAAAGAAGATCTTCTGTGACCTATGTGCACGTGAACTAACGCCTTCGGAAGCAATCCAGCTATTAGGCCGCGATCTGTGTGCTGGTTGCTGCAAGAAGCTTGTTCCTTCCAAATAATGCGCGCCAAGTTATCAACGTTCAAAACCACAACATTGAAAAACCTGAAAAACTGCGACCACGTACTAAACGGCTATCAATGACTCCTGTATCGAGTTATAGCTTTCTTTTGAAGCTTTTGCAGGATATTGCCCAAAGAGATTTGTGAAATGCAAAGTCAAAGAGTGCTTGTTATAGCGCACCTGCGGAAGCAAATCGCCAAAGATATAGTTCGCGCGCGCGAAGAATTCAAGAGAATATGAGCGCGCGTTCTTAGATCCTGAAGAGATCAAACATGAAGACTATGGTTACTTCCGCAGATCTGTTCTTAGGGAAACACTCTGTTTTAGCGCATGCGCCATGGTGGAAGACTTTCACAAGCTTCTCAGCGCACACTGCCTATCACGAAGCGAGCATTGAGAGTATTATTCCAGAAACCATATCTGCTGAACAATCCAAGAAAGTACAAAAGTGAAGAAGGTTTGGAAAGAGTACTCTCTCGAATAGTCCTTGCATTGCTGTTAGTCAGCATGTTGATTCTAGTTTTTGTTCCAGCAAATGGCTATACTACCCTATTGCAGCAGGATGCTATCGCCCTGACGTTGCATCAATACACTTTTTACAATTGGCAGACAACTGCGCAGCAGTTCGCCAGCTATACTGATTCTTTCCAGATTCACTATGATGCGAGCTCGAGCATGATGCTCACTATTCATTCTCTTGATCCAAGCTACATTGGGCTTCTTTATCGTGACCTCCGCAAAATCTCTATTGGGAGTCCTGAGTGGGCTCAGTTCGAAGCAGACAAATGGGATTTGAAAGATGAAGATGGGGCCTTCGTCACTTCGACAGAGTATGGAGGCAGAATGGTGGATATTGGCAACCCTGATTATCAGCATTGGGTTGCACAGTGGATTTTGAATGAGACTACTAGGCATGGCTATGACGGAGTTTTCTGTGACGATGGATTTTGCGCCTATCCTTCGGAGATATGGTATGACGCTTCAAGTCAACCCATTAACCCTAGAACAGGAACAGCTTGGACTGTCCAACAAGTGAGCGATGCTTACGTGAGTGTGCTTAACAAGATTAGAGCAGCATTGGGGGCCAGCAAACTGATCGTCTGCAATGGCGTCTATGATGGTGATAAGTGGCAGACACACAAGAATGCTTACGAGTACATTCTTGATCGAACCGATATAAACGGCCTGATGGGGGAAGGATGGTGGATGCAGTCTGGGCTGCTTCAATGGTGTTCGGAGGCTGATTGGAGAAGCAGCCTAGACTCCTTGGTGGAATTTGAAGACTACTTTGTCAAGGGCAACTCGTCCAAATTGTTTATACCAACCTGTTACGTTGAGATTGATGGAATTTCCCTCTTACCGGAGGGAGCTAGAGAGACCCAGGTGGCAAGGTACGGCTTCGCATCTACCCTCCTGGCCATTCAGTCTACTAGAGACTATCTTCTCCTCACAGATAATGCGACATTAATGGCAGACTACTACAAAACAATGTTTTCCAAGAGCATTGGTTATCCGCTTGATAACTACAGTGTCATCTCCAGTATTCACGTCTATCAGAGATCCTTCAGCAAGGCTCTGGTTCTTGTGAATCCAACTGGTTCTGCCTATGTTTTGCAGCTGGATGGAACATTCACAAACCTGGACGGAGCAAATGTTTCAGGATCCTACCTTATGCCTGCTCACACAGGAGAAGTTCTATATGGGTCTGGCAATGGATCTCCTCACGCCCACCTCAGATTCCAACTTCCAGATCTGGTTCTTCTGGCAAATGCCTATGGCTCTAGGCCTGGCGATGCCAAATGGAACGCAAACGCAGACATTGACGGAAACGGCGTCGTAGATCTCACGGACCTCGTCATACTAGCCAACCATTATGCGTAACACTATCGTTATTTTTTTACGCGCAGTACGGGATGGTTGTAGGGCCTAAGCGCGCGCTATCTCTTATGATCTAAATCTCATGGAGAGAATTTTCCGCATAAACTGTAGCACAGGCTTTGCAGCAATGTTCAGCCCGCGAATGTTGCTTGTCATCCTTTCCAACGTCGCCAGTTCTCTGTCATCGATTATCCCAATCAATGGCAGCAACGCGACGTAGACTAGCAAATACAAGAATGCCCCAATAACAAAAACTTCAAGGTAACGAGCCCACAGGAAATACAGCAGTAGAAGCGGCAGCAGGCTTGCCAAGAACGCTGCAAGATAAATCTTTATGGTCGGTCCCGCCTCAAACTGCACCTTAAGCCTGTGAACTCCAACATACGCCGCGAGCAATGTCGAGACAATGCCACCTACAAGATTAGCCAATACTACACCTACGACACCATAGGGTAGAGCAAAAACTGGAGATAACACCAGCACGACGATAAGGTTAACCAAGCCCACTCCAAGCGTCAGCCGTGTCCTGCCTAAACCATTGAAAAGACTCGTCATACTCAAACTTCCTATTCCTGCCAAGAGATAAACAAAAACACTGAAGAACAAGATCAATCCAGCTGATCCGAATCCAGAACCCATAACTATCCCAACGACCTGATTGGAAAAAAGAAGAAGCAACGCCACCGTAGGAATAGTTAACAAGCAAGTGTATTTGTTCGCTCTTTTAAAGAAAGCATTCACCACATCGGGGGTCGAGGAAGAACCAAGCTTCGAAAACGCTGGAAGCAAAGCAGTAGTAATAGACGCAGGAATTACTCCGAGCAAAGCAACGAAATTAGTTGAAACCGAATAGTTCCCAACAACAATGTTTGACGAGAAAAACCCCAGCACCGCTTTCTGATAAAGGGGAATCACGCCCGTCAATACAGTAGACAAATACAATGGCGCCCCAAACCGCGCCAAAAGATTCAGCGTATGCCGATGACTCTCACCGTTTGGATCCTTTCCTTCCTTCACGCTGCCTTCTGCAGGTCTTAGCAACCTATAGACTAATAGGAAGGCTCCCGCAACCGCGGCCACAGCGAACCCACCAACGAAACCTATCAGAACCCCAGTCAAACTGAAAGTGACAAATACTAAAGACACCTGCAGCACCGTCTTCGCAAGTGCCTGCACGTTCGTCGTCAACGCATTAAGCTCCGTCTTATCCATCCCCACAAAAGCCGAGTTGACGGTGCCAAAAACCACTTGAAAAACAATGGACAAAGAAGCTATCTGAACATAAAATGCATAGTCAGGCCTGCTAACTATAAACGTTAAATAACCAGCAAACACCACGCTCAACACCGTGGCCAAGACGCCAATCAGAAACCTGAACCAAACTCCGAACCGAATAATTCGGAACGCCCGAGAATCATCTCCCTCAGCATGAAGACTAGCCGAAAACTTTGTGATACCCGTGCTAATCCCCAAATCCGTAAACAGCAACACAAACGCTGGAACAGTAATCACAAGATTATACTGCCCATACAAATCCGCTTTCAACAGCCTACCCACGATAATCGCGGCAACAGCCATAATCACCGTTGCCAAAGCCGAACCGGAAAAAAGAAAGAACCCACCCCTCGCCGAATCCTCAGTCACCTTCGACAAATCATCAGGCAAAACCACCACACCTCCACACACCTTCGCAAACCCACAGATCCGGCAAGATTAACACTCTGAAAGAAAAAAAACAGAACTCGACAAAATAAGGACTGCAGTTACTAAGACACATTTTATCCAACATTCACTCGAGTAAGCGCTATTTAAGCACTATTCCACTAAAACCAATAGAAACCAAGAAACACGCTGAATCGAGTATTAGTCAATGTCACGACATTTTGTCGCGCGCGCGAATGTTTCTTAGGCATCGACAGCCACGCTATGCTCGCGGAGACAAATCCGGACGCGGCCAGAAACGGCAACAACATAAGAACAATGTCCAGTCCTGGACCCCCCACAACTTGCTCATTATCTATCGTAATACCTCCGTTTCCAGAAGCCACAAGCTCCGGTCGCCGCCGCTATCCGCGAAAGATTCTGCGGAATCCCCCCCTTACAGCCAACTGCCTCCCGTTATTCGGCAAGGCAGACTCTTGCAGACTCTGTCTGTAAAGGCGGTTTGGTGTCATAGCGTGTGTCAGGTGCCGCCGGAATTATGGCTGGACGGTACCAATATATGAACTGTCAACAGCCACATTATCAACATACATCGTTATTGACTCTGTCCCACTTCCTGAGAATTGAATTCCTATCCTGGGACCGTAGAAGCCGACAAAACTCGTATCATTGAGCCCTTGCACAGACGCCATTAGGTTTCCGTTGACCCAATAGCTAGCGCTTCCGTTTACCGCATTGCAAACGCCGCCTATCTCGAGACAGTACCATGTATTCGCAGAGATTGATGTGTAATTTGTAATAATACCAGTTTGCCCACCGTTGACGTACGTGAGCTGCCAGTAAGTACCCAGAGATGTTCCATTGCCGATTCTCAATCTCACCACTGTATTTGTATTGGAGTCCCGAATCATTAGAATGTTCCAGAATTGTCCACTCAACGGTATTGTACTGAAGTGGAAGTAGGCTCTAACGTTCATCGAGCTGAGTGCCCATCCGCCTTTTCGCATATCCGCCGTGTCAGGAACGTTTGCCGTAAACTTTGCGCTGTAGAGTCCTTGGTATGGATTTGTTTGTGAAACACTTGTTGATCCGCTTCCCGTCGTCGCGTTCGTCCAACCACCTGCTGAGAAGCTGCTACTCTCAAAGTCGTCACTGAAAAGAAACACACGCGTGCCAATAGGACCTATGTACGAGCTGTCGATGACAACCGAATCTAGTTGAAGCTGCACCGCAACGTTTCCGCTCCCTCCAATGACGACACAACCTAATTGGACTTCGTTACTATTTCCATACTGTACCAGATTCATACCTGTCCTCTCGGCTCTTTGCATGCCGTTCACCCATAAGACTACGTCGCCGTCTGCAGCGCCAACACCCACGTAGACTTTCATTTCTACTGAATAGTATGTTCCTGTGACGACGTTATCTACAGTATCGTATGTCCAAGTGCTGTTTGTAGCGTCTTGAATGTAGAATTCCATGGCTCCACTATTGTTTGCTAATCCGAGGAAGGCAGTGCTTCCATACACGCTGCTTTTTACTCTGCAGAGTCTTTCCGCGTTACCAGAAGCAATTGATAGAGAGTTGAAGTAGAAGTAGGCTCTGAGGTACAGCGTTTGCTGTGCCGTTGACAGGCTCTCGTCCACTCTGGCGTATGAACCAGATTGGCTGGCTTGTGATAGATTGGCAGCGTAAAGCCCTTCTTTTGGCATCGCGGTAGTTACGTTGCCGGTGCCGTTGGCTGCCGTGTTTAAGCCGTTGTTCCATCCGGCGAAGTTGCCACTTTCGAAGCCATCAGAGAACAGAGGGCTCGCGCTGTAAGTAGCCGTTATGTTTGAAGAACCATTAGTGACCAACATTAAGAAGTGTGTAGTCGCATTGTAGGTTGACGATTCGACTCCAGAAATAATTTGCGGATTTCCCAAGGGCATGTAAACACTGAAGTGACCTGTTGTATTCTGTGGCTGCGAGACCGAGAATTGAAGCCCTTGGCTAGTTGTGTTTGATATTGAAGTTATACTAGCGAAACCTGTTGCTCGGTTAAACGTCCATCCGTTTGTGTCAAAGTCGGGAGAGTATATCTCATGAGCTGAGGGAACCGTGCCGGAATAAGATAACATTCCATTCAAACTGAAAGATGCAGGTCGATTAAGAAGCTCATAGGATAATCGGCTGTCCGATGACAATGCGAATAGACCTGTAGTGTTAAACGTGTATGTGAGAGTCGCAAGGATGTCCCAATATGCACTCATTTCAGAAGGCAAGAAGTAATCCATGTTATTGCCGTACAAGGACTCGGCAGCGGCAAAAACATTGTTATATGTGCTCCAATTACCAAGAGTGCTGGGAAAGTGACCATGGATACTGACAAAGTTTAGAGTTGAAAGATTGCCTTCGAGGTCGTTGACCAATTGAGGGTAGGCAGTGTTTTCGTTTATTTCGTCGGTGATGTCGCAGACGTCTGTGCTTAAGACTAAGAGTTTGCCAGACGCGTCCATGTAAAAAGTGAACAGGGGCGCCATAGTCGGGTCGAAGTTTCGGTCCTGCATTTTTATGCCGTATGCCGTCGTAACGTTCAGTCCTTCTGGTTCAAAGTTGAAGCCGGCAGGTTTGAAGAATTGGAAGGTGGCGTTTCCCATCCCTAGAGTCTGCGCGTCAAGCCACATCTGATAGAACGTAGCGTTTATCCACGTTACATTTTGCATTAACGAGAACTCCCATGGCCAAGGATAGTCATGATGATATGCATGTGTCTGAAAGTCTATTTGTTGGCCTTGAACACTCGCCATCCATACCTTATGGTCAGAAGCCATGTTCGCTAGCCTGTGTGTTCCATGAACAAGCCAAGAGCCGTCAGCACCCGTTGAGTTCGGTGTCCCCGAGCCCGTTAACTGATCGTAAAGAAGATTTAGAGTTACTCTTCTTCCGGTGGCATTATAGACCCATGCTAACCATGTGTTCATATTTATTGCACTCGCATTCGGCGGGTAAGAGTCATAGTCGCCCGTACTGCCGGGCATATCGTCATAGGTTTGGTACAGACCAAAAGGGACAGAGTTAGGCATCGTCCAAGGAACAACTATGAATGGGCTTCCTCCAGAAGAAAGGGCCCAACAAACAGAGTAAGAGATACCGTTTCCCCAGTAGCTTCCCCAAACCACAGTGCCACCGTTACGAGTATCGTACGTGGAGACCTGTTGACCGTACAGTGCCAGCTTTGTGCCAGCTGTTCCATCTTTGATGACTCCCAGACATGGACGCACGCTTGTTGGAAAAACGGTCACGGCAAGATTGGCTGTCGCGTTCATCACGGTTAGAACGTTGTAAAAAGGGCTTCCATCGATCGGAGTAGTGCCCCCTTGAATCAGGTTTCCGCTTGTAGAATTGTGATATTGAAAGCCTGTCGCATTATAGGACGTGAACGTAATCATATTCAGGGAGGCCCCATATTCCGCGTGTGCGTAGAGCCATGTTGTTTGAGTTGACGTGAAAGTTACGGTATCAAATATGTTATCAATATCAGCGTAAAAAGTGTACTGAATGATGCTAATTATGCCAGATATGACTGTGCCGTTTAGACCGTCATTGACTACTGTTGCTTGGAAAGTTAGGGTCAGCTGTCCTGTATTGTTGCCTGTGGCAGAAATAAGTGTTGTTCCTCCAATATACTCACTTAGAGACGATCCGTTGAGATTGTACAAGCTAATAAACCCGAATTGAGGATCAACGTTCACGATGTTTGCGCTGCCTTTGTATTGAATTGACGTGATCGTGCCGCCATCTCCAAAGTTGGCTCTGGTGAACCTAATCGTGACATTGAGATTTGGATGGTAGACATACACAAAGTTGGCGTCCGATGTGTAATAAACCACGCCCGATGAGTTTGCAGAAACAGGATTGACGCTAAAACGGTTCAGGAGGCATACCATAGAAACTGCCAAGATAAGCAGTAGAACTGCAGCCTCACTTTGATTCCTACACGGTTTCATTCTGGACACCCGGGTATTTCTACAATGTCTAAGAGCTTAGACCTTAGCCTCCTAATATTACTAAGGTGTTGCTGGGTTGCATTTTAGGTTTTCTGGAAAAGACTATAGAGGAATGTTCTATAATCGGTATAGTGGCACGAGCCAACGAGCGCGTGCAAAGCTTAAACATTGTTCCAGAAACCATATCTACTCAATAATCCAAAAGCGAAATACTGGGGAGAAGATTGAGAAGGGCATTTTCTGGAATAATGCTCACACTATTGTCAGTCAGCATGCTAGCTTCAGGTTTGGCAACTGCAAATAGTTATACCACGATTCAGCTTCAGAATAATCAATCTACGCTGACATTGCATCAATACACCTTCTATAATTGGCAGATCACTGCGCAAGAGTTCGCCAAATACACCGATTCCTTCCAGATGCATTACGATCAACATAACCCAAGTGACCCAAATAGTATTGAAGAGATACATTTGTTGAGACCCGATTATATAGGTCTTCTATATCGAAACATTCACAAAGTGAGCTCAAACTCTCCAGAATACAGAACTTTCGTTTCTGATGGATGGCTTCTGAGAGACACTCGAGGGAATGTTGTTTTCAGTTCAGTTTACGGGGTCACGTCCCAAATGGTTGACATCGGCAATCCTGATTATCAGAACTGGCTTGCAGACTGGACTTATAATCAGACGATTCTACACGGGTATAACGGAGTGTTCTGTGACGATGGTTTCGGTGCCTATATGAGCGAAATATGGTGGGATGCCAACACCCTGAATATCATGAATCCAAGAACTGGTGCCATATGGACTGATCAAGAAGTGAGAGATGCATTGATTGGAGTTTACGCTCATTTGCGAAGCAAGATGCCAAACTCGCTTATTGCAGCAAACGGAATATACAACGGAGATAGATGGCAAGCAAGAAAAGACGCGTATGAATACATCATTAACCGTACTGACATAAACGACTTAATGGGCGAAGGATGGTGGAGAGAATGGAACAGTACGGTCTGGTATTCAGAGGCTTCTTGGAAAAACAGCCTAGACTCTTTAGTCCAACTTGAATCCTATTTCATCCAGAACAAAACAACCAACCTATTCGTCCTATGTTGCTACATCAACGTTGATGGTGTAGACAGCCAGCTCCCATCTGGAACCACTCAGTTGCAAGTGGCGAGATATGGCTTCGCATCCACACTTCTAGGCATTCAGTCGAGCAGAGACTATCTTCTCTTCACAAACAATGAAACTTTGATGGCAGAGTATCACGATACCATGTTTTCCAAAAGCATTGGTTATCCCATTGACAACTACAGTGTCGTCTCGGGCACCGATGTTTGCGAGAGATTCTTCAGCAATGCGTTAGTTCTTGTGAATCCATCTGATACTCCGTACACGGTGCGTCTTGACGGAACATTCACAAACTTGGACGAAGCAAATGTTTCAGGGTCCTACGTTATGCCTGCACACACAGGAGAAGTTCTGTATGGGTTTGACAGAGGGCTGTCCTACGCTAGCAATGGATTTCAACTGCCACAATTATGGATCTTTGGAATTATTGTTGCATTAGACGTGATAACTGCATTGTCCCTGGTGATTATTCTCATGGCTAACGCTGAACGCATTCGACGTAGAAGCAGGCGTGTCGTGAACGATGCGTAAGAATATTCTTAGTAACCGTACCTATGAGTCTAGCCGCGCGCTAAATGCCTGTGTTTTATCTCGGGTGATGCTTCCTAACCCAGTTCCTTGTTTTATTGTAGTTCCTTATTGCAATGGTCAGAATCTTGGAATTGTGAAACTGGCAATAATAGATTGTAATCAGTTTTCCCCATCCAATTTTGAACTCTCCGCTCTTTGGGGCTTTTCCAGCGCCTCCCATGTCGTATACCTTGAGTCCTTTCTCTTGGAAATACTGCACGGCATGGTAATGACCCAACTCGTTGGGATGGAACTCCCTAAATTCACGGAGAAATCCACTGTGGAAATGTCTCGCCAACTCATTACTATAGAGTGTTAAATAGGCTCCTATGGTTTGATTTTTTGCTTCTACGATGAAAAGCTTTGCTAGGTCCTTCTTTCTGAAGATTTTTTCTAGGAACCGCTTGCTCGTCAGTGCGTTATTTCGTCTTTTTGCTGTTGCTGAGTACATATCCCAGAAGTCGTTGAAGGCGTCTTTTGTTTCAGCACAGTAGGCCACTGCGCCTCTTTGAAGAGCTTTTCTTATTCCCCAACGTCTTTGCTTGTCCAACCATTTCAATATGGTATCTGAGGGTCTGCTCAAGTCCACGTGAACTATATTATTGTAGTCCGTCTTCGTCGCATATGGTAGAGGTTCTAATAATCCATGAATATCACAAAACCCTACGTTTGACGGTATGCTTACCCTGCTCGTGGGGTAATAGACTTGCCCTATCCTTCCTAAGAAGGTCTTCTTGACGTACAAGAACGTTTTGTTACAAATTCTCGCTTCGAAACCATTGTCTTTCATGACATCTGCATAGCTAAATGTGTTACAGGGGTCCCGATATTGGTAAAACATCAAACGCTCTTGTAGCATCAACGCGCTCTCTCTATCCGAATTTACGCGCGTCGCGCGTGCGTTTTTCGGTTCTTAGTCCAGATAATGCTCCAACCTACAAACCATTCTAGGACTCTTGTACGCGCGATGGATAACTTGCGGAGCGGTTTTCGCAATTTGACACGGACCGGATATTTCTAGTGCGAAGTATTTTCTTATGGGTTTTCGTCAAGTGCAGTTGAGTAAGTAGCAAATAGCCCTTTGCAAAGCGCGTGTGCTAGCTCACACAATTATCAAGCCTTTCTAGCCCTAAATCTTGCTAGTGCAATAATATAGTAAATCTTTCCAAAAAGCATATTTGGGGTTAAACTAGCTTGGAGTTGGACGCGCGCTCAGCGACTAGTTCTCGCAACGACGCTTTCTCAAAGAGTGTTTCCTAGGCATCAACAACCAAACCAGGCTCATAGAGACAAATCCAAACGTGGCGAGAAATGGCAGCAACACAAGAACAAAATCCAGCCTTGGAGCACCAACAACCTGTTCATTATCTATTGTAGTACCTCCGTTTCCAGAAACCACAGACCCCGCTTGTCCTCCATTCGGTACGAAAGATTCTGTCGAATTACCCAACTTTCCAGATGATTGCGCGCTGCTATTTGGCACGGGATACTTTTGCTGGCTCTGTGCCAGAGCTGATGATTTACCCATATTCACGGTGATTGACCCCTCAGTAGCTGAACATTGGACGCTGGCAACATGGGAATTGCATAAATGTGCGTCGAAAAAGGTCAAAGGTGTCAGTCCCCGCCATATAGGAAGGAAAGTCAGGGTTGCCACCTTGAACGTTCCGCTAAACCCAACTGCCCCCATAGAACAAGAAGCAATTTCGTATGTACCGAGTCCCGCGTCGGAAGTGTTGTTTATCCCAAAATTGATGTCAAGCGTGTCAGGCCAGCTATCCGGCTTAAAGATTGCCACCTTCGTGCAGTTCAAGACTTGATTATTCCAAGACAATCCGAAATCATACCCAGCCACATCGACCGCATCCACGATTTGAACATCCACATAGAACTGTGCATCGCCCCGGGCGCTCCAAGGGGGAAGAACCAACGCGTCTCCATTCGCAGCTGAACCCGCAAAAATACTCATGACATAATGCGGTTGTGAATCATTGCTTGGTCCGACTATGGGATTCACTTCACCACCCTGAGCCACACTGACATTACAGCCTATAGCCGACAAATCAAAGGAATCCGTATCCAAAGAACACGCATCTACCTTCGAAAAATTCAGAACCGTTGAACCCTGCCCCACCGCCTCCAACGTGATTATCGCCAACGT
>Ga0209039_10002049_pt1 | contig 17725 bp, 13 predicted proteins | sample BogFormECP12_OM1_FD_188238 | JGI IMG/M metagenome (GOLD analysis project Ga0209039, IMG submission 188238) | Bog forest soil microbial communities from Calvert Island, British Columbia, Canada - ECP12_OM1 (SPAdes) (version 2) | ecosystem: Environmental > Aquatic > Freshwater > Wetlands > Bog ...
CACGATGTTCCTTCACTTTGCACTTCAGACGCTCGACAAGGTAGTTGTCAACTTCTCGCCGGACTACTTCAGGTGGGCTGTCCCAGCCCAGATGGACACCACCCTCCGATCTATCCGTCTCGAGCCAGTCGAAGAAAGGGATGAGCACATGGAGGTAGAGGCGCGCCGTTCCGGAGCTTGAGCGTTTCACCGCCTCGCCCGCGAAAGAGTCAACGGGAAATGCAACTCGTTCCGTCGGTCAAACACCAACACCGGGTGTCGTCCAACGCCTGTGCGTATAACAATGCGACAGCTCAACGCCATTCGCTCTTTCCAGAGGTTCCCTTGTGCCGTGGTGGAGACGCTCAATCTGGCACTGCTGCTTTTGACGGAAAAGCATCAAAAAGGAGAGCTTCGAAACCAACTGGTTTCAAAAAGAACATTAGGCGCTGGTGGTCTGTACCCAAATCCTGCCGTGTCATCAGACTGGCTGCGAAAACTGCACGGGCGCTTACTTACTGGAGGGTGGGTTGTCGGCGGCGGAGAGCGTCATAGACTTCGTAGGCGTCGGTCTGGATCGTCCCCACGAAGTCCTGCAGGCGCCGTCGCACCGGCTCCTGCCCGCGGCTGCGATCAAATTCCAGAACCACATCCCCGCCGGGCACGGCATAGAACCAGAGGAAGCCGCGGGCTGCCTTACCCTTGACCCCCGGGTCGAGCACCCGCACGGGCGTCTCATCCACCTGCAAGTAACCGCCCGCCCGCATCGCCTTCCACATGTAGTCATAGAGGGGCCGGAGCCAGTTGGCGATGTGCTCCGCCCACTTCACCATCTGCGGGCGGGGGATGATCACGTTGTGCCGTTCCCGGAACTGCTGTTCCAACCGGTAGAAGGACAAGTGATCATCGAAGCGGGCGAGGACAATATGGACCGCCAATCCCAACCCCAGATTGCTCTGCGGGATCAGCCGGGGCGGCAGCGGCGCGACGGCCACCCGCGCCTCGCCGCAGGGGCAGGCGTACTTGGGACGCACGGTGCGGCGGCGGATCAGGTGGGCGGGGACCAGATCGATCTCTTCGCTGACTTCCTCGCCGATCCGGCAAGGCAGCTTCCCACAAGCGGGACAGGCGCTCAGCTTAGGTTCAATCGTGATCGTCTCGATCTCCAGATGCGCGGGCAGGGGATGGCGCACGCCGCGCCGACGTTGCGGCGGGCGTCGGCTCTCAGGTTCTTCGCCTTCCACCACCACCTCGGCACTTTCCGGACCCGGTCGTTGGCCTTCCGCCTCCACGTCCTGAAGCAACTGGTGCATTTGACCCTGCTGCTCTGGGGTGAGCCGCTCTGCCTTGGGACCGAACAGTTCACGCTGCAGTTCCGCAATCTGGGTTTGGGCCTCGGCGAGTTTCTGGTCGTAGGCCTGCATGAGCGTCTGCAGGCGCTCCAGCAACTCCCGCAGCGCGGAGTTCTCCGCTTCCCCCGAGAACTTGGGCTCCCGCAGTTGCGCCACCTGCGCTTTCAGCTTTTCGTATTCCGCCCGCAGTTCGTCGCAGCTCATGCGCCGAGCTCCTGACGGAAATGGCGCCGCAAGGGATAAAGGTAAACGTCTTTTACCGGCACGGCGAGGGTGTGGGCGCGGTCCTGGCGGCTGCGGCCGGTCGTCGCCCCGAGCCGAATCCAGTTGGCGGCCTGATACGAGGTGCCGGCGAAACGCTCGCGCTCCACGAAGGTCTCAACCAACACAATCGGATGACCGTACTTGCTTTCCCAATCCTGCGACAGCCGCCGCAGCACTCGGCCCAGAATCCAACTCGCCAGATGCGGAACCTGGACGAACGGTAGGATCAGGAATCGACTGTTGTTGGTGAGTAAGTGCAGCAACTGCTTTCTCTGCTCCGCACTCCAGCCAATGAACTCGTCCCGCGCCCGGCACTTCCAGGCCGCTGACCCAAACAGCAGGCCGCCCAGCAAGCGCCCGCGGGCATTCCGCACGCGGTATTGGAGATTCTCCCCGACCGTGCCCCGGTGGCCCAAATAGTGGAACTCGGCCAGGGCGGCCGCCAACTCGCGGCGGGCCGCTTCGTCGCAGCTCACCTCCTGCACCGCAAGAGGACCCAGTTGCGCTAAGGTGCCGGTGACCGGTGTCGGGTCCCAGAGTTGCGGCGGGAGGCGCGGACCCGCCATGCGGTTGGACGCTTTGCGTCGTCGCGCCGGGAGCTGGATCAGTCCGCTCGCCTCCAGCTTCAGCAGCAGGCTGCGGGTGGCCATGTCTTTGAGTTGGCCGACGCTATTGCGCCAATCCCACGCGGCGCATAATACCTCTGACAACCGTCGCCGACTCCAATCCGGGTGGGCAGCCAGCAGGTCACGAATCTGGGTGACCTCTTCCGCTCCCAGCCGCCGCCCTTGCACCACGCGCGTTTCGCTCATGCCCAGCATTGTGCAGGAAACGGTGCATGGAGTCCAGCGAAAAATGCAGGCCCTTCAGGTCCGATACCAGTGGCGGCGCGGTCGTCCTTCCATCCCGTGCAGAAGCAACTGCAACTCTTCCGGGCGCCGGTCGCGCAGGGACCCTTCTCCGCTCGGCCATCCAAAGGTGCCCCGCTCCAGCCGCTTGTACCTCAGTCCAGAATGCAGATGTTTCTGTCACTTCGACGCGCCTTGCGCGGGTAACGCATCCCTTCCATCCCCTCAGCGGCCAATCATGCGTTTGCGTGGGCGAGCGGTATAACCGCTACGGCACGCGACTTCTACTGCAGGGTGAGGATGGGAGCATTCACTCGATTCCCCCACATTGGACAGACCTCGTTGACCCGGACCCGGAGGTCGTCTTCGGTCGAGGGCGCGCCCTTTTCCGAGTTGCGGACCTGGTGGATCTCGCCGGCCTCTTGGCTCGACTGCGCCGACGCAAGGCGAGGGAGGTGCCCGATGAGGCGTAAGGCTAATTCCGCCGCACATGTAAACACAAATGTGCCGCAATAAGGCCAGACCATGGCGGCAGAAAGCAATATTATGTTGTATATATCCTTTATTCTGGCGAGAATATTCTCTTGACAAGTTGCTGCTATGCGGCGTATTTATGATTACGGATATCATCCCTGAGTTTTTGGGAGGCCGACTTGCCCACCCCCCACGACCGCCCGCGCTCCAAGCCCGAAACCCTCTGGGAAGAGGGGACGTTGAATTCCTCACCCGAAAAGGTCCGCGACTCGAAGTTCCTGGCCAACGAGTTCTTCGATCCGCGAGATCTTGTGCAGGTCAAATACGAGATGTTGCGCCGAGTTTCTGTGGAGAACGTCCCGGTGACGGAGGCTGCCGAAGACTACGGAGTGTCCAGGCCGACGTTTTATCAGGCCCAAGAGAAATTCGCCGAGGCAGGGATCGCCGGGCTGGTCCCGAAAAAGCGCGGCCCACGCGGTCCCCACAAACTCCAGGGCGAGGTATGGAGGTTTGTCGAGAAGCAGATCGCGCCGGGCGAGCCGATCCGAGCGCGCCAACTGGCGGCGTTGATTCGCCAGAAATTCGATCTCGCGATTCATCCCAGGACCATCGAACGCACGCTGGCGCGAAAAAAAACGGCAAGCTAAAGAGCGACAACCCGGAGATGCGCCGGGTTGAGCCGCGCGCTGGGCTAGCCGCCCAATACGAGACCTTACGGAGGGGTGCACTGGGCGAGCCGATTCCACCGGAAGCGCGCTGGGGGCTCGGGCTCTTTTTGCGCCGGGGCCTGTGGGCTTGGGCTCAGGCGCTGGCCGCGCCCGCAGCTCCCGAGCCGCCAGGACGAGCCACGGGCTCGATCGCGATCGCCCCCTATCCCCCTCGAGCCGTCATTCAGGTTTTCGCAGCCTTAGCGCTGAACACCCAGAGCCGGAGAGTCTCATGACTGAATCCCCAAAGGTTCAATCTCACCACCTCCAGCGCGATGCGTACCTTTACATCCGGCAGTCGTCGATGCGACAGGTGGTGGAAAATATCGAAAGCACGAAGCGCCAGTACGCGCTTCGTGCCCGTGCCATCGCACTGGGCTGGCCGAACGATCGGGTCATCGTGATCGATTGTGATCAGGGTGAATCGGGAGCGTCGGCTGCCTGGCGGGAAGGCTTTCGACGCCTGGTAACGGAGGTGGGGCTGGGCCGCGCGGGGATCGTGATGGGGTTGGAGGTCTCGCGCCTGGCACGGAACAACGCCGACTGGCACCGGCTGCTGGAAATCTGCGCACTCGCCGATACTCTGATCCTGGATGAGGACGGAGTGTACGACCCGGCCAATTTTAACGACAGACTCCTCTTGGGTTTAAAGGGCGCCATGAGCGAGGCAGAGCTTCATGTTTTAAAAGCGAGGCTGCGCGGGGGTCTGCTGAACAAGGCGCGACGCGGCGAGTATCGTTGTGTCCTGCCCACCGGTTTCGTTTACGATGAGGCCGGCAACGTAGCCCTCGACCCTGACGCGCAGGTGCGGGAAACGCTCGCCTACTTTTTTGAGACCTTTTCCCGCGTCGGCTCCGCCCACCAGACGGTCAAGGTTTTTCGAGACGAGGGCCTGCGCTTTCCCTCTCGCCACCCCAACGACGCCGGAAAGGTGGTCTTCCGACCGCTGACGGCGTGGACCGCCATGCGCACCCTCAACAATCCACGTTACGCAGGCGTTTATGCCTACGGACGGCGACGATATCGCCGCACGGCGGAGGGGCAGAAAATCGAACGCCGGCCTCAATCGAGCGATTGGATCGCTTGCCTTCCCAACGCTCATCCTGGCTACATCACCTGGGAGCAGCATCAGGAAAATCTCCGCATCCTGGAAAGCAATGGCCGAGGATATGTGGCGGCGCGCGGGTCTTCCCCGCGGGAGGGCGCTGCGCTCCTGCAGGGCCGTGCGGTCTGCGGAGTGTGCGGGCAGCACTTCCGTGTCCGATACAAGTACAAAGTCCCGCGCGGCCGGTTGGAGTCCTGGTACGTTTGTGATCGTGCGAATAGCAAGCAGGCCGCGCCCAGCTGCCAGTCGATCGCCGGCCGCCCCGTCGACGAGGCGGTCGGGAGGCTGGTGGCCGAAAGGATGACCCCCGCGGCCGTCGAGTTGGCGCTAGACATTCGAAAGGAGATCGAAACTCGGCAAGCGGAGGCCGACCAACTGCGATGTCGTGCCGTCGAGAGAGCTCAAGTCGAAGCCGATCTGGCGCAGCGCCGGTTTATGATGGTCGATCCGAGTAATCGCCTGGTCGCCGACACGCTCGAGGCCGATTGGAATGACAAGCTGCGCGCCTTGGCCAAGGCACGTGAGGACAGAGAGCGGGCGCGACTGGAGGATAGGTTCGTCCTCGACGAGGCGATCCGCGAACGGCTCCGCACGCTGACCACGGACTTCCAGGAACTCTGGGCGGACCCGGCCACGGCGAACCGCGAGCGAAAGCGCATGCTCGCCCATATCATCGAGGACGTGACACTCCTCAAGCTCCCGGGAGAAGGCATCACCAAGATCCACGTCCGCTTTAAAGGGGGCAAGACCGAAACGCTCACGACGCGGAATCCCAAGTCCTCCCCCGAGCAGGTCCGGACGAAACCCGAGATCGTGGAACTCGTCGACCAACTGCTCGAACACCGCATCTACTCTGAAATCGCGGACATCCTCGACGCGCGCGGCTTCCGTCCAGGTGGATCAGCGCGACCGGGGAGAGGAGACGAGCGCTTTACCGCCAAGCGGGTCGCTTATCTCATGCATACCTACAGGCTCCGCTCGCGCTATGATCGGCTTCGCGGCCGAGGGATGCGGAACAGAAAGGAAATGGCAGAGCGCCTCGATATTCACGAACAGACAGTCGAGCGGTGGGCAGAGCATGGAATCCTCAAAGCCCACCACTACAACGACAACGGACGGCAACTCTACGAGGTTCCGGGGCCGAACCTGCCGGTCAAACATTCCAGTCGATGGGATCGATTGGTGGATCGAGCAGCAGGTGTGCAGCAAGGACCTCAAATCACTCACCTGGAGCTGAAGGAGGTGTAGTGTGAAGACGGTTGGTTCGCAAATAGACACAGCCCGTCACCATCCCACCACAGGACTTTGATCAGGTCGCCGCGTCGCCCGCGAAAAACAAGTACCTGCCCTGAAAACGGATTCTCCTCCGGCGCCGTCTGCACTATCCCGCTCAGTCCCACAAACCCGCGCCGCATATCCGTCACGCCCGCCACAATCCAGATCCTGGTCCCTGCCGGAAGGCCGATCATGCTAGTAGCTCTTTCAGCACCACGCGCAGGGCTTCCGTATCCACCGAGCCCGTGAGTCGCAATTGCCCTTTCGGAAGCTCGATCTGAATCGCACCGGAGGGTGTTCGGCGTGTGGACACGTCTCTCCCCGCCGCCCCCGCCTCGGTTACACGAACCGCCAGCAACCCCGGCAGGGCTCGCTTCCCAGGTTCCAGCCGCCCTTGTCGATACTGCCGTCGCCAGGCGAACACTTGGTTAGCGTTCACACCGTGCGCCCGCGCCACCCGAGCGACCGACGCACCCGCCGCCAAAGTCGCCTCCACGATTTGGCGCTTCAGCTCAGGACTGCGGTGCTGCCTTTTTGCTCTGGGAAGTGCCTTACGGGAGGAAACAGCATCCATCACTGCGGAATTCGAAGCATCCATCTAACCTCCAAGTGGACACAACCAGAGTGTCTACTTGGAACAATGCCCACTAATATCAAACCCGTCTAGACGGCCAAGACCGTACGCTTACGATTCTCCAGGCCCAAGTCACGGCGTTCTCGAAGAGCTACAATGATGAAAATGGCCAGCCAACGCAATGTCTCGATCATGGGTTGGAGTGTGGAGCTAACGACCTGAATAATCAAGAGATTTCGGGCCGATGGAGTTTTGGCGATGGACAATATTGGCTAAAGTTGAGCCAGGAGATTTCTTACCTCACTTTGTATCTCCATAGCAATATCATCGTATTCCGTATCGAAATCACGAAATCGTAGCTGCTGCGCCTCCAATTTTAGAGGACTGCCGAACGCTATTCTGACCTGGGCCAGACGAATCCGGTGACTGGTCTTGGACCACACTTCAAAGGTCCCACTAATCGCCACGGGGATGATGGGGACGTCGAGTTCACATGCCAGGATAGCCGCGCCCTTTTTAAACGTTCGGAGTTTACCATCATAGGTACGTCCCCCTTCCGGAAATATCAATATGATCTTCTTGGCCTTCAGTCCCGCAGCGCTCATTTTCATTGCGCCTAAGAGATGAGTATCGGAATCGACAGGGACTATCTTCCCCAGACGCGCGAGAGTGCCTTTTAGATTGCCGCTGAAGTACGAGGCTCGACCAAGGGAGAATAGATGCCTCACCGCAGAGTAAGGAAGAACGGATGAAAGCAGAACTCCATCAAGATAGCTTTGGTGGTTTGGGCAAATTAAATACGGCCCTCGCTTCGGCAAATTCTCAATACCCTTAACCTCAAGGCTGAAAAAGCACTTGGCAAGTAAATGCACCAGTTTCAGCATGGTCCATCTCAACAAGTCCGCTACTAGACTCGACTCGAAAACACGCTTACGAGTGAGAGGGTCGGCTCCTGAAGAATCGAGAATCTCCCTCCAGGTGACTTCCATAGGACGCAAAGGCACGCTGTCACTCTTCTGGTTCCCGCTTGCTCTTTCTTCCATTTCCTTGAGCAGATCACGGACCGTCACACATTGGCTATAGGAGTCGTCGGGGACGTTAATGTTCAGCAGGCGCTCGACATTCGCAATTAACTCTACCCGTTGCAAGGAATCAAAACCCAGGTCAAGCTCGAGATTCATGTCCAAATGCACAGGTCGATTTTCGCCGGCTTCCCTTTTAATCAGACCGAGCACCTGTCTAGCTCTTTCCGCCTGGAGTATGAGATCATCGCCGTCTTTAGAAACATAGTGCCTCTCTTGCCTTGCCGCATGTTTTGGACTTCCTTCAAGCTGCCTCTGCACAAGGTACCGCATCATTTTTTTGGTCGTGGTGCGCGGCAGCGGGTCTATTCGAATCTCGTAATTTAAGATTCGCTTGTATTTAGGTATTTGCGGCGATAATCTTTCAATCTCGCGGCGGACTGCCTCTTTGGTATTGACAATACACTGCTGTTTCAAATAATCAAAGTCCGGCACGACGATCGCATGTAGCCTTTCGGACTTGGCATAGCCGGAAGGGTCGACAGTACTGATCACGCACATTTCCTTAATGCAAGGACTCTGGAGATAGTGCTCTTCAATCTCTTCAGGGGAAATCTTCTTGCCTGAACTCAGGACAATCATCTCCTTCTTGCGCCCTGTAATATAGAAATTCCCATCGACATCCATGTACCCGAGGTCGCCCGTGTAAAGCCATCCATCGCGCAGGACCTCGCTCGTGGATTGTGGATCTCCCCAATAGCCAAGCATCAAGGAAGGTCCACCAATTGCAATTTCTCCGACCCCAGAATCATCAGGATTAATGATTCTCACTTGGATTGCCGGAATGGGAACGCCTATGGAACCGGGAACGCCGTGGTTGAAAGCAGTTAGTGTCCCTGCTCCGAAACTCTCAGTCAGCCCATAGCCCTGTTGAACAGTAAAACCCATACTGTAGAACTCACGAATTACTTTCGGATCGAAATAGGATCCGCCGCTGACAAGGAGGCGGAGATGTCCACCCAAGGCATTGTGTATCTTTCCGAAACAAACTTTACCGAGGTTGACACCCGTCCAGCGCCGCACCAGTTCACAGATGCGCAGCGTCAGCCGAAAGACTATCCGGACGACAACAGGTTTGCGCCGCACTTCTTGAAGCACTTTTCTGTGCAACAAATAGAAAGCCTGGGGCACACAAGGGAATATCGTGACCTTAGATTTCTCAAGGCATTGAAGCAACTCATTGCTGTTCAAGGTGCGAATGTAGGTCACCGTTGCCCCCGCTGCCAGGGGAACAAGCAGGTTTGCGATGGGCGCGAACACATGATGGGATGGAATAATACCTAGGACGGTGTCTTCGGGGGATATCTGGAGGCAGTCGACCATCCCCAGAATTGTCGTTGTGATGCTTCGATGCGGGATGACCACGCCCTTAGGCTTCCCTGTGGTACCGGACGTATAGACTATGGTGGCCGCGTCACCTGCAGATATGGAAGGCTGTGCAGGGGAATGGCCACTGGCGTCCAATAGCTCGTCCCCGCAAATTACCTCCTGCGGTTCATGGGCCAAATCCAAAGCCACGACCGGCAGAGCTCCGCCACATGCAGCTATTGCTAGCCGCAGTAGAGTTGACTCTTGCCCCGCAGTGAAGATCAGTTTGCAGTCGGTCTCCCGGATGATGGAGGCAATTTGTTCCGAACTGCACTCAATATCGAGAGGAACAACCACCCCGCCACTGTATAGTATCCCCAGATATGCGATTGCCCAGGAGGGCCCTGTTGGCAACCAGATGGCAACACGGTCCCCTTTCTGTATCCCTTTTTGCCTCAGAGCTTGGCCTAGCTTTTTGGCCAAGTCGAATGTCCGTTCGTACGTGTAGCACTCCTTCCTGCCTTCGCCGTAACCCAGAAGGGCAGTGTGATGAGGAAAGCGACACGCAACTTTTTCTAATTCGTCACAGATGAACGGGGATAGCACATTCTTCCTTACTAACTTCCATACTAGACATCATCTTTCGGAGATCGGTCACCACCTTCTGGATTGCCCCCTTTTCAAGAAAGCATCGGGGAACACCCCCCCCTGACTCGGGCCGAGCACTATCCAAATAAGGAAAGTTGAAGCTGTGCAACACTGCCTCAGCGACGCCCAAATACAGGGCGCAACAGCAGTGGCCAAATATCCAACCAGAAGCGCCAACAATCCTCTTCATGAGGTACCAACAGTGGTGCGGTGGACTCGGTGGCGCTTAACGACGCACTTAACGTCTCGCGATCCAGGCATAAGTCGCGCTCTCGTCGTGAACCTATGTTAAGTGTCGCAGCCCCATGGGGCGTTGGAAGCATCCTCGGTGACAAGATCCATTGGGTAAGAACTACAAACCATCGACCTGCGGTTTTCCTTTTCACCTTCGCTGTCATTCCCGTCGGTTTTCCGATATTGCCTCCGGCGTTGCAAGGCCACGCAAGGTGCCGAGCGAAGACAAGCGCATCAACGCACCTCGTTGACCGGATTTCTCGGAAGGCTCACTGGCACCCCACCCGCATCCCCATAACGCTGCACCTAGACGAAGCGCCAAACCAGAAGGACTCTCTCCTGACTGAGTCTCATTCTGCGCCTCCTGTCCAGCCCGGTTTGACTTTTGCCGATTCGGCAAAATGATACACTGCGTTCACCGTTAAAAATCTTCGCTGGTGAACAACCTGGGTTCGGGTCACGTGGCCGGCCGGACTCAATAAGAAGGAAATGACACAGCCTGCTCGGGAGCGATCGGCACCAAACCGTTCCAGCCTTCCGTGAAACCGTTAAGACGTAACCATTGGATGTGCTCAGGTACTTGTTTTCGAGCCGAGCCAAGCAGGTATCGTCCAACGAGTTTGACAATTGTGCCTTGCAAAGAAGTTCCACGCAACACGGACATCGAGATATTCCTGTACGAGTAGAACTTCTCATAAGCGTTCAGCAACTCCTGTTGCAGAACCACCGGATTAATGTTCTTTGTCTGGAATAAAACGAAATTCCCGACACCGTAGTCGAGTTCATACTTGCCCGACTGGGGGTTTAAGGTCAAAAACAATCGCCCTTGGTCCTGAAGATCTTTGATCTGCTGGGTGCCGGGTAAGGGAGTCAAAGGGAGAAATTGTACGCTATCAAGGCGTTGTTCAACAGCGAAGCGCGCGGTCTCTCGAACCGTCTCCAGACAATCAGCGTCCCCGCCCAAAACGAACATGCCATGTACGTGCAATTTGGCCTTACGGAGCCGCTCAATGCAGTAGACAATCTCCTCAACCGTCTGCTTCTTTTGAAAGTCTAGAAGAGTCTGGCGATTGATCGACTCAAAGCCAACGAACACCATGTAGCAGCCCGCTTCCTTCATCAAGCGAATGAACTCCTCGTCTTGGCTGAACTCAAGCCGGACCTGAGCCGAGAATTTCAGATTCAGCTTCGCGTCAATCAGATGCCGAAGCATACTCTTACACTTCCGCACATGTGCAGTGAAGTTGTCATCGACGAAATAAACATAGCGCCGTCCCGTCAATCGAGTCTGCTGCCTGATGTCTTCCACAACAGCTTCAGGGCTGCGGAAACGCGTCGTGCGGCGAAATATCTCAATGATGGAACAGAAGGTGCAGTTATAGGGGCAGCCCCGGGAGGAAGCGACAAGAGCGCCCGTCGGGAAGAAATTCTGGAAAAACCGGCGATGATACTCCGCATAGCCTTCAATAAGAGACTGGTCAGGGATAAGATCAATGTTCTGCATGAGCGGACGGTCGGGGTTATCAATTACCACGCCGTCCTTCCGATAAGAGATTCCGGGGATGCCCTCAACTTTGCCATCTCCATGCAGCAGTTCATCGGTCAATTCTGCCAGGGTCGCTTCTCCCTCCCCGCGCACGACGTAGTCGCAGTGACCGAGCGCCTCCTCCGCCATGAACGTTACATGGTAACCGCCCACGACGATGGGAATGCGGCTCTTCGCTCGAATTTCGTCGGCCAAGTCATAGCACTCCTTCACTTCGGCTGAATTGACGGTGATACCGACAAGGTCTGATTCCAGAATCCGGTCCCAATCCCAACTCCGTACCGCTTCGACATAGATCCTTACGTCATAACCGTTGTTCTTTAGAACCGTTCCCAGCAGCGGGAGCGCCAACCCCGGATAAGCGAAGGCAGAGTACACGTTGATGCGCTTAGGCTCCACTTTGATGAGGGTAACTTTTTTTTTCACGTGCTTTCCTCCTCTCGCGCGAACGCAACTCACGGGGTTTATCTGCCCGCTCGATCGCTACGGGTGGTAGCCACCCACCGGTCTGAGTTGGCTGGCTTCTACCCCTTGGTACGAACCCACCAAATGGCCCACGTACCGCTCGTTGAACTCCCCGTCATAGCGAAGATCGCGCAAGGCAATTTTTGCCAGGTTTAGCCGTTCTTCGCGGTCGTAATAACCCTGTTCCACTCGCTCGAGATACGGGACGTACTGCCGCACAGGTTTTTCAAACATGGCTAAGGCATACCGTTGTATTACGAGGTGGAGAACGCGATCCCAGCGGCCACGGCGGATGAAAGCCGGAATACGGGTGGGGGACCAGAATCGGCGCTGCTGATCCAGAATCGACCGTTGCAATGTGCTGGGTTTTGTCTGAAGAGGGAAGTGCGTGACGAAATGGCCGTTCGCGTAGTCTAAGCTCTTGAGAAGCATGCGCTGTTTGTCCATCACCGGCTTATGGTCCTCGGGCCATGACCACGCAGATATGAAATACACACCATCTACGTCGTTCTCCAAACCGAAGTCTACGGCACGCTGCACCGCGAACCGATCGTCGTCGTCGTTACCAGCCTGAAACGTGATTGTCACCATCATGCCGTGATTCTTGATGTTTTGAATAGCCCGGCGAACCTTCTCGATTGTCTGGTGCTTATTCAGTCGGATCAGGACGTCGTCGCTGAGCGATTCGGCTCCCATGTACATGGTCTGGAAGCCCGCCTGTTTCAACAGACTCATGAGCTCGTCGTCTTCGGTGGCTTCACAGCGTGTGAATGCGGAAAACGTGCCGTCCACGCCCTCGGCGATCATCCGCTGCAGCAGTTCCTTGGTATATCGGCGATTGGCCGTAAAATAGTTATCGACGAACAGGAAGTAGCTGGCGTACCGCAGCTTGTCCTTTATATCGGCAATAACGCTTGCGATGCTCCGCATCCGATAGCCGCGCCCATACATCACTGGCGCGACACAGAAGTTGCAGGAGAATGGACAACCTCGTGACGCCTGTAAGCAGATCCAACGGATTTGACGGTTCATCAAGAGCAGCCTCCATTGGCTCTTCCCATCGTATCCTTCCACCAGTGATAGATCGTGGATGACATCGAAGTCGCTAACCGCATCGCGCGCCGGGTTGTGGACATTGCCGGAACTGCCGCGGTAAGAAAGCCCGCGGATTCCCTCCAGACCCGTTCCGCCTTCGAGGGCCTTGATCAAGTCGACGATAACCTCATCGCCTTCATTACGAATCACGTATTCGACGTGCTCGAGGCACAGGTCGGAAAAATAACTTGCGAAGGTTCCCCCAAAAACCATTGGAATTCCATAGTTACACCGGATGAAATCTGCCAGAGCGAACGTCTTGTTGGCCGCGCCGGTTAACCCGGAGAAGCAGATCAGGTCCGATTCCTGGACGCGTTGCATGTCGACAGGGGCAATGTGTTCGCAGTAAACCTTGACGTCATAACCCAGGTTACGAACGATGGTGGCAACCACCACCATTCCGTAAGTTCGTGGCATGACCGTAGGAGTCGAGAAGTCGTTATAGGCAGGGTCGAGTTCGATGAATGTCACTTTTCTGATTTGCCTTCGTAACATATTCACTCCCTCCTCTTATAAACGTCCTTCCGGGTCGGCAGGTCGGGGCGGAGCGCCCGCCGATGCAATTCGAATCGCGCCGTTCCAAACTCGTCTGCTCCGCCGTGTGAGGCGCAGGTTGGTCCTTGGTGCAGGTGGAATCGAGGTCCCGCCCGATCAAGAAACGGCAGGCGTTGACCCAAACCCGGCCGGAACGCAGGTAATATTGTTCTTCACAGCGATCGGCAGCTCGAGCGGGAAGATGCCCAAAGTCTCGAGAGAGCGGTTTCCGTCCTTGAAAACCCACCAGCCGTCGTCCCGGACCCGCTTCACCAGAATATCTTGGCGGAGGTTTTCTTGCGAATCATAGAGACCCTGCTCCAGCTCTTCTAAGAACGGGATATATTCCAAAAGACCCTTTTCGATCACCGCCCACATGTATCGATGGGTCATCTTCTCTTTGGCATCTGCGTATTTCCCGCGCCTCAACGCTTCCACGATTTGTGCGAGAGAGAAGATCCGGCGCGGAGCTTCAACCAATAACCGCTGAAGCTGGGATGGCCGCATGTGAAGTGGGAAATGGGTCACAAAATTCCCATCACAGTACTTCCACCCCCGAAAAATACTTCGAAACCAAGGAACGATTGCTTCATAGCCTCGGATTTGTTCAGGGTAGTGTCCCCAGACGGGGAAAAAGTAGGCGATCGTGAGCTTCTGATCCAGAACGAACTGAATGGTACGCGAGATCGTATCCAGCGTGTCGGTATCGGCCCCCACCACGAATGATCCCGAGATACGAAACCCGAAAGAGTGTAATTTCTCAATCGCTGCGACGATCTTCTCGAGACTCTGTTTCTTGTCGTATCCCACCAGGGTCTCCGGCTGAACCGACTCATAGCCCTGGTAAATCTGAGTGACCCCCGCTTGCCGCATGAGCGAAAGAAGCTCGTCGTCCTTTGCGACCTCCACGCGCGTCAGGACCATAATGTCGAAGCCGAAGTGCTCTTCAATCATGCGTCGTAAGAGCTGTTTGGTATACGACCGGATGGCAGCGAAATCATTGTCCACAAAGAGGAGTTCGCGGCCGTATTGTCGCTTGTCTCGCAGGTCACGGATCACGCTCTCAATGTTGCGCTTGCGATAACCGCTCGCGAACATGGTGTTCACGATACAAAAAGTACATTTGAACTGGCACCCGCGCGACGACTGCACCGTGAGCAGAGGCACTTTTCGCTGGATGATCTTGTCCAGCAGACCCATCCGATGATAGCCTTCGATCAGCCTGAAGTTGGGAATCCCATCGAACTCTCCCGGTCCGGGGCGCGGAGGAGTCCGCCGAATCTGATCCCTGGCTCGATAAGCGATACCGTGTACGTTGGCGACATTGCCTCCTTCGGCCAACGTCCTTACCAGCTCAAGAATTGTCTCGTCACCTTCGCCAAAGACAACGTAGTCGGCATACTCCAGGCACGACTCAGGAAAGTAGGAGGCGTGGGTTCCGCCGATAATGATCGGAGTTCCCAACTTGGAGCGCATCTCCGTGGCAAGCTGGCGCGTTTTGTCCGCGCCAGCGCTCAGCAACGAGAAGCAAACGAGGTCAGCCTCGGCGATCTGACTCCACTCCGGGGGCTTGACATGTTCCATATACACCTTTACGTCATAGCCCGCCTCCGAAAGAATCGTACCGATGAGAGGCATCCCGTAGTCAGGCATCACCAGACGATAGCAGAAGTCAGGAAACTCGCCTCGGAGCTGAATGCAGGCAATTTTTTTGATTTGCATGGCAGCGCTACTCCTGCGCACTCAATTCGACAAGTTCCCTGCTCGACGCGTGTTCACAACGGTGCGGAGATGGGCTCACCGAAGTTTCTTTGGGGAGATACTGTGGAGATCACCCGTTTTCTTGCAGAACTCGGACGCAGCCTCTCCTGTTCCTCCCGCAGTCGATCATCGGACAAGAATTTATCTCCCTCGTAGTGTCCACGCTCCACTTCTTCGAGATAAGGGAGATAAGCCTGGGCTTGCCTCCAAACTTGTTGATATACAAATCGGCCGCCGCACTTAAGAGAGAAATTACGCCAGCCCGTTTGGAAGAGGCTTTTCAAGCAGTTCTTATTGGAGTAAAACCGCAGCGCCTCGCGGCTGACCACTCTCTGGAAATGGCTCGGACGCATGTGGGGCATGAAAAAGGTCAGATAGTGACCAGGAAAGTAATCCCAGTTGCGGTTGAAGTAGCGGTGGCTGGGAACGATGCAATCGGGGTGATCAGGATAATCACCCAGAACCATAATGTTGATGCCCACCATCGAATGACTTAACGCAAAGTCAACGATTCTGACAAAAGTCTCTTCCGTGTCGCGTTCGAAACCGCCAATAAACAGCCCGAAAACATTCAGGCCGAAGCTTCGTATCTTTCGTATGCAATCTTCGATCTCCCGGCATCTTTGTTTCTTCGAGACATTCTCCAACGTGATGTCGTCCAATGACTCAATTCCAGTGCAAAGCATTTCAAAACCGGCCCTTTTGAGAAGCCGGAGAAGCTCATCATCATGGGCAATCTCAATTCGTGTCAACGCTGTAAACCGCGCTCGGGCTCCGGAGTCAATGATGGCCTGAAGCAGCCGCTTCGTGTAGCTAGCGTCTAGTCCGAAGTTGGCATCGGTAACATAAAAGACATTCGTACGCAAAAAATCGATTTTGTACTTAATATCCTCAACCACCGAATCAACACTCCTCTTCCGATAGCCCGTACCACCGATCTTGTTTTCATAGCAGAAATCGCACGGAAAAGGGCAACCTCGAGACGTTTGGACAAAATTCTCATAAAGCTTTCCGACACGAGCTTGCTCGATGAATGTCTTCCTCCGAAACCCTCTGAGTAGTGAGTAGTCCGGAATCATGTCGAAATTCTTCATAAACGGCCGCGGCAAGTTGTGGATGTGCCTGCCGTCAGCGCGGTAGGAGATACCTTTTACCGAGCTCACATCGCTTGAGGTTTGGAGAGCTTGCAGCAGATCCAAAGTCGTTTCTTCGCCTTCGGAGCGTACCACGTAGTCAAAGTCGTGATCGAGGGCTTCATCAGGGAGGACGGTCGCGTGCGGGCCTCCGGCAATGAAAACGGCATGGGAAATCCGTTTCAGGCGATTAACCGTCTCATAGACCCGGCTCGCGTTTCCTACTCCAATGCTGAAACCGATGACATCGGATTCGAGAATGTCTCTTTCGTCGGGGGGGTTCATGCATTCGACATAAACGGATACGTCATGGCCGCTGGCGGCGAGATATGTTCCCACTTCTAACGGCCCCATTTTGGGCATAAGCAAATGGGACGTCATCGTATAGAGTCGGGCGTCGAGTTCGATGATAGAAATCTTCATGTTGATTTGCCTCCTGGGCAACCCTTAGGCTTCGCCACACGCATAGACTGGCCGCCGAATCACAGGCACTGGTGGGGTGTAACCGCAAATGCAGCAATAAACTGCGTCGACTGACCTTCTCCAGCACTACGCGCCGCACGCCTGCGTCCGCGAACACTACCCCGACCTAATCGGTCAAGCCATCCGGGGGGCAAACGGAACACCCGTCAGCAAGCACAGCATCAGAGAACCAGACATGCAGATGAGGAAATGATTGCCCGAGATCGATGGATTTATAACCCTAAAGGATCAAGAAAGTCAATGCCTTTCTTGCACTATCCTTCGCCAAAACTCATTCGGCAGCATTTTCAATAAGTTAGGGGGTCAGCTTTGACATTGTTGCTAGGACGCGTCATCGAGCCATTTGGGGAACCCGGTTTGATTTTGCCGGGAGATAGGGCCTACGAAGAGGCGCTCGATGCTCTTGCGGATGGCGCGCCGAAAGCGGCGCCGCGGGCTTCACCACCGATTAACGTGGGGGACTACCTTGCCAGATGGGGACTTGGGCATTTGCTGGTGGGAAGGGGATTTCTCAACACTTATGCTCGTTCAAGGGCGCCGGCTTCCGAGATGGTGGGTTGCGGTCCGGCGGGCTTGCGACACGACCTCGTTCGTCCGTTTCTGTATTGGCCACGCACCGGGAACTGCAACAGCCGACCCCCGCCGCAGGGCAACCATGAGAACGATTGCAAGGGGCGAAAACATCCAGAGAGCCATGCGGGCGCCGCGAGGTAGAGGGCTAACTGTCGATAACAGTGGTAGGTCTCGGAGGTAGGGCTACTGTCCGACCGCACGCAGCGCGTGATTAATATGCTGCTGCAGTTCGGATTTTGCGATTTGCACCGCCAAAGCCGATCGATCCGCAACTCCCAGAAGCGT
>Ga0209039_10002050_pt1 | contig 17720 bp, 13 predicted proteins | sample BogFormECP12_OM1_FD_188238 | JGI IMG/M metagenome (GOLD analysis project Ga0209039, IMG submission 188238) | Bog forest soil microbial communities from Calvert Island, British Columbia, Canada - ECP12_OM1 (SPAdes) (version 2) | ecosystem: Environmental > Aquatic > Freshwater > Wetlands > Bog ...
GACGGCGGGCGCTGGATGGAATTCAACTGGAAAGATACCAACCTCAACTACCTGCCGGAGCAAGGGGCATTTGCGGCGCATGGCCCGGTGGAAGTTCACTCTTCCGGCGACGCGCTGGAGTTCGCCGGCCCAGGCTGGAAGCGCACGGTGCGTCTGGACGGCTCGACGCTCACATTTGAGCAGACGACGCCGCTGCCGGCTGACGGGCTGGCGCCGGACCGGCGGGGGAACATCGATTTCAGGATCGCACACACGGCGCCGGGGCGGGCGGTGTACTCGCTCGAAAGCCATCAGAACTAGCCCGGGGGATGGGCAACTTTCCGATGTACCTACTTACCTGGAAAATTCACGTTAGCTGCGGGGCATAGGGCTCAGTTCTGCCGCGGGCTCAGTTCTGCCTTTTCGGGCATGCCGGGGTGGTACCGAATCGCGTAACGACAGTCCTTTGGAAGCACTTTCAGCGATTCGAAAGATGGCTCCTGCGTACTCGGCGGCAAGCGAGACTCTACATATTTCTCAAATTCTCGACCCTCAGCAAGGTATCGGACTTGGTAGTCCAGGTAGTATTCGATCGCGGTTTCCCGGCGAACAGGAACGATCCTCTCAGCGACGACTTCACAGGACTTCACCTCCACCCACGGCAGTCGGTGCGGTGGGCGACAGGCACCCCAGGTTCCGGCATCTTCGCAGTTCATCAGTCGCCATGTCACGTAGAACTCATCAAATGAGAGGCATAGTTCATTGGTCGCAAAATCTTCGAAGCGGAAGCGCAAGGATTCTACCTGTTTACCATCACCAAAAATGCGAACCACGTGGCGTACGCCAAGCGAGAGCGGCGGAACGGGAACTCCCTTGTCCGGCAAACCAAGAATTTCCGGCAGCGCGTCAATTTTCAGGGCGTACCGCTTCACCAGGTTTCCCCCCGCTGGATTCGCGAGTGACTTCTGTCCTGGGCTCGGCGGAGTGACCGCCATTAGGCAGACAGAGCCTTCGCGCGCACTCGCGGAATTGCCGTCCAGTTGTCCGCGCCCGGAAATTTGCGTGAGCACGCTGAGGAGAGCGGTCAGAACGACACGGGAGGCTGACTGCCGCAAAGTCGTGCTGGGCACGACTACAAGATTAACTCGGTACTCAAGGCATGTGGGCGATAGACGGTCTTCTTTCCGATAACCGACAAAAAACGGCCTTTCCAGAAAATGACCAACGTGCGGTGTCATGTAAGCAGTCACGGTGATCCCAAGAAGCGCGACCCGGGGGTCGCGCGCGGGCGAGGACGCCCGCCCTCCTAGTCCGGCAGCGAGAACAAATAGGCGGTCAGGTTTTCCATGGGCCGTGTACTCGCTCGAAAACCATCAGAATTAGCCTGGGCCTAGCACCGGGCTGGGGGCCAACCGGTCAGAGCTTCATTCTGTTTTTGACGCCGGCCTTCTTCAGTTCCGTCTCAAACATCTCGCTGATCGCCGGATCTTCGTCTTCGTACTCAATCAGGTTTCCACCCTTCCGCGTGCTCGTCTTGCCCAGACGATGAGTGCGCCCGCCACCTCCCAATCCCCGCATGAACCATCTGCCGTCGCCGCCCCAAGTCGCAGCGAGGTAGCGGGCCGGATCGCCACTGGTGTTGAAGTGCTGATGGAACCAGCCGTCGGGCGGAACAAAGATCGTGCCTTCGGCAAATTCGACGCGGACGTGCTCTGCGGCGTCGGAGTACTTTTCCGCTCCCTTCCACAGCAGTGTATAGCCACGCCCGTTCAACATCACCACATGCGATCCAGGACCATGACGATGCGCCTTTTTGTAAGTGCCCACCTCAAACTCGGAGATGTGGGCCTGCATGGTGTTGTCAGCCAGTTGGAGCTCAATCCGCGAATTCGCCTTGCCGCGCTCCGCGCTCTTGAACAGACCGAGCGTGTGCGCGTTTGGGATGTAGGCGCTTTCCCAGGTATCGACTCCCCCCTGCTGTTCACTCTCGGCAGGGTCGGTGTCTTTGTGATGGAGATGTTCGGGACCGGTCCCAAAAGCGTCGGGATCGCCGTGATAGCGGTCGCGGAATACATAGTCGTTGTTGAAGACAAAATCCGCGTTATGGAAGAGATCGATCACTACAGGCGCGTTGCTGATGGCCAGCAGCCGCACAGGCGCGGCCCCGCGGTTGCGGTGCTGGCGCCAGGTATTCAACGGTGGGCCGATGACTGCGCCCGCCTTCCACTTCACGGTCTGCCTGGCGCCGCCTGGCGCCCAAATGTCGGTTTCTCCCGCTCCACTCGCGACATAGATGATTTCCTCAAACAGGTAGCGCTGCGGATTGGTCTGGCCTCCCGGGGGGATCTCACAGAGATAGCCATCGTTGACACCCTCGCCGCCAATCAGATCGATGAAAGCGCCACGCGCGCCCAGGCGTTTCCAGGGCTGGACCGGCGCGTTCCGAATGTCCGGCAGGCTATAGCCCGTGTAGACCTGGATGCCTTCGTTTTTGCGCCATTCCTGGTACGCATTCAGGTTCGTCTGATTATAGTCGCGGAGTGTCCGCGGGTCGCTGGCTGGCTGTACCCGTTGTGCCCTCAGAATCCGGCCAGCGGCCGCGACGGTCAAGCCGGCTACGGCGGCGTTCTCGACAAAATCCCTGCGGGAGATCCTTCCCGATAGGAACTCCTTAACCCAATCCTTCTTCATTGCAGCCATGACCCCCGTATGTGGATTGCTTCAAAACGGCGGAACGCCCGCCGCCCCACCGCTTCCGCCCGCCAGGCCGGAATTGCCTGGCGGCGGCCGCGGCGGGAAGGCAGGCGCAAACCTGAGTAACCCGGCTTGTTTCAGGCTACCCTACCAGCCGAGCTTCAGCGCGAACTGAATTTGCCGGGAAGTGGTCAACGTAGAAGTAATGACCCCGGCGCTTGGCGAAACGGCTCCGGAAGAAGTGAACGTCGTGATAACCGGCCATCCGAAATTGGTGTGATTGAGGGCGTTGAAGAACTCGGCCCGGAACTGAAGCGTCGCGCGCTCACCGAAATGGAAGGTCTTGAACAGGGAACCATCAACCTCGAGCAGGCCTGGAGCCGTGAGAATGTCTCTGCCGGCATTGCCGAACGTGCCAGCCGCCGGCAGGAGGAAGGCGGCCGGATTGAACCACTGGTTTGGGTTGTTCTCAATCATGGGGCCGGAGAAATTCGGGTTCAGGGAGACCCGGTCCGGGTTTCGCGTGTCGCCGTTGGCGGACTGATTGAATCCCACCAGAGGCGTGAACGGGAAACCGGTTTGCACGGCGATGATGGAGTTGAGTTGCCACCCGCCAAGAATCGCATTCGAGACGCCCTTGCCGCCTGCGAGAATGGCCTTGCCGTGGCCGACCGGCAGTTCGTAGCTGAAATTCCCGGCGACGCGATGAGTGATGTTGAAGTTCGACGGCCCCCAATCCAGGTTCGGATTGCGCGGATCGAGGTAAGTGGTAGCTCCGCCCAATCCCTCATTGCCGAGGAAGGAAGAAGAGTGGTTGTCGAGACTCTTTGAGAATGTGTAGTTAGCCCGGAATTGAAGGCCATGTCTGACTCGCTGCATGAAATCGATCTGCAAGGCATTGTAATTGCTGATGCCGTTCGACTCTTCATAGCGGGAATTCGACAGGCTGGGGTTAGCCCTGGGCGATTTTGGCGCAAAGTACGGCTGGCCATTGACGATCGTGGGAATGGCGGTGTTCACATCGGCCGTGGCGAGGAGGTGGTAGCCACGCTCGCCCACGTAACCGACGGAAAGGAGGGTGTTGTCGGATAGGGATTGGTCCACTCTCAGGCTGTACTGAAAGACGGCCGGCATTTTCAGGTCAGGCTGGACGCCGGTCGGACCAATCTTGGATCCCGGGAGGCTCTGTCCGGGCGCAAAGAAGATCGGAAAAGTCGCCGGGGATACGGTCACTCTGTTGTTGTAAGCGCCGATCGGAATGGCGTCGCAACAGGCGCCCATATAATCCAACTGCTCATAATACAAGCCGTATCCGGCGTGGATCGCGGTGTGCGAACTGGGGAATGGCGACCATGCGAGACCGGCGCGCGGCGCGATCAGGGACTTCGCATTGTTTGTGGAGTAGACGGAGTTGCCGATCACCGGTTGAGTCTGAAGGACGCCATTGGGGCCGGGAACGAAATTAGCCGCCACGCCCTGCGGTGAATTCCAGCCATTGTTGAACTCGTGCCGGACGCCCAGGGTAAGAGTCAAATTCCGACTCAGTTGCATGGAATCCTGGGCATACCACGCTCCGGCAGTCTGACGCCAGCCGAGTTCGATGGGGTTGAGCGTCGCGACCACCTGCGTAGCCTGGCCCTGCAAGAAATGCTGAAGATCGGCAAAGGTAGCAATGCCGTTTCTCTGATCCGCGGCGTTATCGTTGGACTCGACCTTCTGAAACCAGCCGCCCAACTCGATCCGGTGGATGCCCCTGATGAGCGAAACAGCGTCCGTCGCGGTAAACAGATTCCGGGCGATGTCATCGAATTGCTGCGACCCGTTCGAGCCGGCGCCCGCGATGGCACCGAGTTGGCCGTTGCCCACCGCTCCGATGTTGATGTTGCCGATCGGCTGGGATTGCACGAACGACAGGCTGGGATCGTTGACGGGAGGCGCCGCGTTCATGAGCCACTTGGCGCGCGTAAACCCCGCACGGAGCGTATTGATCACCGAGGCATTGAACGAGTGGGTCTCCTGCAAGCTGGCAATCTGCGAGCGCAGGTTGCTGACCGTGAGCTGCAGATCGGTGGATCCGGGAGTCTGATTGAAGCCGTCGTCGATGGTGTAAACCCCGGACATCAAGTCCTTGGAGGAGAAGTTGTGATCCACCCGTATGTTTCCGAAGTCTTCGCGGATCTTCTGTGGCGGGTTGGCGTAGTAGTACGCGGCGCCTCCACCCAGCTCCGGCCCATCGGCAACCGGCCAGAGAGTGAAATAAGGCGCGATGCCGGGAGCCAATCCCACGTTCGTGAGGGTCCCGTTGGCCGCTCGCAAAAAGCCGTTTCGCGCGTTGTTGTCGGGAACGATCGACACCTCGCTGACCCCGAGGCGCTGCCGGAATCCCTCGTAGCTGCCGAAGATGAATGTCTTGTCTTTGTGGACTGGGGCTCCCGCGGAGGCGCCAAACTGGTTGCGCCTGAAGGGAGGCGGACCTACGGTATGGTCGTAGAAGTTGCGCGCATCGAAAGCGCTATTCCGGACAAACTCGAATAGCGTGCCATGAAAACTGTTGGTTCCGGACATGGTCACGAGACTGACCTGCCCGCCCGGCCGCTTGCCATATTCGGCGCCATAGGTATTTTCCAGGACGTTGAATTCGCGCACGGCGTCCACACCTAGTAACTGGCCGCTCAAACCGCCGGGGATCACGTCGGCAGTGGATACGCCACTGTATTCGATACCATTGAGAAGAAATAGATTAAAATCTTCGCGGTTGCCGGAAATGGAAAAGTTATTGCCCAGGCCGGCCCCGGTGCTGCTGGCCGAGCGATTGACGGTGGTGTTGGCTGTACCAGGATTGAGCGTGATCAGGTTGTCAAAGCTCCGCCCGTTCAGTGGGAGATCCTTGACGGAACGCTCGTTCACCAATCCGGACGTGGAGGTGGTAGCCACATTTACCAAAGGAGCTTGGGCGAATATCTCGACGTCCTCTTTGACAACGCCAAGTTTCATATCGATATCGACAACGGCATCCTGAGCTACCACGAGATCGATGCCGAAGCGGACCAGGGTGCGGAATCCGTCCTTTTGAACCTTGACATCGTAGCGGCCGACGGGAAGCGAGAGGGCGCGGTAGTAGCCGCGCGCATCGGCGGCCACAGTGCGGGCGAGGCCGGTTTCCGAGTTCGTCACGGTGATGGCGGCGTCGGGAATGCCGGCGCTGGCGGGATCGTAAACAAAGCCTGAAATCGATCCCAAGACCTGACCGAAAACTGTTGAAGAAAAGAGAACCAGCGAGATCAAGATACCGATCCGGCTCCTGAGTGCCCGCGCGGCATTGATTGCAAATCGATGTCTACCCATGTTCGTATCCTCTGTTCTAGGACCATAACTAAAATGCTTGGCGCGACCGGCGGAGAGGACAACTGAGTGCAACGCTCCTTCTATCCTGTGCTTTGCCAATCGCCCTTATAGCCCTGCCTGCACGTTGAACAAACGTTTGAATCTCGGAAAACCTCTGACTCATATGAGTCGCTTCACGCGATCGATGAAATTTGAATATCGCGAAAACGCACAATGAAATCCCGTGACGCTGCGCCAGGCACCTCAAAACCAATGACGCCGGGCTGGACTCGCAACTGGTTGAAGCGATTTACATTCTGACCCGCGATGGAAATGCGGATTTCGGTGCCCTGGCAGACAATCTCCATCTCATTCCACTTCTCTTCAGCACCAACCAGCTTTCTTGATTTCTGTATGTTGTTGATCGTTCCAGTAGGATTGTCGCGATCGTGATAGTCGATCAATACTTCATAGCCACCGTCAGGACCGTAACCTGGACGGTTATCACCCTCGGTGCTCCACTTTCGGCGCGGTTCACGAACATAGATACCGCTCCTACCGCCGCTTGAAATGCGAAATATCATGGTCAGCCGAAAGTCTGTGAACGCTTCGCGCGTAAATAGATAACCGGGACAGGGCTTGTTCTTTTCAAAGCGCCCGACAATCTCACCGGCTTCCGCGGTCCATACTCCGCACCCGGAGCTCTGCCATCCGGGGGAGTCCGCGTCATCGAACCGCGCTCTTTGGGCCTTTCCGGCAATAGATAACGCTCCCAAAATAAGGTACCTTCTTGTTATGACCGTCCTCCTTACACCTGCCAATTGTGAAACGGCCAGCCTTTGCTCCTAGTGCCTCCTGCCCAATGGTTATTAGTATAGGCTATGAGTAATAGTACCGTTCTAAAGCATTAGTATTCACCAAATATAAGTGTTATGTCAAGAATAAAATGAATTCTATGTCTAACAATTTGATTTCTAAGGCCCATCGTCAATTCCATTCGAAGCGCCCAGCCTCGTCGGGACTGTGCCCGCGTATCGTACTAACTATGGTTTACTACTGCTAGTACCAGTACGACTAACCGCTTAGGCTGGTACACACCGGACCGGTACGATCACACGCCTCACATCCATATCAAGCCGGGGACCGGCACGTTATACTCGCGTCAACGGTATATGCTCCGCTGGATCGATGGTTTCAACCGACCATACAAAGGAGACCCATGGCTAAGCGATATTCGTTACGGACTGTGCTAACCCTTCTGACCATTCCGGCCCTGGCCGGGTCGATGGGAGTGAGCTACGCGCAGGCTCTTGCGCCCGCGGATTCCACGGGACAGCCGCCCGATCAGCCTGCCATCCGGCAACAGATGATGCCACTGGCGAGTGGAACCGTGGCGAGTGCCTCCAGGAACATGAGTTCAATGGCGGGAGGCATCCTTCAGGGCGGCAGGCTCCTTCGCATGACGAGGCCATCCTATCCATCCACTGCCAAACGAGCGTTCGTATCCGGAGTGGTCACCGTCGAGGCACGGATCGGCAAGGACGGCCACGTCGTCGAGACCAGTGTCCTCCGCGGTCCCTACCCGCTGCGGCGGGTTGCCGAGAATGCACTCAAGCGTTGGCGGTACGAGCCGACCCTTCTCGATGGAAAGCCGGTGGAGAGAGTTGCCGAAGTCAACTTTAGTTTTGTCCTCGGTCGCCACTGAGATCTGCCCAAAAGGCGCGACCAGGGGGTCGCGCGCGGGCGAGGGCGCCCGCCCTACTAGTCCGGCAGCGAGAACAAATAGGTGGTCAGGTTTTCCATATCCTTGGGGGAAAGCGTGTAAGGCGGCATCAGCGAGCCCGGCGAAAGTTCCTGGGGCCTGGCAAAGTGCTGTTCCACCCAGCTCAGGCTGTGCCGCTTAGAGAGCCCATTCAGCGCAGGTCCCAGTTTCATCCCCATGCCGTTGACCATATGACAGGCGCCGCAATGGTTCGCCTGGTAGACCAGCGCGCCGGCCGTGGCGAAGTCCGGCGCATTGCTCAGGGCGGTGGCATTGTTGGAATTCAGTTTCAACAGAAACGCGGCCAGCGAATTCAACTGCGCATCGTTCAACTGAATCGGCGGCATGGAACTGCCCGGCATCATCGCGGAAGGCCGCTTGAAATGCTGGATCATCCAGGCGGCGTCTTTGTGGATGGAAGTTTGTGTCAGATCGGGCCCCACTTTAGCGCCGCCTTCGCCCACGGCGTGGCAGCTCACGCACTTCTCCTGCCGGAAGTAGGCCACGCCCGCCATCTCTTCGGGCGAAAGCTGCATCCAGTCGGTGGGCGCCGAATAATCGATCTCGGCCAGCGGTTGGGGCTTGGGAGTGCTCTCGACGGCCGCCGCGGTCAACCCGCCCCACCCGATGGCCGCCAGCACCACTACCCCGATCGCCAAGGTGCGCCGTGTTACCTCGACTACCCGGCCGCGATCGAGAAACGGCACCAGAATCAGCGCCAGCACCGCCGCGCCCGGCAGGACCACGCTGCCCACAATCTCCAGCGGGCCGGTGAACAGCTTCAAGGTCTGGAACAGGAACAGGAAATACCATTCCGGACGCGGGATGTAGGTGGTGTCGGTGGGATCGGCCAGCTGCTCGAGCGGCACTCGCACGATTACCGCCATCAGAAACAGAACGGCGAAGGCCACAAAAATCGCCACCGTGTCTTTGAAAAGCTGGCGCGGGAAAAACTGCTGCCTGGGCAGGGCGTTGTCACCCGGCGCCGGCGCCACGCCGTGCTTGCGGACCAGGTAGACGTGCACCGCGATCAGGAAGAGAGTGGCCGGCGGCAGCAGCAGCACGTGCAATCCATAGAAGCGCGCGAAGGTCACCACTCCGATGCCGCCGCTTCCGCCCAGCAGGCGCGTCAGGTACGGCCCCAGCCCGGGCGCCTGCCCGGCAATCTGCGTGGCCACGACGGTGCCCCAGTAGGCGCGATTGTCCCACGGCAGCAGGTATCCCGTGAGCCCATACGCCAGGGTGAGCAGCAGCAGCACCACGCCCACCATCCAGGTGGCTTCCCGCGGCTTCTTGTACGCGCCATAGAGGAACGTCTGCGTCATGTGGAGCACCACCACCACGATCATCATGCTGGCGCCCCAATGATGCAGCCCGCGGATGAGCCGGCCGCCGGTGACCTCGGTCAGGATGTAGCGCAGGCTGTTGTAGGCTTCGCCCGGCGTGGGTGCATAATTGAAGGCCAACAGTGCGCCGGTGAACGCCTGAGTCAGGAACAGGAATACCGCGACGCTGCCGAATACCTGGTGCCAGCCGCTGGACGCGGGAATCTCTTCATAGAGGAACTGGCGCACCGCCGTCTGCGCGCCGGTGCGATGGTCCAGCCACTCCGTGAGCGCAGCCCAGCGCCGCTTCATGCTCTCTTCTCCGGAGCCTGCAACGGCCCCAGGGACAATTTATGCCCGTCGATTTTGGTCTGGTACCGGTCGAGCGGGCGCGGCGCCGGGCCCGACACTACCTGCCCGTCAATCGAGAACAGCGAATTGTGGCAGGGGCAGATAAACTCGCTCTTGCTTTCGTCCCAATGGTAGGCGCATCCCAAGTGCGTGCATATCGGCCCGAATGCCACCAGGCTATTATCTTCATGCTTCACCACCCAGGCCGTGCTTTTTTCGCTGGTGATTTTCCAGCCGTCCACGCGGTTCCGGCGAAAGGTGATTTCGACCGGCACATTGGGTGTCAGCGGCGTAATGTCTCCAGCTTCCACCCAATCGTCGCTCTTGCGCAGCTTGGGCGGCAGCAGCAGATAAGCCAGGGCCGGCACTCCCAGCGCCGCCATGATGGCGGCGCCCATGCCATAGATGGCGCCAATGTAAAAGCCGCGGCGGGAGATACTTTGGTTGGGCTGGGCTGGGGGCTCGGACGGCGGCATTTCATCCATCGTATACCGGGAGTTCCGGGGAGTTTATGCTACGACTGTATAAAGTTTGCAAATTCTACGCAGCTCGGTGGGGCCAGGCGCCGACGAGAATGTCGGGCAGCGCTCAAGTTTTGGATGACTTCCGCCGATAAGGAAAGGGGGGAAGAATGTCACAGCCCTGTGCCACGCTTGGCGACCTGCAATTTGACCTGCCGCCGCTGATTCTGCATCCTTTCAACGAGCGTATGCCGCCCTCCACGTTGCTGGATAACTCTAAGGCGGCATTGATGTTATCCGGCCTGATTCCAAGCGACGGAACCGACCGGGAAGCCTTACGGAAGCGCATGCTTTGCGGGAGGTATGCGGAGATCCGCATGCTCTTCTTTCTGGGGAAGGACGTATTCCGCTGGATGGACCAATGCCTGGACTGGGCGGCGCGGGCGCCCGAACTCGCCGGGGTGGAAGTGCGCGCCCAGAGTTTCGCGGGCCTGCTCACGGAAGGCACTCCGGCCGTCGTGAAAGAGAAGCTCGAGGACTGGGGCGTGGCCGACTACAGCTCGATTTTCTCGCGGGCCATCGGTCTCAACAGCCTGTTCGCGGCCCCGCCGGCGTTTGATATGCTCTCGGAAGAGTTCTTGCGCAACTATCACCGTTACGCGGACGCTCTGTACCGCTGTTTCATAGAACTGGAGCCACACCTGGTGGCGACCCCGCGGAATTTCGGGTTCGATCTATTCGCCTCCGGCGAATACTCGCGGCTGCTGGAATCGGAGTGGGAAACCGAGTAGGGCGGACCCCCAGGTCCGCGGCCGACGCCCTCGCCGGCCTGCCGGTAGCGTTGCGTGGGCTTCACAGTTGGGCCGGAGGTCCGCCCCGCAAAAACGATAAAATAGAAGCATCATGAAATTCCCAGGCCTGCTGGTGGTGCGACAGAAATTTCCGGACCGCCGGATTCCCGATGTCCCCGCGGAAGTGCGCAGACAACTAGCGGCCAGCGGCTTTGCCGCGCGGGTCAAACCGGGAGCGCGCATCGCCATCGGCGTGGGCAGCCGCGGCATCCACAACATCGCGGCGATTGTTCGTGGCGTGGTGCGCTACTGGCAGGAGCAAGGCATGCGGCCGTTCCTGTTTCCCGCCATGGGCAGCCATGGCGCGGCTTCCGCGCAGGGACAAACCGATGTCCTGGCCCACTATGGCATCACCGAAGCCACCATGGGCTGCCCGTTGGTGAGCCAACTGGACGTGGTCTCGCTCGGTAAAACCGCCGACGGCATCGAAGCCTTCATGGACCGTCAGGCCTACGAATCCGATGGCGTCATGCTGGTGGGCCGCGTGAAGTGGCACACCGATTTCGCCGGGAAGATCGAAAGCGGCCTTTTTAAGATGATGGCCGTTGGGCTCGGCAAATTCGCCGGCGCGCAGCGCTATCACGCTTACGCCTACCGCCTGGGCCTGGAGCACGTCATCCGCACGGTGGGGCGCCAGGTGCTCGCTTCCGGCAGGATTCTGGGCGGGCTGGCGATTCTGGAAGACGCCTGGCACAACACCGCCAAGCTGGAAGCCGTGCCGGTGGAAGCCATGGAGCAGCGCGAGGAGGCCAACCTGGCGCTGGTGAAATCCTGGATGGCCCGGATTCCGGTGGATGCCGACATCCTGATCCTGGACGAAATCGGCAAGAACATCAGCGGCGCCGGCATGGACACCAAGGTGGTGAACCGCAGCGTGACCGCAGAGTACAATCCCTGGCCCGGCACGCCGCACTTCGAGCGCATCTTCGTCCGCGACCTGAGCGAGCTCACCTACAACAGCGGCGTGGGGCTGGGAATGGCCGACGTGGTAACCGACCGGCTGGTGGATCGCATCGACTGGGAGCCGACCTGGATCAACTCGCTGACCGCCAACACCCCCGCCGCCATCCGCACGCCCATCCACTTCCCGACCGACCGCGAATGCCTGGAGCGGATCTCACCGACCGTGGGCAAGGTGGATCCGGGCGAAGTGACGTTCTGCTGGATCCGCAACACCATGGAGCTGGGACGCCTGGCCGTGAGCGAAAACCTGCGCACCGCGATCGAGCGAAAACCGGAAATCGAAATCGAAGGCGCCATTGACTTTGAGTTCGATGGAATCAGCAACCTGGTGAGCCCGTTCCAAACCGTGGCGGCGGTGGATTAGTGTTTTGACTGGGTGATGTTGTCCTTTTTTGGGAAACCACTCCCTTACGGTCGTGGCTCGCATCGGAGCCAATTGGCTATTGACAACCGTTTCCGTTAGTGCTATTTTTTTAGCACATGCTGAATTTGCAACAGGAGTTCCGTTCATGAGCGCTCACGCCGGTCTCAGCCGGCGAGAACGGCAGATCGTCGAGATCCTTTATCAGCGCGGCAAAGCCTCCGTCACCGAAGTTCGCGAAGCCATGGCCGACGCTCCCGGCTATTCCGCCGTCCGCGCCATGATGCGCGTCCTTGAAGAAAAAGGCCACGTCAAACACCGGGCCGAAGGCCTCAAGTACGTCTACGTCCCCACCGTGGCGCGCGACAAGGCCAAACGCTCGGCCGTCAAGCATCTGCTCGACACTTTTTTCGCCGACGCGCCCCACCAGGTGGTGGCGGCCCTGCTGGATGTCTCCTCCACGCGGCTCACCGGCGAAGAGCTGGACCGCATGTCCGAAATGATCGAGAAAGCCAGAAAAGAGGGTAAGTAAATGTTCGTCATTAGCGAATCCGCGTGGTCGGCCATGTTCCTGGGCGCGGCCTTAAAGAGCATCGTAGTCCTCTGCGCTGCCTGGTTGATGGCGGTGGCTCTCCGCAAACGCTCGGCCGCCTCGCGTCACCTGGTGTGGACCGCAGCGGCGGCCGCGCTGGTGGCGCTGCCCCTGCTTTCCATTTCCGTGCCCGCACTGCGCGTTCCCACCGGCGGACTGCTCGCCGCCGTGCCCAACATCACCTTCCATGCCGACGCCACTGCGTCCGCCGGCGGCCCAATCGCTAGCGGCGCATCGGGCGCCCACCCCGCCGCGCCCGCCCGCTCCGCGCCATGGCGCCTGGATCCGGCCCTCTGCCTGATGCTTCTCTGGACCGCCGGCGCCGCGCTCGCGCTCGTCCAGATGCTGCTCGCCTACGTCAAGCTCTGCCGTATCCGCCGCGCGGCACGTCCTTATCCATCGCCCGAAGCGCAGCCGCTCGCCCGCGCGCTCGGTATTGACCGCCCGGTCGAAGTCCTCGAAACTTCCGCCGGCGCCATGCCCATGGCCTTCGGGATGCGCCGCACCACCATCCTCATGCCCGCCGGCGCCCAGGCCTGGACCGAAGAGCGCCGCCGCATGGTGCTGCTGCACGAGCTCGCTCACGTCCGCCGCGCCGATGGCGCCACCCACCTGCTGGCCCGCATCGCTCTTTCCCTGTTCTGGTGGAATCCTCTGGCCTGGTCGGCCTGGCGCCAGTTCTTGAAGGAGAGCGAGCAAGCCGCCGACGACCTGGTCCTCAACGCCGGTGAACCCGCCGCCGATTACGCCGGCCATCTGCTGGAAGTCGCCCGCTCCCTGCAATTCGCGCCGGCCGCTTCCGTCGCCGTCGCCATGGCGCGCCGTTCCGCTCTGGAAGGCCGCCTGCTTGCCATTCTCGATTCCGCCGCCGACCGCACTCACCCCGGCCGCGCTTCCGCCTTCACCGCCACCCTCCTCGCCATGGCTCTGGTTGTTCCCCTCGCCGCGCTTCGCGCGCAAGATTCCACCGCCCCGCAAGCGCCCGACGTTGAGGCCACCATCCGCGCCGCCGTCGCTCAAAGGAATTACGAACTACTCGACATGGCCGCGCAGAATCTGGAAAAGCTCCGCCAGTATGAAAGCGCTCAGAAGCTCCTCGAAAGTGCCCTCGCCATTCGCCAAGAGCTGGCCGGCCAGCACAGCTCTTCCTATGCCGCCGGCCTGTTGAAACTCGGAGACCTGGCCGCCAAACGCGGCCAGAGCGGCCCGGCGGAGGATTATTATTCCCGCGCCGTCGCGCTGGGAGATTCCCCGGACATTGTGCCCGCGCTGCTGTTTCTCTCGCGCCGCGCGCTCGGCGTCAAAAACTACGAGCAATCCGAAGCCCTGGCGCAACACGCTTTGACGCTCGCTCCGACCGGCTCCTTGGCCGCCCGCGCGCTTCTGCTCAAAGGCAGCATCTCACTCGCTCAGGACCTCTCGGGCATGGCTGAGAATTATTATCTGCAGGCTCTCGGCACTGCCACGCCCGGCTCTGCCGACTCCGCCCTCGTCATGGAGACCTACGCCCAGTTCATGCGCCAGCAATCCCGCATCGGCGAGGCAGACGCCATGGCCAATACCGCCGCCACCATCCGCAAGGCGCACATCGCGGAACTCACGCCCCGGCACACCACGGCTGCCACAGCCACCACGCCCTCCCGCGTCGGCAGCGGCGTCGCCGCACCGGTGCTCGTCTCGAAGATCGAACCCGAGTATTCCGAAGAAGCCCGCGTCGCCAAGCTCCAGGGCACCGTGGTGCTTGGCATCGTGGTCGGCGCCGATGGCCACCCTTACGACGCCACCCTGCTACGCAGCATCGGCTTCGGTCTCGACGAAAAGGCGCTCGACGCCGTCATGCAGTGGCAATTCAAACCCGGCACGCGGGACGGCCTGCCGGTCCCGGTGATGGCCCAAATCGAAGTCAACTTCCGATTGCTGTAAAGCGGAGCCAGGACTGTGACCGATAGAATTCGTTCCGTTGTCCGGCAACCGCTCTCTTACGGGGTGCCCCCCTGGGCCCGGCTCTGATTCCGAGCCGGGCGCGTCGGCAAGCGGTATTCCAATAAGAACTAAATCTCGCGGTCAGAGAACTGGAACATTAATTCGCTGGCTGCCCACCCGGGGATTTATACACGGTCCCGGCCTTCATCACGAACTTCACGCGCCGCAGGGCCGCGATCTCCTTCGTCGGATCGCCGTCCACCGCGATCAAATCCGCGTACATCCCCTGCTTCACCTGGCCGATTTCCATTTTCAGGACGCGTCCTGCAACCGAGGTCGCCGCTTTCAAAGCGTCCACGGCCGGCATTCCGGCATCCACCATCAGCTCGAGTTCGCGCGCGTTCTCGCCGTGTGGAAAGGTGCCCACGTCGCTGCCACTCAGGATGACGACGCCGGCATCCAGCGCCGCTTTGAAGCTGGCGCGCTTGCGGTCGTTGAGGCCGCCGGCGGCCAGTGTCGGGCACAGCACCACGTTGTGTTCCGCCATCAGCTTGAAGACTTCGGGAGTGCCGTCGTTGCCGTGTTCGATGCTGTCCACCCCGGCCAGAACGGCGCGCCGCATTCCCTCGGCCGTCGTAGAGTGCACCGACACCGGGACGCCCGCGCTGTGCGCGGCATCCACCGCAAATTTCATCTCCTCCTGCGTGAACGTGGGATGAGAACCCGGCAGCGGCCCGAAGCGGTAGTCGGCGTATAGCTTGACCCAGTCGGCGCCGTGGCCGATCTGGTCGCGCACCACGCGGATGATGTCCATGCCGCTGGCCTCTTCGGCGCCCTGCGGCACCTGCCACTCGAGCGTGAAGCCCTTGGGCCCATATGCGCCGGTGGCCACGATCGCGCGCGTGGAGCACAGCAGGCGCGGCCCGGGAATTATGCCCTGGTTCACCGCCTGCTTCAGCTCCACGTCGGAATAGCCGGCGCCTTCCGTACCCAGGTCGCGAAGCGTGGTGAACCCGGCCATCAGCTCGGCGCGCAGATTGGTGACCGCGCGCGCGACCCGCAGGGCCAGGCCTTCGTGGGCCACCTGGTCGTTCCAGGACGTTTCGCTGTAGGCATGCAGCATGATGTGCGAGTGGCCCTCCACTAAGCCGGGCATGAGTGTGGTCTGGGGCAGTTCGACCACTTGGGCGTTGGCGGAATCGATGCCGGCGGCCGGACCGGCAGCCTCGATGCGATCGCTGCGCACCCGCACGGCCCAGCCTTCATGCATCGCGTCGCCGTCGAAGACCCGCGCCGGTTTCAGCACGTAGGTGGTTTGCGGGCCGCGCCCGCCGCCGCGTTGCGCCGTCGCCACGGACGCGGCCGCCGAAATTACCAGGCACATCGCCAAAATCCGTTTCCATCGCATCGGCTTTCTCCTTCAGCGGCGCGCCGGCTCGAATGCCAGGTTCCTGGAAAAGAATGGCATCACGTTCTTTTCAATCCGCTGCGCTACATGATTGATGTGGTCGCCCTCGTAAGTTTCGTACGTGTGCGGCACTTGGTAATCGTTCAGAATCCCGTCCAGCACTTTCACATCGCGCCCCAGCCCGTCCTGCAAGCCCACGTCCATCGCCAGCGCTTTCATCCGGCGCAGGTATCCGATGTACTGATCGATCATCGCCAGCGGCGCGTTGGCCGCCCATTTGGCCGCGATCTCCGGACGGAACTCGCCATCCTTCGTCGGCAGATCGAAATACAGCGGCGGGTTCTTCGGATTGGGCGACCATGCCGCCGCCGACGCCAGAATCGCTTTCGTGCCGAAATCGGCCTTCGCCGCTTCCGCCTGGCTGTGTATGGTTTCCGCTCTCGCCCCCCCACGCCCCGCGCTCTGCGCCGTCGGCGCCGAAAGGCAGCACGGGCTCATCACGTACAGGCTCGAATAAATCTCCGGATGTTTCATCCCGATCTTGAGCGCTCCATACCCGCCCATCGAGTGCCCCGCCAGCCCGCGGCTCGCCGCCGACACAATCGTCCGGTAGTGCCCGTCGAGATAAGCCACCAGAGGGTCGGTTACGAAGTCTTCCCAATTTCCCGTGGTCGCCGAGTTCGAATACATCGCACCCTGATACGCCGTGTAGGCGTTCGGCATCGCCGCAATCACTTCGCGCGTCGATCCATCGGCGAACGCCCGATCGAGCACTTCGGGCAGATTCACAAAGTGCTGGATGAAGCCCCACCAATGGTCCGGGTCGTCCGTGAACCCGTGGAGGAAGTAGACCACTGGGTAGCGCCGGCTCCCGCTCGTCTTATAGCTTGGCGGCAGATACACCAGCACTTCGCGGTCCGGTGAATCGCCCTCCAGATTTCCTTCGAGCGACGCCCCGTGGACCTTCACGCGCTCCACGGCGCCTTTCTCCGCGCCGCCCGCAGCCTGCGCGAAAACCAGAGCGTCCGCGCCCGCCGCCAGGGCCATCACCGCCAACGCGGCCGCCCGGCGCATCATTTCTTGGGCGCCCCCTGCGCCCGGCGATAGACCAATTCAAAATCCGGCCTCGACCCCACGGTCACGCTCGTCGAGGTCGACTCGCCCGGCGCATCCACTCCTCGTCCCGGGGTTTGCTCCGATGCCGATTTCGCATCCGGCCCGGTCTCCTTCGTGGTCGTCTCGGTCGTCAGCCGGCTGCCGGCCTGCGGCCGCGCTTCAATGCGGTCGATGTCACCCCGCGCAATGGCCGTCTGCGTCTTCTTGACGATCACCACCAGATTGTCGTCCGTCAGCTCATCCATCTGCGCCAGGACCGGCTGCCTCAATCCTTTTTTGTACACCCGCAATTCCGTGCCGGTCTTGAGCGCTTTGACTTTGCTCCAGGCGTCGTCCGCCGCCCACGCCGCCGCCACCGCAATCAGCAGAAATAGAAAAATCCTGCGCGCCATATCAACCTCCCTGACTGAACGCGAGTCTAACAAAACGCAATCATGTTGGGAAGTTGGGAGCTGGAAGTCAGGAGTCGGAAGTCAGAAGTCAGAATGAAAGACACTTGTGGCGTGAGAGTGGGATGGAAAGATGGCGTTGCGGCGGCCGGGGCTCTCGGACTTTTCGCCGGGCGTGTCTCCGGATTCTCTCGGACCCAATTACGGGCGGCCGCCAATGA
>Ga0209039_10002051_pt1 | contig 17716 bp, 19 predicted proteins | sample BogFormECP12_OM1_FD_188238 | JGI IMG/M metagenome (GOLD analysis project Ga0209039, IMG submission 188238) | Bog forest soil microbial communities from Calvert Island, British Columbia, Canada - ECP12_OM1 (SPAdes) (version 2) | ecosystem: Environmental > Aquatic > Freshwater > Wetlands > Bog ...
AAGAGGTTGACCCGGTCCCCTGTGAGTCCTTTGTGTTTGAGTACCACGGAGGTAGCAACAGCACCGGTCCCACAGGCAAGGGTCTCGCCCTCGACTCCCCTTTCGTACGTCCTCAGCTTGACGTTCTCTTTGTCTAGTACCGTGACGAAGTCCACATTGGTGCCGTGAGGTGAAAACTCCTTGTGATATCGGAGGACCCTGCCCAGTTCCTCCACAGGTGCATGATCGACATCATCGGTCAAGAGGATCACGTGAGGGACGCCCGTGTTAACGCTGCTCACAAAGAGTTCCCTGTGTTCGAGTGCAACGGGGTAATCGAGTTTCAGGTCGGTAGGTGTAGTCAGTTGGAGTTTAACCTGCGACGCGAGTATCTCCGCCTTCATGATGCCGGCCAACGTCTCAAAAGCCATCCGCTTTCCTGCTATGCCATTCACAAAAGCGAAGCGGGCTGCGCAACGGCCACCGTTGCCGCACATGTCAGCTTCTGAGCCGTCAGCATTGAAAAACCGCCAGGAGAAATCAACCGTCCCTGACTTCTCAATCAATATGAGACCATCCGCACCTGCCGAAAGGCGCCGCCTGCAGACCTTTACAACAAGATCCCGCACGTCCGGAAACAGCTGATCAACAACCTTTTCTCTATTGTCGATCATGATAAAGTCGTTGCCGCTGGCACTCATCTTGTAGAATTCGAACAGCTCACCGCTAATTCCGTCCATTAATCGTTTACCTCTTTAAGAATTCCGGGATAATCTCTCCTCGCACGAGGTCGTTCAAGCTATCCCTCCTGCGTACGACGAAGAACTCTTTGCCGCGGACGAGTACTTCCGGGACCCTCCTCCTGGAGTTGTAATTGGATGACATGGAAAAGCCGTAGGCACCTGCCCCGAATACAGCCACCACGGCCCCAGGCGGAAGCATCGGCATCTTTCGATCTCTGGCGAGAAAATCACCCGATTCGCAAATCGGGCCAACCACATCTACTCTCTCTTTCTTTCGGTCAGCTTGCTCAAGGGGCATTATCTCGTGGTAGGCTTCGTACAACGCGGGTCGTACCAGGTCGTTCATAGCGCCATCCACAATGTAGAAGCGCTTTTCAGGTGTCTTTTTGACGTAGAGGATCTTGGTCACGAAGATGCCGCTGTTGCCGACTATCACCCGTCCTGGTTCAAGTATGAGGGTCAACCCGCTGCCCCGGAGTTCTCTTTCGATGGCAGGCCCATACTCGTCAGGGTGAGGAGGAAGCTCCCCCTTATACTGGATGCCGAGCCCTCCGCCGATATCAATGTACTTCAGCCCTATGCCCTCTCTCCTCAGTTCCCTGACCATGCCCTTCAGTGACTGAACCGCCTCGATGAAGGGTCCCATCTCCGTGATCTGTGACCCTATGTGCGATGATATGCCGACGGGCACAAGGAATGGTTCGTCTGCTATCTCCCTGTAAAGGCGTCGGGCTTCTTCCCAAAGAATGCCAAACTTATTTTTCTTAAGGCCGGTCGTTATGTAAGGGTGCGTCTTGGGGTCGATCTCGGGATTCACACGGATCGAGACTGCTACTTCTGTTCTCATTCGTCGGGCTATTTTTGCAACTGTCCGGACTTCATCTGCCGATTCCATGTTGATCATGAGAATCCGGGATTGAATAGCATATCTGATCTCGGCTTCGGTCTTGCCCACGCCGGAGAAAACAATCTTGTGAGCGGGGATAGAGACGCGCAGCGCCCGAAAGAGTTCTCCACCCGAGACCACATCCGCCCCGCCGCCCATCTTTGCTACCATCCTCAGAAGCGCACCGTTCGAGTTTGCTTTGCAGGAGTAACAGGTGATGTGCGGGAACGACTTAAACGCCCCGTCGAACACCTTGAAATGGCGCTGAAAGGTCTTGTAGCTGTAAACGTACACGGGTGTGCCGACCTTCTTGACGATCTGCTGCACGGAGACGTCTTCAGCGTAAAGTTGGCCATCTTTATAGTTAAAAAAGTTCATGGATTACTCTTTCAGTACAACGATAATCTCACGTGAAGGGCTGCTTTCGTTACCGGCGCGGTCCACCGCAGTCACGTAATATGAAACGTAGCGCTGTGCCCCTGGTGCCGCATCAAAAAATTGTGGCTCCGTCAGCGGGTCCTTATTGAGCTTTTCCGGCTTGCCCGAACTGATACGATAGATATTATACCCGAGAAGGTCTGCCTCTGCATTTTTTTCCCAGCTTATCATCACTCCGTCGTCTTTCTTTGTTGCAACGAGGTTTCGTGGGCGGTCCGGAGGTGTCCTGTCCTGCGGGGTCGCCTCAACAGACGTGCCTTCACCTTCCCAGCGCATGGTGCCTTCTAGTCTGACAGCCCTTACCTCGTACCTGTACCGCTTGCCGTTCTGCAGTGCGTGGTCTGTAAAAAGGTTCGTCCCGAGCAACGTCTGATTGACGGGCTCAAGAGGGTAAACATCGTCGTTAAAGCGGTAGACGTTGTACAAAAAGTCTTCCTCCCTGGTCCACGAGAGATCGACGCTTGTGTCTCCTCCCTTCGCTACAACATCTTTCGGCGGCTTAGGCGTGCGCTGCCATTTTATCGTGTACGTGTTCGAAGCGGCACCGTCGATCCCGGTGCCGGTAAAGGGGATTACCCTGTAGGCATAGTCGAGTCCGGGCGCGAGGTCATCGTCGTACAAGAAGAGCCTGCCCTTATAAATAGTATAGCCGGTCTTGTCAGTCAAGTAGAGTTCCCTCCACGGCTCGAGACTCCCTCCGCAGCCGGTACAGCTCTTCAGGATCTTAAATCCGACCCATGCCTGTGGTGCGACGCCGTCCGTTCCACTCGTAACTCCTGCCGGCGCAACGAAGGAGAGAAAAAGAACACCATCCTTCACCTCTCCCCTGAGGTCACCGACTGTTTCCTGCACAGGAGCGCTTTTTGGCTTTGGTGGCGCTTTCTTACCGCAGGAGACGAGTGCCAGAAATATGAGGGCGCTAATGACGTAGATACTTCTGCTCACGAGCAATTTGCCGTGTTACCTCCTTATGAGAAGCGGAGCCTGAGGTCTTCCTGCTCCTGAGGATAGTGGCAGGGTCGATGTATGAACGCACGTCGTCCGAAAAGACCGGGGAGAAACGGCGCATTTCTTCAAGAGTCAGCTCGGCCAGCCGTTTCTTCTGCCCTTCGCAATATTTTACCATCTTTCCCACGACCTGGTGCGCTTCCCTGAAAGGCACCCCCTTGAGTGCCAGATACTCTGCCATCTCAACAGCGGGCATAAAGCTGGCGACAACCGCCTCTTTCATCTTCTCCCGATGGACGGAAAGCCCTTCTATCGCCATGGCCATGATCGCAAGAGAAGCGTGTGAAGTCGCGACAGCATGAAAGACAGGTTCTTTGTCCTCCTGCAAGTCCCGGTTGTACGTGAGGGGAAGCCCTTTGAGCAAGGCGAACAGGCTCATGAGGTCTCCCAGAATCCGCGCTGCTTTACCCCTGATCAGTTCCAGGGCGTCCGGGTTTTTCTTGTGGGGCATGAGGCTGGAGCCGGTGCAGAGACCGTCCGGCAGGGAGACAAAGCCGAACTCTTCAGTAGAAAAGAGGATGAGGTCCTCCGAGAGCCTGCTCAGATGCATCATCACCATGGAAAGAGAGAACAGAGTATCGAGAAGGAAATCGCGGTCTGACACAGCATCCATGCTGTTTTCCGCAATCTTTGAAAAGCCCAACCTTTCCCTCAGAAACTCCCTGTCCAGGGGTATGGTAGAACCGGCCAGAGCCCCACTCCCCAGGGGAAGTGCGTCAATTCTGGAGAGCGCTTCTTTCAGCCTTTGCCGGTCACGCTTGAGCATGTAAAAATAGGCGAGCAGCCAGTGGGAAAAGGTAACTACCTGGGCGCGCTGCGTATGTGTGTAGCCCGGCATCATGGTTCTCTTTTCCGCGTCCGCCTTTTCGAGAATCGCCGTGAGGAGTTTCTTTAGACCTCCGTCAATTTCTCCCAGCGCTTCCCTGAGGAACAGTCTCATGTCCAGCGCTACCTGATCATTGCGGCTCCTGCCCGTGTGGAGTTTTTTTCCAAGATCACCTACTTTTTCGATCAGGCGGGCCTCTACATGCATATGGATATCTTCCAAAGCGTCTCTGAAAGGAAGTCTACCCATCTCGAACTCATTCCTTACTTCTTTGAGCGCAGCGATCAGGAGATTCTTTTCTCTCTGGTTGAGGATGCCGATTCTGAAAAGCATCTCGGCATATGCGATGCTTCCCTTTATGTCGTAAGGAAAAAGTCTCCAGTCCACACCGATCGAGGCGCTGAAGTGCTCCATCAAGGGCTCTGTTTCCTTTTCGAACCTGCCATCCCATGCCTTCATATACGTTCACCGAATATTGCTGTACCGATGCGCACCATGGTGGCTCCCTCCTCAATGGCTACTTCGAAGTCTGAAGACATACCCATCGACAGCTCTTTCATCTCCAGGGAAAATTGCCGGTTCACTTCTTCCAGAAGCCTTCTCAACTCCACAAATATATGGCGGATCTCTTCGGGCTTATCCGTGTACGGTGCCATGGTCATGAGGCCCACCGGCTTTACGTTCCTCAACGAACTCACAGTCTCAAGCATGCGCTTCAGTCCGTCAACCGCAGCCCCGTGCTTCTGGGGTTCACCCGAGAGATTCAGCTCGAAAAGGAGATTGAGGGGCTTTCCAAGCTTTTCGAGGCCGTCAAGCACCTCCTGTCGATCAACCGAATGCACATAGTCAAAAAGCCGCGGTACGTACTTGATCTTGTTCATCTGCAAATGGCCGATCATGTGCCAGCAGAGCGTGTCAGGAAGTGTCTCAATTTTTCCTCTGGCTTCCTGAATGTAATTCTCTCCGAAGTCTCTGACGCCTGCCGCGGCCGCGCTACGTATTCTATCTGCGTCCACCTTCTTTGAGACCGCTACCAGCCTCACGTCATCTGCTCGTCGGCCTGCCTTGAGAGATGCCTGGAGTATCCTGTCGCGCACAGACTCCAACTGGTCCGAGATCATGGTCACGAAAGAATGCCCAGAGAGAGAAGGATATCCGTAATTTCACAGATAGGAAGGCCGACGACATTGGAGTACGAGCCCTTGATCTCTTTGACCATGAAGCCACCCTTCCCCTGAACGGCATACGAGCCTGCCTTGTCAAAGGGCTCGGACGTTTTGATGTATCGCCTGATCTCCTCGTCCGTCAAGTCCTTGATAAAAACCTTTGTTTCTACGACGTCCTTGCAAGAGGTTTGTTTTGACATGTTGAGGATGCAGTAGCCGGTGAGGACTTTGTGCCATTTGCCTCGAAGCGCAGTCAGCATTTCCATGGCTTCCTCTTCGCTGTTTGGCTTCCCAAGCACCTTCCCCTTGTGGACCACGATAGTGTCTGCTCCGATAACCCACTTATCCGGGAAAAGGGCACCCACCTTTTTGGCTTTCTCGGCCGCTATCCTCAGCACATAGTCGCGTATGGACTCATCCCTTTTCTTGCGTTCGTCGATGTCCGGCGGGATGATAGAGAAAGATATCCCGAGAGTCCTCAGGATATCCACCCTTCTCGTTGATTCGCTTGCCAGGACTATGGCATTTTCGTCTTTAACCTGAAACACCCTAAAAAAATAATATGAAATCGGTCCTAATTCAAGTTAAATAAAGATAGGGGCAAGGGGCAAGGGTCATGGGTCAAGCAAACTCACAGAAAATCAAGAAACAGGATTGCACCCGTCTTACAAACGTCTTTGGTATTTTGTGGTCACCCTTGACCCATGACCCTATCTTGTACTGGAGGTAGCTATGGAACCAATCATTACGATTACGACCACGGCGGGCAGCAGAGAGGTGCTGGAGAAAATAGGGCGTCATCTGCTCGCGGAACGCCTCGTTGCCTGTATTCAGGTTGTGGGTCCTATCAAGAGCCTGTACTGGTGGAGAGGCAATACCGAGGAAGCCGATGAGTTTCTCGGAATCATGAAGAGCAGGAAATCGCTCTATGCGCGGGTAGAAGCGGCAATTCGCAGCCTCCATCCGTATGAGGTGCCGGAGATAGTCGCGGTCGAACTGACGGGGGTGCTCCCGGTTTACGACAAGTGGGTGCGCGACGAAACCTTAGCGGCTGGTGAAAAAGGCCAGAAGACAGAGCAAGAGACTTGACAATCCTTGCCGCAGTAATTAATTTTACTGTCTACTACCATCAGCGAAGTGGGGGGGCATGAAACCGATTGAGCTCAAAAACGATATTTACTGGGTCGGAGCAATAGACTGGGGCGTAAGAGACTTTCACGGATACGAAACGCCACGAGGCACGACCTACAATAATTACCTTATCCTCGATGATGAACCGACCCTCATCGATACCGTGAAGTACGATTTTGCCGATATAACTATTAAGAACATAACAACCCTTATTGATCTGTCCAAAATAAAACACGTGGTAATCAACCATATCGAGAATGATCACGCCACAAGCATAGATAAGATAATGGCGCTCGCACCAAAGGCGACTGTCTACATGACGGAAAGAGCGCGCAAAGGTCTTGACCGCTTTTTCGACATGTCCGGATGGAAGGTCAAGATCGTAAAAAACGGAGAGACCCTCACCATAGGCAAGCGGACTTTACTCTTCCTTGAGACCCCGATGCTTCACTGGCCCGATTCCATGGTCACCTACGCCAGGGAAGACAAAGTCCTGTTCAGCCAGGATGCCTTTGGACAACACATAGCCTCTTCGGCGCGTTTCGATGATGAGTTTGTTACCTGCGCATCGATGTGGGAGCTTGAAGACGCGGTCTGGGATTACTATGCAAATATCCTGATGCCCTTCGGTCAGCTCATCAAAGCAAAGATCGGGGAGATTGTGAAGGCCGGCCTTGAAATAGAGATGATAGCTCCTGACCACGGCATCATATGGAGGAAGGACCCGGGAAAAATCATCCAGATGTACCTGGACATGGCTGGAGGGAAAGCAGCCTTAAGCGTGACGATCATCTATGACACCATGTGGCACAGCACCGAGGCCATGGCCCAGCCGATCGCTAAAGGGGTTAACGACGAAGGTCTTGACTGCAAGGTGATCAAGCTGAGGGCAACGCCGCAGAGCGTTGCCGCCAAGGAATTCTGGAAATCGCGAGGCACGCTTATCGGTTCTCCCACACTTAACAACCTTACTTTCCCTACCCTCGCGCAGTTTCTTGCAAACATGAGAGGTTTAAGACCAAAAAACAGGATAGTGGGCGCTTTCGGAAGCTTCGGCTGGGGCGGCGGAGCGGTCAAGGAAATTTATGAAGAGGCGAAGAGGTTGGGCCTTGCAGTGTTTGAGCCGGGGCTGCAGGTGCTCTATAAGCCATCCCTGGAGGATGAGGCCAAGTGCTATGAATTCGGCAAGGCCTTTGCCAAGAAGGTCAGGGAGTACCACGCGACAATCTAACATCTGAGGAGGTCGGCATGGTTTGGAGGTGTTCAGTATGCGGCTATGAGTATGATGACAAGTTTGAAAAAGTGCCATTCGAGAAGCTTTCCGACGACTACCACTGTCCTATCTGTAATGCACCGAAAAGTGCATTCGAAAAGTCAGGGTAGAAAGGGCGGAGGGTCGCGGGCTAACATGACCCATATTCTCCCGGGAATGGGTACGAAGAGCGCGTTTGTGAAGTTAGAAAAAAAGTAACCAGAATGAGGAGGTAATTACGATGTCCAAGACTGAGAAGAATCTTAAAGACGCTTTTGCCGGAGAGTCACAGGCGAACAGGACCTATCTTGCCTTTGCGAAGAAGGCTGAGCAAGAGGGGTATAAGCAGGCGGCAAAGCTTTTCAGGGCTGCTGCCGAGGCGGAAACTGTGCATGCCCACAATCATCTTCGCGAGATCGGCACAGTAAAGAGCACCAAGGAAAATATCGAATACGCGATGGCAGGAGAGATACACGAGTTCAAGAGCATGTATCCGCAGATGATAGATGATGCCAAAGGAGAAGGTGTTCAGGGAGCGCTAAAAAGCTTCTCCTATGCTAATGACGTGGAAAAAATCCATGCGGACCTTTACAAGAAGGCCCTTGATACGCTGGGAAAGGAGACGCCGGTTGAGTACTATGTCTGCCAGGTCTGCGGCATGACCGTCGAGAACCAACCACCGGATGAATGCCCTGTCTGCAAGGCAAAGAAACAAGCGTTTAAAAAAGTAGAATAAAAGCAGGGTCATGGGGCAAGGGGCACGGGTCCCGGAATCAGAGACTCACCCCCGCCCTTTTCCCTGAAGTGTTGCGCCCGTAGCCTCAACTAAGAACCTAAAGAATCCGCGTGTTCAATTAGCTTTGCGTCGATTATTCATTCTTCTGGCCCTTGACCCATGCCCCCTGACCCATGACCCTGCAGTTGCAGTTATCTGTTGACTTTTCGGTTGTATTTGCATAGAATAATTGGCTCAAAAATCTAACGGGGAAGGCAAGGAGAGCAGCATGTACGCCATCATAGAGAGCGGCGGTAAGCAGTATACAATCAAGCAGGGCGACAAGGTGCGCGTGGAGAAGCTCCAGGGTAACGCGGGCGACGAGATCACCATTAACACCGTCTTGGCCATCAACGATGGTGAGCGCATGGTGACGGGCAGCCCCTACGTCGTGGGAGGGTCCGTGCTTGGAAAGGTTCTGACGCAGGAGAAAGCGGATAAGGTGATTGTTTTCAAGTACAAGAGGAGAAAAGATACCAAGAAGAAAAAGGGGCACCGCCAAGCATACACGGAGCTCCTCGTAGAAAAGATACAACTGGAGGCCGGCAATGGCACATAAGAAGGCTGGAGGCAGTTCGCGAAACGGTAGAGACAGCGCTGGCCAGCGGCTGGGCGTGAAGATATTCGGTGGCCAGTTCGCAAAAGCGGGCAGTATCATCGTGCGGCAACATGGCACAAAAATTTATCCGGGGAACAATGTGGGCATCGGCCGAGACAACACGCTTTTTGCTTTGATTGACGGACACGTCCAATACGAAAATCACCGGGCGAAAAAGAGGGTGAGTATCCAGCCAACTGAATGAAATTTGTTGACGAAGCCTCTCTCTATGTGAAAGCTGGTGATGGTGGGAGAGGCTGTGTCAGTTTTAGAAGAGAAAAATATATACCGAGGGGCGGGCCTGACGGTGGTGATGGAGGAAAAGGAGGGGGCGTAATCATCGTTGGGAAGCGCAGCCTCGTCAGTCTCTTAGATTTCAAATACAAGCGCCATTACAAAGCAGAAAGCGGCCGTGCGGGCGGTGGGAGAAACAAGACCGGGAGAAACGGCAGCGAGTTGTATATCTATGTGCCGCTGGGGACGATTGTACAAGACGAGTCAACCGGGCAAATCCTCGTTGACATCGTTGAGAACGGGCAGACGTTTGTTGCGGCCCGTGGCGGCGCCGGCGGCCAGGGTAATGCCCGTTTTGTGACCTCTGTTCACCGGGCACCGCGTGAGTATACCGAGGGTGGACGGGGCGAGGAGAGACATCTCAGGCTGGAACTGAAACTCCTCGCGGAGATAGGTATCGTGGGCCTGCCCAACTCGGGTAAGTCGACGCTGCTTTCCCGCCTTACCAACGCGAAGCCTGAGGTTGGTCCTTACCCATTTACGACATTGAGCCCGGGCCTCGGGGTCTTTAGTGATGACGAAGAGCGGGTGGTCATTGCCGATATTCCCGGCATAATCAAAGGGGCCTCTCAGGGTAAGGGATTGGGTCTCACCTTTCTGAGACACGTGGAAAGGACAAATGTGCTGTTGTGTGTCGTGGATGGTTCCTCCCCTTCTGTGTCAGACGATTATCTGACCCTGCGGAACGAGCTTGGCCTGCATAACAGAGAGATGCTGCTCAAGCAAAGGATCCTTGTGCTCAATAAGGTAGATTTGCTTTCGGCTTCCGACCGGGCCCGCAGAGAGAAGGCCCTTAAGGCGCTTCATGAGGAAGTGGTGAGCGTCAGTGCTTTAGATGGGTGGGGTATCGACGAGCTCAAGGCCAGGCTAGCACCAAGTCGTATTCAAAAGCAGACCGAGGCGGCGACGAGGAGCCCCACCCGCAAGCGGGTACCCGGGCGTACTGGGGAGTACGTCGAGGAGCGCGACGAGGAGACAACAAAGGTATGCAAATGAAGACAACTTGGTGTCAAGAAGAAAGGGGCACAGCGCGTTGCTTGACGTAAAGAGAGTAATACTCAAGATCGGCACCTCAGTGCTTCTCGACAGCGAGAATAAAGTGAGCACCGGCAAGGTCGAGAGTTTTGCGCGTCAGATCAAAGCGATTAAGGATATGGCGGTTGACGTGATCGTGGTTAGTAGCGGCGCTATTGCGTGCGGCATGGAGGCCGTAGGGCTCACAAAGAAGCCCAAAGAGATGGCAAAAAAGCAGGCGCTCGCCTCGGTGGGGCAGGGCCAGCTCATGAGAATCTATATGGATGCGTTCGCGCATGCCGGGTTGAGAGTGAGCCAGGTTCTTTTGACCCATGAAGATACAAAATCCAGGAGCAGGTGTCTCAACCTCCTTAACACCCTGGATACGCTCCTGGCCATGGGCGTTGTGCCCATTATCAACGAGAATGATACGCTCTCCTTCCAGGAGATCATGTTCGGCGATAATGACAACCTGTCGGCCCTCATCGCGCAGATTACGAATGCTGATCTTCTACTGCTCCTCTCAGATGTTGACGGTCTCTTTGACAGGGACCCGAACCGGTTTCCAGAAGCACGCCTGATACGCACCGTGAGGAAAATCGACGAGAATACTGAAAAGCTCGCCAACGGGACCCGGAGCGAGAAGAGCGTAGGCGGAATGAAGAGCAAGATAGAAGCTGCCAAGAAGGCGGGGCATTACGGCATTCCCACTCGTCTGGTAAGAGGTGACGTAAAAGACGTAGTCTTGCGGGTACTGAGCGGTGAGGAGATAGGCACCCTTTTCCTCGCCAAAAAAAAGCGGCTTCCCAGGAAGAAATGCTGGATAGCTTTTGCTTTCAAGGCGAAAGGAAGGCTCTGGGTAGACGAAGGGGCGGAAAGGGCGATTACGAGCAGAGGGGGGAGCCTGCTGCCTTCAGGAATCACCAGAGTTGAAGGAGATTTTGCCCGGGGAGAGTGTGTTGAAATAAGCAATAAGTCAGGGAAGACTGTCGGACGCGGAATCGCAAATTATTCCTCATCAGATGTGACTCAGATCAAGGGCTCGAAAAGTGTTGAGATAGAAAAGAAGCTTGGCTATAAATACACTGAAGAAGTGATCCACAGGGACAACATGGTGGTGCTGTGAAGCCGGACGAACTGGCAAGGGCGGCAAAGGAAGGGGCGCAGGGGCTCGCTCATGAACAGACGGAGAAGAAGAACCGTGTGCTCTCCGCCCTGGAACGGCTGCTCCTGGAACGGAGAGCTTTGCTGATCGCCGAGAACGAGAAGGATGTTCGCAAAGCTGAGAGAGAGAAAATGCCCCCTGCCTTGGTTGTTCGCCTCCGGATCGATGACAAGGTGATCAATGAGATGGCGGAAAGTCTACGAGACGTCATCCAGCTTCCGGACCCTGTGGGCGAGATTGTCAAGCTCTGGAAGAGACCGAACGGTTTGCTCGTGGGCCGTATGAGGATCCCCATAGGCGTCATCTGTATCATCTATGAGTCACGTCCCAATGTTACCGTAGATGCTTTTTCTCTCTGCTTCAAAAGCGGCAACGGGGTTATTTTAAAGGGGGGAAGCGAGGCGGCCCATTCAAACAGGGTCTTATTCGGCCTGATAAGAGAGGCACTGACCCTGGAGGGCATGAACGGGGACGTGGTGCAACTTGTAGATACGGGCGATAGAGCCTATCTCTACGAACTTCTGAAAATGACTGATGCCGTTGACCTCGTGATTCCGAGGGGAGGGGAGGCGCTTATTCGCAGTGTAGTCGAGCATTCGCGCGTGCCCGTTCTGAAGCATTATAAGGGTGTGTGCGCCATCTATATCGATGAAACGGCGGACACAGCGCAGGCGCTCGATGTCTGCCTGAATGCGAAGGTGCAGAAGCCTGCCACGTGTAATGCCATGGAGACCTTGCTTGTGCACCGCTCGAAAGCATCGGAGTTTCTGCCCCGGATGGTAGAACTGCTGCGCGAGAAGGGCGTCATCATAAAGGGCTGCGAAAAGGTGCGTCGTCTCATCCCCGATGTGGAGCCGGCCTCAGAGCAGGACTGGTACGAAGAATATCTCGATCTCATACTCTCTGTGAAAATCGTCGAGAAGATGGACGAGGCAATCGGCCACATCAAGCAATATGGTTCTGAGCATACGGACGCTATCATGACAACTGATTACAATAATGCGTGGCGTTTTCTGCGTGAGGTCAATTCATCTCTTGTTCTCGTTAACGCATCCACCCGCCTTAACGACGGGTACCAGCTCGGCCTCGGGGCTGAAATGGGGATCAGCACAACGAGATTGCATGCGTTTGGTCCGATGGGACTGGAGGAACTGACGGTCACGAAGTTCATAGCCTTTGGAGGGGGCCAGTTGAGAGCATGATGCGAGTGGGTCTGTTCGGCGGTACCTTTGATCCGGTGCATAATGGACACCTGAGAGTGGCTGAAGAGGTGCGTGAGCACTTCCGCCTGGAGAGGCTCTATTTCATCCCTGCTCTTGCCCAGCCGCTCAAGCAGCGCATAAAGGTTACAGCCGCGGCGGACAGATTGAAGATGGTTGAAATGGCGACCCGAAGCAACAAATTTTTTCATGTTTCTCCGGTCGAGATAAGAAGGGGTGGGCTCTCCTATTCAATAGAGACGATACATACCTTTGCTGAGCGATACGGCGACGTTTATTTTCTGGTGGGCCTGGATGCTTTCTCCGAGATAGACCGCTGGAAGAGCTACAAGCGCATCTTTGAACAGGCACATCTGGTCATCCTGGTGAGGCCCATGCATACGAGCCTAAATCATGCGGACCTGTTTCCGCCCGACGTGAAACGGGATGTGAAAAAGATCGATGATGCGACGTATGAACACCGCTCGGGAAAGAGGATTTTTTTTCATCGAGTGACACAACTTGATGTATCATCAACGATCATCCGGCAGCTGACTCATAGGGGGGCATCGATCAAGTATCTGGTCCCTTATGTGGTCGAACGTTTCATAAAGCAGGGAGGTTTATACACAGAATAGGTGCGATCAAGCGAAAAGGCACTCATCATAGGAAAACTGGCAGACGAGAAGAAGGCAAAAGAAGTACTGATGCTCGATCTTGCCGACCTGACGGACATAGCCGACTTCTTTGTCCTGGCATCAGGTACAAGCGAGCGGCACGTGAGAACGGTGGCGCAAGGTGTACAGACAGGTATGAAGGAAAAAGGAATGCTGCCCCTGTCTGCCGAAGGTTACGATGAAGGACGGTGGATTATCCTGGATTACGGGGATGTCGTATTCCACACGTTCCTCGAATCTTTGAGAGAGCTCTACGACCTGGAGAGCCTTTGGATAGAGGCTGCAAGGTACAGGACCGATGAGGAAAATAAGATTTTAGAGGTGGAACATGCAAAAGGCGAAGCGTGAATTTTTCAAGAAGAAACTGCTGAAGATGAGAGCGGCAATACTTGATAAGGCCAAAAAACTGAAAGAGGACTCGTATACTCTTGGCACCGATGGCATTCAGGACATGGCAGATGCTGCGAGCAATGCCTACAATGCAGACATATTGATGAGCCTGAGCGACAACGACCTCACTCTGCTCAAGGAAATAGATGCCGCTCTGGATAAACTGGCGAGCGGGACTTACGGTGTATGTGAAGATTGCGAAGAGCCGATCACGGAAAAGAGACTCGAGGCAAACCCGGTTGCGCGTTATTGCATCAACTGTCAGAGAATGAATGAACAAAAGGGGACGTGATGAAATACAAGGTCCTGACCTTATTCTTTTGTGTCTTTCTTGTTCTCTACTTCTACCTAGCGTACCTGAATCCGGAGGATATACAGCTCTATGTGGGGAACGGAAGATACTACACCACGTCGGTCGCTAATTTTGTGACCATCTCGTTCGTGGCCGGCGTTTTGATTTCGGTGATACTGGGCTTCTTCTCTGACGCAGGCCGGGCCATAAGCTCGTGGAGAGCCGGGAAGCAGGCCCGGAGGCGTGAAGAGGTTAAAGAGGCTCTTGAGAAGGCAAGGTCCTATGAGCTGAAGGGCGAGCGAGAAAAGGCGATCGATTACGCGAATAAGCTTATCAGGTCAGCACCTGATCTGGAAGATGCGTACCTCCTCGCTGCCGACCTGCATCTGGGCGCGAAGGAGTATGATAAAGCGCGGGAAATTCTGAGGCTTGCAGAGGCGAATCTGGGTAAGCGGGAGTCGGTACTCTTCAAGATGGTGAGGGTCGATCTCGCAACCAAAGATATGACGCGGGTCCAGAAGGATTTGAAAGACATCCTCAGTGTTAATGAATCAAGCCTGAGAGCAATGGGTATCATGCGGGACCTGCACGTCTGTAACAAGGAGTGGGACCAAGCTCTGGATCTGGAGAAAAGGTTGAGAAAACATATCAAGACGGAGGATGAAACGAGGCGGTATCTCGGTATCAGGTACGAGAAGCTCAAGGAATCCTTCGACAGGCTGGAAGGGAGGGGTCTTGAGGCTGCCGCAAAGGAGCTCAGAGATATATTGGACGAGGACAAGAGGTTTGTCCCGGCTTATATCCTCCTTGCTGAAGTTCACAAAAAAACGGGCAAGCTCAACGACGCCGCAAGGGTCTACGGCCGCGGTTACTCCAAGACCGGGCACATCGTTTTTCTCCTGAAGATGGAAGATCTCTATATTGCCAGAGGGGAACCGGCTGTCATCCTGAAAATATATCGTAAGATCCTCGATATGGCGCCAACGAATCGTTTCATAATGTTCCTCTATGCGAAGCTCTGCCTCCGGCTCGAGATGATTGATGAGGCGATGGACGCGCTGAATATGCTCCTGGCCGCCGAAGGTGAATTCCCTGGGCTGCATAGAGCAATAGCAGAGGCGCACATTGACCGGGGTGAGCTGGAGAGCGCCGTAGAAGAATTCAAAAAAGCATTCCCCATCGAGCATGCGTACGTGCCTTTCGTCTGTTCCAAATGTCAGTCTGCCAAGGATAATTGGCAGGATTTCTGTGAGAGTTGTTTCAGCTGGAATACCATAACCGTAAAGCAGGAAGGTCTGTTTCAAGAAGAGAGTCCTGAACTGAGGGCTCTATATGAACAGGATTGGCGGGAACAGTGATAGACCACCTTTCGCGCACGCCTTGAAGCTTGATAAATAAGGTGCTTGATCACTTCAGATCAGCTGTGGAGATCATATATCCCCAGCCGTGCGGGGGTTGCGGCTCGCCGGGCGCGATCCTCTGCCTCAATTGCAGGAATCTTTTTCGTCGGGTTGATGCTGCATCGTCCTGCCCTTGTTGTGGAAGATGGGTTAGCACGCCTGAGGTTTGCGGGGCGTGCCTGGAGACCCCTCCTGCGTTTGAGCGCGGTTACTACGGCTTTTATTTCGAGGGTCCGCTGCGCGAGGCTCTCCTTGCGTTCAAATTTAAGGGCCGTAAGGACGTCGGCCGTCTTCTCATCAGGCTGCTTGATAAAGAGCTTAAGGCCATGCGCGAAGAATTTGACGTTATTGTTCCGCTCCCGGTTACCGAAAAACGGCTGAAGGAGCGGGGCTTCAATCAGTCTTACGTGATCGCGGAGGAGATCGGTGCGATCACAGGGAAACCCCTTGCCTTCTCATGCCTTTACAAACAGAAGGAGACCAAGGATCAGTACACGCTTTCCAGAGAGGAGAGAAGGAAAAACGTGAGAGGCGCATTTGCCGTCAGCGAACTCGAAACGATAAGAGGTAAGCGCGTCTTATTGGTAGACGATCTGATGACCACGGGCAATACGGTCAGCGAGGCATCGCGCAAACTGCTCTCTGCGCGAGCAAAAGCGGTTCTCATATTTGCCCTGGCAAGGACACCATGAAGAAAGTTCTCATCATCTGCTCCGTCCTCATCCTTTTCCTTGCGGTCCTCGGCGTGGCCGTATGGATCAACCTAGCCTCAATAGGCACCTACCTGGGTACCCGGCTGCTGGGCAAGGCGATTGGTGGAAGCGTTCAGATCGGGCGCCTTGAGCCGGGTTACAGCAACGGCGTCGTCAGCGTCGGTATACACGACCTGACCCTGAAGGGCGTTGCTGAAGGGACTATCAAGGATGCACGTCTCGAGCTTAATCCCTGGAAGGGTTTCTATATCAAGGCGGTTGAGATCTCCGATTTCAATATCGTGATCAAGGATTCCGGCGGCAGGGTTGATCTCATTCCCGTTCCCGTAGAGTTAGCTGAGTTGAGACGGGGAAGCCTCACGTACAGAGGTCAGAAATATGTGATACGCGAATTAAGGGTAAGAAATTTCAACACCGGAGGAAACCTTGAATTCGAGCTGGATGGAGGGGCGGAAGGGCTGGGCAACCTGAAGACGAAAGGTGGGGGTTTCTTCAAAGATAAGCGGTCAGATATTGAGGGTGAGCTCTCTTTCTCCCGTGTTGATCTTTCCCGTATCCTGACGGGCTATGAAGGGTTCCTGGCCGGCTCCGGCGGCTTTACATACAAGGATGGAAAATTCACCTTTGTCACCGATGTCGAAAGCTCTGGCTTCGCTATGCGTGAAGACTTTCTGAAGATACCTATCCGGCTCGCCTATGCGACGGCCAAGGCCCGCGTGGAACTCGCCGGCACGAGCACAGATCTAAAATTCGAGCAGCTCTCCTTCAAGGGCGTACCCGTAATTCTCGATATCAGGCTTTCCGGAAAAGACTTCGCTTCACTCGAATTGCAGACAGGGCCTCTTTCCGTGCCGGATGTCAAAGAGTATATAAATCTTGCACCGTTGGCAAAAAGGGGCTCCGATGTGCTTGATCTCTTGACGAGCGGCACAATCACGGTCAAGAGGCTCACCTATACAGAGCCCAGCCCCTTCCGAGCCGAGTTCTATCTGGCTGACGTTGCGGCTGCGTATCAGAAGATAGAGGTCCGTGGGGTAGAGGGGACGGTCACCCTCGACGAGCAGAAAATGCTTTTCTCCGCGGCGAAGGGCTCATTCAGGACGAGCAGTTTCTCGGATGTTTCCGTAGCCGTTCCGTTTTCTCCAGACAAGTACATCGAGGCGAGGGGCAAGTTTGCGCTCGATATGAAGGATGTTCCAAAATTGGCGGGACTTGAGGATTTCACCGTCACATCAGGTGTGGCAGAGGGTGAGGCTGAGGCAAGGGGCCGCGAAGACACTGCTATCGAAGTCTCCGGCACGGGCAGGCTCAAAGAGGCGCGATTCGTGTGGAAAAAGCTCGCCCTGGAGGCTTCAGGTGCTTACCGCTTTCACGACGGTCAGGTGACCCTTGAGCCACTCGTTCTCTCCGGGGGTAAGACCGAGTTGGTCCTAAGGGGGCCGGTTCAAAAGGGGTTGGTGCATCTTGACCTGAAAGGTGCGGTAGCTGCCGGCCAGATCAATTCCCTTCTTCATCTGCCGTATCCTCTTGACGGTGTGGCGTTCGTTGAAGGAGCGTTTGTGAAAGAGCAAGGGTCTTACGCTGCGCGAGGGAGCTTATCTTTGAGAGACATCTCTGTCGAAGTGCCCGGTCTCATCAAGAAGGAAAAGGGCGTAGAGAGTGCCGCGACAGCAAGCATCCGGTGGGGTCAGGGGATGGCTCGTGTCGAGAGGCTCACGTGCACGCTTGCTGACGCGACGTTTCGGGCAAGTGGTGATATGACAAAGGATA
>Ga0209039_10002053_pt1 | contig 17691 bp, 13 predicted proteins | sample BogFormECP12_OM1_FD_188238 | JGI IMG/M metagenome (GOLD analysis project Ga0209039, IMG submission 188238) | Bog forest soil microbial communities from Calvert Island, British Columbia, Canada - ECP12_OM1 (SPAdes) (version 2) | ecosystem: Environmental > Aquatic > Freshwater > Wetlands > Bog ...
CGGCCCGTGGCTATACAGGACTCTGCAGAATCATCATGAGGTCGGCCTTAATGCAGAGTTTTGGGACCAGCTTAATCGTTCCCACGCCCGATCCATGATACTGAGCCTTGCTAATCAGGCATGCTTTCGAGAAGTTGTGGCGGCTTTCGCGACAGAACAGATACCAGTGTTGGTGCTCAAGGGGGCCTATCTCGGGACCTTTGTTTATCGGAACCCGGCTCTGCGGCCCATGAGCGATCTCGACTTGTTGGTTCGAGACGAGCATTTTGAACAGGCCAGACGGCTCTTAGACAGACTGAGATTTGGGATCAGCGCCGAGACGCTGGAGGGCGAGTATCGTATTTTGCAGCCGGCCCTCGCCCACGTGCGCTCGGGAATATTGCCATGTGCAGTAGACCTTCACCGTGCGCTGCTGTCCATGGATTATTATCGCCTGCCATCTTCCCTCGTGTGGCAAGAGGCGGTAGAGGGGGAACTTCATGGGCGGCCCGTATTCTTCCTATCGAATGAACTCAATTTTATCCACCTGGGAATACATACGCTAACCCACATCGACCTCATACGTGATTGGCTGGACCTCGTCCTTTTTCTGCGCCGAATCGGCCTTGACTGGGACAGGCTTGCCTCACTAGCCGGATCGCTCGGGGTCTTGAGGCCCCTCTTCTGGGTTTTCCATAACCTGAAGCATGATTGGGGCGTTGAGCCACCGAAGACGTTTGCTGATACCCTCGCCGCTTATGTCCCCGCTCGAATGGAAGACCGGGTTATCAGGCACAAGTTCCGATACATCTGGCGATTCGTGGCGAGGCTTCAAATCTTACCCGGTTTGAGCCTTCGACTGCGCTATTTAAGCCAGAGGCTGTTCCCTACAGCTACTCACGGGGAGGACAAATTGGGGGTACGAGGGTGGCTAAGGCATGTGGCGTCTAAGATAACCATTTTTCTGACCTTTTATCGGCGGCGCTGACTTAGTGCTCTGTTTCCTAAATTCGGTCACATATTCTGATCGGTCGGGTACCGCAGCCGGATTCCTTTAGCGGTCGGACCGGCCTCCTCGCGGGACTCGGGGTCATTGATCCATGGCCGGCAGGGACGCGGGCCCTACCGACCCGGCAGAGGTGCCGTTACGTCACCGAACTTGCGAAAATGAGTTCTTAGCTGCTTTTTTTTGCAAGAGGCCGCTACTCTTAAACTTCTCCCTGAATACTTCCGGCAGTTTCACTGCCTGCACATCCTTTGTGCCGTGTTTCCTGAATAGCACGGAACAAGGGGTGTCATTTCGCGTTTCCGGCAAATGCCCAAATCGGCCAGCCTTCGCTTCCGCGATAAATCCCATAACGTCGTGAGAGAATTCCTCGACACGCATCTGCCCGTACGGAATTTCAGCCGTGCTGACTGTGTGCCAAGCCAAATCAAACTTGATTAAATCGTGGATAGGGTGCGTTTCTAATCCCAGTTCGTCCAGCACTTGTCCAACGAAGGCTGAAACAGCCAGCATGGACTGCGTGTCGCCCAAGTGGCTGAAGATGTTGTCAGATGGGAGCTGCAGATCGGCTACTCGTTCGAGCAGACTTTCCGGAAAACCCAACTGTACATCTCTTAACAGCAAGAAAGCCGTGTAACGCATGTGCAAGAGGTTTAGCATCAGATGTGTCACCCGGAGGAAAACTTCTCTGTCAAGGTGGTCGGGAATGTAATGATAGAGCGTTGGGAATACCTGCGGGTACTTCTTGATGAACTCCATGTCCACCGGAGTCGAGGGGTAAACGGAAAAATCCGACAGATGGTGGTCAATGGCGAGGGAGTTACCGTATTCTTCGTACAGGGGGCTGCCGGGGAAAGGAACGAGGAGGCGGAGATGCAATGCGACTTGGTCCCTGTCCCCGGCGAAATACAGATCCAGCATAAGACGCATGGTTTGGGCTACATCTTCCATCCGCTCCTGCGGAAAACCCACAATGAATCCACACGTAGCAAGCATGCCTAGTTCGCAAGCTTTGCTGACCACTGCCGGGGCCCGAACCAGCTTCAACCTCTTGTTCACGATCTGCTGCATTCTCGGTGAGCCTGTCTCGACACCGAAAAATATTTCATCGCACCCTGCGTCGGCCATCCTGGAAAGGACCTCCGCATCCACGGTGTCGATTCGGGAGAAACAGCTCCACTGTATATCGAGTTTTTCCCGTATCAGGGCGTCGCATAATTCAAGGACCCACTTGCGATTCAGAGTCAAAAGATCATGTTCGAACCGAAGCCTTTTGGCCCCGAAGTCTGCAACGACCTTCTTTGCTATTTTGATTACATTTTCCACGGACCGTTGCCGAAACCTTCCCTCTGCCATCTTGTTTGAAACACAGTAGGAGCATTTGAACGGACACCCCCGGCCCGCATCGATGGGAATGTAGTCCAGCGATACTACGGAGGGAAACAGACTGTAGTCCGGCAAAGGAAGACTGTTCAGCTCCCCTACAGGAGGCGCATCGGGTGTCCTCACTGTTTCGCCGGCCTCGCGGAAAGTCAGCCCCGGAACTCCGCGCATGGCCTCCGGGTGGCCTAGCGAGGTCATGATTCGGCTGATTGTATGATCGCATTCACCGCGAACCACAACATCGACTTGCGGGAAGACCTCTATGGTCTCCCTATCCACATTGGATGCCTGAACTCCTCCGAAGAGCACCTTGACGTGCGGCCTCTGTTCCCGAACAATCCCTGCGAACTTTAATAAGTCGAAATAGGAATTGCACCACGCCGAAAATCCCACCACATCTGGTTTGCGGGCAACTATCGCGTCCGGGACATCTCGAAAAGTGGGATCAGAGCTTATACTATTAATGTCCAGGATCTCTACGTCAAACTCATCCTGATGAAGCACCGTTGCGAGAGAAAGGATGCCGAGGGGCGCGTAGGGCGCAGGGTGTCCCTCTTTCAAAATAGGGTTGGGAATCAGTAATATCTTCATAGTTTCCCTAATCCATTACAACCTGAAGGGTCCTGCAAAAGGTCTTCCTCCACGGTATGTATGACGTCCGACACGACTGAGGTGGAGCGCGGTCGTATCAATTGCAGCACCGGAACTGTTTCACACAGCTTAGCGCATTGGAGGAAATAGGATGCGGGCCTGGCGTCGTGCATCAGCCGAATCCAGTACGAATGGCGTACCAGTTCAAACGCTGCCCTGTGGCGATTCGGGCGTTCGATCCGAACTGAAGGGCCGTCCTCCAGGAGGTACAAACGGCACAACGGCACAGCGCGTTGCGGAAAATCACCAGAGAAACGCCATGTAACCTTTTCTTCGAGAGGATCGAATCCTTCGGGCTCCTCCATTGAGCAACCGAAATGTTTCGCCGCGTCGGGGAGCAGTTGTAGACCCGGAAAGCCTGGATAAACCGAAGGAATCGAGCCGTCAACATCCACCACGGTGACGTCGTCAGCCACTATTGCGTGACCCCGAGAGTGCAGTGCCGCGGCGATAAAGGATTTCCCCGCGGTCGAATCACCGAGGAACGCAACGGATCTCCCGTCCAGATTCACGCAACTCGCGTGCAAGGTCACATAACCGCGCTGGTGGAGCAAAATAGAAATTCCCAGGCTCTGCGCCAAACCACCGAGAGTCTTCAAATCACTTCCCGGCAAGGGTTCCCCTACGATCTCACGGCCGTGGCTAACTCGGCATCGGCCCATTTTGGAGTAATAAAAGTAGGCATCATCGGCTTTGAGCTGCAAGCACAAGCGGCTGTCGGAACTCACGGCCTCCAGGGGCTCGGGCTTGCCCAGACGCATGACAACATCGGCGGGCGCCTCGTGCTCGATCAGGTCAGGCAGCGGAATATCGCATTGAATGCCGATTCCATAAGCCAGATAGGAATACATGGTCGGCTACGCGGACCGGGGGTTGTTTAGTTGGTCGGTCTGGTTGCCACGATTTGTTCCCTCCGTTATTTTCTCTACCGCGCCATGGACGACAAGCTCGGGAGTGGCATACGGCTTCTTGGGGCTATCCTCTTTACTCTCTGAGGCCGGAAATTCCTTTTGATCCACTGTCATCGCCACAACTCCTTTAGTGACTCTTTTTCGGAAGCTTCATCTGTCCTGTCAACTCTCCATTATACGGTTGGTCTCATAGCCTTACAGTTGTGTCTGCTTCACGGCTTGAGTCCCGTCCGCGTCAACCACTGTCCAAGGGAGGCCGCGTACAGTATATAGCGGGGGTTTGTCTCAGCAGGTCGTCCTCGCAGTTGAAAGTAGGATGTCATAAGGGCCTGCGAGTCAACGTACTCAGGGATCGCTCTTGAACTGCCCAGTATGGCATCCTCGGCGAGCTTTGGTTCCAACTGCAACAGCGAATAGCCTATGCTTGGCCTAAAGTCCACTTTGTCCCCGCGGCGCAGCACTTGCTCCGGCAATATATCCGCCATTGCGCTGCGCAGGACCATTCTCGTCAACCCCCTGTGAAGTTTCTGCTCCGCCGGAAGAGCCAGACAGAACTCCATGAGTCTTCTGTCCCGAAAAGGGTGTCGAAGTTCGATCCCGAAGCGAGCCGACACCTTGTTCATCGACTCCATTTGATGAATGATACCTCCCCAGGTGACTTCATGCCAGTGTGCCAGCCTGGAATTCCCGGGAGGCCCCAGTCGGTGCGCCTGCAAATCATGGAATCGTTCGTTTAGGCCGATGCGCGTTGCAAAGTCGCGGTTGACAAAAGTTTCTGGGCCCCACGGCCGTTCGCCTCGACCGGAAAGAAATCTCCATGTACGTCGAACCCCCGCAGGTGTGAGCGGTCTGACGCCCTTTCGCCAGAGCAGTCCCAAGAATCCGCACTGGAGGCTGCCGGAGAGAGCATACACTTCTTTTATCAATGCGGGCCAACGGCCTGTCCGGAAAAGGTCCGGAAGGTATCCATAACCGTGACACACCGTTGTGTCACCGTCAACGCCGTCAAGAGCTATGCGCACGTCCAGCCCCAGGGCTAACTTCGCCAAAGCAGAATATGAACTGGGAGCATCAAACGGGTCATCATGCTCCCACGGGTCACAGTCCACGTACGGCAGAGGCCCGACGTGTTCGCCCGGAAAGTAGTGAGGCTCGATCCCTCCCTGGGCCAGCACCGCATTTATATAATTGCTTTCATCACATTCAGTGACGTCATCGTAGACCAGCGAGACAGTCGGTAGTTGTCCATTTCCTGAGTGGGCCAGTATGTCGCGAGCCACACATGTTACGGACGACGAATCGAGGCCGCCACTCAAACTGGACATCACGCGGTACGCGCTCCGTAAACGGCAGCGAACAGCCTCGGTGAACACGTCTCGGAATGCGTCCGCATATTGCTCGTTTGAGTCCAGACGCAATTCCTTGCCTGGATCAAGAGACCAGTAGCACTGAATTCGGCGCCAGTCGCGTCCAATAGTGATGGTGTACCCTGGAGGCAGTCGCAGGATCTCTTTGTAAAAGGTGATCACCTGGTCATCGAACATTCCTATGAGATAGTCGCCTACCATAGTTTCGTTGAGCTGCCTCGGGACCTCCGGCAGCACGAACAGCGCCCGAATTTCCGATCCAAATACAAAGATTTTGTCTGACAGGTAATAGTAGAAAGGCCGATCCCCCGATGCGTCTCTGGCACAGAACAACAGATGGCGTCTGCGATCCTCTATGCAGAAGGCAAAATCCCCCACAAGCTTGTGCGGACACCTTTCCCCCCACTTTTGGTACGCCCGGAGTATGATTTGGCTGTCGGTGATGTTCTTTGCAGGCTCCCCTGTCCCCCACAGAGCGGCAAAGAGGTCATCACGATTGTCGATGCGAGCGTCTGCCGTGATCACTATCCCGGATGATTCATCGGCAAGAGGGAGCTTCTCGTGAAGCGATTCAGGGGTAGTCCAGAGCATAACATGCCCTAGGCCGGCCGGGCCTTCGTTCCAGAAGTGGCTGTCGTCAGGACCGCGGTGGCCGAGGGCTTGCATCATGAACTCGAGATGTGAGGGATCCGCGGTCCGAGAATCGCGGAAGTATATTCCCACGATGCCGCTCAACGATTACCTCTGTCTATGCTCGGCAGCGGAATGAACTGACCGGCGGCCGGTGCGCCCATGACTACCACCCCTAGGCTCTCTACCCAGGCATGGGCTTCCAATCGTCCTTTTGCGTTCCTGCTCACGCCGATTCTCATGAGAGCAGGATAACCACAGCGAGCCAAGAGTATCTTTGCGGCGACCGCCTCGGTAAGACACCTGGAGAGCAGAGGAATACGCCTGCTTACAGCCGAAATGGCCCAGGTTATACGCTCTGAAGAGGGAGAGAGGGGGTTCTGTCCTTGCGAAGTCGTATGCGAAAACTCTTCTGTCAGATGGAGCAGTTTCTTAAATGAAACCAGCCGGAGGGCCGCTCCAACCAATCCCAATACCAGAGCGGCCGTTACGAGGAGCCGCCGATCGGACGGTGGAAGACATGTGAACTTACGCAGCACCCTCATTCCTGACCTCAATGAGACCCGCGTCCTGAAGTTGGTTCAGAAGCTTTACGAGGTCTTTTTCACACCGATCGCTATCGACGTCGTATTCGCGCTCAAGCTGATCTCGAATTCGGCTGACTGTGATCGGTTCGCTCAAGAGGCTCCAAATTCGTGCCCCCACTTCATCTAGGCCATAGTACATACCATCATTCAGATTGAGGATTGCAGCCTCGCCGTCCAAATCGCAAGAAACCTGATCTTTGGCGACCACCACGACGGAGCCACAAGAGATCTCCGACATTTGCGATGCTTCTTTACTCTTCATCAAGTGTTGACAGCAGACTCCTTCCTCAAGCCTCACGCGCTGCGTTTGTGATAATATTTGTGGTAGTGATAACCGTATCGGCCCTGGCCGTACCTGTAGTAGCTGTAGCGCGAGGACTTTCCGCCGGCCATATTTAGTACTATTCCGAGTACACGTCCCTGTCCCCTGAACACGGAGTCTTTTGCCTGCCTCAAGACATCGACAGGGGTCTGTCCGGCCTTTGTCACGAGGACAAGACCGTCGGAATAGCCGGAGAGAATTGTGGCGTCAACTAATCCCAGCACCGGAGGAGCATCGAGGATTACGTAATCAAACGATTTTCTGCACGCGTCAAAAATCTGTTGAACGGTCTTGGTCTTTAGCAGGGGGACAGGGTTTTCCGGTATAGTCCCCGAAGTCATGTAAAACAGCCCCGGAACGTGGGATTTCCGGATTGCCTCTTTGACATCTATACATTTGCCGGTTATCAGGTCGCTAAGGCCGGGGCCGGTGAGATCGCAGTTGAACACTTCGTGAATACGAGGCCGCCTCAAGTCGCAGTCAATGACGAGCACCTTCTTGCGCTCCGACGAGATGACGGTGGCCATGACAATCGAAATAAGAGTCTTCCCTTCAAGAGGCAGAGCACTGGAGACACACATCATTGAAGAGCCTGAATCGCTTGGAATACAGGCCGAAATAGTGTTTTGAACTATTCTTATCGCATCGGTGAAAGGAGACGACGGAAATTCATGAGCCATGAATTCAAACGGCGTCTTCTTGGAGTCAATTTGCATGAACCCCCGGCCTCGATCTATTTTCGGAACAGCCCCCAGGATCGGCAGATTCAGGCGCTTCTCAATTTCCTCTGGCGTCTTGACGGAAGTGTCGAGGATGGCGAGACCGACGGCTAAACATATCCCGCCAAACAATCCGAACATTGCGCCCATCAATATGATCTTGTTCTTGCGGGGACTTATCGCTGCAAGCGGCAGAGTCGGGGAGCTATTAATAGAAACACTGTGTCCCATGATCCCGTGGTCCAGTTCAGCCTGCTTCGTCTTCTGGAGGAGCATCAGGTACATCTGGCTGTTTGCGTCCACCATCTTCTTGAGGATCTCGTACTCTACCGACAAGGATTTTACATTCATGGCTTCTTGCTTTGTCTTCTCGTACGTCTCCTCGGATACGGCTTCCTTTTTCCGTGCTTGTTCCACAGCGGAAGACAAAGTGTTTTTTTCGAGTTCCGCTATGGCTTCTTCCATTGAACGAATTTTATTTTGCAGCAATGCCATCTTGAAATATTCAGGAGAATATATGGCCTTCATTCCCGTATATTCAGATTTCAGCGCGGCCAACTGACTTCTTAGATTCTGCAGATACTCATTGCCGACGTTGGGCGGTAAGACCTTTTCTTTTTCGTATTGCATGGCCTCAAGATTGATCCGCTGGTCTTTGGACTGCAAAACCGATTCGCCGGCCTTTTCAAAAGAGTTGAACACCTGGTTAGTGCTTCTATCCAAGAAAAATACCCCGTGCTTCTTAGTAAATTCCAGGAGATTAGCCTCGGACTCTTTCAACTGTTTTTCGGTTTCGGCAAGCTCTTTACTCAACCAGGCCCTCACCTTGGAGGCCACCTCCACTCTCTTTCGGCGGGTCTCATCCACATACGTTTCAATGTAGGTCTGGAGCATCTTCTTCGCCAGCATGGGATCTGATGCCCCCATTTCCACCTGTATTAACTGCGTCCCCTTAACGGGCGTAATGGAAATCCGTGACAGGACAGCGGTGATCGCTGCGTCTGTCTCTCTCTCCTGAGCATCACCGGCCTTGGATCCCGGCTGCTCCTTTGACGGATCAATCGCCGAGGAGTTGGCCGGGGAAGCCGCGGCCAGCGCACTTTCGTTCCTGTTTTCCGCCTCAGCGGACCGCGGTGCGTTCATGCGTTTCACGAACTCTGCCGCAAGGCTCCTACTCTGCAAAGACTCGATCTGGGTTTGGTAGTAGAGATCGAATTGTCCAAAGAACGAGAACAGATCATTCAAATTTGTGGAAGTTGGAAATACCTTTTCAATTTCTACGATTGCACGCGAGCGGTAAAGAGGCGTGGCGTAGTAACCATAGAAAGCCCCAATACCGGCGCCCAAGACGACCAGTGCGATTACGATCCATTTTCGATAAAGTATCGCGTATAGATATTCCGAGAGCGGTTTGCGCTCTTCGAACGGGACGTCAATGAATCCAGGGACTTGACCATATCCCTGATTCGATTCCATCCATGGCGGCTGGCCATTCTCGCCGGCACTGTTGCCTCGAGCAACAGGGTTGCCTAATCCGAAACCCTGGTTGGTACCATTCATGTTATGCCTCTCATAACTATGGAACGCCGGAACTGCACTGGCCAGTGGTCCTCACACCAAACACTCGGCCGGTGGCTTTCGTACACGGCGTAACTGTCCCTTGAGATCTTAGCTTTGTTCTCGCCGAAACCCGAAATGTAGAACATAGCTCGGAAGGCAAGCTATACCCTTCATTTCCATGATACTCGGCCGAACATCACGTTGCAACGGTTTTGCCGACATGCCAATCACGAATCCTTGCTTGTTACGCCAGACAAGCTACTTCAACCCGGACATATATAGAAGCCGCTGCTCTGCCGGGTGCACACCCATCCAATCGACCTGTCCTGACTCTATATCATACATGGCGCCTATTACAGCCAGACCACCACTCTTGACCTCGCGCCGTATGATAGCGCTGGATTTGAAAAACTTTTCAACTGCAATCCAGACATTGGCCTTTACGGCCTCGTAAACCAGGAGATCTCCGGTCGCTCCAGGATAATCAGCCTTCGCCTTGGCTACCGCCGGTGCGATGAGTTCCGCCAGAGCATTCATGTTTCCGGAAACTCCTTCGCCTTTTGCAACCGCTGTTACTGCTGCGCACCGCGTGTGGCCCAGGACCGCGATCAAGGATATTCCCAGATGTTCCACAGCGTATTCAATGGAACCCATTTCTGTGCCGCCGGCCACATTCCCGGAAACCCGGACCACGAAAATGTCACCTATCCCCCTGTCAAAGAGAAGCTCTACCGGTACCCTTGAATCGGAACAGGCGAGGACCCCTGCAAATGGCTGTTGCCCTTGCCAAGCCGTCAAGCTCCGCCTTTGCCGGTCCTGATTCGGCCGCTGCTCATTGCCGGCAGCGTAGCGGGCATTCCCCTCTCTGAGCCTCTCCAGGGCCTCTTGACTTGACAACTTGACGTTTTGCATTGCCATCGTCTCGCGGAGGCCTAATGTAGTGTTTCCACGTCAGCTTTACCGCGACATCCGCGCATCAACGTGCTTAGAAAGCAGGGTGCGAGCACTGCTCGTCCCTACCACATCGTTTGCTTTCTAACCCAAAGACATTTCTGCGACACTAGGCTGGCCCTTCTCGTCTCATCGGCCCCTAAAGCCGGATAAAGCCTTCAGTTCTCTGGAGCCACAGTACTAGCCAGGAAATCCGCAATCAGGTAATCCGGCAGCATCTTTGTCACGGATCCCTTCTCCAAAACCGCCAGTGGCATGGAAGGATCTACGCAGTTGTTTATGTCCTGAATTACCGTGATTCCACCAGCTTCCCGAATTTGAGTCAGGCCTTCAGCTCCATCCGTCCCTGAACCGGTCATTATTATTCCGACAGCCCGGCTGCCCGCGAAGTGCGCATAGGATTCAAACATTCTATCAATCGCTCCCGATGTGCCGTTGTGAGAAGCCCTCGGCACAAAACTGAACCTCACGTTACCATCAGCGTCAGCGTCAAGGAAAGGTCTGGAATCTCCTGAACAAAGGTAACAAGTCCCCTGTTCGATTGGGGTAGACCCATCGGCTTTTTTGACGGGAACTGCACTATGCGCGTCAAGATAGGACACGAACGGATCCACGTAGCGCGAACCGGCCAAAATGACTGCAACCAGGACATCATGAAAATCAGGAGGAAGGAGCGGAATTATCCTTAACAGAGCATAATAACCGCCGGTTCCTGTACCAATACCGATAAACCGGGTGGCTGGATCCGGTGCTGGCCCCTTGGAGTTTCGGTTCTCAGCCGGTGGCCTGGGTGAGATCCTCATATATCGGGATCGGTCTGTCCTGATTGCAGCAGCGCGCCTAACTTTAGCGACAATTTCAGCTTTTTGAGCATCAAGGCTCACATCTTCACGCCGCGAGGGTTTGGCTATCACATCGATTGCGCCATACTTAAGGGCGTCAAAAGTGGTCCTGGCCCCTTCCACTGTGAGAGCGCTGATCATGACTGTAGGGATTGGATGTTTCACCATGATGTGTTTAAGCGCGGTGATACCGTTCATCCTGGGCATCTCTACATCCATGGTGACCACGTCCGGCCTGAGACTCCTGACCATGTTGAGTGCTTCCAGTCCGTCCTTGGCCCACCCTACGACTTGCATCTTTTCGTCATTCTGCAGTATGGCGGTTATCTGTCGACTCATGAGCGCAGAATCGTCCACTACGAGAACTCTAATTTTGCTATTGCCGCGCCGTTGAGTCATCCGACTTGCCCTTGAGTTCTGCGTCTGCCCTTAGCACTTCCCGTGCCAATTGAATGTAAGCTTTTGAACCGGGAGATTGAATATCGAAAGCAATAACAGGCTCCTGCCGGTACGGCACCTCTGCTAATCGCGGATCTCTGGGAACAATTGTCCTGAAAACGCGATCCTTAAGGTACTGCCGGACCTCCTGTACCACTCTGATGGTGAATCCTGCCCTCTTGTCAGCCATTGTCAAAAGAAAGCCAAAAATTGCTAGTTTGGTATTGTGCAGCCTCTTGATTTCCAGCGCGGCCCTCAAAACTCGACCCACTGTTCCCATGGAAGCGTATTCGCATTGGATCGGAACCAAGTACGAATCGGCTGCCGTCAGAGCGGCATAGGTAGGATTGTCCATCCTGGGGGGACAATCGAGAAAGATAAAATCATAGGCAGGTCTGAGCTGTTCGAGGACACGGCTGAACATGGTGACGTCTCGCTGCAGAATGCCGCAGTAAAAGGCCTCATCGGCAACGGACCTGACGTTAGAAGGAATGAGACTCAGGTGAGGTAAACGGGGATTAGCCGAGTAGATTGCCTCCTGGGGCGCCGCACCGTCTCTGACCACATCGAGAAGGCCGGTGGGAGTATCTTCGGACTCCAGGCCAAAGCTCTTTGTCAGCCCGCACTGCGGATCCAAGCCGATCAGGAGGACCTTCCTGTTAATCGCGGAAATGCAGGCTCCCAGGTTCACCGCTGTTGAGGTTTTACCCACTCCGCCCTTCTGGCTGACTATGGCAATGATCTGGCCCATAAGCTTGGATATCCTCTTACATGTCCAGAGTGCCGACAAGCGAGGTGTGATACGCTTGTTGACCGTATCGGATCCCTGTCGCTGCGAACTGTCTTTGTTTGGAAATGATGTCTTCAATCACTTCAGTGACGTCCAGAACCAGCGCGATGGTACCGTCGCCGAGTATCGTAGACCCTGCCATGCCTCTGCTTTCGCACACGTGTTCCGCCAACGGTTTAATGACCACGTCCTGTTCCCCGACGAGCTCTTCCACGAGGAATCCTACCGTCTTCACACCCGTGGTGGCAAGAACCAGGAATTTTAGCTTCTTAGATGAATCGTAGTCTTTCAGGTTGAAGACTTCGTTCATCCTCAGTACTGGTATTGTCTCGTCCCTAAACTTGATTACCTCAAAGCCCTCGATGGTAGAGATGTCCGCTGGAGAAACCTGAATGATCTCTCTTACAGACGTGAGAGGGACGGCAAACATGTGTTTCCCCATCTTGATTAGCAATGTCTGTATGATAGCGAGAGTCAGCGGTATCTTAATGGAAATTCGTGTGCCTTTGTTTTCCCATGATTCGATTTCGATGTGTCCGTTGATCTTCTCCACATCTTTTTTTACTACATCCATGCCGACTCCGCGGCCGGATGTTCGCGTTACCCTCTTACTTGTCGAAAAACCAGGCATGAACAGGAAATTATATATTTCCTGGGACGACACAGTTTTTGCTTCCTGGGGTTCAATCAGATGGTTTTCTACGGCTTTTTGTATTACGGCCTCGTAGCTTATTCCGCTTCCATCATCTTCGACATCGATCACGACCTGATTCCCCTGGGAGTAGGCGTTGAGTATGATGGATCCTTCCTCGCTTTTGCCCAGTATTTTTCGCTCTTCTCTCTCTTCTATGCCGTGGTCCACCGCGTTCCTGATCAAGTGGACGAGGGGGTTATAAATCTGTTCAATAACCCTCTTGTCTACCTCGGTCTCCCCTCCGTGGACCTCCAGGCTTACTGACTTCCCTACCCTGCGTGAAAGATCTCTGATAAGACGAGGCATCCTGTTGAAAAGCTGGCCGACAGGGAGCATCCGAAGCTTCATGACTCCTTCTTGAATGTCGTTGGCCACACGTCCCAGTGACAGGCTGGCTTCCCCTACTTTTAAGCTCAGATCCTTAACCGACTGGATTTCCTTCTTACTAACCTCACGAGTAGTCAGCAGTATCCGATGCAGGTTTTTCAGATCCAGCGACAGTTGCTCGACAAATGAACGATTAACGACCAGCTCTCCAACCTGATTCAACAGTACATCCACCTTGGCCGAGTCTACACGCATGGTCCGAACCATACCGCTTTCTTGGATGTCTCTAGCGGTGGTGAGGTCTTGAAGAAATTTTGTATCATGGCTACCGGTTATCTCCGACGTGGTGGTTTCTTCCCCAGCGGATAAAGTTTCGCTCGGGGCTGGGGCTCGCATGGACGGAGCGGGCTTCATAGCACCCAATATTTCTTCCGTAGTGGCCTCTTGCGTAGGCCCCCCATGCTGTACGGCAGTGATTTCCCGAACCACGGGTTCTTTGGGGGTCTTGGCTGTTCTGCCGGCAGATCGCGAAACGTCTGCGAACCCTTGACCAGTAATGCCTGCTTCAAAGGGTTCCCTTACGGCGGCTGAATGAGAGGCCGGCTGTTTCACTTCCCACGCTACAGCGGGCGTCACCTCCCCCGCCGCGCCGCCGTTGAGTCCGAGCGGGCCGTTGGAACTCAGGGCCGCTTCCAGGGCGTTCAGGAAATGCTCGAACTTCAGCATGCTTTCTTCCATGAAGGATAAATTCTTGGAAGAGAGCGAGTCCGTTCTTTCCGAGCACCAGAGCACTTTTTCATGCCATGCGTCGAGGAACGCGGCAAGATTTTGATAGTCCATGTAGCTCGACGATGACCGGATCGACTTGATCAGGTCAGCAGTGGCCTCCATATCGCTGCGGTCCGCGGTCCCTTGCATGATTTTGTCGGCTAGCCGACGGAGCTTGTCCGTGATCTCCCAAGCGTAGGAGAGAAATATCTCTATGATTTCACGATCAGTGTCTTCTCCGATCGTGTCCAATTCTTCAAGCAAGTCGGAGGCCATTGAAGACGGAAAGGGATTGGATCCGGCAGTATAGGATTCTGCCGGGGCCGTTGCATCACCAAAAATCCCTTCAAATTCGCGAAGAAGCTCGTCATCTACATCCGCCAACATGGAGCGCTCACCAGGCTTGCGGGAAGGCGGTGGCGGCTTGGGAGCAGCGGAGGCCCCCCCTACAATTTTCAAAATGAACTCGGCTGTGGAAGGAGTCACAGAAGGAATTGCAGTCAGCGCGCGGACATCAGCGCCGACCAACTGCTCCATTGATGAGAAGCCGGCATTCTCTATGGCCTCTATTACTGCCGAGTCCAGACCTGGAATCTGTTCCAGGGATCGGCGAAAAGTAGAAGGTTCGAAGGAGGCTTCGAAAGAAGGTCCGGTCTCGGTAACCTCAGCCAGAGTAGACGATACTTCCTCTTCCAACGGGAAAAGGCCTTCGGGGTACCAGGGCCGTAGCTGGTGCAGAAACGTCCGCAGATCCTCGATTTCCTCCGAAGAGAGCCGCTCGCGGTCAGACGGGATGGCCGAAAGTCGCTCTCCCATGGATTCCAGGATGCCGGCCGCCTCAGGCATCCCGATTCCTCTCATGGTTTCGCTTAAACTGCCGACCATCTCTAGAACTGATAAAATTACCTCGGCAGGTTGCAAACCATCCTCTAGATCGTCCAGGTAGAGAGAAACATTGAGAATGTGGGGCACAGTTTCTTCGAGAGAGGCTTCCAAATCAGGACCCGGAGGAGCAGCGGCGCGGGGGGCATCCCTTAACTCCTCCGTTGTAACCGCGGTAGGGTCCGCGTCGAAATCTTCGACAACTGTTTCTTCCTTAGGAGCTGTCAGGTGCTGGGTGATCGAAGCCGAAATATCCGTGTCAACCGCGGTTTGCCCTGAGTCATCCAGATCCCGGTCACCGGACTCGGTTGGAAAAACTTCGTAAAATCGTTCTCCTTCGCTCATAACCTCATCCACGTCTGCGGAAGGGCCTTCTTCAGAAGCACTTGCCCCCGTAGACGTATCTTCCATGTCAATGCCCGCGCTCGCCTCAAAGGACGCCTCGTCCCGGGAACCTGGTTCATCGATTTCCTCCTGCTCAGCGATGAAAGCTTCATCCGCGGGTTCCGAAGTTATAGGGGTTCGGACGGAAGACTTTGGCAGAAATTCCTCCAACTCCTGCATCATGCCTGAGATTGGTGTCTTCTCTTGGTGCTGCTCTGCCACTTCCGCAATTAGAGTCAGGATCAGATCCTTCGCTCGAAATAGGAAGTCGATGATTCGAGCATCCAATCCGATGGCCCCCTCGCGAACACGATCCAGAAGGTTCTCGACCCCGTGAGTGAGTGTGCTGGAACGTTCAAGGCCTATATATTCGGCTGAGCCCTTTATGCAGTGAACCGCACGGAAGATGTTGTTCAGCAATTCCGGGGATCCGCCTTCCTTTTCGACCCGCATAAGGCTGTTGTCCATCTCTTCCAGCAGTTCCCGAGCTTCGCTGCTGTAGTCCTGAAGAATTTCAGTGTCAATCATCTTCTTTCCTCTCGGTCGGCCGCGGCTCTCGAAATGCGACCGAATGGACTTTTACAAACCTGCCGAAAAAACCGGCTGAGGACCTCCTATTTTTTAACCTGAGGTTTCCTCGCGGTGTGAACGACTTTCCGGCCATCGAAGTGAGTCTGATAAAACTCGAAGTCCTTCACTACAGAGCCCAGCATCTCCAAATCTCTCTTGATAACCCCAACCTGTTCCTGTAGTTCATCCTGGCCTGCCGATTTGTCGCCCCGGTCGAGCACTTTTTCTATCCTCTCAACGGCGGATGATGATTTGCCTACGGCAGTTCCAGTCAACAGCAGAACTTCCTGGTAGTTCGCCGCCAAATCGTTTATGACTTCAGCCAGTTCCCCTATCTCGTTACGGCCATTTGGCCGGATCGGATCGCTGAGATTCCCATTTGACATTTCCTTGGTGGCTCTCATCAGTTGCTTCAGCGGCCGGTGGATCTTGTGCACATACAGATAAATCATGGATACTAAGCACAGAATCGTAACGCCCATCATCAGGGACATGCGAGTCCTGATATAATCCAGGAGTTCCACCTGAACAGGAACCGTCATTAGTGGATCACTTGCCGGATTGCTCACCCCGACTTTGTCAGCCTTTGTCATTTCACCGCTGACATCGAACACGAACTTCATATCCACAACCACTGCGGCCAGCGCTAGCAAGCAGAAAACCAACAGGACCTTATTGCGCTCCACTGCCCTGAGCAAGGGGGAAAACCGTTTCCCATCCGTAGGAGATGGGTGACGGCCACGGCCGGAAAAGAACTGCTCTCTGGGCGGTTGGGAAGTCATCGCTCTTACTGCTTCAACTCCATCTCCTGGATAACCCGTGCTATCGACAGGTGATCGGTCTTGTTTATGAACCCCTTGGCGCCCAGCTTCTCGGCCTCCGCTTTGTACTTTTCATCGTTGAGAATAGTGAGAAACAGGATATTGGCGTCGGGGTCCTCGCTGAGGATTTCCTTCGCTGCCGTGATCCCGTCCTTGTCCCGCATGGTGATATCCATGGTGACCAGATCGGGCCTGAGGGTCCTGTAGAGCTCGACAGCCTCGTTGCCGCCTTTTGCCTCACCGACCACGGAATGACCCTGAGCCTTTAGCTCCTCAACGATCCGCTTCCGCATAAAGCCCGAGTCATCGACCACAAGGACCCGTATGCCCATTACACACCTCGCAACAATGGACTTCACCATGTTCCAAATTAATTGTAGACCGATTCGGTACCTACTAAATCTCTCTCGTGATCTTGAACTGTTCGACCAGCTCCCCTAGTTCATCGGCAACCTTCGAAAGTTTTTGAGTAGTTTCCGAAGCTGCAGCAGCCCCTTTGGCGTTGGTGGACGCGACGTCGGACATTTCTGTCATGATTTGCCGAAGAACCGCGGCCCTCTCCGTCTGGAGACCAGTGAGCTTGGTAATGTTGTCCGCACGAGCCGTAACTCCGGTCATTTCCTCCGTGACTGCGTTAGAGGTTTCCACCTCTGTACCGGCTTTCTCCAGAATGTTCCGGCTGAGCGCCCTGATCTCTCCCATAAGGCTCGCAGCTCTTTCCCTGCGTTTGCCCTGCTCAGCCGTGAGACCGAGAATGTCCTGGGCCAAAATAGTGAGACGTTCCATAGCCTTTTGGACATTGCCCGCGTCCTGGGTCTGCTGCACGGTTCCTTCAGAAATACCGGTGATGAGAGAGTTGGTTCTGGCCACAGCTTCCTGGATCTGCGCCAGGGAATCACGGCTGGTGGCTGACAGGCGCTCCCCTTCGTCGACTCTCTTGTTACTTTCTTTAATGAGGTCAGCGATTTCATTGGTTGATTCGGCGGTTCTTTCTGCCAGTTTTCGAACTTCATCGGCAACGACCGCGAACCCTTTACCGTGTTCCCCGGCTCGGGCCGCTTCAATGGCCGCATTAAGAGCCAGAAGGTTGGTCTGCTCTGCGATCGACT